>Ga0180220_1000391_pt1 | contig 52188 bp, 49 predicted proteins | sample eDN5th37CBELigBY_FD_151335 | JGI IMG/M metagenome (GOLD analysis project Ga0180220, IMG submission 151335) | Enriched backyard soil microbial communities from Emeryville, California, USA - eDNA 5th pass 37_C BE-Lig BY (version 2) (version 2) | ecosystem: Environmental > Terrestrial > Soil >...
CGGCGCCCATGAGGCCGAAGACCGCGCCCGACGCGCCGACCGTGATCGCGTTGGGCTCCAGCAGCAGCGCGCCCGCCGAGCCGGCCAGCAGCGACGCGAAGTAGACGGCGGCGAAGCGCACCGAGCCGATCGCGGGCTCGAGCATCTGCCCGAGGATCCACAGCAGGTACATGTTGAACGCGATGTGGATGATCGAGGCGTGCAGGAAGCCGCCGGTGATCAGCCGCCAGTACTGGCCCTCGGCGACGCCCGACAGCGCGCTGTCGCCCGCGAACAGCCCCTGGCCCAGCAGCGCCAGGTGCTTGACGATCTCGTTGTTGCCGCCGAAGCCGTTCAGGCCGCCGTCGCCGGCCATGATCTCGGCCAGGTACATGAGCACGTTGACGACGAGCAGCGCCTTCGTCACGGGCGCGGCGGCGCTCGCGGCGCGGCGGATCGACGCGGACGTGCGCACCTCGGTCTTCTGGCGCGAGCACTCCGGACAGCGCATGCCGACCGGAGTCGCCGTCATGCAGTCGGGGCAGATGTGCCGGCCGCAGGACGAGCAGGAGACGCCCGTCTCGCGATCCGGGTGGCGGTAGCAGGTGGCCATTCGGCGTGCGGACGATAGCGGCGGCGCCTTCCGCGAATCTCAACGGCGCCGCCCGCCGCTCAGAGCATCTGCTCGGTGGGCCGCACCAGGATCTCGTTGACCGCCACGCGCCGCGGCCGCGTCACGATGTAGGCGATCACGTCGGCGATGTCCTCGGCCTCCAGCCGCTCGACGCCCTCGAAGCGCTTGCGCGCGACCTCGAGGACCTCGGGGCGCATGTGGTCGGTCAGCTCGGTGTTCGTCCCGCCCGGCTCCACCAGCGACACGCGCACGTGGCGCTGGGTCACCTCCTGGCGCAGGCCCTCGCTGAACGCGCCGACGCCGTGCTTGGTCAGGTTGTAGACCGCCGACCCGGCGCGGGCGACGCGGCCGGCGACGGAGCTGATGTTGACGAGGTCGGCGACCCGGCGTGGCTCGCTCTCGGCCGCCTTGAGCAGGTGCGGGAGCGCGGCGTGCGCGACGTACAGCAGCCCGTTGAGGTTCACCGCGATCATCCGGTCCCACTCCTGCGTGGGCGCGTCGACCACGGGCCCGAGCAGCATCACGCCGGCGTTGTTGACGACCGTGTCGAGCCGGCCGAGCTCGCGGACGGCCTCCTCGACGGCGCCGATCGCCTGCTCCTGGTCGGTGACGTCGCCCTCGATCGGGACGGCGCGCACGCCGGTCTCCTCGATCTCGGCGGCGAGGCGGTGGAGGCGGTCCCCGCGGCGGGCGACGAGCGCGACCGCGGCGCCCTGGGCGGCGAGGGCGCGCGCGGCCGCCTCGCCGATGCCGCTGGAGGCGCCGGTCACGAGCGCGGCGGTTCCATCGAGTCGTTCGGCCATGGCCGGAACCCTACGCGGGAACGGCCGTGACGCGGCGGCCCGCCGGCGGGCGGGCGGGGGCTCAGGGCCAGAGGCGGCGCGCCTCGTTGAGCGCGTCGTGCAGCGTGCGCTCGGCGAGGTCGACGACGTTCTTGGAGGCGCGGCGGCGCTGCTTGGAGCGCTGCTTGGTGCGCAGGACGACGAGGGCGACCCCGGCGGCGGTGCCCGCGACGACGGCGGCGGCGGGGCGCGCCCAGTTGCGCGGGTCGCGCATCGCCGACAGCTCCCACGACTCGAGCTCCTCGGCGGCCGCGAGGCTGATCGACGTGAGCGTCTCCTCGAGACGCGCGCCGAGCTCGGCCGGCGGCTCGACGGGCGTCAGCGCGCGGCGCAGGAGCGCCTCGAACTCGGTGCTGGCGGCATCGCTCATCTATCGCCCCCTTTCGCGCTCGCGTCCACGATTCCCTCGAGCTGCTTGATCGCTCGATGCAACAACACCTTGGTGGCGCCGTCGGTGCGGCCCATCGCCCGCGCGATCTCGCGGTTGTCCATGCCGAGCGCGAAGCGCATGATCAGCGCCTCGCGCCGGTCGTCGGGAAGCTGCTGCACGCCGGCGAGGATCCGCTTCAGCTCGTCGCGCCCCTCGACCAGGTCCTCGGTCGTGTGCGTCGCCGGCAGCACGGTCGAGTCGTCGATGTGCGTCTGCGGCCGGCGCGAGCGGTCGCGGTAGTGGTTGGCGGCGAGGTTGTGGGCGATGCGGATCAGCCACGGGCGCAGCGGCCGTCCCCCGGACTCCTCGAGCGCGCGTGGGAAGTGGCGGTAGGCCTGCAGGAACGTCTGCTCCGTGAGGTCCTCGGCGTCGTGATGGTCCCCGACCCGGTAGTACGCGTACGAGTAGACGTCGCGCAGATGCTGCCGATAGAGCTCGGAGAACTGCGCGTCGACGGCGGCCTTCTCGGCGGTGTCGGGGTCGACCACGCACCGAGCCTACCTCTACGCGGCGCCCCCGCCGGCGTGCGCGACCCGGCCGCTCTCGGCGTGCGCGCCGGTGGCGGCGGCGCGGGCGGCGGCCAGCGAGGCGACCGTGGCGGCGAGCGAGTCGAGCTCGACCGCGGCGACGTCCGTGCTCTGCGTGGCCTCGACGCCGCCGGCGCGCAGCAGCTCGCGGAGCTGGCGCGCGAAGCCGGCGTCGGCCGACGCGACGATGCAGGAGTCCGGGCCGCCGCCGAGCGCGGCGACCGCGCGCACGCCGGTCCGGCGCGCGACGTGGTCGGTGGGGCGCTCGCCGTTCCCGACGACGCCGGGGACGGCGACGAGCGCGCCGGCGCGGGCCGGCAGGCGGTCCTGCAGGGCGGTGACCGCCGCGGGCAGCTCGGCGGCGGGGGTCGCGAAGACGACGAGGTCGTGGCGCATCAGCTCGGGCGGGTCGGCGACGTCGACGCGGTCGGTCTCGACGCCCGCGCGGTGGAGGGTCGCGGCGAGCGTGGCGGCCGCCTCGCCGTGGCCGACGACGGCGGCGCGGCGGACGGGCGGCAGGCCGCCGAGCCACTCCCACTGGAGCGCGACGCACGGCCAGATGCGCTCGGTGACGGCGCGGGCGAGCTCGGGCGACGGGTTCTCCACGCGCGGGAAGCGCAGCGGCGAGCCGACGCGGATGCGCACCTTGTGGGGGCGGATGCGCCAGCCCTTGCGGATCGCCTCGGTGCCGGTGACGGCGACGGGCAGGACCGGGGCCCCGGTCTCGAGCGCGAGACGGCCGACGCCGCGCTTGGGCTGGCCCAGGCCGCCGGGCCGGATGCGCGTGCCCTCGGGGAAGATCACGACGATGTCGCCGCGCTCGAGGATCTCGCGGGCGGTGGCCATCGCGTCGCCGTCGGCGTTGCCGCGATCGATCGGGAAGGCGCCGAGCGAGTTCAGAAACCAGGCCGTCAGCGGCTTGCGGAACAGCTCCTTCTTGGCGACGAAGTAGACCGGCCGGCGCACGATCGTCCCGATCACGAACGGGTCCAGGAACGAGCGGTGGTTGGCGGCGATGATCATCGGGCCGTCCTGCAGCACGTGCTCGCGGCCGATGCGGCTCATGCGGAAGTACAGGTGGAAGAACGGCTGGAAGACCGCCCGCACGATCCAGTAGAGGATCGGATTGACGCCCCGGCGGCGGGCGCGGTCCAGGTATGCGGCACGGTCCATGTCAACGGGTACCCGCGCGCCGCCCCCGCGTTACAGTGGGTGTCCGATGGCGATCGACACCGCACAGACCCTGCGCGGGGCGCTGGCCGGAGCGGTCGCCGCCGGCGTATGGGCCGCCCAGCAGCCGCTCGACAAGCGCGTCTTCGGGGTGGCCTACGACGACACCGAGCTGCTCGGCAAGCTCGTCACCCGCCGCACGATCCCGGCGCGGGCGATCGGCACCGCGATGCACCTGGCCAACGGCGCGCTGTTCGGCGCCGTGTACGCGAACGTCGCGCCGCGCCTGCCGCTGCCGTCCTGGGCGCGCGGCCCGGTCGCGGCGCTCACCGAGAACGTCGCCACGTGGCCCCTGGCGACGATCTCCGATCGGCTGCACCCGGCGCGCGACGACCTGCCGCGGCTGGCCGGCAACCGCGCCGCGTTCGCGCAGGCGACTTGGCGCCACCTGCTGTTCGGCGTCGTCCTCGGCGAGCTCGAGCGGCGCCTGAGCAGCCCCGCGGAGGACGAGGTCCCCGCCTACGAGCACGTCGTGAGCTCCAACGGGCACGGCTCGATCGAGCACGCGATGGGCGCCCCGCGCGGGTAGCCGCCGCGCGCGCCCGTTCCCGCCCGTTCGATCGCCCGTTCCCGCCGTACACTCGGCGCAGCGCCGGGGTAGCTCAGCTGGTAGAGCAACGGTCTTGTAAACCGTAGGTCAGGGGTTCGAGTCCCCTTCCCGGCTCTCCCGGCCCGCGCGCGCGTGGATCGCGGGGCCGGCCGCGCGAGGCGCCCAGTGCGCAGGGCCTCGGCCGGCGGACGGGGTCGGTGCCCCGTGCCCACACGTGCCCCCTGCGAGCGGGCGGACGTGGACGTGGGAGCCCTCGTCGGCGACCGTTGTCGCCTCGCGCTCGCATAGCGAGATCGATCTGACAACGGTGGGAGCGCCCGTTGCCCTAGCCTGGCCCCTCCATGCGACGCCTGATCCTGCCGCTCCTGGCCGCCGCCGCGCTCGCGGGCGCCGGCTGCGGGGGCGATGACGACGACACGACGACCGCGAACATCCCCAGCGGGAACGCGCCGGCCGGGACGACGACCGCGCCCGCCGAGCCCGAGGACGGGACCGACACGGGCGAGAGCACGACGCCGACGACCGGCACCGACACGACGCAGGACCCGTCGCTCGCGCAGAAGCCGGAGGTCGAGGTGCCCGACGGCCCCGCGCCGAAGGAGCTCGTCGTCGAGGACCTCGTCGAGGGGACCGGTCCGGAGGCCAAGGCCGGCGACACCGTCACCGTCGACTACGTCGGCGTGCTCTACGACGACGGCGAGCAGTTCGACGCCTCGTGGGACAGCGGCCAGCCGTTCACGTTCGAGCTCGGCGCCGGCAACGTCATCGAGGGCTGGGACCAGGGCGTCGAGGGGATGAAGGTCGGCGGCCGCCGCCAGCTCATCATCCCGCCGAACCTGGCGTACGGCACCGAGGGCGCGCCGCCGACGATCCCGGCGAACGCGACGCTCGTGTTCGTCGTGGACCTCAAGGAGATCGCCGGCTGACGCCGGCCGCGCCGCACCCCGCGCCGGACGCGGTCGACGCGCTCGTCGCCGACGCGCTGGAGATCTGCGCGGTCGCGGCGCCCACGTTCGCGGAGGGCGAGCGCGGCGCGCTGGTGGCCGCCAAGCTCCAGGCCGCCGCCGGCGCCGCGCCGCGGGTCGACGCCGCCGGCAACGTGCTGGCGGCCTTCGGCCCGGCGCCCACCGACGCGCGTCCCGCCGCGATCGTCGCCGCCCACCTCGACACCGTCTTCGCGGCCGGCACGCCGCTGCGGCCGCGCCGCGACGGCGATCGGCTCCACGGCCCCGGCATCGGCGACGACTCGCTGGCCGTCGCCGCCCTCGTCCACCTCGCCCGGCGGCTGCGCGCCGCCCCGCCGGCCCGGCCGCTGATCCTCGCCGCCACCGTCGGCGAGGAGGGACTCGGCGACCTGCGCGGCGCCCGCGCCGTCCTCGACGCCGTCGCCTGCGACGCGTTCGTCGCCCTCGAGGGCCACGGGCTGGAGACGATCCAGACCGCCGGCGTCGCCTCCGCCCGCCTCGTCGCGACCGCGGCCGGCCCCGGCGGCCACTCGTGGGGCGACCGCGGCACCCCGAGCGCCGTGCACGCCCTCGTCGAGGCGCTCCACGACGCGCTCGCCGCGGCCGCGCCCGGCCACGTCAACGTCGGCGTCATCCGCGGCGGCACCTCGATCAACACGATCGCGGCCGGCGCGCAGGCCGAGATCGACCTGCGCGACGCCGACGACGCCGCGCTCGACCGCCGCCGCGACGCGGTCGAGGCGGCGCTGCGCCGGCACGGCGTCGAGGTCGAGCGCGTCGGCCGCCGGCCCGGCGGCGCCACGCCGGCCGACCACCCGCTCGTCGCCGCCGCCCGCGCCGCCCGCGCCGCCGCCGGCCTGCCCGCCGCGGAGGAGACCGCCTCCTCGACCGACGCCAACGCCGCCATGGGGCGCGGCGTCCCGGCCGTCTGCGTGTCGCTCACGCACGGCGAGGGCGCGCACACGCTCGACGAGCGGATCGAGCTCGCCCCGCTGCCCGCGGGCCTCGCGGCGGTCGAGGCGCTGACCGACGCGCTCGCCGCCGGACTGTCCGCGGGCTGACGGCGCCCGCCACCGAACGCGGCGCCCGCGGGTTGCCATGGACGCCGGAGTGTCGGTTACGCTCGCGGCCGCGCGTCCCATCAACGCCACGGAGGTCCCCTTGCGCAAGCTTCGTCCCCGCCTGACGTACGCGAACGTCGCGTCGTCACTGGCGCTGTTCCTGGCCGTCTCGGGCGGCACGGCCATCGCCGCCGCCACGATCGGCACGAGCGACATCAAGAACCGCGCGGTCACCACGCCCAAGCTCGCCAACGGCGCGGTCACGGGCGCCAAGGTCAAGAACGGCTCGCTGACCGCGGCCGACTTCAAGTCCGGCTCGCTGCCCGCCGGCCCGCAGGGTCCGCAGGGCCCGGCCGGCCCGCAGGGTCCTCCCGGCCCGGCCGGCGCCGCCATCAGCGGCGTCATCAGCCCCCAGGGCACGCTCGTCTACGGCCAGGGCGTCGCGGCCGTCTCGGTCGCCGGCCCCGGCGTCTACACGGTCACGTTCAACCAGAACGTCAGCCAGTGCCCGGCCGTCGCCACGATCGGCGGCTACCAGCTCGGCGGCGTCACCGCCAGCGGCAGCGAGGGCGGCACGGTGAGCCTGCAGCCGGGCGGCAACAACAACGCGGTCGCGGCGACGCAGATCACGTTCATCACGCGCGTCCCGGGCGGCGCGAACGGCCCGCTGCCGTTCCACTTCGCCGTCTTCTGCTGAGCGGACGCAGGGAACCCGCGCGTGGCCGGGGCGGCGTTGCCCGCCCCGGCCAGCGGGTAGCCCATGGGTGACGCACCCCCGACCAGGAGCACACCCATGACCCAGGAACGCGATCCCCTCGCCGAGCGCGAGGCGCGAGCGGCCGCCGCCGAGGCCGGCCACATCGGCGGCCGGCCCACCCGCGAGGAGGAGGTCGACCTGCCCCACGACCCGGCGATGGAGCCGGTGTACGAGGCGGGCGGCGGCGAGGCCGAGGGCTTCGAGATGGCCGAGGAGGAGCTCGTCGAGCACGCCGAGCAGGGCCCGGCGTCGCCGGAGGCGAGCGTCAAGGCCGTTCGCGCCGAGGTGGACCGCGAGACGGAGCAGCCGGATCCGGCAACCTATGGGGAGCCCGACCGCGAGCAGGTGTCGGAGCTCCACGAGGACGACCACCGCTGAGCCCCCGCCAGAGCGACAAGCTCGACGAGTACCGCAGGAAGCGCGACCTCGGCGCCACGCCGGAGCCCGACGGCGGCCCGCCACCGTCGGCCGGCGACGGCGGCGCCCGCTTCGTCGTCCAGGAGCACCACGCCACCCGCCTGCACTGGGACCTGCGCCTCGAGCGCGACGGCACGCTCGCGTCGTGGGCGGTGCCCAACGGCATCCCCGACGACCCCAAGCGCAACCGCAAGGCGATCCGCACCGAGGACCACCCGCTCGAGTACCTCGACTTCGAGGGCGACATCCCCAAGGGCAACTACGGCGCCGGGTCGATGCGCATCTGGGACCGCGGCACCTACGAGGCCGAGAAGTGGCGCGACGACGAGGTCATCGCGACCTTCCACGGCGAGCGCCTCAACGGCCGCTACGCGCTGATCCGCACGGACGGCAAGGACTGGCTCATGCACCGCATGGACCCGCCGGCCGACCCCGGCGCGGAGCCGATGCCCGAGGCGCTCGTCCCGATGCTGGCCAAGGCGGGGCCGCTGCCGCGCGCGGGCGACTGGGCGTTCGAGATCAAGTGGGACGGCGTGCGCGCGCTCGTCTCCTCCGAGCCCGGGCGCATCCGCATCGAGTCGCGCAACGGCCGCGACATCACCGCGTCCTATCCGGAGCTGCGCGCGCTGAACCGGGCGCTCAGCCACCACCGCGCGATCCTCGACGGCGAGATCGTGGCGTTCGACGAGGACGGCCGTCCGAGCTTCGGCCGCCTGCAGCAGCGGATGCACCTCACCAACGAGTCGCAGGTGCGCCGCCGCGCCCAGGAGGTGCCGGTCGTGCTCGTGCTCTTCGACCTCCTGTGGCTCGACGGCCACTCGCTCATGCACCTGCCCTACGACGAGCGCCGCGCCCGGCTCGAGGCGCTGGAGCTGACCGGCCCCAACTGGCAGACGCCGGCCGCCCACCACGGCGACGGCGCCGCGCTGCTGGAGGCCACCGCCCGCCAGGGCCTGGAGGGCCTGATCGCCAAGCGCCGCGACTCGCCCTACGAGCCGGGCCGCCGCAGCGGCGCCTGGATCAAGGTCAAGAACGTCAACCGCCAGGAGGTCGTGATCGCCGGCTGGCTGCCGGGCGAGGGACGCCGCGCGTCGCGGATCGGCGCGCTCGTCGTCGGCGTCCACGACGAGACGGACCCGCCGAGCCCGCTGCGCTACGCGGGCCGGGTCGGCACCGGCTTCACCGACCGCACGCTCGACGAGCTGCGCGAGCGGCTGGAGCCGCTGCGCACCGACCACAGCCCGTTCGGCCACCACCCGCAGGGCCTGCCGCGCAACGTCCAGTGGGTGACGCCGTCGCTGCTGGCCGAGGTCGAGTACGGCGAGTGGACGAGCGACGGGCTGCTGCGCCATCCCTCGTTCAAGGGCCTGCGCGCCGACAAGGACCCCGCCGACGTCGTCCGCGAGCTGGCCGGCGACGCGCGCGAGCTCGCGTTCGGCGAGCGCGTCGTCCGCGTCAGCAACTGGTCGAAGGTGCTGTGGCCGAAGACCGGCTTCACGAAGGGCGATCTCGTCGAGTTCTACGTCGCGGTCGCCCCCACCCTGCTGCCCCACCTCGCCGGCCGCCCGCTCACGCTCAAGCGCTATCCCAACGGGGTCGACGAGCAGCACTTCTACGAGAAGCAGTCGCCGCGCCACCGGCCCGACTGGGTGCGCACGGCGCCGGTCCCCACCGGCCGCAAGACGATCGACTTCACGCTCGTCGACGACGTCGCGACGCTCGCGTGGCTGGCGAACCTCGCCGACATCGAGCTGCACACGTCGCTGTCGCGCGCCGACCGCATCGACCGCCCGACGATGCTCGTCTTCGACCTCGACCCGGGGCCGGGCGCCGACATCGTCACCTGCTGCGAGGTCGGCCTGGTGCTGCGCGGCCTGTTCGAGAAGCTCGGGTTGACGACCGTCGCCAAGACGTCGGGCTCCAAGGGCCTGCAGGTGTACCTGCCGCTCAACCGCCCCGACGTGACCTACGACGACACCAAGCCGTTCGCCAAGGCGGTGGCCGAGCTGCTGGAGAAGCAGATGCCCGACCTCGTGGTCTCGCGCCAGACCAAGACGCTGCGCGACGGCAAGGTCCTGGTCGACTGGTCCCAGAACGACGAGCACAAGACGACGGTCAACGTGTACTCCGTGCGCGCCCGCGAGCGGCCGACCGTGTCCGCGCCCGTCGACTGGGACGAGGTCGCCGCCTGCCGCGAGTCGGGCGACCCGGAGATGCTCGTGTTCGACACGGCCGACGTGCTGGAGCGGATCGCGCAGCGCGGCGACCTGTTCGCCCCCGCGCTCACCGAGGTTCAGGAGCTGCCCCGGCTCGGGTAGCCAGAACCGCCTCGATCGTGTCGGCCTCCGTGGCGGGCTTGTCGGGCCGGTGGCGCACGACCCGCGCGAAGCGCAGCGCGACGCCGCCCGGGTAGCGCGGGCTGGTCTGGATGCCGTCGAAGGCGACCTCGACGACGAGCTCGGGGCGAACGTGCACGACGTGGCGCTCGCGGCCGGTCTCCAGCGCGAGCAGGTGCTCGGTCTGCCAGGCCAGCATCGCGTCGGTGAGGCCCTTGAACGTCTTGCCGAGCATCACGAACCCGCCGGTGCGCGGGTCGCGCGCGCCGAGGTGCAGGTTGCTGAGCCATCCCTGGCGGCGCCCGTGGCCCCACTCGGCCGCCAGCACGACGAGGTCGAGCGTGTGCACCGGCTTGACCTTCAGCCAGCCGGCGCCCCGGCTGCCGGCCGCGTACGGGACGTCGAGCGCCTTGAGCATGATCCCCTCGTGGCCGCGGGCGAGCGCCTCGTCGAGCACCGCCTGCGCGCCCGCGGCGTCAGCGACCGCGACCCGCGGGATCCGCCGGTCCTCGGGCACGAGCTCGGCCAGCAGCGCCGCACGCTCGGCGCCGGGCCGGTCCAGGACGTCCTCGCCGTCGGCGTGCAGCACGTCGAACAGGAACGGCGACAGCGGGACCGTGCGCTCGCGGTGGCTGGCGAACCGCGCCGCCGTCACCTGGAAGGGCTGCGGCCGCCCGTCGGCGCGCAGCGCGATCGCCTCGCCGTCGAGCACGAGCGTCCGCGCCGGCAGCGCGAGCGCGGCCTCGACCAGCTCGGGCACCCGCGCGGTGACGTCGTCGAGGCTGCGGGTGAAGACCCGCACGTCGTCGCCGTCGCGGTGGATCTGGATGCGGGCGCCGTCGAGCTTCCACTCGGCGCCGGCCTGGCCGAGCCGCGTCATCGCGTCCTCGACGCCGGCCGCGGGGCTCGCGAGCATCGGCCGCAGCGGCCGGCCGACCTCCAGGCGGAAGCGGTCGAGCGCGGCGGGCCCGTCCGCCAGGGCCGCCTCGGCGACCGGCCCGACGTCGCCGTGCAGCATGACCGCCCGGCGGACCGCGTCCGCCGGGGCGCCGACGGCCGCGGCGAGCGCCTGCACGAGGAGGCCCTCCAGCGCGCCCTGGCGCAGCTCGCCGCCGATCAGGCGGATCAGGAACCGGCGCTCGGGGTCGGACGCGCGCGCGAACAGCGTCTCGAGCTCGGCGCGGCGGGCGGCGTTCGCGCCCGCCCCGCGCACGGCGGCGATCCGCTCGAACGCCGCGTCGACGTCGGCGACGGTGAGCGGCTCGGCCGAGGCGGACTGCGGCGGCAGATCGGCCAGCAGCTTCCAGCCGACCCCGATGCGCCCCTGGCGCAGCTCGCCCGCGAGGAACGCGACGCCCGCGCGGGCCTCGCCGGGATCGAGCCCGGCCAGCGCGCCGGCCAGCAGGTCGAGCTTCTCCCGTCGCGAGCGCGTCGCGGCGACCAGCTCCGAGGTCGCCGCCAGCTCCGCCAGGCGCACGACCTCAACCTCAGGTCGAGGCTGAGGAAGCCGCGATCCAGTCGTCGCCGCGGCGCTTGAGCAGGATCTCGTGCTCGCCGGCGTCGTCGACGACGTGGACGCGCGCCTCGTCGTCGTCGGTGCCGGGCCGATCGACGACCTGGACGAGGTGGACGGCCGAGACGCGCGCGTGCGGCCGGGCCTCGGCGTGGGCGGCGCGGGCGGCCGCGTCGATGGTGTCGCGGTCCCAGCCGCGGTCCTGCGCGCGGGCGAGCGCGAGGTGCTCGTTGGCCTGGGCGACGTCGCGCAGCAGCCGGCCGGCGCGCGCCCGGGTGCGGCGTTGCGCGCCGAGAACCCCGCCGACCAGCACGAGCACGACCAGCGCGGCGAGGACGATCAGGACGATCACGAGCCATGTGGGCATGGCCGGGAGCTTAGGCGTCCGCGCGTCAGGCGGGCACGGCGCGGGCGCGCAGGTGCGCGCCGACCTTGCGCTTCACGCGCTGCAGGGCGTTGTCGACCGTCTTCGTGTCGCAGCCGATTCGCTCGCCGATCGTCTCGTAGGAGTGGCCGTCCAGGTAGAGCGCCAGGACGCGCGACTCGAGCTCCGACAGCGCGCTGGTCATGCACGCCACCAGCGAGCGCAGCTCCTCGGCGGAGATCACCTGGTTGACCGGATCGTGCACCGGCGAGCCGGGGATGACCTCGTCGAGGGTCGGCTCCCCGTCGGAGGCCGAGGCCGGCGGCGCCGAGAACGACACGTAGCCGTTGAGCGGCGTGTGCTTGTTGCGCGTCGCGGTCTTCACCGCGGTGATGATCTGACGCGTGATGCACAGCTCCGCGAAGTTGCGGAAGCTCGACTCGCGGTCGGTCCGGTAGTCGCGCACGGCCTTGTAGAGGCCGACGAGACCCTCCTGGATCAGGTCGTCGGCGTCGCCGCCGGCGAGGAAGTAGGACGACGCCTTCAGCCGGACGAAGCCGTAGTAGCGACGCACGATGCGGTCGTAGGCATCGGCGTTGCCCTGCTTGGCGAGCGCGATGAGAAAGCCGTCGTCGACCTGAAGTTGACCCTGAGTTTGCGTGGACAGACGCGCCATGGAGCGATCCCCCTGGCTGCGCGCACGCGCAGCCGAGTGCTTGGAGCTCCCTGGCGCGCCCTCCCAGGGCGCCAGGCAACGAATTATGGACTACCTCAACCTCAACCTCACGGTTGAGTGCTGGCAAGGTATGCGAAGTTATGACCCGCTGTCAAGCCGACGCTGCAAGATCTCGTACAGCAGGGCGGCCGCGGCGGCGCTGACGTTGAGCGACCCGATCCGGCCGCGCAGCGGAAGCGCCACGAGCGCGTCGCACGAGTCGGCGACGCGGCGGCGCAGGCCCTTGCCCTCCGCGCCGAGCACGAGCACGACCCCGCCGCGGTAGTCCGGCGCGTCGTAGGCGACCGCGCCGTCGCCGGCCGCGGCCCCGTAGCACCAGCAACCGGCGTCCTTGGCGTCGGCGAGGAAGTCGGCCAGGTTGCGCACGCGCGCCACGGGCAGGTGCTCGACCGCGCCCGCCGACGCCTTGCACACCGCGGGCGTGACCTCGGCGGAGCGCCGCTCGGGCAGCACGACGCCGGTCGCCCCGACGCACTCGGCCGTGCGGCAGATCGCGCCGACGTTCTGCGGGTCCTCGAGCTCGTCGAGCGCGACGATCAGCGGGTCCGGCACCGCCAGGAGGTCCGCGGCGTCGGCGTAGGGGTAGTCGCCGACGTCGGCGCACACGCCCTGGTGCGCCGGCGACCCGCAACGGCGCTCGAGCTGCTCGGGGCGCTCCTCCTCGACCGGCACGCCGCGCAGCCAGGGCTCGCCCGCCGCCCCGCGCGTGGCCCACACGCGCCGCACCGGCCGCCGCCCCGCCCGCAGCGCCTCCCGCACGGGGTTGCGGCCGTAGACGATCACGCCGCGGGCGTCAGCTCGTAGCCGTCGGGGCCGTCGCGCACCGTCCAGCCGGCCGCGGCGATCGCGTCGCGCAGCTCGTCGGCGCGGGCGAAGTCGCGCGCGGCGCGGGCCGCGACGCGCTCCTCGGCGAGCGCGACGACCTCGGCGGGCGCCTCCGGCGCGGCGTCGTCGAGCAGGTTCTCCAGCGCGAGCACCTCGAGCATCTCGCGAAGCTGCGCGGCGTCGCCGCCGCCGGCGGCGTTGGAGCGCGTGATCCACTCGTACAGCGCGGCCATCGCGGCCGGGGTGTTGAAGTCGTCGGCCAGCCGGTCGAAGAACCGGTCGCGCAGCGGCTCGAGGTCCGGCGAGGGGCCGTCGCCGGCGCGCCGCGCGGCCTCGCGGATGCGCTCGACGCTGCGCGTGGCCTGCGTCATGACCGCGTCGTCGAAGCGCATCGGCTGGCGGTAGTGGGCGGAGGCGAACGCGACGAGCACGGCGTCGCGCCCCCAGCGCTCGACCACGTCACCGAGCAGCGCGATGTTGCCGACGGACTTGGCCATCTTCTCCTCGCCCATCAGCAGCATCCCGTTGTGCATCCAGATCTGGGCGAGCTCGGCGCCGCGCGCCGCGCGGGTCTGGGCCGCCTCGTTCTCGTGGTGCGGGAACACGAGGTCGCTGCCGCCGCCGTGGATCTGGAAGCCGACCCCGAGGTACTGCTCGCCCATCGCCGAGCACTCGATGTGCCACGCCGGCCGGCCCGGGCCCCACGGCGAGTCCCACCACGTGTCCTCGTCGTCCTTGCGCGCCTTCCACAGCGCGAAGTCGAGCGGGTCGCGCTTGCGGTCGGCGCCCTCGACGCCCTCGCCCTGGTCCATCGCGTCGACGGAGCGGTGCGACAGCGAGCCGTAGGCGGGATCGCTGCGCACGTCGAAGTACACGTCGCCGCCCGCCTCGTAGGCGTGCCCGCGCTCGATGAGCGCCTCGATCAGCCCGATGATGCCCTCGATCGTCTGCGTCGCCAGCGGCTCGTGGTCGGGCCGCCCGAGCCCGAGCGCGTCGGTGTCGGCGCGGTAGCGGGCGGTCATCTCCCGCGCGAGCTCGTCGCTGGGGCGCCCGGCGGCGCGGGCCGCGTCGTAGATCTTGTCGTTGACGTCGGTGACGTTGATGACCAGGGTCACGCGCAGCCCCTCGTGGACGAGGAAGCGCTTCAGCAGGGAGAAGACGACGAACGGGCGCGCGTTGCCGATGTGGATCGGCCCGTACACGGTGGGCCCGCAGGCGTAGATGCCCACGTGCCCGTCGTCGGGGCGCAGCGGGACGAGCTCGCCGCTGCGGGTGTCGTGGATGCGGATCGCGCGCGCCATTCTGCGCTCAGAGACTAGGTATCGCGCACGACGTGAGGTGCGACGATCCGCAGCGAGCGCTACGGTCCGGCCTGGGTCATGGCACGCAGGTCGGGCACGGAGGAGGGCGAGCACGCCATCGAGCGGGCGTTCGCGACGCTCCCCGAGCGCTACCTCGGCGCCGAGCGCGGGTTCGACGCGACCTACCGGCTGACGTTCGAGGACATCGGCTCGGTGTGGGAGGTCCGCCTGGGCCCCGACGCCGCCACGGTCCGCCACGGCGCGAGCGACCGCCGGCCCGACGTGGAGATCTCCACCGACTCCGCCACGTGGCTGGCGCTGCGCCGCGGCGCGCTCTCGGGCGTCGACGCGTTCGCCGCCCGCCGCCTGCGCGCCCGCGGCGACGTCGACCTGGCCGTCGCCTTCGAGAGCTTCTTCCGCCGCCCCGGCGGGCGCGGCCCGCAGCTCCGGCTGCGCCGGCTCGAGCTCGGCGGCGGGCGCGACGTGTCGGTGCTGACGCTCGGCCGCGGGCCCGACGTCGTCCTCGTCCACGGGCTCGGCGGCACGAAGAGCTCGTTCTTCGAGACCGCCGCCGCGCTGGCGGCGGGCGGCCATCGCGTGCACGCGCTCGACCTGCCCGGCTTCGGCGCGTCGTCCAAGCCGCTGCGCGCCCCCTACACGGGCCCGTGGTTCGCCACCGCCGTGCTCGACGCGATGGACGCGCTCGGCGTGGAGCGCGCCGGGCTGGCCGGCAACTCGATGGGCGGGCGCGTCGCGATCGAGGCGGCGCTGGCCGCGCCCGAGCGCGTGACCGGCGTGGCGCTGCTGTGTCCGGCCGTGGCGTTCGTGAAGCGCACGTTCCACCCGCTGGTGTCGGTGCTGCGCCCCGAGCTGGGGCTGCTGCCCCACGGCATCCCGCGGACCCTCGTCGCGCGCCAGTTCTGGTCGCTGTTCGGCGACCGCGAGGCGATCGACGCGGCGCTGGCCGACGTCGTCGTCGACGGCTTCCGGCGCACGTACGCGAGCGCCGGCGCCCGCCACGCGTTCCTGGCCTCCGCGCGCAACCTGTACCTCGACGCGCCGTTCGGACGCCGGGGCTTCTACCCGCGCCTGGCGCAGCTCCGCACGCCGTCGCTGTTCGTGTGGGGCTCCCACGACCGGCTCGTCCCGGCGGACCTGCGCCACGTCGTCTACGACTGGCTGCCCCAGGCGCGCCAGACCGTGCTCGAGGGCTGCGGCCACGTGCCGCAGGTCGAGCGCCCCGACGAGGTCAACCCGCTGCTGCTGCGCTTCTTCGGGCGCTGCCTGCAGGCGCCGCAGCAGGCCCCGGCGCCCGCCGCGCTCGCAGCCTGATCCTCCCCGCTCCCCCGTGCCGCGCCGACCGGCGCGGTCGTCAGCGCGCGTACTTCTGACCGGACGTTCAATCAGAAACACGCATGATCTTGTAGCGTTGCGGGTACGGGTGGCGCGGGAACCGCCCGATGCCGGTGGTCAGCCGGTGGTGAGAACCCAGGAGAGGGGCAGGGAATGGTCACGAGGTGGAGGGTCGCCCTCGGGGGCGCGATCGCGTCGGCGCTCGTCGCGGCGGCGATGGCGCCCGGGAGCGCGTCGGCGATCGGCATCAGCGCGATGAGCACGACGCCCAGCGGGACCCAGGCGGGCTCGCATCCGAACTTCAACCTCTCGTTGAGCTTTACGGGCAACAGCACGCCCAAGGCGCTGCGGATCGACCTGCCGCCCGGCTTCGTCGGCAACCCCAACGCGGCGGACCGCTGCCCGCAGGCGACGTTCGCGTCCGGCGGGTGCGGCCCCGACACCGTCGTCGGCAGCACCGTCGTGCACACGATCGCCGGCATCGGCGACGCCACCGGCGGTGGCGGCGGCGGCAACGGGGGCGGCGGAGGCGGGGGCGGCGGCCTGCCGCTGCCGGACATTCCGCTGCCGGACCTGTGCTCGGTCCTGCCGCTGCCGATCCTGTGCCCCAGCTCGCGGATGTCCGCGCTCAAGACCGCGGATCCCGACGCGCGCCCGGTGCGCTTCAAGCTCGGCAAGCGCCGCCTCGTCGGCCTGCCGATCGACGCCCAGGGCACGGTCTACAACCTCGCGCCCAACCCCGGAGAGGCCGCGCGGCTGGGCATCGCCGTGCGTCCGCTCGGCGGCATCGCCGGCGAGATCCGGCTGCAGTCGACGATCGAGGTCCGCGACGGCGGCGACTTCGGGCTGACCTCGTCGCTGGACGGCCTGCCCGCCGAGTTCAACGGCCTGGCGACCCAGATCACCGGGATGGAGCTCACGCTCCACGGCCACACCGCCGGCGGCGGCGCGTTCGTGACGCTGCCGACGAGCTGCGCGCCGGCGACCACGACGGTCCGGGTGACGCCGTACAGCGGCTCGGCCGCCACCGCGCAGGCGTCGTTCACGCCGACCGGCTGCGGCGCGGTGCCGTTCACGCCGACGCTGCAGGTCGCGCCGTCGACGACGCGCGTGGAGAGCAACGCCGCCTACGCGATCCGCCTGTTCGTGCCGGGCGACGAGGAGCCGATCCGCCAGGCGCACGTGTCGGAGACGACCGTCTCGCTCCCGCTCGGCGCCGGCCTCAACCCCGGCACCGCCGATGGCCTGGAGGTCTGCACCGAGGCCCAGTTCGCCCGCGGCCAGCGCTCGGCGCCCACCTGCCCGGCCGCCTCGGCGGTCGGCACCGTGTCGTTCACCTCGCCCCTGGTCGGCACGCTCACCGGCACCGTCTACGAGGGCGCGCCGACGCCGGGCCAGATGCTGCGGCTGTTCGTCGACGTGCCCGGCCCCGGCCTGCGCATCAAGCTCGTCGGCGACGTGAACCCCGACCCGCGCACGGGCCAGGTCCACTCGACGTTCCGCAACCTGCCGCCGCTGCCGTTCACCGCGTTCGAGCTGACGTTCCGAGGCGGCGACAAGTCCATCCTGACGACGCCCGACCGCTGCGGCCCGGCGTACAGCGTCGCGTCGCTCGTGCCGAACACCGGCGGCGCCGCGGCGACGCCGCAGAGCATGTTCATGGTCGACCTCGACGGCGCCGGCACCCCGTGTCCGGAGCTGCCGTTCACCCCCGGCATCGCCGTCGACGTGAAGCCGTCGACCGCGGGCGCGTTCACCGCCGCCACGACGACGGTCACGCGGCCCGAGCGCACCCAGCGCCTGAGCGAGATGAAGGTGTCGTTCCCGGCCGGCCTCGTCGGCGGGCTGGGCGGCGGCATCGGCCTCTGCGAGCTCGAGAAGGCGCACGCCGGCGCCTGCCCGGCCAACAGCCGGGTCGGCACCGCCCAGCTCGTGGCCGGCCCCGGGCCCCAGCCGCTGCGCATCGCCGGCCAGGTCTTCCTCACCGCGCCGTTCGACGGGGCGCTGGCGGGCCTGGCGATCGTCGTGCCCGGCAAGGTCGGGCCGTTCGACCTGGGCACGACCGTGAGCATGGCCAAGATCGCGGTGCGCCCCGGCGACCAGGGCCTCGACGTCACCGCCTCGGGTCTGCCGCAGGTCGTGGGCGGCATCCCGCTCGGGCTGCGGGAGATCCGCCTGAACCTCGACCGCGACGGGTTCATGCGCAACGGGACGAGCTGCGCCGACCAGCAGGTCGGGGCGACGTTCACGTCCGCGCTGGGCGCGACCGCGACGGCGAGCGCGCCGTACCGCTCGACCGCGTGCAACCGCGTCCCGTTCCGGCCCCGGCTGGGCGGCGTGGCCGCGACCCGCGGTCAGCTCGCCAAGGGCGCCCACCCGACGGTGACCGCGCTCGTGACCCAGACCGAGAACGAGATCAACGCCCGCGCGGTGACGGTCACGCTGCCGAAGGAGATCGGCGTCGACATCGCCAACCTCAACCGCACCTGCCCGGAGGGGGAGGACTGCGGCGACCGCAACGTGGTGGGCACGGCGACCGCGGTGACGCCGCTGCTGCCGATCCCGCTCACCGGCCAGGTGCGGCTCGTCACGCCGCGCGGCGGCGGCCTGCCCCAGCTCAAGCTCGACCTGAAGGGGCTGCTGAGCCTGACGCTGACCGGCAAGACCGCGCTGTCGCCGGAGGGGCGCGTCGTGAACACGTTCGAGGGGATCCCCGACGTGCCGCTCTCGCGCTTCGAGCTGACGATCGAGGGCGGCGACGGCGGCATCCTGCTCAACAACCGGCGGCTGCGCTGCGGCGAGAAGCTCACCGGCAACGCCGAGTTCACCGGTCAGAGCGGAGCCGAGCACCGCGCCCGCGGCGCGTTCGAGGTGTGCGGCACGATCAGCGAGGCGGCCAGCCGCACGGCGAAGACGCGCGCGACCGCGCGCCTGCGCGGCAAGCGCCTGGTGGTCACCGTGCGCGGCGCGCGCAAGGTCAACCAGGTGCGCATCGGCCTCGGGCGCACGATGTCGATCAGCGGCCGCCGCGCCGTGTCGCTGAAGGCGACCAAGCGCGCCCGGCTGGCCGTCAAGCGGCGCGCCGTGGCCGTGCGCGGGCTCGCGTCGCGCAAGGTCGTCGTCCGCCTCGGGCCGAAGGGCCTCAAGGGCGAGCGCAAGGGCCGCCGGATCACCGTCAAGGTGAAGATGGGCAAGCAGACCGCGACGCTGCGCCCGCGGATCCGCTGATGCCACGTCGCGCCGGGCGCCGCGGGCGCATCTGAGGGGTCATCCCTCATGCGCCCGCGGCCGCCCCGCGCGACCGTGGCGGCATGATCCTCTCGCGCACCCTCCTCCCCCTCGCCGCCGTCGCCGCCGCGCTGACGGCGGCCCCCGCCGCGCACGCGGCCATGAACGTGTCGTCGGGCGCCGACGGCCTGCGGGCCGTGGCGGTCAGCAACGGCGAGCACCATCCCGAGCTGTCGCTCGTCGACGACGGCGGCACGCCGCGCTACCGGTTCACCGACCCGGGCGCGTTCGGCGGCCTGCAGGTCGGCGCCGGCTGCCGCATCGACGAGCAGCGCGGCCAGGACGTCACCGCCGTCGTCTGCGAGCGCCTGGCGCCCCGCGCCGAGATCGCGCTGGGCTTCCAGACCGCCACGTTCTCGGTCGCGCCGGACTTCCCCGACCCGCTGTCGATCTTCGGCGGCCTCGGCCGCGCGCACATCGTCGGTGGCGCCGGGGACGACGTCATCGAGGGCAGCCGCGGCGAGACCGTCGTCGACGGCCGCGGCGGGAACGACACGATCGTCGACGTCAGCGACCGCGGCGGCGTGCGCAACGTGCTGCGCGGCGGCGACGGCGACGACACGATCGCCGGGCGGACCGAGACCCAGACCGGGCAGCAGAACCAGAACCGCATGTTCGGCGATGCGGGCGACGACGTCCTGATCGCCGGCGACGGGTTCGACACGCTCGACGGCGGCCCCGGCCGCGACCGCCTGATCGGCGGCGGGATCGTCCAGGCGCGCGACGGCGAGGCCGACGAGATCACCTGCTTCCCCGGCATCCCCGGGCGCCGCGTCAAGCCGGTCACGCGCGCGGTCGTCGACCTCGTCGACCCGGTCGACCTGCCCGGCTGCGACATCGTCGAGCGCGCCCCGCGCGACGTCGCCCGCCAGCTCGCGATCGGGAAGGTGACGACCGCCGGACGGACGCTGCGCGCCCGCCTGACCTGCCACGGCGACGTCCCCTGCCGCGGCACGCTGCGCGCGCTCGGTCGCACCGCGCGGTTCTCGCTGGCCGTCGGCGCGACGAAGACGGTCCGGGTCCGCCTCGGCCGCCGGGCCCGCGGGACCGTCGCCGTGACCGCCGCCTACCCCGGCCCGTCCGGGCCCCGCACGACGATCCGGCAGGCGCGCCTGTAGGCGGTCACTGCCCGAGGCGGACGTCCTCGAGGTCGAGGTCGCGCTCGATCTTGCGCATGATCTCGTCGTTGATGACGCCCTCGTTGCGCAGCTCCAGGATCCGCTCGCGCTGAGCGTCCTGGAGCTCGCGCCGCACCCGGGCCATGCCGTCCCACGCCTCGGCCCGGCGGCCCGGCTCCTCGCCCGCGACCGGCTCCATCTGGTCGGCCAGACGGCGACGGCGCGCCTCGTAGACGAACTCGACGCGCCCGAGCTGATCCGTGGGCACCCAGTCCTCGTCGCGCAGCTCGTCGATGCGATCCAGCGCGGCGTCGACGGCGGCCAGGCGGGCCTCGCGCTCGCTCGCGGCCTCGCGGTCGACGCCGACGCCCGCGAGCCCGAGCCGGCGGATCAGCCACGGGAGCGTCAGGCCCTGGCCCAGGACCGTGGCGAGGATCGTCACGTAGGCGAGGAAGATCACCATCTCGCGGTTCGGGAAGGGCGTCCCGTCGTCGAGCGCGACCGGGATCGCGAGCGCGGTGGCCAGCGACACCGCGCCGCGCATGCCGGTCCAGGCCACGAGCGTGCGCTGGCGCCACTGCGACTCGGACCGCGGGAGCCGGCGCGCGCGGCGCACCGCGCCGCGCAGCCCCGCCGTCCCGAAGACCCACAGGAAGCGCACGGCGATCACGCCGGCCACGACCACCGCGGCGTTCCCGACGACGGTCATCACCGGCATCCCCTCGATCCCGTCGAACACGGCGGGCAGCTCCAGTCCCAGGAGCATGAACAGCGTCGCGTTGATCCCGAAGACGAGGATCTCCCAGAACGAGTAGGCCTGGATGCGCGTGGGCGGGCTGAACAGGCGCGGCGCGTTCCAGCCCAGGAACAGGCCCGCCGACACCGCCGCGAGCACGGCCGAGACGCCGAACTCCTCGCACGGCAGGTAGGCGACGTACGGGATCAGCAGCGTGAGCGCGATCTCGGTCGGCGCGTCGTCGAGGCGGCGCAGGAGCTGCAGGCCGGCCCACCCGACCGCCAGGCCGACGGCCACGCCCGCGACCACGTCGACGACGAACTCCGCGGCCGCGTCGCTCAGCGAGAAGCCGCCGGCGAGGACCGCGGCGATCGCGAACTTGTAGGCCACGAGCGCCGTCGAGTCGTTGAGCAGCGACTCGCCCTCGACGACCGTGACGATCCGCGGCGGCGCGCCCACGCGCCGGCCGATCGCGGTCGCGGCCACCGGGTCGGTGGGCGACAGGACGGCGCCGAGCACGAACGACACCTCCCACGACAGCCCGACGACCTCGTGCCCGATCACCGCGAGGCCGAGGGTCGTGGCCAGCACCAGCCCGATCGCCAGGAACGAGATCGGCCCGGCGTCGGCGCGCAGGTCGCGCACCGACGAGAAGAACGCGGCCGACCACAGCAGCGGCGGGAGCAGCAGGACGAGCACGAGGTCGGGCTTCAGCGCCGCGTTGGGGACGGCGGGGATGAAGCCGATCACCGCGCCGCCGATGACCAGCCAGATCGGATACGGGAGCTTCGTCAGGTACGCGACGACGAGGAACGCGCCCGTCGCCACGAGGAGCAGCAGCAGCAGGATCGGGTGGTCCACGGCGCGGAGAGTCTCGCACGGGCCGCGGACCCCGGGATCGTCCACGCGTCCACGTCCCCTACATGCGCTCGCCGGAGCGGTCGAGAGAACTGAACAGAAGTGTTCAGAACCACACTTGGAGGAACGAATCCATGCGCGTCCCGCGCCTCTCACTGCGCGTCAAGCTGCTTGCCGGCACGCTGACGCTGGTGGCCATGTCCGCTGTGATCGCCGTCGTCGCGATCACCCAGCTGGGGAGCGTCAGCACCTCGGGCGAGCAGCTGTACGACGACGCCTACATCCCGGCGGAGGCCGCCGCGCAGGCCGAGAGCGCCGCGCGCGACCTGAACCTGCAGTCGGTGAAGATGGAGCTGGACGTCATCGCCAGCATGGGTCCCGAGGCGGGTCCGGCCTCGGAGAAGGGGCAGGAGATCCTCGCGCAGGTCGCCGCCGACCAGAAGATCCTCGACGGCGTCATCGTGACCCTGCGCGACGCCCCCGCCCAGCTCGCCGCTCCGGCCGACCGCCTCGCGAAGGCGATCACCCACTACAAGGAGACCCTCGACGCCGCCACGAAGGCGCGCGAGGAGGGCGACATGGAGGCCGTCGCGCGCCTGAACCCGCAGATCAACCCGGCGGGCCTGGCGATCACCGCCCGCGCGCAGGAGATGACGAAGGCCACGCGCGACTACGCGAAGACCGCCCGCGCCGACATCGGCGACACGAAGGCGAGCGCGCGCACGTGGATCCTGATCGCGCTGGGCGTCGCCGCCCTGCTGGGGATCGGGATCGCGCTGGCGCTGTCGGAGTCGATCCGCCGCGCGGTCGCGCAGATCCTCGACCGCCTGCGCTCGCTGCAGGCCAACGACACCGCCTCCCTGCGCCGCGGCCTGGACGCCATGGCCGAGGGCGACCTGACGCAGCGCGCCGTCGTCACGACCGAGCCGATCGAGAAGATCGGCGGCGACGAGATCGGCGACGTGGCCCGCGCGGTCAACGACGTCCGCCACGACACCGAGGCCAGCATCGACGCCTACAACCGCACGCTCGACGCGCTGTCGGAGCTCGTGGGCAACGTGTCCACGACGGCGTCGTCGGTCAGCTCGGCCTCCCAGCAGGTCGCGACGACCGGCGAGGAGGCCGGGCGTGCCGTGGGCGAGATCGCCGGCGCCGTCGGCGAGGTCGCCCAGGGCGCCGAGCGCCAGGTGCGCATGGTCGACGACGCCCGCGCGTCGGCCGACCGTACCGCCCAGGCCGCCCAGGAGGCCCGCGCGATCGCCGAAGAGGGCGCCCGCGCCGCCGCCGAGGCCACCGAGGCCATGACCAGCGTGCGCGAGTCGTCGGCCGAGGTCGTCCAGGCCATCCGCGCCCTGGCCGGCAAGTCCGACGAGATCGGCGGCATCGTCTCGACCATCGGCGGCATCGCCGAGCAGACCAACCTGCTCGCCCTCAACGCCGCCATCGAGGCCGCCCGCGCCGGCGAGCAGGGCCGCGGCTTCGCCGTCGTCGCCGAGGAGGTCCGCAAGCTCGCCGAGGAGTCCCAGCAGGCCGCCGCCACCATCGGCGCCCTGATCGGCGAGATCCAGCAGGACACCAGCCGCACCGTCGACGTCGTCGAGGACGGCGCCCAGCGCAGCCAGGCCGGCGCCGAAGTCGTCGAGCAGGCCCGCGACGCGTTCGCCCGCATCGAGACCGCCGTCGGCGACGTCGCCGCCCGCATCGCCGAGATCGCCGCCGCCACCGCCGAAGTCGCCGCCGTCGCCGAGCAGTCCTCGGCCAGCAGCGAACAGGTCAGCGCCAGCACCCAGCAGACCAGCGCGAGCACGCAGCAGATCGCCGCGTCCGCGCAGGAGCTGGCCCGCACCGCCCAGGATCTCGAGGAGCTGGTCGGCCGCTTCACGCTGCAGCGCAGCGCCTGAGCCGGTCCTTCCGCGCCCGTCCGCCGCGACGGCGGGCGGGCGCGGGCCGCGCTCAGCGAGCGCGCAGCAGGGCGACCGCGTGGGCCTCGGCGCCCTCGCCGCGGCCGATGGGCCCCATCCCCTCGGCCGTCGTCGCCTTCACGTTCACCCGCGCCGGCTCCAGGCCGAGCGCCTCGGCCAGCCGGGCGCGGATCGCGTCGCGGTGCGGGCCCACCTTCGGGCGCTCCAGCACCACGGTGGCGTCGACGTTGACGGGCTCCAGGCCCGCGCCCGCGAGCATCGCCACGACCTCGCGCAGCAGCGCGACGGAGTCGGCGTCGCGCCAGCGCTCGTCGGTGTCGGGGAAGTGGTGGCCGATGTCGCCCAGGCCGGCGGCGCCGAGCAGCGCGTCCATGATCGCGTGCGTGAGCACGTCGGCGTCGGAGTGGCCCAGCAGACCCGCCTCGTGCGGGATCTCGACGCCGCCGAGCACCAGCCGCCGGCCGGGCGCGAAGCGGTGCGAGTCGTAGCCGTGGCCGATCACGTCGCCCCGATCGGCTCCAGGCGGCGGGTGCGGCGCTCGAAGACGGCCAGCTCGCGCACCCCGAGGCCGTCGAGGACCTCCAGCGCCTGGTCGTAGCCGTACCCGAGGTGGTCAGGGACGTGCGCGTCGCTGGACAGCGCGATCGGGTTGCCGGCGTCGATCACCATCTCCAGCAGCGCGGTGGCCGGGTACAGCTCGCCGACGGGCTTGCGCAGGCCCGCGGTGGACACCTCGACGGCGATGCCGGACTCGGCGATCCCGTCCATCGCCAGCTCGTAGAAGCGGCGCAGGTCGCCGTCGGGGCGCGGGCGCCGCCCGCCCCACATCTTCACGAGGTCGGGGTGGGCGAGGATGTCGAAGAGGCCGCTGCGCGCCGCCTCGCCCAGCCACTCGAAGTAGCGTGCCCACACGCGGTCGGGCCGCGACGCGTTGCGCTCCCAGATGTCGTAGTCGGGGTGGTCGAGCGCCTCGTCGCCGAGGAAGTGGACCGACCCGACCACGTAGTCCCAGTCGCGCTCCTCCAGCAGCGTCGCCATGCGGTCCTCGCGCCCCGGCACGAAGTCGGCCTCGATGCCCAGCCGCAGGTCGGTCTCCTCGCGCACGAACGCGCAGTAGGCGTCGAGGTCGTCGCGCGCCTCCTGGCGCCACAGGTCGTGGTCCCACACCGCCAGCGCCTGGCGGAAGCGGTAGACGTGCTCGGACACGCCGAGCTCGGCGATCCCGCGCTCGGTCGCGACGGTGCGGAAGCGCTCGGCGTTGGCGGCGGTGAGGTAGCGGTCGGCGTCGGTCCCGGGCTCGTCGGGGCGCAGGTGGACGTGGTAGTCGGTCAGCATGCGCCGCCAGACGGTACTCGGGCCCGGCGCCCGGGTAGCCTGGCGCGGGTGCCCGGCAGCAGCGTCGACGTCGCGATCGTCGGTGGCGGCCACAACGGCCTCGTCGCCGCCGCCCTCCTGGCCCGCGCGGGGCGCTCGGTCGTCGTGCTGGAGCGTCGCGACGAGGTCGGCGGGGCCGCGGTCTCCGAGCGCCCGTTCCCTGGGGTCGACGCGCGCCTGTCGCGCTACGCCTACCTCGTGTCGCTGTTCCCGCGCGCGCTGGCGCGGGCGCTCGGCCTCGACCTCGAGCTGCGCCGCCGGCGCGTCGCCTCCTACACGCCGGGCGGCGACGGCGGGATCCTGAACCCCGACACGGGCGCGTTCGGCGCGATGGGGCGGCGGATCGCCCGCGCCGTCTTCCCCACGGTGCTGGAGCCGCTGCGCTCGCGCGCCGAGATGCGCGCGCTCGTCGGCGACGACGCGGCGTGGGAGGCGCTGGTCGAGCGGCCGGTGGGCGAGGCGATCGAGGCGGCGTTCGACGACGACGTCCTGCGCGGCATCGTCGCGACCGACGCGCTGATCGGCACGTTCGCCTCGATGCGCGAGCCCGACCTGCGCCAGAACCGCTGCCTGCTCTACCACGTGATCGGCAACGGCACCGGCGACTGGGACGTCCCGGTCGGCGGGATGGGCGCGGTGACCGCCGCGCTGGCCGCCACCGCCCGCGACGCGGGCGCCGACCTGCGCACCGGGGTCGAGGTGACCGCGATCGCGCCCGACGGCGAGGTCCGGTTCGACGGCGGCGCGCTGCAGGCCGGCCACGTCCTGTGCGGCGCGGCGCCCGCGACGCTGGCCCGGCTGCTCGGCGAGGAGCCGGCCGAGCCGGCCCCCGAGGGCGCCCAGCTCAAGGTCAACATGGTCCTGTCGCGGCTGCCGCGCCTGCGCGACGCCGCCGTCGACCCGCGCGACGCGTTCGCCGGCACGCTGCACGTCAACGAGTCCTACGCCCAGCTCCAGGCCGCCTACGACGAGGCCGCCGCCGGGCGCATCCCGTCGCTGCCGCCGTGCGAGATCTACTGCCACTCGCTGACGGACCCGACGATCCTCGGCCCGGACCTGCGCGCCGCGGGTGCGCAGACGCTGACGCTGTTCGGGCTGCACATGCCCGCGCGCCTCTTCGCCGCCGACCACGACGCGGCCAAGCGCGACGCCGTGGCGGCGACCCTGCGCTCGCTGAACGCGGTGCTGGCCGAGCCGATCGAGGACTGCCTGTGGACGGACGCCGACGGCGCGCCGTGCCTGGAGGCACGCACGCCGCAGGAGCTGGAGGCCGAGCTGGGCCTCCCCGGCGGGCACATCTTCCACCGCGACCTGCGCTGGCCGTTCGCCGACGACGAGGCCACGGTGGGGACGTGGGGCGTCGAGACGCACCACGAGCGCGTGCTGCTGTGCGGCGCGGGCGCCGTGCGCGGCGGCGGGGTCAGCGGCATCCCGGGCCACAACGCCGCGCGGGCGGTCCTGGCCGCCGCCGGCTAGTCCGCCGACGCGATCCGGCCCAGCAGGTCCGCCAGCTCGCCGGGCGCCGAGAACATCGGCCAGTGGCCCGTGGCCAGCTCGTGCAGATCCCAGTCGTCGCCGGCGAAGAGCTGCGCGCGCGGATCGCCCTGCTCGAGCAGCTCCCTGACCGCGGCGACCGTGAAGCCGCCCTCGGTGCAGAAGATCCCGGCCCGGCGCCGCGGCGCGCCGCCGCCGGTCATCCGCAGCGGCGAGGTGAACGTCGCCCACGGCTGCGGCGTGCCGCGCGTGGCCAGCAGGTCGAAGTGCGCGTCGGTGAGCCCGGCCGCGCTCCCGAACGCGCCCGTCTCGAGCGTCGCGCGGTCGGGCACCGGCCAGCGCCACCCGTCGCCCTCCTCGCGCACCTGGCGCTCCTGGGCCTCGCGCGCCTCGGGCGGCATCGCGTCGGCGACCGCCATCCCGTCGGGCAGCGGCGAGCAGTCGCAGTAGACGACCGCGTCCAGGCGCTGCGGGCGGCGGTCGGCCACGCCCGCCACGACGATGCCCGAGTAGCTGTGGCCCACCAGGACGGCGTCGGTGAGGTCCTCGTAGTCGAGGAGATTCACGACGTCGGCGATGTGGGTCTCGAGGTCGACCTGCGGCCCGCCCAGGTGGACGCGCTCCCCCAGGCCGGTGAGCGTCACGGGGTACACGTCGTGGCCGGCGGTGCGCAGGCGGCGGGCGACGTCCTGCCAGGCCCAGCCGCCGAGGCAGGCGCCGGGGACGAGGACGAGGGGGCGGGGCGGGCTCATCCCCCAGTGGTATCAGGCGCGCTCGCCCAGCAGCAGCTCGGCGACGCGCAGGTCCAGCGGGGTGGTGACCTTGAGGTTCTCGCGCGGGGCCGGGACGACGCCGACGCGGCCGCCGAGCGCCTCGACCAGGCCGGCGTCGTCGGTGGCGGCGGCCAGCACCTCGGCCGGCTGGGCGAGCGCGCGCTCCAGCCACGGGCGCGCGAACACCTGCGGGGTCTGCACCGCCCACAGCGCGGAGCGGTCGAGCGTCTCGGCCACCACGCGGTCGGCGCCGGCCCGCTTGATCGTGTCGGTCACGGGCGCGGCGGCGACGACCGCGTCGAAGCCGGCCAGCCCGGCCACGCACGCCTCGACCAGCTCCGGGGTGAGCAGCGGGCGGGCGGCGTCGTGGACGAGGACGACGTCGTCGTCCGGCGCCGCGGCCAGCGCGTTGCGCACCGACTCCGAGCGCGACGCGCCGCCGGTGACGGCGACCGCGCCGTCCACGTCGACGCCCTCGGGGACGGCGACGACCACGTCGGCGATCGACGGCGCCGCCCGCAGCGCGCCGAGCGACCACGCGTAGAGCGGCCGGCCGGCGAGAACGACGAACGCCTTGGGCCCGGAGGCGCCAAGGCGTTCGCCACGTCCGGCCGCCACGAGGAGCGCGACGGCCACGGAATCGGGTCCCTACTTGGCGGCGGGGAGGATCCCCTTCTCCTCCGCGGACCGGGCCAGCAGGTCGTCGAGGTACGCCTCGGCGGCCTCCTCGTCCTTGTCCAGGGCGTACATCAGCTCGGAGGCGAGGATCTTCTTGGCGCGCGTGAACATCTGCTTCTCGCCGGTCGACAGGCCCTTCTCGAACTCGCGCAGCGCGAGGTTGCGCACGACCTCGGCCAGCTCGTAGATGTCGCCCGTCTTGATCTTGTCGCGGTTGTGCTTGAACCGGCGATTCCAGTTCTTGGGCATCTCGGACTCGGAGTCCTCGAGCACCGCAAGGACCTTCTTGACGGCCTCCTCGTCGATGATCCGGCGAAGACCCGCCACCGCGGCGTTCTCGCACGGGACCATGACGGTCATGTCGTTGTGAAGGATCTTGATGGTGAGGTACTCGCGCTCCTCGCCGAAGACCTTCTTGTTCTCCTTCTTGAGCACCCGCCCCGCACCATGGTGGGGGTAGACGACCGAGTCGCCGATCTCGAAGTCGATGCACTCGACCTCGCGCTCGACCTCAAGGTCCTCCAGGATCTGCTCTTCAGTGACGTCGGTGATGATGTCCCTCCTTCGGGGTGCTGCTGTGGTGCTGCTGACTCAGGTCTGCAGGTAGCGATCGACGAGGTTGATCTCCTGCAGGCGGCGAAGGCCTTCGCGGATGTCCTTGGCGCGGATCTCGCCGACGCCCTCGACCGCCTCCAGCTCGGCGTCGGTCGCGGCGAGCATCTCGTCCAGTCCGCCGAAGTCGCGCACGATCTGCGACACGACGATCTTCGGCAGCCGCGGGATCCGTCCCAGGATGCGGTAGCCGCGCGGGGAGACGGGATAGTCGAGCGTGTTCAGCTTGCGGTCGTAGCCCAGCACCTCGGCGAGGCGGCCGAAGTCGAGCAGATCCTGATGGGGCAGGCGACCGATCTGGTCCAGGGCGGTGGCGAACGCCTCGTCCTCGGGGTCGGCGAGGTAGTCGCGGATCAGCGCGGCCTTGTCGGAGGCCGTGCCGACCATCGTCTCCTCGAGCTGCATCTCGATGAGGCGGCCCTCGGTGCCGAGCTCGACGATGTAGCGCTCGATCTCGACCGCCATGCGGGTCACGAGCTCCGAGCGCTGCAGGACGGTGAGCACGTCGTGGAGCGTGGCGCCGCCCTCGAACTCGAGCGCGGTGAGGCGCGTGGAGACCTGGTCGAGGCGCGTGCGGTACTTGTCGAGGGTCGCCAGCGCCTGGTTGGCCTTGGCCAGCACGACGGGGATGTCCTCGAGGATGTACTTCGCGCCGTCGACGTAGAGCGAGACGACCTCGCGGCGCTTGGAGATCGCGATGACGAGCGCGTCCGTCTGCTTGGAGACGCGCTCGGCCGTGCGGTGGCGCGTGCCGGTCTCCAGCGACAGGATCGTCGGGTCGGGGATGAGCTGGACGTTCGCCATCGAGATCTTGGTCGCGTTGGCGTTCAGGACGATCCCGCCGTCCATCTTGGCGACCTGGTAGATCAGCGACGGGGTGTAGTCGACGTCGAGCTTGATGCCGCCCGAGAACAGGAAGCTGAGCTCGTCGACCTCGCCGATGACGATCAGCGCGCCGGTGTCGGCGTGGAGGATGTTGTCGATCCCCTCGCGCAGCGCCGTGCCAGGGGCGACCATCTCCAGCGCCTTGACGAGCCGGGGCTCCTGACGTGCTTCGAGCTCGTTGAGCTCTTCCCCGGACCGTGCCGACATGCCTTCCACATTCTAGCGTGCCTTACGGGCTCATAAAGCGCTGGTAATCGTGAGGTTCTGCGAGAGACGGCCCGAGATGGCGGCTCAGAAGTCCCCGCCGCCGCCGAAGTCGCCGCCGAAGCCGAAGTCGCCGCCTCCCCCGAAGTCGCCCATCCCGCCGCCGCCGTCGCCGGCGCCCCAGGCGGTCGGGGCCGCCCACGCCGAGCCCAGCAGGGAGCCGGCGAACAGCCCGGTGACCAGGCCGCTGCCGCCGAACCCGCCGTAGAAGCCGCCCGCGTACGGGCCGTAGTAGGCGGGCGCCTGCCAGTAGGGCACGCGGCCGCGGCCGCCGGCCAGCTCGATCTCGCGCGCGTGCGGGTCCTCCCCGCGCTCGACGCGCTGGGCGTCGGCCTCGCAGGCGGGCACCGGGCGCGGGGCGCCGTACTCGGGCGACCACTCGACGTCGCGCGACGACGGGCCGTGCCGCGGGTCGAAGAAGCAGGGCGGGCGGTGCTCGGGCGGCTCCTCGCCGGCCAGGCGCGCCTTCGCCGCCTCCATCGCGTAGCGGCCCTCCTCGAGCGTCTGGGCGATCGGCGCGAAGTCGTCGGGGGCCCGCGCCGTCGCGAGCGCGGCGGAGGCCTGCTCGTGGGCGGTCAGCGCGCGGGCGTAGTCGGCCTTCGCGCGCTCGTCGGCGCCGGGCATCTCGACGTCGAGGTCGAGCGCGCGGATGTCGTCGCCGAGCGCGACGAGGTCCTCGTCGGCGACGCGGCGCAGCTCGGCCGCCTGCTCGGCGCGCTCGCGCCGGGTGCGGCGGTTGCGCATGAGCGCGAACGCGCCGACGCCGCCGCCGATCGCGACGGCGCCGATCAGCAGGGCCAGCCCGTCGGCGCCGCCGCCGTCGAGTGCGCCGCCGTTGGCGTGGGCGTCGTCGACGCGGCCGACGAAGTCGAGCAGGATCGCGGTGCCGCCGGCGTCCTGCTCGGCCTGGACGGCCTCGGCGGCGGCCTCCCGGGCCACGCCGGCATCGAGGCCGACGTCGCCGGTCTGCCCGGCCTGGAACGTGCGGCCCGTGGGGCCCGCGACGACGGCGTAGACGCCGGTGGCGCGCAGCTCCCGGTACAGGCTGGCCGCGAGCTGGCGCGGCTCCCCGGCGCCGGGCGCGAACACGGCGACGTGGATCGGCACGTCGCTGCCGCGGACCGCGGTGCGGACCTGGTCGGCGTCGGCCTCGGTCAGCCCGGCCGCGTTGCCGGGCGCCACGTACACGGAGTCGGTGCGCAGCGCGTCGGCCGCCTCCGCCACCACGTCGGGCGCGGTGGTCGTCTGCGCCCCGGCGGTCGCCGGGGCGAGCGCCACGGCGGCGAGCAGGGCGAGCAGCAGGGGAAGGCGGCGCATGCCTCCAGCATGCCCGATGCGGGCACACTCCACCCATGACGCTCACCCTCGGCCACGGCCCGCTGTCGCGCGCCCCCGCGGCGGCCAACTACGCGATCGACGGGCCCGACCACCGGATCTTCTTCGAGGCCCACCCCCGGCGCGTGCGCGCCGAGCTCGGCGGCCACGTCGTGCTCGACACGGTCCGCGGCGCGCTGTTGCACGAGACCGGGATCCTGCCCGTCTTCTACGCGCCGCTGGAGGACTACGACGCCGCGGCGCTGGAGCGCACCGACCACACGACGCACTGCCCGTACAAGGGCGACGCGTCGTACTGGACGGTGCGGGCGGGCGGCAGGGTCGCCGAGAACGCGCTGTGGGCGTACGAGAGCCCGCTGCCGTCGGCGCCGTGGCTCGCCGGCCACGGCGCCCTGTACGTGGACCGCATGGACCGCTGGCTCGACGAGGACGTCGAGGTCCACGGCCACCTGCGCGACCCCTACCACCGCTGCGACGCCCGCCCCTCGTCGCGGCCGGTCGAGGTGCTCTGCGCGGGCCGCCTGCTCGCCCGCGTCGACGAGCCCGTCCTCGTGTTCGAGACCGGGCTGCCGACCCGCGCCTACCTGCCGCGCGAGCTGTTCGACCTCGAGCCGAGCGACACCCGCACCGTCTGCCCGTACAAGGGCGACGCGACCTACTGGTCGCTGCGCGTGGGCGACCGCGTCCTCGAGGACGCCGCCTGGTCCTACGAGGAGCCGCTGGACGGGATGCGGCCGATCGCCGGCCTCGTCTCCCTGCTGCACGACGACCTGGAGGTCCGCATCGGCGAGCCGTTGTCAGGTTGAGCTCGCCATGCGAGCGCGATCCGACAACGGTCCGCTCCGGCGGGCGGCGCGCGCTACGCGGCCGCCCGCGCCGCCCGCTCGCCCGCGGGCAGCGCGGCCCGCAGCGCCGCGCGCAGCGACCCCACCGCCAGCGCGCCGTCGCCGCTGCCCTCGGGCGCGACGACCGTGCGCAGGCCGAACTTGCGGGCCTCCTCGAGGCGGCGCTCCGGGTGGGCGACCGAGCGCAGCTCGCCCGTGAGGCCCAGCTCGCCGAAGCAGGCCAGCGGCGCGGGCGAGTCGCCGCCCAGCGAGGCGCCGCGCACCGCGCTGGCGACCGCCAGCGCGACCGCGAGGTCGGCCCCCGGCTCGTCGACGCGCACGCCGCCGACGACGTTGACGAACACGTCGGCCGAGCCCGTCGGCACGCCGCCGTGGCGCGCCAGCACGGCGAGCACGAGCGCGACGCGGTTGCGGTCGATCCCGTTGACCATCCGCCGCGGCGGCACCAGCTCGCTCGGCGACACCAGCGCCTGCACCTCGACGAGCAGCGGCCGCGAGCCCTCCATCGACGCCAGCACGACCGAGCCCGGCGCCCGCGTGGCCTCGCCGACGAAGCGGCCCGACGCGTCGAGCACCTCGACGAGCCCGCCGGAGCGCATCTCGAACACGCCGGCCTCGTTCGTCGACCCGAAGCGGTTCTTCAGCGCGCGCAGCGTCCGGTAGGTCCGCTCGCGCTCGCCCTCGAACTGCAGGACGGCGTCGACGAGGTGCTCGAGCACGCGGGGCCCGGCGAGCGCGCCCTCCTTCGTCACGTGGCCGACGAGCAGGACGGCCGTGCCGGTCTCCTTGGCGACGCGCGCGATCCGGCCGGCGACCTCGCGCACCTGCCCCACCGAGCCGGGCGCGCCGGTCAGCTCCGACGCATACAGGGTCTGGACGGAGTCGATCACGCACACCTCGGGGCGCTCGGCGAGCATCGTGGCCACGACGGTCTCGAGGTCGGTCTCGGCCAGGACCGGCACGTCGAGCGCCGCCCCCGGCAGTCGCGACGCCCGCAGCTTCACCTGCGCCGCCGACTCCTCGCCGGAGACGTAGAGGGTCCCGTGGCCGGCGCCGGCGAGGTTGCCCATCGCCATGCCGGTGAGCGTCGACTTGCCGATGCCGGGCGAGCCGCCCAGCAGTACGAGCGACCCGGGCACCAGCCCGCCGCCCAGCACGCGGTCGAACTCGCCGATGCCGGTCGACAGGCGCGCCACGCGCGGCGTCTCGACGTCGCGCAGGCGCTGGGGGCGCACCGCCCGCGCCGCGCCCCCGCGGCGGCCGCCGCCACCGCCGCGACCGCCGCCGCCGACCGCGGCCGGCGCCCGCTCCTCGACCAGCGTGTTCCACTCCCCGCACCCCGGGCAGCGGCCCTGCCAGCGGGCCTCCTGGTGGCCGCAGGCCGAGCAGACGTGGATCGTGGTCGGTCGCGCCATCGCTGCGTGAACCGTAGGCCCCGCACCCGACGTCCTCGCCCCGGGGCCCGGTCCCTCGTCCCCTCGGCCAACACCCTTAGGTCTCCCTAACGAATCCCGTACCATGGCGGGCGTGACCGTCCGCATGCCGTACGCGCGCCGCCCCGCGGCGCTGCGCGTCCTCGTCCTCGCCGTCCTGTCGATCGCGACGATCGTCGCCGTCCTCGCCGCCGCCGCGCCCGCGCGCGCGCAGGCGCCCGAGCGCGTCGTCGCGCTGACCCCCTTCACGGCGAACGTCCTGGCGCAGCTCGGCGTGACCCCGATCGCGGTCGCCGAGCCCGCCTCCACCGAGGAGAAGCTCGACCCGCGCCTGCGCAGCGCCCGCCGCCTGGCGATGTCGCATCCCAACGGCCCCAACCTCGAGCAGCTCGTGTCGCTGCGCCCCGACGCCGTGTTCTCGTCGCCGGTCTGGCGCGCCGGCACGCCGAAGATGCAGCAGCTCGGCGTCCGCGTCTACGACTCGCTCGACCCGCAGCGCCTGGGCACGGTGCCGATCGGCATCAAGAAGATCGCCAAGATCGTCGGCAAGGAGGCGCAGGGCGCCGCGCTGGCCAACCGCGTCCAGCGCGAGTACCGCGCCGCCGCGCGCGGCGTGCGCAAGCACCCGCGGGTCCTGCTCGTGATGGGCCTGGCCCAGTACACGCTCGCGATGCTCGGCAACTCGTGGGGCGGCGACATCATCGAGGCCGCCGGCGGCGAGCTGGTCACGAAGAACATCAAGCCCATCGGCCGCACCAGCGAGGGCGCCGTCGTCGGCAACCTCAGCAACGAGGCCGTCGTGCGGATGAACCCGGACGTGATCATCGTCGTCCCGCACGGCGCCGCCGACGAGGTCGACACGATCGCCCGCTACTACCGCAACTTCGCGCCGTGGCGCAAGACGAAGGCGGCGCGCACCGGGCGCATCTACGTCCCGACCGACGACCTGCTGCTCCAGGCGACCTCCGACCCGGCGTCGCTCATCCGCAAGGTGCGCCGGGAGTACCTCAAGAACTGATGCCGGCCGCCGCGGCCACGGAGCGGCCGGCGCCCGAGCTCCCCGTCGCGCCACGCGTGAGCGCGCGGCGCGTCGCGGTCGTGATCGGGATCGCGGTCGCGCTCGTCGCCGCGGTCTGCGCCTCGCTGGCGCTCGGGTCGGTCAAGGTCCCGCTGGACCAGGTGATGGACGCGATGTTCGGCTGGCTGACCGGCGCCGAGGCACGCGAGATCGACCGCGAGATCATCCTGCAGCTCCGCCTGCCGCGGACGGTCACCGCGATCGCGGTCGGCGCGTCGCTCGGCGTCGCGGGCGCGCTGCTGCAGGGCTCGCTGGGCAACCCGCTCGCCTCGCCCGACATCGTCGGCGTCACCGGCGGCGCCGCGTTCGGCGCGATGCTCGTGATCCTGCTCTCGCCGGGGCACGTGGCGCTGCTGCCGCTGAGCGCCCTGACGTTCGGCATGGTCGCCGCGCTGCTGGTGCTGATGATCTCCTGGACGGGCACCAACCGCGGCGGGGTCGGGCGCCTGATCCTGTCGGGCATCGCGATCGGCGCGATCTTCACCGCCGGCACGTCGATGCTGATGGCGCTGCACCCCAGCCGCGCGCCCTCGGCGGTCATGTGGCTGGCCGGCTCGCTGCAGACCGAGGGGTGGCCGACGATCCGCAGCGTGGCCCCCTACCTGGTGGTCGGGCTGATCCTGGCGCTGGCCCTGATGCGCCCGCTGAACCGCCTGGCGCTCGGCGACGAGGTCGCCGCGTCGCTGGGCACGTCGCCGCGCCTCGTGCGGCTGGTGGCGATCGTCGCCGCCGCGGTTCTCGCCTCCGGGTCGGCCGCGCTCGCCGGCCTGCTCGGCTTCCTGGGCATCGTCATCCCCCATGCCGTGCGGCTGCTGGGCGGGACGTCGAACAACACGTTCGTGGTGCCCGTGTCGGCGCTGGCCGGCGCGACGCTGCTGACCGCCGGCGACGTGGTGGCGCGCACGCTGAAGGCGCCGCTGGAGCTGCCGGTCGGCCCGATGATGGTGGCGATCGGCGTGCCCCTGTTCCTGTGGCTGCTGCGACGGGCGGTGTAGCGGTGGCGGTGCTCGAGGTCCACGACGCGAAGGTCCGCATCGGCGACACGGAGATCCTCCACTCGGCCGACCTCGCCGTCGATCCCGGCCAGCTCGTCGCGGTCGTCGGGCCCAACGGCGCGGGCAAGTCGACGCTGGCGCGGGCCGCCGCGGGCCTGCAGAAGCTCGCCGGCGGCAGCGTGCGCTGGTACGGCGAGGACATCTCCAAGCTGCGCGGCCGGCGCCTGGCCCGCCTGCGCGCGTTCATCCCGCAGCGCCCGCGGGTGCCGGAGGGGATCGTCGTGCGCGAGGCCGTGCTGATCGGCCGCTCCCCGCACCTGCGCCCGCTCGAGCGCCTGGGCCGCGGCGACCGTCACGCCGCCGAGGTCGCGATGGAGCGCGCGGGCGTGGTGGAGTTCGCCGAGCGGCGGCTGACGACGCTCTCGGGCGGCGAGCTGCAGCGCGTGCAGATCGCGATCGGCCTGGCGCAGGAGGCGCCGGTGCTGATGGCCGACGAGCCGACCTCGGCACTCGACCTCGGCGCGACGTCGGCGATGGCGCGCCTGCTGCGCGGGCTGGCCGACGACGGCCTGGCCGTCGTGCTCGTGCTGCACGACCTGGCGCTCGCCGCCGCGATCGCCGACGAGGTCGTCGTCATCTCGCAGGGGCGCTCGGTGGCCAGCGGCCCGCCCGCCGAGGTGCTGCACGCCGAGCGGCTGCGCGAGGTGTGGCACGTCGGCGCCGACCTCGAGGCCGACGGCACGGGGCGCACCGCCCTGCACGTGCGCTGGCTGGAGGACGCCCGGCCGGTCAGCGACGCCGGCGCAGCGCCCGGCGCTCCGTCAGCGCCCCCGCACTGAACACCAGCAGTGCGCCGAGCCCGACCCACGCGCCCGGCGGCACGTCGAGGCCGCCGCCGGCGTCGGGATCGTCGACCGGCGTGCGGCCGGCCGCGGCGACCGCGGCGCGCACCGCGGGCGACTCGGGGTCGGAGGCATCGGCCAGCAGCACGCCCTCGACGGCGTCCGGCGGCACCGGATCGGCCGGCTCGGGCTCCGGGTCGCGGTCGCGGCGGCGCTTGCGCCGCTGCGGCTCCGGCTCGGGCTCGGGCGCCGGCTCCGCCTCGGGCGCCGGCTCGGCGATCTCGGGCGCGGGGGCCGGAGCGCCCGTCGCGCCGGTCCCGCCGGCGCCGCCGCCGATCGCCCCGGTCCCGCCGGCGCCGGTCGCGGCGCCGCCACCACCGCCACCGTCGCCGCCGCCGCTCCCGCCGCGCGAGCGCTTCTCGTCGTCCCGCTCGCGCTCCTGCGGCTCACCGACGACGATCGTCACCGGCTCCGACGTGCCCCCGCCGCCCGCGCCGTCGGACACCGTGACCGTCACGCGGTAGCGGCCGGGCTGCCGGAAGCGGTGCACCGTGTCCTCGCCGATGCGGCTCGTGCCGTCGTCGAAGTCCCAGGTGTACGTCGCGCCGTCGGCGGCCGTCGAGGTCGTGAAGAGCTGCACCCGCTCGCCGACCTTCACCCGCCGCTTGGGCGCGATGATGCCGACCTCCAGCAGCGTCACCCCGTCGAGCGTGGCCTGCAGCGGCTCGCCCGGCGCCGACGTCTGCAGCTCGGCCGGCCTGCCGTCCTTGGCCGGGCGCAGGACGTTCGTGCGCTGCTGCTCGTCGACCCACACGAGCGCCGGCCCCTCCGGGAACGGGGGCGGCACCGCGAGGTCGCTGGGCTCCGAGGTGAGGAACTGCAGGACGCCCTCGATCGTCACCGCCGTGATCGAGTCGGGGTCCGCCCCGGCCAGCCCGACCGCGCGCCGCAGCGACAGCCCGGTCAGCTCGCGCGGCTGGCCGTCGACGACGTACAGGGTCGGCGGGACGTCGGCGTTGGCGGCGATCTCGGCGGCGCCGACCGTGCGCTTCTCGCCGTTGACGTCGAACACGAGGCCGGGCGCCGCGGCGGCGGGCGCGGCGGCGATCGCCGCGAGGGCGAGCGCCAGCGCGATGACCCGCCGCGGACGCATCAGCCGATCGTGGCCGAGATCGTCACCGACCCCTGGTCGGTGTCGTACAGGTAGGCGCGGAAGATCGGCACGCCCTCGGCGGCGAGCGTCGCCGGCACGCTCGTCCACGTGACCGTCGACCCGTCGACGGCCGGCCGCGCGCCGGCGGCGGGCTTCAGCAGCAGGATCGGCTGGCGCGAGCCGACCACGCCCGCCTCGACGCCGGTGGCCCGCTCGACGGTGGCGACCGCCTTGGGCGGCGCGCCGGCCAGGTCCCAGGTCCAGTTCGCGAAGCGCATGTCGAGGAAGCGCTCGGCATAGCGGAAGCTCGTGGAGCCGGCCGTGTCGACGACGGTCGCCCCGCTCGCCGGGTCGAACCAGCCGCCGGTGATCGGCAGCGTGTACGTGGCGCCGTCGAACGTCGCGGGCGGGCCGACGCTGGCGGGCTCGCCGCCGGACTGCAGGTACCCCAGCCACGACTCGCGCGGCGACCAGCGCACGGCGCCGCCGGTGACCGGCACCGCGCCGGCCGGACGGGTCGCGACGGTCGCGCCGCCGGGCGTCGGCGGCCCCGTGACCGTGGGCTCCGGGGCGCCGGGGATGTGGGTGCCCCCGCTGCCCGGCGTCGTGGTCGCCTCGAGGTCGATCGTGCCCAGCCGGCCGCCGCGCAGGCCGGGTCGGCGCAGCTCGCGGCGCAGCATGCGCACGGTCGACGACGTCAGGCGCAGCGGCGCCTCGGTGACGTACGTGCCGGTCGGCTGCACCGAGCGGCGGGGGGCCGGGGCGGCGATCGCGCCGATCGTGCGCGGGCGGCCGCCGACGGTGGCCCGCAGCGACGAGCGCGAGCCGACCCGCACCTCCAGGCCACGCAGCACCACGACGCGGCGGCCGGCGCGCAGGCGCAGCGCGCCCTTCTGGCGCACGGTCGCGGTCCGGCCGCTGATCGTCACCGCCCCGGTCGGGAGCGTGATGCGGGCCGCCCGGCGACGGGCCGGGGCGACCGCGGTGACGCGCACGCCCTGGTCGGCGAGCGAGCGCGCGGCCGGTCCCTTGAGCGCGATCGTGGTGTCCTGCGCGCCGGCCGCGGGCGCGACGGCGAGGACGCCCCCGACCGCGGCGAGCGCGGCGATGTGGCGGACGATGGGCGGATCGAGGATCATTGGCGGCGGATCTCCTGTGGCGGCCGGCGCGGTTAGGGTAACCTAAGCCGGCCGCCGGGCCCGGCCGCCCGATCCACGCCACACCCCGACGACCTCGCGAACGGACCTCCTGTGACCGACACCGCCGCTCCTCCCAATCCGCACAAGGTGCCGCCCTCGATGGCCCAGCCCGCTCCGCCGCCGCCGCTGCAGCCGGTGGAGGGCGACGTGCGCCGCCGCACGGCCGCCGAGGAGGCGCGCACGATCGTCGCCGGCACCAACCTGGCCACGCTCGCCACGCTGAGCAAGGACGGGCACCCGTGGGGCTCGTTCGTCGCCTACGGCACGCTCGCCGACGGCTCGCCGGTGCTGTGCCTGTCGACGCTCGCCGAGCACGGGCGCAACCTGCCGCGCGACCCCCGCGCCAGCCTCGTCGTCGCCGCCAGCCCGGGCGACCGCGACCCGCTCGACTCGGGCCGCGTCACGCTCGCCGGCCGCGCCGAGGTGCCCGAGGGCCTGGAGCTCGAGGACGCCCGTGCCGCCTACCGCGACGCCGTCCAGGACGCGTCCGCGTTCATGGACTACGGCGACTTCACGATCTACGTGCTGCGCATCGAGCGCGTGCGCTGGGTCGGCGGGTTCGGCCGCATGGACTCCACCGACGCCGCCGCCTACCACGAGGCGCAGCCCGACCCGGTGGCCGCCGCCGCGCCGTACGCGGTCGCGCACCTCAACGAGGACCACGAGGACGCGCTGCTGGACATGGCCAAGGCGCTGGCCGGCTACACCGACGCGAGCGCGGCCCGCTGCACGGGCGCCGACCGCTACGGCCTGGACCTCGTCGTCCACACGCCGCGCGGGCGCGCGCAGACGCGCGTGGGCTTCGCCGAGCCGATCACGGTGTCCAACGGCCTGCGCAGCGCGACCGTCGAGCTGGCCCGCCGCTCGCGGCGCCTCCTCGAGGAGTCGCCGCAGCCCGCCCCGGCCTCCTAGGGCCGGGGCTCCGCGCGCGCGCAGTCCTCGAACCCCGCCGCCTTGTGCGAGGCGTCGCAGAACGGCTTCGTCTGCGAGTGCCCGCACCGGCACAGCGCGATCGCGCGCCCCTCGGGCACCTCGAACACGCCGCCCTCGGGGTCGACCAGGCGCACCGGCCCGGTGACCTTGTAGGGCCCGTGGTCGCGGACCTTGATCTCGACGAGCGGCTCGTCCATCTCAGGCGAGGGTAGCCCGCCGGAACGAGAGAGGGCGGCCCGGAGGCCGCCCTCTACCCACACCCACTCGGGTCGCCGCGCTACTCGCTCGGCGTCGACGACGGGGCGCCGTCGCCCGACGGCGTCGGCTCGTCGTCGGAGCGCTCCTCGTCCTCGCTCTCGCCGCCCTCGGCGCCGACCGCGACCGGCGCCCGGTCGAGCAGCGTCAGCTCGATCTCGGCGCCGTCGTTCTCCGGCCCCTGCGGGACGTCGGCCAGGACGATCTGGCCCGGCTGCAGCTCGCTGCGCAGGACGAAGTCGGCGAGCGGGTCCTCGATGTAGCGCTGGATCGCCCGGCGCAGCGGGCGCGCGCCCATCGCCGGGTCCCAGCCCTTGTCGACGAGGTAGTCCCGCGCCGGCTCGGACAGCTCGAGCTGGAGCTCGCGCTCCGCCAGCGAGCCGCGGATCCGCAGCAGCAGCAGGTCGACGATCTGACGGATCTCGTCCTTCTGCAGCTTGTGGAACACGATCACGTCGTCGATGCGGTTGAGGAACTCGGGACGGAAGACCTTCTTGAGCTCTCCCATGATCCGGTTCTTCATGTCGTCGTACGTGATGCCGGTCTCGTCCTCGGTGACGGCGAAGCCCAGCGGCGTGTTGCGCGCGATCTCGGACGCCCCGATGTTCGAGGTCATGATCACGATCGCGTGCCGGAAGTCGACCGTGCGCCCCTGGGCGTCGGTCAGCCGGCCGTCCTCCAGGATCTGCAGGAGGATGTTGAACACGTCCGGGTGGGCCTTCTCGATCTCGTCGAGCAGCAGCACCGAGTACGGCTTGCGCCGCACGGCCTCGGTGAGCTGGCCGCCCTCGTCGTAGCCGATGTAGCCCGGAGGCGAGCCGACCAGGCGCGAGACGGCGTGCTTCTCCATGTACTCCGACATGTCGATGCGCACCATCGCGTCCTCGTCGCCGAACAGGAACTCGGCGAGCGTGCGCGCCAGCTCGGTCTTCCCGACGCCCGAGGGGCCGAGGAAGATGAACGAGCCGGTCGGCCGCTTCGGGTCCTTCAGGCCCGCGCGGGAGCGGCGGATCGCCTTCGAGATGACCTCGACCGCGGCCTCCTGGCCGATGACGCGCTTGTGGAGCTCCTCCTCCATGCGCATCAGCTTCGCCGTCTCGGCCTCGGTGAGCTTGAAGACCGGGATGCCGGTCCACATCGAGACGATGTCCGCGATCTCCTCCTCGCCGATCGAGGGGCGCTCGCCGGACTCGCCCTGCTCCCACTGCTCCTCGAGCTCGCGCTTCTTGTTCGTCAGGCGCCGCTCCTTGTCGCGGAGGTTGGCGGCCTTCTCGAACTCCTGCGCCTCGATCGCGGCCTCCTTCTGGCGCCGCGTCGTCTCGATCTCCTCCTCCAGGTCCCGGTACACGGGCGGGGAGGTCATCGACTTGATGCGCATGCGGGCGGCGGCCTCGTCGATGAGGTCGATCGCCTTGTCCGGCAGGAAGCGGTCGCTGATGTAGCGGTCGCTGAGCTCCGCCGCGGCCTCGAGGGCCTCGTCGGTGATGTTGATCTTGTGGTGCGCCTCGTAGCGGTCGCGCAGGCCCTTGAGGATCTGCACGGTCTCCTCGATCGACGGCGGGTCGACCCGGATCTGCTGGAAGCGGCGCTCCAGCGCGGCGTCGCGCTCGAGGTACTTGCGGTACTCGTCGAGCGTGGTGGCGCCGATCGTCTGCAGCTCGCCGCGCGCCAGCGCCGGCTTGAGGATCGACGCGGCGTCGATCGCGCCCTCGGCGGCGCCCGCCCCGACGAGGTTGTGGAGCTCGTCGATGAACAGGATGATGTCGCCGCGCTGGGTGATCTCCTTCATCACCTTCTTCAGGCGCTCCTCGAACTCGCCGCGGTACTTCGAGCCGGCGACGAGGGCGGCGAGGTCCAGCGTGTAGATCTGCTTGCCCTTCAGCAGCTCGGGCACGTCGGCGTTGGTGATCCGCTGGGCGAGGCCCTCGACCACCGCGGTCTTGCCGACGCCCGGCTCGCCGATGAGCACGGGGTTGTTCTTCTGGCGGCGCGAGAGGATCTGCATGATCCGCTCGATCTCGGTCTCCCGGCCGACGACCGGGTCGAGCTTGCCGTCGGAGGCCAGCTTGGTCAGGTTGCGGCCGAACTGGTCCAGCAGCTTCGAGGACTTCTTGCCCTCGCCCTGCGCGCCGCCGGCGCCGGCCGCGGCCGCACCGGCGCCGCTGCCCTGGCGGCGGCCGCCGGGGCCCGACAGCATGCGGATGACCTCGTTGCGGATCTTCTCGGAGTCGGCGTCGAAGTCGAGCAGGATGCGCGCCGCGACGCCCTCGTTCTCGCGCACGAGGCCGAGCAGGATGTGCTCGGTGCCGATGTAGTTGTGGCCCAGGCTGAGCGCCTCGCGGAGCGCCAGCTCGAGCACCTTCTTCGCGCGCGGGGTGAACGGGATCTGGCCCGACGTCACCTCCTCGCCGGAGCCGACGATGCGGACGACCTGCGCGCGCACGCGCTCGACGGTGATGTCGAGCGACTCGAGCACGCGGGCCGCGAGGCCCTCCTCCTCACGCAGGAGGCCGAGGAGGATGTGCTCGGTGCCGATGTAGTTGTGCTTGAGCGTCCGCGCCTCCTCCTGCGCGAGAACGACCACCTGGCGGGCTCGTTCCGTAAATCGCTCGAACATTGGATACGTCCTTCCTACTGGGCGGCGCTGGGTGTGGGGTCGTGGGGACGGTGAACTACCCGCTGCCCGGGTTATCGACCTGTACGGGGTCGAAACTGAGCGGCGGGTCCTATCGCGGGCATGTCTCAGTCTACCAGTGGGCCCCGGCGTCGCTCGGGGGTCGTCGGGGGTCCCATCGGGGTCATCCCCCATGGTTCCCCGCGACGGGCCGCGCAATGCTCTCCCGCATGCAGATGCCCCGTTCCATCGAGCGTAGCCGCGAGGACCGCGTCGTCGCGGGCGTGTGCGGCGGCATCGCCCGCGCGGCCGACCTCGACCCCACCACCGTCCGCGTGATCGCCGTCGTGCTGGTGGCCTTCGGCGGCGTCGGCCTGCTCGCCTACGTGGCGGCCGCGCTGCTGCTGCCCGAGGAGGGCGGCGGCGAGCCGCTGATCCGCCTGGCCGGCAGCGCGCGCGACCGCGGCGCCGCGATCGCCGGCGCCGGTCTCCTGTTCCTGCTCGCGGTGGTCGTCGTCGCCGGCGACCCGTGGCCCTGGGACCGCGCCTGGCTCGTCGCCGGCGCGGTCGTGCTGGGCGGCCTGGCCTGGCTGGCGCTGCGCGACCGCGACGGCGCGGAGGCCACGCTCCCCGCGGCCCCGGGCGAGCCGGCGGCCCCCACCGGCGCGACCCGCGTGCGCCCGACCTGGGAGACGGACGATCCCGCGCCGCCCCCGCCCCCGCCGCCGTCGCCCCGCGACACGACCCGCCGGCGCGTCGTGACGAGCGTCGCCGCCGGCCTGCTCGCCGTGCTGCTCGGCGCCGTCGCCGTGGCGTTCATCGCGATCTTCGACGACCCGCCGTGGGACCTGTACGCGGCCGGCGCGGTGATGGCCACCGGCGTCGTGCTCGTGCTCAGCGCCCCGTTCGGCGGATCGCCCGCGCTGGTCGTGCCCGCCTTCCTGGTGGCCGCGATCGTCGCGATCTTCGCGCTCGGCCCCGTCCCGCTGCGCGGCGGGGTCGGCGACCGCGACCACCGGCCGGCGACGCTCGAGAGCCTGCGCGACGAGTACCGGCTGGCCGCCGGCGAGCTGCGCGTCGACCTGAGCGAGGTGCCGTTCCCGATCGGGACCACGCGCACGCGGGTCGAGCTCGGGATGGGCGAGGCGGTCGTGACCGTGCCGGCCGACGTCGACGTCCGCGTCGACGGGTCGGCGGTGGCCGGGGAGGTCGTGGCGTTCGGCCGCTCGACGAGCGGCGTCGACGTCGACGCGACCGAGGACGGCGCGCGCACCACCGGCGTCCCCGGCCGCCGGCTGGAGCTGGAGGCCCACGTCGGCTTCGGGCAGCTCCGCGTCGAGCGGGAGGCGGCCGCCGGTGGATGAGGTCGACGCCACCTCGCTCGCCGGCGGGCTCGCGCTCGTCGCCGTGGGCGCCGTGCTGCTCGTCGACACGACCGGCCTGGTGCACGTCGGGCTCGGCTGGCTGGCGCCCCTGCTGGCGGGCGCCGCCGGGATCGTGCTGATCGCCAGCGGCAGCGCGGCCCGGGCCCGCTCCGCTCCCGCGGCGGCCGCGCCGGCCGCGCCGCCGCGGCCGTGGCCCGGCCGCGACGCGCTCGCCCGCGCGTGGGCGCGGATCAGCGACGGCGAGACCTGGGCCGCCCGCCACCGCCCGGCGAGCGCCGCCGAGCTGCGCGACCGCTACCGCGTCGGGCTCGGCACGCTCGAGGTCGACCTCGGCGCGATCGAGCCGCCGCCCGGGCGCACCGAGGTGCACGCGCGCGTCGGCATCGGCGTGCTGACCGTGACGATCCCCTCCCGGGCCCGGGTGGTCGTGCGCGCGCACGTGGGCGCGGGGTCGATCGACCTCCTCGGCGAGAGCCGCGGCGGCGTGGCCACGACGCTGGCGCGCGAGCTCGGCGAGCCGGGCGCCGGAGAGGCCGAGCTCGTCGTGCACGCCGGCGTGGACCTCGGCACCGTGGTCGTGCGCCGCCCTGGTTGAATCGGTCGGTGTCGTCTTCCGCGCGTCCTCCCGCGGGCGCCGCCCGCCAGGCCGCCGGCGTCGTGCTGGTGGTCGTCGCCGTGCTGCTGTCGCTGCGCCGGCTCGGCGTGTGGCCGGGCGACGCGATCCTGTGGCCGGTCGCGCTCACGGCCGGCGGGCTGATGCTGCTGTGGCGCCGCTCGGCCACGCCGCTGGAGACGCTGCGCGGGGCACTGCCGGAGCTCCAGCCGCGGATGGTCGCCGGCGCCGCGCTCGTCGTGCTCGGGGCGATCGCGTTCCTGGGCGCCACCGATGCGCTCGCGCAGGCGCGCTCGGTCCTCCTCGCCGCGCTCGTCGTGGTGGTGGGGATCGGGCTGATCTTCGGCCCGGCGTGGCTGCGGGTGGCGCGCGCGCTGGCCGACGAGCGCGCCGAGCGCGTGCGCTCCCAGGAGCGGGCCGAGATGGCCGCGCACCTGCACGACTCGGTCCTGCAGACGCTGGCGCTCATCCAGCGGCGGGCCGACGACCCGCGCGAGGTGGCGACGCTGGCCCGCCGCCAGGAGCGCGAGCTGCGCGCCTGGCTGGCCGGTGAGCCGCTCGTCCCGGAGGTCGAGAGCCTCGCCGCCGCCCTGCGCGCGGCCGCGGCCGAGGTCGAGGACCTGCACGGCGTGGCGGTCGAGGTGGTGGCGGTGGGCGACGCGCCGCTGGACGAGCGCGCCGCGGCGACCGTGCAGGCCGCCCGCGAGGCGATGCTGAACGCGGCCCGCTTCGCCGGCGCCGAGCGGATCGACGTCTACGCGGAGGCGACGCCGGAGCGCCTGGAGGTGTTCGTGCGCGACCGCGGCGCCGGGTTCGACCCCGGCGCGATCCCCGCCGACCGCCGCGGGGTGCGGGAGTCGATCGTCGGGCGCATGGCGCGCGCCGGCGGCGAGGCGCGGGTGCGCAGCGAGCCCGGCGGCGGGACGGAGGTGGAGCTGGTGGTGGCCCGATGACGCGCGTGTACCTCGTCGACGACCACGGGCTGTTCCGGGCGGGCGTGCGGGCCGAGCTGGGCGGCCTCGTCGAGGTCGTCGGCAACGCCGGCACGGTGGCCGAGGCGATCCGCGGCATCCGCGAGACGCGCCCCGACGTCGTCCTGCTCGACGTGCACATGCCCGGCGGCGGCGGGGTCGAGGTGATCCGCGCGATCGGCAGCGACCTGCCCGAGACCCGCTTCCTGGCGCTGTCGGTCTCCGACGCGGCCGAGGACGTGATCGCGACCGTGCGCGCGGGCGCCCGCGGGTACGTGACGAAGACGATCTCGGGGCCCGAGCTGGCCGACGCGGTGCGCCGGGTGGCCGAGGGCGACGCGGTGTTCTCGCCCAAGCTCGCCGGGTTCGTGCTCGACGCGTTCGCGGCCGGCGCGGGCGACCTGCCGGTTCCCTCCGACCCCGAGCTCGACCAGCTCACGCCGCGCGAGCGCGAGGTGCTGCAGCACATCGCGCGCGGCTACCTCTACAAGGAGGTCGCCCACCGGCTGGGGATCTCGGCGAAGACCGTCGAGGCGCACGTGTCGGCGGTGCTGCGCAAGCTGCAGCTCTCCAACCGCCACGAGCTGAGCCGCTGGGCGGCGTCGCGGCGGCTGGTCGACTGACGCGGCGCACCGTCCCGCCGCCCGACATAACGAGACTGAGTCTTGTTATCGTCCCGGCGCATGCCCCTCCCGACTCCCCCGCGCGGCGCCGGCGCCGCGTGCCTGATCGCCATGGCCGCCGTCGCCGCCGGCTGCGGCGGCGCGTCCGCGCCCCTCGCCCCCGCCGACGCCGCCCCCGAGGCGACGACGGTCCGCACCTGCGACCGCGACGTGGTCGTCGCCGCGCCGCCGCGCCGCGCGCTCGCCATGGAGCAGAACGCGACCGAGATCCTCCTCTCGCTCGGCCTCGCCGAGCGGATGATCGGCACCGCCTACCAGACCGACCCGCCGCTGCCCGAGCTGGCCGCCGACTACGCGCGCGTCCCGGTGCTGGCCGAGGGCTACCCCTCGCGCGAGCGCGTGCTCGAGGCCGAGCCCGACTTCGTCTACTCCACGTACGCGTCGGCGTTCGCGCCCGACGCCGCCGGCCCGCGCGACGCGCTCGCGCGCCTCGGCGTCCCCGCCTACCTGTCGGCCAACGGCTGCGAGGACCCGTCGCTGCTGCCCGAGCGGGTCACGTTCGCGCAGGTGTTCCGGGAGATCCGCGACATCGCCGCGATCTTCGGCGTCCAGGAGGCCGGCGAGACGCTCGTCGCCGAGCAGGAGGAGCGCCTGGACGCCGCCCGGACCGCGGTCGCCGACGCCGGGGCCGGCGAGACCCTGCTCTGGCACTACTCGGGGACGACGGCGCCCTACTTCGCCGGCTGCTGCGGCATGCCCGCGACGCTGACCGGGCTCGTCGGCGCCCGCCAGGCGTTTGACGACGAGCCGCAGAAGTGGTTCGAGGGAAGCTGGGAGGCGGCGGCCGCGCTGGACCCGTCGGTGATCGTGCTCGCCGACCTCACGCGCGGCGGCGAGGGCGACTCGGCCGCGCAAAAGCGCCGGTTCCTGCGGTCGAACCCGGTGACGCGGCGGATGCGCGCCGTGCGCGAGGACCGCTTCGTGGTCGTCGCCGGCTCGGAGACCGACCCGACCGTGCGCAGCGTCCTGGCCGCCGAGAAGCTCGCCGCCGGGCTGCGGCGCCTGGCGCGCCGTCCTTGATCGCCGCCGGCCTGGTGGCGCTGGCGGCGTCGCTCGCGCTCGCGGTCGGGATCGGCCCCGCCGGGGTCCCGATCGGGGACGTCGCCGGCATCGTCGCCCACCGGGCGGGCCTCGCGCCGGCCCCGGCGGGGGTCTCGCCGCTGCAGGAGGCGATCGTGTGGGACCTGCGCCTGCCGCGCGCGCTGCTGGCGATCCTCGTCGGCGCCGGCCTGGCCGTGTGCGGGGCGGTGCTGCAGTCGCTCACGCGCAACCCGCTCACCGACCCCTACCTGCTGGGCGTGTCGTCCGGCGCCTCGACCGGGGCCGTGCTCGTGCTCGTCGCCGGCGTCGGCAGCGGCGCGCTGGCGCTGTCGGGCGGCGCGTTCGCGGGCAGCGCGGTCGCGTTCGCGCTCGTGCTGGCCCTGGCCGGGCGCGGCGCCGGGCGCGGCGACCAGCGGATCGTGCTCGCCGGGATCGCCGGCACCCAGCTCTTCGCGGCGCTCACCGCGTTCGTCGTGATCTGGTCCGGCGACGCGCAGGCCACGCGCGGCGTCCTCTACTGGCTGCTGGGCTCGACGGCGGCGGCGACGTGGACGAGCGTCGCGGTGTGCGCCGCCGTCCTCGGCGCCGGGCTGGCGGTCTGCGCCGGCCACGCCCGAGCGCTCGACGCGTTCGCGTTCGGCGGCGACGCGGCCGCGACGCTCGGCGTGGCCGTCGCGCGCGTGCGCGTGCGGCTGTACGTCGTCACCGCGGCCGTCACCGCCGCGCTCGTGGCCGCCAGCGGGGCGATCGGGTTCGTCGGCCTCGTGATCCCCCACGCCGTGCGGCTGGTCTGCGGCGCGCGCCACCGGGCGCTGCTGGCCGCCAGCGCGGTCGGCGGCGCGCTGTTCCTCCTGTGGGCCGACACGATCGCGCGCACCGCGTTCGCCCCGCGCGACCTGCCGGTCGGGATCGTGACCGCGCTCGTCGGGGTCCCGGCGTTCGCGCTGCTGCTGCGGCGGGGGCGGGCGGCGCCGTGACGCTCGAGGCCCGCGACGTGGTGTGGGAGGCGGGCGGGACGCGCGTGCTCGACGGCGTCACGCTGCGCGCGCAGCCGGGCCGCGTGCTCGGCCTGCTGGGGCCCAACGGGAGCGGCAAGTCGTCGCTGCTGCGCTGCCTGGCCGGGCTGCGGCGCCCGACCCGCGGGGCCGTGCTCCTCGACGGACGGGAGCTGCGCGCCTGGCCGCGACGCGCGGTCGCGCGGCGCGTCGCGCTGCTGGCCCAGGAGGCCGCGACCGAGCTGGACCTGTCGGTGGCCGACGTCGTCGCGCTCGGGCGCCTGCCGCACCGCGGGCCGCTCGGCGGCGAGAGCCCGGCCGATCGCGCCGCGGTCGCCCACGCCCTCGCGCTCGTCGGGCTCGACGGCTGGGAGCGGCGCCGCTGGCACACGCTGTCGGGCGGCGAGCGCCAGCGCGTGCAGCTCGCCCGCGCGCTCGCGCAGGAGCCGCGCGAGCTGCTGCTCGACGAGCCCACCAACCACCTCGACGTGCGCCAGGCGCTGGAGCTGCTGGAGCTGGTGCGCGGGCTCGGGCGCACCGCGGTCGTGGCGCTGCACGACCTCCAGCTCGCGGCCCGCTACTGCGACGCGCTCGCAGTGCTGCGCGCCGGGCGGATCGTCGCCGCCGGGCCCACCGCCGCGGTGCTCACCGCCGGCCTGGTGGCCGACGTCTACGGGGTGGCCTGCGAGATCGGGGTCGAGGCCGACGGCCGGCCCGAGGTGCGGGGCCTGCGGCCGCTCACTCGCGCCGCCCCATGAGCGCCAGGGCCGCCGCGACGAGCGCGGCGCCGAGCGCGCCGGCGGCGATCAGCGGGCCGGCGGTCGGACCGTCGTCGTGCAGCGCGTCCAGCAGCGACATCGGCGGGGCGCCGAGGACGACGAGGACCAGCAGCGCGCCCGCGATCGCCGCGGCGCCCACGGCCGGGCGCGCGACGACGGGCCGGGCCGCGCACGCCGCGAGGCCGACGCCGATCGCCCCGCAGGCCAGGTGGGCGAGCAGGCCGACGGCCAGATCGCCGGCGGTCGGGGCGCGCTCGAACGCGCCCGCCGCGGCGGGCGCCGCGACCGCGAGCACCGCCAGCGCCGCGACGACGGCCAGGGCCGCCGCCACCCGCTCGGTGTCGGTGCGCAGGCGGCCGCGGCGGACGGCCGCCAGCTCGCGGACCTGCGGGTCCGTCGCGTCGAGCAGCGCGAGCGTCATCCACGCCGCGATCGGGACGAGGTACAGCGCCGTGGAGCCGTACGAGTCGCGGACGGGGTTGTCCTCGTACAGGTAGACGAGCAGCAGGAGCAGCAGCAGCGCGGCGAGCGGGCCGAGGAAGCGGGCGCTGCGGGCCAGGACCACCAGCCAGACGGTCACGGCGCGGCGGCCTCGATCCGGCCGGCGCCGACCGTGAGCGTGCGGTCGGCGGCCAGCGGGCCGGCGCCGTGCTCGCTGAGCAGGAGCGCCGCCCCGCGCTCCCGCCGCTCGGCCAGGACGGTCGCGAGCGCCGCGCGGGCGTCCTCGTCGAGCCCGGCCCACGGCTCGTCGAGCACGAGCAGCGGCGGGTCGCCGGCCAGGGCCTGGGCGAGCAGGACCTTGTGCAGCGTCCCGGAGGAGTCGTGCGCCAGGCGCCCGTCGAGCCAGGCGGCGAACCCGAGCCGCTCGGCCAGCGCGGCGGCCTCGCCGGGCGCGACGCCGAGCGCGCGCAGCAGCTCCCGGGCGCTCAGCGGCGGCGCGGCGTCGAGGCGGTCGGGCGCCCAGCCGGCGCGGCCGCCGCGCTCCACGCGCCCGGCGCTGGGCCGCGAGACCCCGGCGGCCAGGCGCAGCAGCGTCGTCTTGCCCGAGCCGTTGGCGCCGGTGACGCGGACGACCTCGCCCGGGCGCACCTCCAGGTCGACGTCCGCGAGCACGGGCGCGGCGCGCCGTCCGTAGCGCTTGACCACTCCATGGAACCGCAGCGCGCGCGTCATGCCGCGCACCAGGGATTCCAGACGGCCTCAGTCGCGCATCGCCGGGAAGAGGATCACCTCGCGGATCGAGCGGCGCCCGCTGAGCGCCATCACGAGACGGTCGATCCCCATCCCCAGGCCGCCGGTGGGCGGCATCCCGTGCTCGAGCGCAGCCAGGAACAGCTCGTCGTAGGGCTGCGTCTCGTCGTCGCCGGCGGCGGCCAGGCGCACCTGCGCCTCGAAGCGGGCGCGCTGGTCGTCGGGGTCGTTGAGCTCGGTGAACGCGTTGGCGATCTCCATCCCGCCGACGAACGCCTCGAAGCGCTCGACCAGCCGCTCGTCGCCGTTGCGGTGGCGCTTGGCGAACGGGGACAGCTCCACCGGGAAGTCCATGACGATCGTCGGCTGCACGAGCGTCGGCTCGACGGTCTTGGAGAACAGGTCGTCGACGAGCTGCGGCCACGTGCGCTGCTCGTTCTCGGAGGGCGCGAGCGGATCGACGATGGCCGCCAGCGCGTCGCGGTCGCGCACCTCGAGGATGTCGACCCCGGCGCGCTCGATCAGCAGGTCGCGCAGCGTCACGCGCGGCCAGGGCGGCGTGAAGTCCAGCTCGCCGTCGTAGCCGACGGCCTGGGCGACGCCGTGGACGAGCCGCTCCAGGCGGGCCGCGGCGTCGTGGTAGTCGGCGTAGGCCTCGTACCACTCGACCATCGTGAACTCGGGGTTGTGCTTCGGCGACAGGCCCTCGTTGCGGAAGTCCTTGCCGAGCTCGTACACGCGCTCCAGCCCGCCGACGATGAGCCGCTTGAGGTACAGCTCGGTGGCGATCCGCAGGTACATGTCACGGTCGAGCGCGTTGAAGTGCGTGATGAACGGCCGCGCGAGCGCCCCGCCGTAGAGCGGCTGCAGGACCGGCGTCTCGACCTCGATGAAGCCGTCCTCGTCGAGCTGGCGGCGGACGGCGGCGATCGCCTTCGCGCGCAGCATGAACAGCGAGCGGGTCTCCTCGTTGGCCATGAGGTCGAGCTCGCGCTGGCGGTGGCGCGTCTCGACGTCCTGCAGGCCGTGGTGCTTGTCGGGCGGCGGGCGCAGCGACTTGGCGAGCACCGTGACGTCCTCGACGCGCAGGCTGATCTCGCCGCGCTTGGTGCGCATCGCGCTGCCGTCGACGCCGATCAGGTCGCCGAGGTCGAGCCCGACCAGGCGCTCCATGCGCTCGGGGCCGAGCACGTCGACGCGCGCCTGCAGCTGCAGGCGCCCGGAGCGGTCCACGAGGTCGAGGAACGCCATCTTGCCCTGGCCGCGGCGGGCCGCCAGGCGGCCCGCGACGCGGTAGCGGTGGTCGGTCTCCTCGCCCGGCTCCAGGTCGTCGTGCTCGGCGGCCACGCGGGCCGTGGGCACGACACCCGGGAAGCTGTGCGGGAAGGGATCGACGCCCTCGGCGCGCAGGCGCTCGAGCTTCGCCCGCCGCGCGGCGAGAAGCTCGGACTGCTCGTCGCTCACCCTCGGGAGGCTAGGGCCTAGAGCCCGACGTCGATCTTCGTGATCTTCAGCCGGCGCTTCTTGCCGTTGGGCAGGACGACCTCGACGACGTCGCCCTTCTTGGAGCCCAGCAGCGCCTTGCCGACCGGCGACTCGTTGGAGAGGCGCTCCGGCGGCTTGGCCTCGGCGGACCCGACGATCGTGAACTTCGAGCTGCTGCCGGTGTCCTCGTCCTTGACGTTGACCTGGGAGCCCACCCGCACGATGTCGGTGCCCAGGTCCTTGGCGTCGATCACCGTCGCGGCGCGCAGCCGCTCCTCGAGCTGCGCGATGCGCTGCTCGAGCATGGCCTGCTCGTTCTTGGCGTCGTCGTACTCCGAGTTCTCGGAGATGTCGCCGAACTCGCGCGCCTCCTTGATGCGCGCCGCGACCTCGCGACGCTTGGTGGTCGACAGCTCCTCGAGCTCGTCCTTCAGCTTCTGCAAGCCGTCAGGGGTGAGGATGACGTCCTTCGGCATGGATCTCCCGCGGTCCCTCGGTGGGTCGACTTGAAGGGTCGGGCAGTGTAGCAACGGCCGGGCGT
>Ga0180220_1000393_pt1 | contig 51822 bp, 45 predicted proteins | sample eDN5th37CBELigBY_FD_151335 | JGI IMG/M metagenome (GOLD analysis project Ga0180220, IMG submission 151335) | Enriched backyard soil microbial communities from Emeryville, California, USA - eDNA 5th pass 37_C BE-Lig BY (version 2) (version 2) | ecosystem: Environmental > Terrestrial > Soil >...
ATTTTTAATTTAGCACCATTCAAGGATGGATGGGTCACGAGGATATCGTCAAGTGTATAAAAAACCCTCATTTTCCGGCTTTGGTTGGAGCCGTATCCTATTTCAGTGAATTGAAATTGAACACCTTCGTAAAGACAGATCCCGCCAAAACATTTTACCGGAACTTGATATGTTGCAACATGGGACCAACAGAAGGAATACCGGTTTTTGATATACCCTGTTTCTGAACTGCTGTCCGGATTTCTCCGGCATTCTTCTACAGTCTGGATATGATCATAATCGAATTCAGGAGGTGTCCATCCTTCTGCCGTCATGATCGGAGGAGCCATGTTCGCTCTGTATGTTGCGTCATTTTTCTGGTCATCTTCCATCAATTGATCTAATGTCTGGATGCCTTCTTTTTTATTGATCTGATCTTGCTTAATCTCAAGCTCTTCAATTGACTTGCCTTGCCTCAAAAGTTTCGTTGCCTTTTCAATCTTCTCCTTGTCGTTCGGGAGCCAATAGCCTCCGCCGTTTGCATCAGACTGCGCTTGTGCCGGTGAAATCATTCCTATGAACAAAAATAAAAGAAGTAAAGCTAAAACGATACGTCTGTAAAACATGGACATCCAATCCCTCCATTTATCTTTTGATTTGGAATGAAATGATGTCTTAGACACAGATAGAAGGGGTTGCCTTACAAACAATAAACTAGATCCATTACTTCGAGCAGCTTCCAAATCGAAAAAAGGATACTACAAGGAAAAATTTTTTACAATATATTACAAGGAAAACACAACAAATAACCTATAAGAACTCCAAAATAATAAGCCTATTAGGAAAATGGGCTGTATAAAGAACACTTTAGATTGGGGAAAGGGGGCTTATCAAATTATAGGAATATCAGAACAACTCTTTTCGTTATTCCTGAGGTGAAAAGAATAATTATTTAACAAACACATATAATAATAAAAAAATAACCGCAGTGCGCCAACACTACGGTTAACTATACAATTGTGATTAGCACTAATAAGGTTTTATACAGAGAGTACTTCACCCGTGTCGCCAAACAGAAGGGTGGATTACTCTTTTCTTTTATCGATTAATAGGACGATTAAAGTCACTAATGCTATCATAAACATTGCTGTACTCATGTCCATCAGTTGCACCTCCCTTATAAGAGGCTAAAACCGCCAACCCTCATGCGATTGTCTTTTTGTCATCGCAGAAAATCAGCCCTGTCTTCCTAATGTGTGAAAAAAAAATCCTATTCCGACTGCCTTTTAAACCACTTCTTTTGGTAGTTATGATATAGGATATTGTGTGTGGTGCATGTCTTATAACCCTTTTTTAAAAATTTTTAATAAAAGTTAAAAATTTTCAACCCTAAAGCAAAAAAAAGAGATGCCTAAGCATCACGAGATTTTTCTCTATATAATATTTCGTTGAGGGGCGGATAATCAAGGGCATGCCAAATTCTAAGAAAGAATTCGATAGATGGTTGTGATTTATTATTCATATAAATGGATAAATTACTTTTATCGATGCCTGTCATTTCGGAAAGCTCTTTTTGAGTAATTTTTCGTTCTTTCATTATTTTCTTCATGTTATTTTTAATTAAACCATCATGACAATTAATAAGCGGTTCAACATTTTCCTTTGGAGTATTTCCCAGTTGTTTCGCTGCTTCATTTAAAATGGGAAGAAACTCAGGAAGAGATTCATACAATTTCCTTGTTATTTCTTTAGGTTTATGAGCATCAATGTTGTCTAGCATAGAATCGATAAAATACATGGTTGCCCCCTTGATGAAATCTTCCGGGGTATACTCAACATTTATTTTATCCATTTTAGCTTCCACATTGGCATATGTCGTATAGGACTGTATCTTTTCAAAATTCTCCTTTTTGAATCCTACTTTAACATATACATATTCTTCATTTTCCGGTGTACCTTCTGTTTCGGTTGTATCATTGCCGTTAAAGCCCATATACACAACTTTAGTATGGTCGGCATTATTTTTTTTCCTCATATTCATGTATATCGCCTCCTAAACGTGGACAAGATATCTTTAAGAAAATAAGTGAGGTGCTAAAAATGACAAAAGATGAAAGAAAAGATGTAACCAGAGATATAGGCGGCACTGGAAAGCGTTCGTAATTTTATAGGAACTTTGTTTTTATCCAACCTAAAGGGGAGTCGAATTTAGATTCCTGGACTAATACAAAATGATGTTATGTAAATAACATAAAAATAATCAATGAATGAGGACACTTTTGGTGTCTTTTTTATTATATGCCAGGTTGATGATTATTATTATCTACAATTGAAAAACTTCAACTTTTGGTTGAAAATGGCGTATTTTTAAAATGATAAACAAATCACATTTGGTTGTCCGGTTTTGCTACTTAAAATAAGCATTTATTAAATGTCTTACTTCTAATTATGATCTTCAACAATCAAGCTCTTATTGGTGTAACGAAAGAAGCCCAATTTCTCAATTTTTACTGTGAAAAGCTGCGTACTCAAACATCTAGGAGTCGAATTTCGAATACAAACACTTTTTGTATGTCATTAAAATGTTTGTTACATACTAATGAAAAAAGAGGGATGAGATTTCATGGGAAAAAGGAATAGACAGCCTGCACCGAATCCTGCCGTATCTTTAAAGGAAATTAAGTCTACTGAATTCGATTCTCCAAAACCAGAAACTATTCACGAATTTTCAGAAGAACTTTCTGACGGAGGAGAACGAAACGAAATGATAACAAAACAACAAAAAAATGAGTCATAAAAAGTGATGAGAGAAAACGATTATCGAGAGTTTTAAGAAATAAAGGAGAATAAATTAATAATGGATGAGTTAATATGTGGGTATTGTTATGAGAAATTTTGCAACAATGGATTTCACTTTTATTAGTTCACGAAGGTTTGATTTTTTAAATTAAAGGTATTCTAATATTTAATAGTTGCGAATAGCTCAAGAGTCTTTGATTTTTCCACAACCAGAAGCGTGTTAGTTAAATAAGCCAATAAAAATAGAACTTCTGCGAAATTGGAAGTTCTATTTTTCAGTTATCTAAATTTCTTATTTTTCTTCAGATTGTTTTGATTCTTTAACATTTAAAACACGGTCAATATCCAACCATGGCTTTCCTCGAATTGCATCATTTGATGTAAGAGTAACTTTCTCTTTAATAATTTTTTTGGGCATATTCATTCCTCCAGTATTCTATTTTTTAATAAGCTACCCTGTTTGGACTTTTTGTATAAGTTTTATCTAAAATAAGATAAAATAGGTAGAATATGATTTCCTTTATTTATATACTACCCAAGAAAATTAAAGGTATCGAAAGGAAAATAACAGTACATCTTCTGGATTTTTTATTGGTGATATTTTAGTCTTTATTTTTTTTAGAAGCTGCCAATTTAATTGTCAACCTATGACTTGCAAATTTCCAATTTGCTAATTAGATTCTCTAATAATCATTTCTCCGTTATAGATTTTTTTGACAGGAATTTGTATATTACTATTAATCTTATTTGCCAAATGATCTACTAAGTCTTTAGACATATCGTTTATGCGATTACAGATAGTAGAAACTTGGGGAGTAGTAACCAATGATATAGGATGATTATCAAAGCCGATAATTGAAAAATCCTGTGGTATTTTTATGTCATGTATTTCTGCAGATTTTATTAATCCAGCAGCTACAAAATCACTTCCAGCAATGATCCCCTCCATTTCTAAACGATTTCTGAAAAGTTGTTCACCTAATGTGATTCCATTTTCTATAGTTGAAATTTGATTAAATATATAATCCTTAGTGTGATTTATGCCTTTTTTTTCATGAGCAAGAATAAATCCCCTTAATCTCGCTTGTTGAGAAGGAGTATCGATATTATCTGAGCAGAATCCTAACTTTGTTAAGCCTTTATTTAGAAGATATGTAGTTGCTTCAAATGTTACGTTTTCCTCGTTCAAGCAAAAGACGTCAAAATAGTTTCCTGAAAAATCTTCATTACAAGCAACAATTAAATTCTTCTGTGTACATTCAGCAATCTCTTCTTCTGATAAAAGCGAAGATGTCAAAATCATTCCATCCAACTCTTTATTCCGAAGTTGGGTATAGACTTCTCTTTCTACTTTTTTGCTTAAAAAGGTTTGATGTACTACAGTTTTAAATCCTCTTCTGTTGCATTCCAAAGAAATGGAACTAACGAGTTGGCTAAAATAGGGGTGATTTAAATCAGGGACGAGGATACCTATACACTTTGTTTGCGTTTGACGAAATTGCTTAGCAAGAGAATTTGGAACATAATTTAGCTCTTTAATAACTTTTTCGACCTTCATTCTATTTTCATTTGAAACGTAAGGATGGTTAGTAAGTACTCTCGAAACTGTGGATTTTGAAACACCGCTTAATCGCGCAATATCATATATAGTAACCATTATGCACCTCGGAAAAAAAGTATTGACCTGGGACCGCTCCCATCATTTATCTTTTTAATATGTAATTGAATGGGGTGTTAATTATGAATTTTAAACTTAATAAATCTTTTTCTGTTTCTAATGAGGTCAAGTATTTAATCTTTTTTGATTTTGATGAAACGTATTATCCTCATGCTTGTACAGTAGAGCAACTGAACAGTTTATATGAGCTAGAAGAGTACTTAAACAAACTTTCCAATGAACAGTCCGTCAAAATTGGATGGATAACTGGTAGTGACCTTTATCAGATTGTTCATAAAGTGGAACGAACAAAAATGGTTTATAGTCCTCATTTTATAGCAAGTAACCTAGGAACTGAAGTTTATGATGTAAGAGAAGATGGTCAATTAATTGCTAATAAGGAATGGGAAAGCAGATTACAGAATTCTAATTTCTCAAATGACAAGATAACAGAGCTAGTGAGAGAACTTTATAATCAATTTAGAATAAAACTTGTAGAGCAGACACAATTAGGTCAAAAGCGTTACAAATGCAACTATTACTACTATATGAGCTCCCAGACACAAACTCAACACGATTTAAATATAATTAGGCATTTAGCAAAAATAAATGGTATTGGATTAAATATAAACCGCTGTAATCCAAATGCAGGAGACCCAGAAAGTGCATTTGATGTTGACTTTATTCCTCAGTATACAGGTAAAAAAGAGGTAGTAAAGTTTGTGATGAACCTTTACAAAGTTCCTCTCACTAACACAATTGCTTTTGGAGATAGTGGTAATGATGTAGAAATGCTAAAAACAGTTCAACATGGTTATTTATTAGCAAATGCTACTGCAGAAGCTAGGAGTTTACATAATAAGGTGACACAATCAGATTATTCTAAAGGAATATTAGAAGTACTCAAAAACATTTTTGGTGAAATATGATAACTAATGTTTGTTAGATGAAATTTTGATCTCTACAAATAAAGATCTTCCAGGAACGAAGCGCCATTCTTGAACAAGGATGTGCGTTTGTTTTTCCATTAAAGGCCCAGATTGTTGAGTAAAATCTTTATTGGTATAGGATTATACAACGTGAACCTTACCATAAAAGTGGTAAAGCAGGGAGTAATAGTTTCTCTGGGTAACAAGGTTCTGAAAAATGATTAAAACCAAAGAGACCGTCATTAGTAGACGGTCTCTTTAGTAATTTAGGATCCATTTGTGGATGTTAGAGAACAAATGGGAGCGACTGACTATATAGGCTTGAACTAGAATGATGCAGTTTAACTTATGACTTTGTTTTTTTCATTCATTTCTTTCTTATAAGAATGTTTTTTTTCTAATCGTTATCTCTGCAATAAAAAGATTAAGAATCCAACATAACCAGACTGCTATCGTATAGGCATCTCCATAGGAAAAATTCATTGCGTTATGAGTAATGGCTACGATTATATAAATAGTCATATTCGCAAAGGAAAGAAAGAAACTCCGAATGATCCATTGACTATGTAGGATTACTTTTTGTCTCTTGATATACCAAAACCCTAGGAACGTTGTGCCGAGCCATAATGTATTTAAAATTAGAAACCCGATTGTACTTGGCAATCCCCCTGTTGCAAAGAAAGAGACATAGACTCCGGGAATGAAATTTAACATGATAGACAGCACATATAATCGGCCATTCCAATGGTGAAACTTGATAGATTTTATGCGTATTCTTTTTATCACTCCTAATGGGCCGGTGAGAAGCGCAATAATAGCCAGCAAAATATGAATACGAATCATTACGATCCATAGGGATTTATCTGTCAAAATGACATCCTTTCTAGAAAGAAATTTTTCAAAAGTAGGATCCACCATCATATTCTTAGAAAATGTATGAAATACCCATAGGATTGGGATGATTAAAATTGCTATTCGAATGAATTTTTTCATCAGCTCTTCCTCCATTGCTGCTTAGGAAAATAAACTGCGATTAGTCATAATAAAGACAGCAGCCATAATGAATAGAAAGGTAATCCAACTATACCATTTTAACTTTAAGACATTTTCTACTAATTTCTTCTCTGGGTACTTTGAAAGAATAATCCTTTTTAGATTTCTATGCATCATTCCAATGGTGCCGCCAATCAGGACAAGCATCACGATTGCAATCCCTGCCCATAAGATTGAAGGATAGGATGAATAACCAAAGCTCATCCATCCTCCTGAAATCATCAAAAGAACTAATGCATAATGACCTGCTTGCATAAAGCTCAAAGTCGTTTTAAGGACTGTCTTTAATTCATTGCCCGTACGAGAAAATATGGTATGAATGATAAAAGGGAAAGAAAGGAAGCTTCCTAAAAATAAAGCACTAACAACATGAATAAATACAAGGAATGAATACATAGTTATATATTCCTTTTAAGTAAGACGATGTCCAATTAATTTTGAAGAGGGAAGCATACCAGCCTTCGCTTCACCATCCATTTGGTTTCCATCTATCGAAACGCTAAACCTTAAAGTAAGACGTATGGGCTTCGTTACTTTCATGGACCACTTTAATTGATTCCCTTCAAGGAAAGGGTTGTCTAAAGGAACAATCTCTTCTCCTTGCTTTGCAGTTCCAACTATGTGTCCATCATTTATAGATAAATCTATTAATACAGAAAGCTTTCCTATAGGGGAGGAAATGGTGGTATCCCATTTTCCTTGAAAATCCTTAATTTCATTAGATTGAATAGTGGAAGGTTGTCTTGTCGCTTCAACTGGATTTTCATGTTTACTTTTTTTAGGTACATTTCCTTCAGCCTTCCAAACCGTCCCCCTTCGTTCGTGTTCAAATAATTGCTCTACAGCATGTGCAATTTGGGGACCTAACTCTCGTTCAACTAAGTAAAGGGCAACATCTAATCCTGATGTCACACCACCTCCAGTGATGAGATTACCATCATCAACAACTCGTGCGTTAACGGGAATAGCACCTGTGGCACTTAAAAGGTCCATTCCGATATGATGGGTAACGGCATGCCGGCCTTCTAATAAACCACCCATAGCTAATAGGCAAGAACCACCGCAAACTGTGGTTAGCAAAATATCCGGCTTCATCATGGCTTCTTTTAATAAATGACTTAATTCTGTTTCCGTTGCTTGTTGTAATTTAACTGGCACCGAATCTGGTCCATGATCATGAACAGAACCGGATGCTCCCGGAATAAGAATGATTCCTTTACGGTTTAAATCAAGTTTATCACTTGCTTGAACTTGTAAATGATTGACGCCACTTGTCACCAAACGCTTGCCTTCAGCAGATACAAGTTTAACGGTTACTTCCTCGTTTGAGTACATCGCAGCAGCAGTAAACACTTCATAAGGAGCAATAGCGTCTAATAAATCAAATCCATCAAACAATACAATTTGGATTTCCATACATAATCCCTCCATTAAAAATGAATTTCAAACCAATTATTTCTTTATTTTGTCAGTTGATTTTTCACTCTTTGATATTCCGCCTCGGTTTGTTCCCCCTTTAACACTAGGTCTTTCAGAGGTCAATTTGGTTATGATTCCTATAACGGTAGCGTATTGCGTATATGTGAATCGCTACAAAACAAAGCACCGAATGGAAAGAATGAGAAAGTGTGATCTATTTGTAAATCCTCCCTTAAAGTTGTTAACGTGTGAAGTAAAACATGATTTTCGTTCAACAATGAAAGAATAACCTTTGAATATCTCAAAAGATGGTATAAAACAATCACAAAAGAATCACAATCTATAGTCACAAAACGTTATTTTATTGAAAAAATGATAAACTACAATAGAATTTTAATTATGATGTTCGTTTTTAGAGTGTGTCATTTAAGGAAAGGTGGATTTTCGTGAAGGAAGTGCATACGATTCTAGTTGTTGACGATGATAAAAGCATTGTCGAGCTATTAAGGGATTTCTTAGAGATTGAAGGTTTTAATGTGAAAACGACTTATGACACAACACAGGCACTAGCCGTGTTTGAGCAGAGTACAATTCATTGCATCGTCCTTGATATTATGATGCCGGGACAAAATGGTTTTGATTTATGCCGGCAGATTCGTATGAAAAGCAACGTACCAATCCTTTTTTTGAGTGCTTTGAGTGATGATGTAGATAAGATTCGCGGCCTAGCACTTGGAGGTGACGATTATATCGTCAAAAACGCTTCGCCGGGTGAGATTGTTGCAAGAGTGAAGGCTGTATTACGGCGTTCCAGTTCTCAGCAAGAATTTAAGAGGAAGTTCTTGGATTATGGAAGGCTCTCGTTGGATTTGTCGACAAGAGAAGTTTTTGTAGAAGGGCAGCCCATCTCACTCACACCGAAAGAGTATGATTTGCTGCAATTGTTTGCAGAACATCCGAAATATGTATTTTCTTACGACCAATTACTTAATAAATTTTGGGAAGGAATTGGTGACAAACATACAATTCGTGTCCATCTAAGCCGACTACGGGAGAAAATTGAGGCTGATCCAAATGATCCGCAATTTATCGTCAACGTATGGGGGATAGGCTATCGTTTCAAAGGAGAGTAAAATGAAAACCATTCGTATTCGTAAGTTCACCATTCTCTGCTTATTTATTATCCTGATTTTTCCATGGATGTTTTATTTGGGGGCGCATTTTCTTGAAACAAAATCGTTCAATCTTGGCATTCAAGCCAATTCAAAAATGACTCAAATTATTGCAATAATTACTGGTCTACTATTGGCCTTTTTGATTGTTGCCTATGCAATGCGTAGATATATTCTCATTCCTCTGGAGAAAATGAGCGCAAGTGCTAGGCAAATTGCAGAAGGAGATTTGGATATCCAGTTACCTTACTCAAAGATTTCAGAAATTACTGAAGTCCATGACGGTTTTCATATCATGGTAGATAGTTTGAAAAATTCTTTTCAGAAACAGGTAGAATTGGAAGATGAACGGAGATTTGTGATTGCTGCAGTTGCGCATGATTTACGGACACCATTATTTGCCTTACGGGGCTATTTGGAAGGTTTAGAGCAAGGTATTGCTGATTCACCTGAAAAACAAGTAAAGTATCTTCAGGTTTGTAAGGAAAAGTCTGCACAATTGGACCGACTAGTTGAGGATCTTTTCACATTTACAAAGACAGAATTATTGGAGATGGAATTCAAAGAAAATACGGTAGACCTTTCAATTGTTTTACAGAGGTCGATTGACAGCGTTAGTCCACTAGCTCACCAGAAGCATGTATCGATCATTATGCACCAATTTGGTGAGGAGTGTGTAGTCATTGGTGATTCACATTTATTGGAGCGAGCCATGAACAATTTATTGGATAATGCAGTCAGACATACCCCCTGCCATGGGAAGGTTTTTGTAGAATGCTATAAGAATGGCAACAATGTGAACTTTACCATTAAAGATACAGGTGAGGGTTTCTCTTCAGATGAGCTTCAACGAGTTTTTGAACCATTATATCGTGGGGAAGCATCAAGAAATCGCTTAACTGGGGGAGTTGGGCTGGGGATGACGATCTCAAAGAGAATCATTACACAACACGGCGGTCACCTTGTCGCAGATAACCATTCAGACGGTGGTGCACTCCTAAGTGGCTGGATACCCTTGGCAAACAGTTCTGTCTATTCTCATACTTGAAAGCCTTATTTGTCAATCCTGATTAACTGATTCATTTTGTCTAGAGCCTCTTTCTAAGAAATATTTTGCTTTACCATCAAACTAGCAGTGAACCGTTTCATAAATAATGATTGAATTATTCAACAATCAAGCGCTTTTCCGGAATAGGTAAAGCGTCAAAGGAGGAGCATTTACATTAACATTTGTTATTAAATCCTTGGAGTGGAGTATACTTTTCTGCTTCAAAATAAAATTGCATACTTTTTCAGAAGAAAAGGATATTGGTGTTCTTTGTGGAATGAATTTAGTAAAAATGAAAAAAAGGAGTTACTTATGTGCCGAAACATTAGAACATTATTTAATTTCGACCCACCTGCTACCGATGAAGAGATTCATGCAGCAGCACTTCAGTACGTAAGAAAGATAACGGGCTATAACAAACCTTCAAAAGCAAACGAGGAGGCGTTTAATCGTGCGGTCATTGAAATAGCAATGGCTTCTAGGAATCTATTGAACTCTCTTGAAACCAGTGCCGAGCCTCGTGACCGTGAGGTCGAAGCTGAGCGTGCTCGTACCAGAGCAGCTAAAAGGTTTGGAACGAATTAGTAAGGACAAAGAATAGAAAAGAGTAAAAGCTTTTTCGAATTTTTTATTATTCCTCAATAGGGCGCATATACACAAAAGGGAATGCGCCTTTACAAAGGTTGGGCAAGTTTGTCAAATTTAAACAGTCTTTAATGGGTGCATTTCTAATTTAGAAATTGCACTTTTTTCATTTAAAGACAATTTTTATAGAATATACAGGAGTAGATAAAGTTGAATCTTATTCAAAGGTAACAATTATCTTTTATTTAGATTTATAATAAATTACATAGGACAACGTAGTTGTATTATATAGATGGTAGAGGGGCTTTATGGATATTAAAACTCAGATTAGTCAAAGCTTTAGAAGTCCTCAATCTTCATTTATACTGTTGGTACACTTTGAATGTAGCGTGCTTTAAAAATATATATACTTTATTTTTAAAATATTTTTGAAATATTGTAATATAATGTAAAAGAAAATCTGCTTTGTTTAAGAGTTATATTACTAACAGTCTTTCAAAATTAGGTGTGTTTATTATGATAGCGTCTTTTTTAGTAATCGACAATTTAATAAAACAAGGCTTATAGAGTTCACTGAGGTTAAGTTTTGAAGAATTTTTAACATTAATACAGAATACTATTTAAATAATTCTTACAGAATTTTCAAGTGAGTTTTTTTAGTTAGGTATCAATTGTGTTTTGGAAAATAGAGGAAAAAGGAGGGGTATAGAATGAATCATCATGCATTAAAAATGTACGACTACCACGTATGGGCAAATGGAGTAATAATTGATCGTTTAAAAGAACTTCCGCAAGACATTTATCATAAGGAAATTCAAACTGGTTTCACTTCGGTATCAAAGGTGTTGTCTCACATTTATGCCACAGATTACACATGGCTTGACATTATTTCAGGTAAAAGCATGAAAGAAGCATTGTTGTATGCAGATCAATTAAGAGAACAGGTAGAAACAAAAAGTATAGAAGAAATGGAAAAGATCTTTTTAGACGTATCTAAACGTTATAAAGAACTTTTTAACAGCCAAGAAAGTGTTGAAAAGGTTATAGTGGTTGATAATCCCTATGCAGGATTACTTGAAACGTCCGTTTTTGAAACGGTGATACATGTTGTCACTCACGGATCTTATCATCGTGGCAATATAGCTACTATGTTACGGCAAATGGGGCACACCTCTGTGATGCAGGATTATGGACTTTATCTATTCATGCCTCAAACCTTATGATTTCTCGCTTGGGGTATTGTGTATTTTTGGGTATTTCCCAAATTAAAGAGTGCTAGTGTCATAAGGTGTGAATACGTTTTAATGATCTAAGTAATTCCGAAATAGGGTTCAATTCTATAGCGGGAATTGTCTCTTTTTATGCTAAGGGGTAGATGTACAATAGCGAGAGAGAAAAAACTCCCTATTATTCTCATTAATTGAACTTCTAGTAAAATATCAATCATCCAAACTAGGCTGCTATAAGTGAAACGTCTCAAACCCTTGGAATAAAAAGGCTTGAGACATTTTTATTTTTCTCTTGTACTAACGATAATGAAATAATTATCCTAACAAACATTAAGAACATGAGAAATAGCTTGGAGTAATCTTTGTTAAGAGGGTTTTGCTAATGGAAAAGTTCTTATTCATATTAGTGTGTTAGCGAATATTTAATACACGTTTAAACGATGCATTTTATTTTCCCACACATTAATCATTCGTACCGTTTTTCATTCTTTCTATCTCGACGCGATATTTTTCAAGCGGATAATACTTCATGCAAATCACAATGATTAAGCAAATAATAGCAGGAATCCCAAAACGAACAAAATTTAATGTAAACATGGTTGCGTCAGGTTGTTGTCCAATCGCTCCAGGAATGTACCCTGAAACGGCAAGTAATGCTAAAATACCTGAATTTGTAATTGTGTTTCCGCATTTTTGGGCAAAGCCTTTCAGGGAAGCAATTGTTCCATTTAAAGATGTTTTTTCTTTTAAATAAATGAAGTCAATCGTATCATTTACTAAGATATTCACTAATGCATTTGACATGGCACCAATGGCTGTTGCGATAAATGAGCAAACATATAATAAAATTAAATGATCTCCGAAAATAAAAGCGATTCCATAAAAGACAAACGTAATCAATTGTGTTACCAGCATCGCTCTTTGACCGGTTTTAAATATTTTCAAGGCAATTGGCATGCATACCACCATGGAAACTAGCGCACCGATCGAAATGATTCCCATATATAATGAAATCAAATCGGGTCTACCAATATAGTACATCATAAAGTATACAGAAGAAGCGAACATGAATCCATATCCTACAGCTGCCAAACACCAAACTAAGATAAGAGGATAAATTTCCTTATATTTAAACAATTTCTTTAAATCTTTTGTGAAAGGACTCTTTTCTGATGTTGTAATGTATTTTTCTTTAGAGGTTACAAATAATCCCCAAAAACAAAAGATTGTGATGATCCCGTAAATCACCATTAAAGGAATATAACTTCCCCCGAAAAAGCCAGTAAGCTGCGGTGTAAAGGTTGCTCCAATTGTGAAGGCAATAGCAGTAAAGGCTGCACCTAAAGTAATGACACTGTTACGCTCTTTATCATTTTTAGTAACTGCAGGAAGAACAGCCATTTGCGGCATGGTTAAAGCCGTTGTACACATATTCAATAATATATACAAACCTCCTATATAAACTACTTTGCCAATAGCACCTAATCCAGTGGGATTTATGAAAAGCAAGACACTAGCAAAGACAAAAATAATAGGAACAAATAAAAAATATGGTCGATAACGTCCCCATTTCGAGTTTGTTCGATCGGCAATCGTCCCCATTATTGGATCGTTTATTGCGTCCCATAGTGTTGCAACAAACATGATGCCTGCAGCCGCCGCCGCTGTTATACCTACTGTATCTGTCATATAAATGGAAAAGTAACTGCCAATTGTGGCTAGTACAAGCATATGGCCACCATTTAGAGATGTTGCGTGGAACCATTTAAAAGCTCTCGTTACTTCTTTTTTTGAGTGTTGATTTGATGCGTTAACTTCTTGTTGTTGAGTTGTATTTATTTGTGCAGACATATTTCACACTCCTTATTATTTGTTATAAACAGCATATCTTAGAAAAATTCAACAAGCGCTTGTTCGTTGTTAATCGTATAGTAGCAAACGTTTACATAGAAAACTATAGTCAAAACAAAGATGTGTTTTACTCAAATCGAAGATCTAGTATTTAATGCTCTTGATTTTATAAAATGAGAAAGATGTATGAGAATATTCCTAGGAAGGATGAATCTTTGATTCGAGCAGTAAATTTCTTTCATTTTAATATACTATCCTTCTATTTGTTTTGTTAAGATGGAAAAAATAGAGAAAGAAAGGATCGAATCCAATGTTGAATATAAGCAATTTAACTTGTGAATACCAGCCATTCCTTTTAGGGACAGACGTTACGAAACCAAGATTCTCTTGGATGAGTGAATCAGATAAAAGAAATACAAAACAAGTATCCTATCAAATAATGGTGGCATTAGATGATCAATTTAATACGATCGTATGGGATTCAGGGGAGGTAAATAATGACCAGAGCATCCATATCCAATATAAGGGAGAGCCTTTACAATCCTTTACAAGATATTTTTATAAAGTAAGAATTTCAGATAATATTGGCAGATACTCTGAATGGAGTGCTATTAACTGGTTTGAAACCGCTTTTTTAGAGGGTGACGAATGGAAGGCCAATTGGATTACTCCGAAAAAGCAGGAAGTTGAGGAAGAGGTTTTTGCACTAAGAAATACCTTTTTCTTAAAACAAAACATTCAATCGGCACGAGTTTATGTGACGTCTCTAGGTATCTACCAGCTATATATGAATGGTCAAGAAATTGGGGATGCCTTATTAACCCCGGGGTGGACCAGTTATCATCAACGTCTGCAATACCAAACGTATGATGTTACAAACAATCTAGAAATAGGAAACAATGCACTGGGTATTTTACTATCAGAAGGTTGGTATAAAGGAATGGGTTTTGATAAGCCGTATAAATACGGTGAAAACCTATCAGCTTTACTAGAATTACATGTTATCTATCAAGATGGGAAAAAAGAGATTTTTACAACAAACGAAGAGTGGAAGTCCGGAAAAAGTGCTTTTGTATCGGCGAGTATTTACAATGGTGAAACGTATGATGCAAGGCTTGAGAACAACTGGAGTAAAGCTGAATTTAATGATGTCGATTGGGAACCTGTAATTTGTTCTCTTGAACCTGATGCCGAAATAGTCGCACAACAAAACGAACCCGTTCGAGTGACGGAAACAATTCGACCAATTGAATACATCGTCACACCTAAAGGTGAAAAAGTTCTAGATATGGGTCAAAACATGGTTGGCCGTATGAAAATGCGTGTGACGGCACCAAAAGGAACGAAGATTATCTTAAACCATGCGGAAGTTCTTGATAAAGACGGGAACTTTTATACAGAAAATCTTCGTACAGCAAAGCAGGAAGTTATTTATATTACGAAAGGTGATGGAGAAGAAACCTATGCACCAACGTTTACGTTCCAGGGTTTTCGTTATGTCAAAGTAGAAGGGTATCCAACAGAAGATTTGCCATTGGATCAATTTGAAGGAGAAGTTATTCATTCGGATATGGAACGAACGGGTGAATTTTTTACCGATAATGAGTTAATAAATCGCTTGCATCGAAATGTCGTTTGGGGGCAAAGAGGCAACTTTGTTGACGTTCCAACGGACTGTCCACAACGAAACGAGCGGCTTGGCTGGACGGGTGATGCCCAAGTTTTTATTGGAACCGCACTCTATAATTATCAAGGAGCATCTTTCTTTAAAAAATGGTTGTCAGATTTAAGAGTTGATCAAAAACCTGATGGGCAAGTACCATTCGTCGTTCCTGACATTATTCCAGGGGACCAAGTAGCATCAGGGTGGAACGATGCAGCTACAATCATCCCTTGGGTGATCTACCAAGTGTATGGAGACAAACAAATTCTTGCTGACCAATATGAAAGTATGAAAGCTTGGGTGGAAAAAGTAAGAAGCCTTGCAACAAATGAAACAGTTTGGGAAGCAAAAATCCAATTTGGTGATTGGCTGGCACTTGATGGGGATCCGCATTCACCAGTAGGTGCAACACCAATCCCGTTAATTGCAACTGCATATCATGCATATTCCACACAGATTTTAGCGAAAGCAGCGGCTGTTCTAGGATTTGAAAAAGATGCGGACGAGTACTTTGCTTTATATGAAAAAATCGTTGCTGATTTCCAAACGGAATTTACAACAGCAAAAGGCAACGTAATCGGAGGTACCCAAACAAGCTATATCATCCCGTTGGCATTTAACTTGTTAAAAGGAAATGCAGCACAAAAAGCAGCACACGAACTGCATCGGATGATTGTGACAAATGATTATCACCTAACAACTGGATTTTTAGGTACACCACATTTGTGTTCTGTTCTATCTAAATATGGATACCATGAAACAGCGTTAAGATTATTGCTTCAAGAAGAGTATCCTTCATGGTTATTTGAAGTGAAAAATGGCGCAACAACGATCTGGGAGCGGTGGAACAGCATGAATCCAGATGGTACGTTTAATGATTCTGGTATGACATCTTTCAATCATTACGCTTATGGGGCTGTGGCTGAATGGATGCACCGTACGATTGCAGGTATTTCGTTTGATGAAACGACACCTGGCTATAAAAAGTTCACCATTGCACCAGAAATTAGCTCACTAGGAATGAGCAAGGTAAGAGCAAGTTATAAGACACTTTACGGAAAAGTAGGAAGTGAATGGAAGCTTAATAAAGATATGGCCACTCTGAAAGTTACAGTGCCAGTTAACACAGAGGCAAAGATAATCTTACCGCCTCAGGCTACGAACGTAACATTAGATGGAGAGGTAAAAGAGGGTACAACCTTTACTCTAGGTTCGGGTGACTATCTCTTTACCTTCCAATTAAAAGGGGCAAGTCAAAAGATATTTACCAATGAAAGTGTCCTTGGTGAGTTAATTTATTACCCTAAAGCAAAAGAGGTAGTGGAAAGTTACTTAACCAATTTTATGCACGGTGAAATGCCGCCGCAAGTTGCGTTCCAAATGATGAAGGGAATGACGTTCAGAGAATGTAAGGTAACACCAGAAACGGGTATCACTTCAAGTCAAGTGGATGAAATTCTGGAACAAATAAACAAAGTGGTCAATCCTACAGCGAATGAGGAATTGGATTACGTCAAATAACCAATCATGTAAAAAAATAAATGTGAAGATTTTCAACATGTTGGTTATAACTATTACATATAAACAAGGACGGCCCTCTGAAAATAGAGGATCATCCTTGTTTTCATGTTTTTGAAATGGTTAAAATTTAGGTTAATAGAGTCATAGTTATTTTCATTGTGTGTGCTATGTTTGAATCGAGTAATCATCAATTTATAGTAGGAGGAGAAACAATGAAATCAGAAGTAATGAAGTTTTATAATGATAGGGAAGACGTAACCTTAACAACCTATGTGATTTCCGATTCACCTGAATTATTGGGAGGAAAGAAACGACCAGCCATTTTGATCTGCCCAGGAGGAGCTTATCTTTCTTGTTCTGACAGAGAAGGAGAAGCAGTGGCACTAAGGTTTGCAGCAATGGGATATCATGCATTTGTCCTTCGTTATTCAACCTATATGGGAGGAAAGTCTGGCTTTCCTGATTTTCAAAGTGAAATGAAAGTGAATGAAAACTGCCTTCATCCTGCACCTATGAGAGAAATAGGAAAAGCGATGCTCACGATAAGGGAACATGCAGAGGAATGGCTTGTAGATGTGGATAAAATAGCACTCTGCGGATTCTCAGCAGGGGCGCACAATTGTGCAATGTTTTCCGTGTACTGGGATAAGCCTATCATCAATGAATATTTCAACGAAAAACCGGAAATGTTTAAACCTTCCGCGACCATTCTTGGCTACACATTAAGTGATTATTTTTTCATGCGTTCTTTTCCAAAAAGCCCTCTAGATACAAAGCTTTTTGAAGCAGCTAATCTTGCATTTACAGGCACCAAAGAACCTGAAGAGGAAACACTTAACGAAATTAGCCCGGCTTTACATGTATCAGAGAGTACGCCACCTATGTTCCTTTGGGCAACTTCTGAGGATACATTAGTACCGGCTCAACATACACTAAGAATGGCACATGCACTTGCTGATAAAAACATTCCTTATGAAGTCCACATTTATGAACAAGGTCCTCATGGCTTAAGCTTATCGAATCAAGCTACAGCCCAGGCAAAAAGTCAAATAAATAGTGATGCGGCCAGATGGATAGTAGAAGCTGAAGCATGGCTGGAAAAGCGATTTGCTTTGGAACTGCCGGAACAAACACATTTTGAATTAATGGAGAAAGAACAGAACCGGTGAGAACTTGAACCTTAAGGAATATGTTGGTCAAAAGAAGTAATTTATTTCGAAAATTTCATTTCAGAAATGAAAAGGACGATCTCTTTCATGTTAATGAATAGGGGATTGTCCTTTTCTATTTAAAAGCTTTCACATGTTTAAAAGAGATAAAATATGTGTTAGATAGAGTCATAGTTCTTTAGCATATTTTTCGCTAATCTATCTTTAAATGTGCTTTTAAAGGTTTAGGAATAACAATCTGACTTTTACTTCGTAAATTTTGTCGTTTTTCCTACGTTTGAATTGAGCAATAACCTCTTTGATTTTAACATTATTTCCCTTTGGGACCATTTGCTAAAATAGCTAAAAGATAGATGATGAAGTTATAATATTTTAGGAGGAATTTAGATGAGCAACTTGATGATCAATGCGCTGCCAGAACGCAAGATACCTTATTTGGTAAAAAGCGGAGAGGGAGAACGGTATTTATTTGGAAGACAACTAGCAACAATTTTAGCTACAGGAGAAAGTACAGGGAATTTAGTAGAAATGGTCATCCTTTCTGGGGGAAAAGAAGATGCTTTTCCTCCGCATAAACATGAACGAAGTCATGAAGCGGTTTATGTTCTTCATGGCAGGTTAGAATTAGACATTTCCGGTCAAAAACACCTGCTTACGGAAGGGAACTATGCATTTATCCCGTCTGGTACCGTGCATGGATATAAAATGCAAAGTCATCGAACTCAATTCCTTTCGATCACATCAAAAGGAGAGATTGCGAGTTTATATCGTACAATTGGTCAGCCATATGAAAAGTATGTTCATCCACCAAAGGCGATAAATGAAATCTCACGAGAACGTTATGAAGAAGCCGCACTCGTTGCAGATGTAAACTTTCTTTTTGATCAACAAACAGAAGGACATGCGCAGGTCGTTGAAAATGGCTCCATTCCTGAAGAGGTAGCTCCGTTTGTCCTTGAAACAGGGGAAGGCATCCGTTTAGTAGCAGCGGAACAACTTTTCACGCTTGTCACAACACAGAAACATACAGGTGGTGAATTTATCGCAGCGCTGACTGAAGGTCCTAAAGGAGATTTCATCTCTGAACACTATCATGAAAAACATTCAGAAATGTTCTTCTGTCTGGAAGGTCAGATGACCATGACGGCAAACGGAGAGGAAATCGTATTAAATCCAGGTGATTTCCTTCATGTTCCAGCTTTTACAAAACATTCGTATCGATTAGATTCTCATTATACAAAGTTCATCGGCTTTTTAGCTACAGGATTATTTGAACCATTTTTCCATACGTTATGTGATGTGTATGATGATTATATCTTCCCAAGTGACCCGCCTCCACTCCGTTTTGATCGGGTTCTTCAAACCTTACATACGCTTGATTTAAAACCATGTGGCGCTCCTCCAGTAAAAGAGCAGCCTGTAAAAGGATGGCAATTATAACGAGCAACATGCAGTCAAGTGAAATGACAAATAATGAAGTTGATATCATCCCCGATTTAGTGTTTGCAGTGCCAAATGAGAAAGAGTTACTAGCCGATTTATATGTACCTAAGAATAGACCAACACCTTTCCCAGTCATTATTTGGCTTCATGGCGTGGGATGGCGATTTGGTGATCGAAAACTTGTCCCTGATTTCTCAACAAAACGAATGTAGATGATGTTGGACCAAAACTAGCAAGCCGTCGCATCTCAAAGGCTGGAATAGAGGAGAGCAATGAAGAGCGGGTACATTTCAACTTTTGGACAATAGAACAATTTTTCGTAAGAACATTAATGACGTTTAACTAAAGGCTGTTTTACTAAGACGGTCTTTTTCTTTTTTATTGGATTTTTGTACCTGAGTCAAAAAAATACATGACAAAATCTACCTTAAAAAATATGGGGAGGTATTAGGTGAAAGGAGGGGGAATGATCTTTCATTTTATTTCTGCCCCTTTCCGAAAACACTCTGTTATCAGAAGAAATGCATAAGATCAATTATATTCCATTTTTAATTGTGGAATACTCTTATGAAGATAGCAGTTGTTTAGGAGGATTTTGATGTGGATGGACGAAAAAAGGAAACTCGTGAGTTAAATAACATAAGTCCCTTTGAATTAAAAGATAAACTTATTGATCTTGCAAAAGGAAAAATGAGAATAACAAGAACAATGCTGGATGCCGGTCGTGGGAATCCAAATTGGATCGCTGCTACACCTCGAGAAGCGTTTTTTGCACTTGGACAATTTGCTGTGACAGAATCCCGGCGATCATGGAATAAAGGCGATTTAGCCGGGATGCCAAATCGAATTGGTATGGCAGAACGTTTCGAGAAGTATGTAAAGGAAAATCAGCAAATTCCAGGAATTCAATTGCTGAAAGACATCATTCATTACGGAATCAAAACAAAACAGTTTGAACCAGATAAATGGGTCTATGAATTAGTCGATGGAATCATAGGGGATAACTATCCTAATCCGGACCGCATGCTTGTTCGAACGGAAAAAGTTGTGCATGATTTTTTATCTAAAGAGCTGTGCGGTCAAGATACGTCATGCGGTACGTTTGATTTATTTGCTGTTGAAGGGGCAACGGCAGCGATGTGCTATATTTTTGATACGTTATATAAAAATCACTTACTGCCGAAAGGATCTAAAATAGCGGTAATGGTTCCAATTTTTCCACCGTACATAGAAATTCCAGAACTCCCTAACAATGATTACGAGCTTGTGAAAATTAACGCAACGGAAATAGACGATGAAGGACACCATACATGGCAATACCCAGAAGAGGAATTAGAAAAGTTAAAGGATAAGGACATTAAAGCACTTTTTCTAGTTAATCCAAGTAATCCGCCGTCTGTTTCGATCAAAAAAGAATCCATCGAACAAATCAAGCGAATTGTAAAAGAAGATCATCCAAATCTTATGATCATTTCAGATGATGTGTACGGTACGTTTGTTGAAGGGTTTCGCTCTCTAATGGCAGAGTTACCTTTCAATACAATCGGAGTATATTCTTTTTCCAAATATTTTGGTGTGACAGGTTGGCGATTAGGAACAATCGCCATTAACCAAACCAATGTGTTTGATAAATTAATAATAGAATTACCAGAAGAAGTGAAAGATGTTCTAAATAAAAGGTACTCTTCCCTTACGCGGAACCCGGAAAACCTTAAGTTTATCGATCGAATGGTAGCGGATAGCAGAGACGTTGCGATGAACCACACAGCTGGTTTATCTACACCACAACAAGTCCAAATGGCGTTATTTTGCATTTTTGCACTGCTTGATACCAATAATGAGTATAAACAAAAAACAATGGATATTTTACATCGAAGAATGAATTTATTATACAAAGGTCTTGGTTTACCGAATAAGCATATTCCAAACGATGCAGACTATTATACCGAGATCGATTTGGAAATCTGGTGTAATCATCATTATGAAAAAGGATTCACTGATTACCTTAAAAAGAATTATCAACCGATCGATATTTTATACCTCCTAGCCGAAAAGTCATCGATTGTCTTATTAAGTGGCGCAGGATTTTTAGCGCCGGAATGGTCCATTCGCGTGTCTCTTGCGAATCTAAATGATGAAGCTTACACAAGTATAGGCCAGGAACTAAAAAATGTACTTGATGAGTATGTAGCAGAATGGAAAAAGGCAAGAGAGTAAAATTCTCACCAAACATAAGGATCGCAATTGTGAGACCCTTAGGTGTAATCAAAAGTCAGAGGACCTTATAGAATAGGTTCTAATGAGGATGTTTATTTAAAATTTGTACACCAATATTAGACAAACGGTTATAGGAGTAATAGATGGATGATAAATAATCCATACTATGACCTAACTGTTTGGATAGGAGGTGAAGCAGAATGAAAACAAAGCAAAAGTTTTTAGAGGGAGCAAAAGTGACAGCGGATAATCAAATTTATGGAACTCCTAATAGTAAGGCTAAAAATGGCACAGGTGACTCACCGAATGACAATGTTCGTAAAAAATAATAGGTAAATTAGCGGCCAAGAATTCTTGGCTGTTTTTTTATATCTTTCACATAATAAAGATTTTGACTTTTTATATTTGTAGAGATGGGAAAAGAAATGTTTAACGGCATCATTTAATATAGCCTGACTGACACTTATTGGCTACGAATACTTTAAAACGATCAATCAATTTCTCATTTTAAATAGAATAATATCATCTCTTTAAATAAGATAAAGTAAGGCTTCTAACGATGTATGTAAAAGTTTTTGTTTTAAAGAAATATTATTCTGTTCAAAAGACTTGTTTCTATACGATTAAATAGGTCATAAGAATGATATTGCCATTTTTTTCTTATTTTACGCTATGTTAACGTTCATGCTAAAATAAGAAAACTGTTTATAATCATTAAACAAAACTTTAAATTGATAGGTGTGGGTAAACATGCGGAGCAGGAAACTAATGGTCATTCTTGCTAGTTTGCTAGTAGTGTGCTTTAGCCTATACTTAGTTCTTTCTAATTCTAATCAATCAAAACAGATAAATGTAGAGACATCGATAATGAATGGAGCGGCAGATTCTGATGAAAAGACAGATCACTCTATAACCAAAGATGAGAAGGTTTCTAAAGATCCTGCCCCTGAAAAAGAGGTAAAGGTTGAGGATGTTTCTATTGATTTGGCAGATGAAGAAGTGAAAGAAGGCGCAAATGGCGAGAATGATAAACGGACCACAATACCACAAGGTATAAAGGAAAAGGTTAGGGGAGTCGTAGAAGGTGTCATCAAATTATTCAAGAAGGACCTAAAGGTTGTGGCAATCGGTGATTCTCTCACTCAAGGTGTAGGAGACGAAACAGAAAATGGCGGTTATGTCGGGATCTTAAATAACACGTTTCAAGAGAATGACATCAATATTACCATTGAAAATTACGGAAAAAGAGGAAACCGGACAGACCAATTAATAAAACGTTTAGAAAAGAAAGAGATTGCAGCATCCATTCAAAAGGCTGATATTGTTTTTATCACAATTGGCGCCAACGACATTATGAAAATTGTTCGAAATAATTTTATGAACCTTCATATAGAGCTTTTTAATCAAGAAAAACCAAAATATCTTGAAAGATTAAGAGTGATTCTTAATAAGATCAATGAATTAAATCCAGATACAAAAGTTTATTTGATCGGTTTTTATAATCCATTTGAGCGTTATTTTGATGATGTTGAAGAAATGCAAATGATTGTTGACGACTGGAATGAATCGAGTAAATTCGTTACGGAAGAATTTGAAAATGTGAATTATATTCCAACTTCTGACTTGTTTAGTAATTCCGACATAGAGTTATTAGCAGATGATTATTTCCATCCCAACACTACAGGATATAAACTAATGGCAAAGCGGATCTTAGAGAACATGGAAGAAGTGAGTGTCGAGGAAGAGGTTATCAATGAGAATGAAGAATAAAGATCTTTTGAAATGAAATCGAAATAGAACACAATGGATTTCTAAGTTGAAAAGTCTTATGCTCATGTAACAGATCTACTCGATGGAGCATAGGTTTAGGTCATGAATTTATCATCAAGGATGGATAAATTTCATGTTCAACGCTATTTTTATGAAACCTCCTAAAATGAATGATCTGATTATCATAGGGATCATCATTTAATGGTTCTGTGAAGGAAAATCTTATTACGAAATATGCAGTAGTTAAGGAAAACTCTCAATTTAAGAGAGTTTTTTTAATTTTAAAAATGTGGAATAAAAGCTTGCCTAATTAAATAATCTTTATCATAAACCGTTTTCAGAAACCGTTTTTATACCTTAGGAGGATCAGTCAATGACGACAATTGAGGATGTAGCAAAAAAGGCAGGTGTTTCAAAAAGCTCTGTTTCGAGAGTATTAAATCATAATTATAAACATATGTCAGAGGAGATGAAACAGAAAATCCTTAAAGCAATAGAAGAATTAGACTATCGACCAAATTCAGTGGCACAAAGCTTGAAAAAAAAAGAGACAAAAATCATTGGACTGATTATAGCAGATATGTCTCCTTTTTGCACAGAAATCATTAAGGGTATTCAAGAAGAATGTCTAAAGAATGGCTATAGTTTAATGGTTAGTAACTCATCATCGTCTCCAGAGCAAGAGGAAGAAAATATTAAAATGTTAATTGGAAAACAGGTTGATGGATTAATTATTAATACGATTAATCCCCGTAGTGAACTATTTACTTATCTTCAATCTATCAAATTTCCAATGGTATTTATAAATAGTTCCCCTCAAACTATCCAAGAAGATATGGTCATTGTTGATAATACAACCGGAACGACAGAAGCTATGGACTATCTAGTAAACTTAGGACATAAGCAAATTGCAATTATGCTTTATCCGATTGAAAATATCCTCGTTCGTCAAGAAAAATTGGAAGCATATAAAAAAGCATTAAAAAATTACCATTTTCCTGTTGATCATCATTTAATAAATATCATTAAACAGGAAAAGGGACAAGGGGTACAAACAACATTGCGACTATTAGAAAGTCCGAATCCACCAACAGCATTTTTATCGACCAATATTAATCTAACATTAGAAGTGTTAAAGGCAATACGAGAAAAGGGATTAAAAATTCCGGAGGATGTATCTGTAATTGGGTTTGATGATTTTGAATGGAATGAACTATTAGATCCACCCCTTACGACCATATCTACACCAGTTCTAGAAATGGGGGAGAAATCTTCTAAACTACTGATTACAAAAATTAAACGAAAAAAACAAACGGAACCTGTTAAATCCGAGGTTTTACCAAAATTAATATTCCGCCAATCAACCTGTAAAGCTAAATTAAAAGAAAGGACAAATCAAAAACATCTTGGTCATTATTAGGATTTATTTCTATCTATTTAGGAACCGCTTACACCTAAGTTATTAATCTTTTTTAGGGAGGTGATGCTTATATTTTAGATATTCATTCAACAAGATTTTTCTAAAGGAGGAAAAAAATTGAGTAAGTTGTTCAAAATGTGGTTTATCATGTTGATGATCATCAGCTTTATTTTAGCAGGATGCAGTGGCAATCAAGGTACTTCTTCAAATAATTCTACAGGACCTACTAATGAAGGGGGAGCGCAAGAATTAACATATTGGACATTTCAAGGGTTACATGTGGAATTCTTTGAAGATGCTGCCAAAAGATGGAATGAAACGTATCCAGATCGACAAATTCAATTAAAAGCAGAGTCTTTTCCTTATGATGAGATGCATAACAACCTTCTGCTAGCTTTACAATCCGGTGTTGGAGCACCAGATATCGTAGATATTGAGGTTAATCGTTTTCCGAACTTCCTGCAAGGGGATATTCAATTGGAACCCTTAAATGATATTGTCGAGCCTGAATTAGATAGTTTTGTTAAATCAAGATTCGAGATATATTCTGCTGACGGAAAGTATTATGGTGCACCTACACATGTTGGAGCTTCAGTCGCATTTTATAATACGAAAATATTTGATGAAGCTGGTGTAAGTCCTGATGATATTAAAACATGGGATGATTTTGTAGAAATTGGAAAAGTGATCAAAGCTAAAACGGATAAACCGATGACACCTGTCTTTACAACGGGATTTTGGAGCTTTTATCCTATGATCAGTCAAAAAGGTTCTGATTTCTTTGACAGCAATGGTGAAGTTATCTTAGATAACAAAGATAACACAGAAGTCTTACAGTTTATTAATGATATGCTCTATAAAGATGAGATTGCCGTACTTGCACCTGGTTCTAGACATGACAGTGAAGAATTCTTTGCCTTCATGAATGAAGGTGGTGCAGCTTCTTTAATTATGCCTTCTTGGTACGCAAGCCGTTTTGTTGAACATATGCCTGATCAATCAGGAAACATTGTCATGAAACCAATGCCGAGTTGGGAAGAAGGGGGATTCCGTTCAGCTGGAATGGGTGGAACAGGGACTGCGGTAACAAAGCAGGCAAAAGATGTTCAGTTAGCTAAAGACTTTTTAGCTTTTGCTAAGCTATCAAAAGAAGCGAATATTAAAATTTGGACGATTCTAGGCTTTGATCCACCACGACACGATGTTTGGGATGCTCCTGAGTTAAAAGAGTCTAATAAATTTACAGAATATTTTGGCGACGGTTTGTTTGATATGTTACTTGGAATTAAAGATGAAATCAATCCGTTAAATATTACTCCTAATACTCCTTTGGCAAGAGATTTGATTGAAACAAATGTTTTACACAATGTACTTAGAGAAAAAACTCAAACACCTGAAGAAGCCTTACAGCAAGCTGCAGATGAACTGCGAAGTCGATAAAAGAACATAAATGAATTGTTGTACGACCAGGGTACTCTTGAAGAATTTTGCCCAACGTGTACAAAAGTAGGCATCTTCATGAGTACTCCTTTTTACAGATTAAGGGAGGTTTAAACATGAGGCCAGATTCTCCTCCAAATTTAAATACAAAAGAATTTGATAATGTTAGCCCAAAAAGAAAAGGATACACAATTAAAAATATCTTCTATTCACAAAAAATTGCACCTTATGTGCTTGTGTTTCCATTCTTACTCATTTTTTGCGGGTTTTATTTATACCCAGTTATTTCTACTGTCTTAATGAGCTTCCAAGAAGTACTTCCTGGCCAAACGAAATTTATTGGGTTAGATAATTACATGAAGCTATTTAATCCAACGTTTTATAAAGCTCTATCCAATACAACGTTTTATACTTTCTGGACAATTGTTATTTTAATACCGTTGCCACTTTTATTGGCAATCGTTTTAAATTCGAAACTAATGAAAGGCAAGACATTCTTCAGAGCTTGTATCTTTATTCCAGCGTTAACCTCTACCATTGTTGCAGGTGTTATTTTCCGACTGCTTTTTGCGGAATCGGAAACAGCCTTTGGTAATTCTTTTATCGGTTTTTTTGGCTTTGACCCTATTGCCTGGAGGCAAAATGAGGCAGCACTTATGTTTCTGATGGTTGGATTGGCAACTTGGAGATGGATGGGTGTAAATATGATTTACTTCTTAACTGGCCTACAAAATATACCCAAGGAAATGTATGAAGCAGCTGAAATTGATGGCGCTAATACCTTTAATAAATTTAGACATATTACACTTCCTTTTTTAAAGCCGGTTACTGTTTATGTATTAACGATCACTTTATTTGCAGGTTATAAAATGTTTGAAGAAGCTTATGTGTTTTGGCAAGTAAATTCACCTGGGAATATTTCTTTAACACTTGTAGGTTATTTGTATAAAGAAGGATTTCAGTATAACCAATTAGGTTTTGGCTCTGCTGTTGGCGTAACGTTATTGATTATTGTAGGGATTTTGGGATACCTTCAACTAAAACTAACAGGTTTCAGTGAGAAGGGAGGTAATTAAATGAAGAATCAGAGTCGCAGAAAATGGGTATCAGGATTATTACTTTTGTTTATGATAATCCCAGTATTAATTGCCGTATTTCCATTGGCAGCATTAACAATCGCTTCATTTAAACCTTCAACAGAGCTGATGAGGTATGGGTTGAATGTTTATCCTCAATTTGAACTTTGGAGTCTAAAAAATTATGTGTATCTATTCACAGATGGCAGTATCTATTTCCATTGGTTTAAAAACAGTGTGTTGATCACAGTTATCTCTACTATTCTAGCATTAATATTTTCATCAATGGTTGGGTACAGCCTAGCCATGTATCGCTTCAAAGGTCAAAGTATTGTTTTGTTTTTAGTTCTATTAATCATGTTGATTCCTTTTGAAATATTGATGCTTCCATTATTTAACATGATGATTGGGCTAGGTTTCGTAAATACCTATACAGGTGTGATTCTACCTATGATTATTCATCCATTGGCGATCTTTTTCTTTAGGCAATATGCTTTATCTCTACCTAATGATTTAATGGATGCTGCTAGAATTGATGGGTGTACAGAGTATGGAATTTTCTTTCGAATTATGATTCCGTTGATGAAGCCGGCATATGGGGCGATGGGTATTTTATTAGCTTTATTTAGTTGGAACAATTTCCTGTGGCCATTAGTTGTATTACGGACGAAAGAAATGTTAACCCTTCCAATTGGTTTAGCCGGATTACTTTCTCCGTATGGAAATAACTATGATGTATTAATTGCGGGTTCAGTTTTAACCGTGTTGCCTATTATTATTGTTTTTATATTTGCTCAAAAATACTTTATATCCAGTCTTGCAGCAGGGGCAGTAAAAGGATAGTTTATCTAAAAATCTATTAAAATGGAGTGGAATAGTAAAATGACATCATTAATTAATGTGAATAAAAGCGAAAAAAAGGAAGTTATTAGTAAACATATTTACGGCCACTTTGCCGAGCATTTAGGAAGATGTATATATGAAGGAATCTGGGTTGGAGAAGATTCTTCGATTCCAAACACAAGGGGGATTCGCAATGATGTGGTCCAAGCCTTAAAAAAACTGAATATTCCTAATTTGCGCTGGCCCGGTGGATGTTTTGCTGATGAATATCATTGGAAGGATGGGATTGGACCTAGAGAATCCCGCCCGAGCATTGTTAACAATAACTGGGGAAAAGTCGTTGAAAATAACCACTTTGGAACACATGAATTTTTGGATTTCTGTGAACAAATAAATGCTGAACCATATATTTGTGGAAATGTCGGCAGTGGAACGGTTCAGGAAATGCAAGAATGGATTGAATATATTACGTTTGATGGGGAATCCCCTATGGCTGATTTAAGAAGAAAGAATGGAAGGGATAAACCATGGAAGCTTAAATATTTTGGGATTGGAAATGAAAACTGGGGATGCGGTGGAAAAATGAGAGTTGAATATTACGCAGATCTTTATCGCCGCTATCAAACGTTTGTTAGGGATTTTCAAGACACCCCAATCTACAAAATCGCATGTGGTCCTAGCGAGGCAGATTATCATTGGACAGAAGTGATGATGCGTGAGGGGACAGGAAGAACTGAGCCATTCCCAGATCGTGTCGCAACGGATATTTGGGAACATCACCGTCCTGAGATGGATGGACTCGCCCTTCATTTTTACACGCGTAATCGAGCAAACTATGATTCAGCAACTGAATTTACGGAAGAAAAATGGTTTGATTATATGAAAAGAACACTTGTGATGGAAGAGCTGATTCAAAAACATACGGCGATTATGGATAAATATGACCCTGAGAAAAACGTTGATTTAATCGTTGATGAGTGGGGAACTTGGTTTAAAGTTGAGCCAGGTACAAATCCCGGATTCCTCTATCAACAAAATACACTGCGTGATGCACTTGTGGCAGGCATCAACCTTAATATTTTTAATAACCACTGTGACCGAGTCCACATGGCTAACATTGCACAAATGATAAATGTGTTGCAGGCATTGATTTTAACTGAAGGAAAGAACATGATTTTGACACCTACCTACCATGTATTTGAAATGTATAAAGTTCACCAAGAGGCAACGTTACTTCCTGTTAGTGTGAGTACTGGGGACTATACATATGGGGAAGATAGTCTTCCAATGCTAAATGTCTCTGCTTCTCAAGATCATTCAGGGAAGGTTCATATTTCCATCTGTAATCTAGATCCTAATCATTCAGAAAAAATCACATGTAATCTTAATGAAATGAAAGATTTTTCAACTGCATCTGGACGGATATTAACAGCAGAATCGATGAAAGAACATAATACATTTGAAGCTCCTAATCGAATTGAGCCAACTGTATTTGATGAAATTGAACTCCATAATGATACGATTTCTTTTACAATTCCATCGAAATCTGTACTCGTCATTGAAGTTCAATAATAAGTAGATTCACAGAAAACTCTCTTAAGCTAATAAATAAGGGAGTTTTCTTTCCTTCTATTCGAGCATCATCACTAATTAAAGGATGGAAGCCAGGATGAAGCTTTGCAAGTTATGTGAAAATAGATCAAAGGTATAGAAGGTAGGGATAAGTATGGTTGATAATATGCTTTCAAAAATAAATTTTATAGGAGATTGGGTAATAAGGCTTGCCTACGTTAATTTTCTTTGGATTATGTTTAGTGCAATGGGCTTGTTTCTTCTAGGTATTTTTCCTGCGACTGCAGCCATGTTAACTGTGATCCGGAAATGGCTACTAAAAGAGCATGTATCGGTTTTTCACACATTTAAAAAAAGCTACCGGCAAGCATTTACAGATGCTAATTTTGTGGGCTGGCTGTTAGTTATAATTGGATTCTTTATTTACATTGATTTTATCTTTTTAACAAGTATGAATGGAATTATATTTACTATTTTGTTGTTTATTTTACTATCCGTTAGCTTTATTTTTCTTTCAATCGTTATATATATCTTCCCTGTATATGTACATTTCCAATTAAAAAAGCTTGAATATGTCAAATATGCTTTTATTATCAGCTTGTCATATCCCCATCTTACAATCCTTATGATTCTAGGAGCTATTGTATTGATTGCGGTGTTCATTACCTTCCCGTTGTTATTTCCTTTCCTATTAGTTAGTTCACTTGGATGTCTAACAATGTATATTAGCAAAAGGGTATTTCAAAAGGTTGGGAGTAGTTTCTAAGCACTTTAGTTAGGGAAGATAAACTTTTTGTAGAAAAACACTCAAATCGTTACAATCAATGTAGCAATTTGAGTGTTTTATTGAGAACGATATATAGATAAACAATTTCTTCAATGCTTCAAAATATTGCCTTGCATAATGTAGAAAACCGTAAAAGGAAAAGTGAGAAACCGATTGATAATCTTTCATCCTTCTGTTCTAGCCTTAGTGAGAAGTTAAAATTATTGTGATCTATAACTTTCCGTGTATGTGGCATAATACAAATACTTTAACAGAGAGTTAACTAAATACTTACCAAATCAGGAATAGAAGTAAGAAGGTGAGGAAAAAATGTCTACATTTCATGGATCTTTATGGCCAGAAGAACCTGCTCCAATAGAACAAACAAATTGTTGTGAGTGTGGTCTTGATAAGCATGGTTCAAGAATGATCTGGGGAGAAGGTAACCCTGAAGCACCTATAATCGTCCTTTTAGATAATCCGGGTGCACGTGAAGATCGAGAAGGTAGCCCGACAGTATGCGGAACAAGACAAACACTTCAACATGCAGCCAACCATGTTGGCTTAGGTGCAACAGATTTATATGTTACATATATCCTAAAACGAAGACCTGTTCGAGCCTATGACAAAGAAACTGTTAGGGAGAAGTGTATGAGACATCTTTATCATCAGTTAGAAGTAAAAAAGCCTTTGTTTATCATGTGCCTAGGAAACGTGGCAACACAGTCCTTTTTACAAGATCCTACAGCAGAGGTAAAATCTTTGCGTGGGAAGCTTCACGACGTACGAGGTTATAAGACAACGGTAGCTTATCATCCATTGGCGGTAAGACGGAGACCTAATTTATGGTCTTACTTTTTAGAAGACTGGAAAAACCTTGCTGATGTTTATTCTTCACGATGATGATATGGAGAAAAACAACTTTAATTGAAAGGATCCCAATTGTGGAGAATGGTTAATGCTTTTTTTGGATTTTTTCGAGTTTATTGATTTTATCTTATCTTTTTGAAACAAAAATTAATTATTCTTGAACATTTGTATACAATAGGGTAACTCTATTGAGTGACTGTTTGGTGTAAAAAAACCGAACAGTCTTTTTTATTTATAACCAAGGATATCTATTTTGGAAAGTTTGATGGATTGTTTAATAACTTTTGGTTTCATGATGTGTATAGATGAGAATATTAGTTCTGAATTATAACCAATTTAAGTGATTGAGGTGTAATACTTTATAAATCAATGATTTCTCTATCGTGCGAATTCCAACATGAAAAAAGTTGAATTTCAAATAAATTAAAAAATTTCCAAATAAAGCGTTTACATTTCTAGGTTTATCAATTAACATACTTAATAAAGGCACTGGAGGAAGTAAGTGGGAAAATTTATTTGTGAGGGTGTCTTACAAAGATGTCGAAATAATCAGAATTTTAATCTAAACTAATAAATAAGCAAGATTACAGGATTTTGAGTAAATATAACATTTTCTGATTTAAAAAACTAAATAAAGGCACTGGAAAAAGAAAGTTGTGAAAAGAGGATATATATATGGATATACAAAGAACAGGAGATTTAAGGTTAATACAAGAGTTAAATCGATCGCTAATTCTGGATACAATTCGGAAACGTGGGGCAATCTCAAGAACTGAAATAGCAAAAACGATTAGGATAAGTCCTACAACAGTTACCTCTGCAGTCACTGAGTTAATAAATGAAGGGCTTGTTTATGAGGATGGAGTCGGAAGTTCGAGTGGTGGAAGAAAGCCAGTGTTACTTCGATTTAACCCTAAAGCTCATTCTGTAATTGGTGTATCGGTCACGAATTCTTTTATTAAAATCGCAGATATGGATCTTGAAGGAAACATTATAAAAAAAGAAATTCATCCTACAAACAATTGTTTAGGGGATGATATGATTCAACTTTTGTTAGAGGTTGTTGAACGATTTACTAAAAATAAGGAGGATCTTGAAAAGTGTCAGGGGGTTTCCATTATCACTCCAGGGATTGTAGATGCACATAATGGGGTCATTTCTTATAATTCAAAATTAAAATTATATGATGTACAGTTAAAAAAAATAATAGAAGAGAAAATTGGTTTACCAACTTTCGTCGATAACGATGCAAATGCATACGTCTTAGCTGAAAACTTTTTTGGTTCATTTAGCCATTATAAAGATTTACTATATGTAACAATTGGTGATGGAGTTGGTTCCGGAATAATGATTAATGGTTCGATTTATCGTGGTTTCCTTGGTAGTTCAGGAGAGTTTGGTCATACAACTGTTGTCCAAGATGGAGTTAAGTGTGATTGCGGTAATAAAGGATGTCTAGAGAACTATACCAATTGGCCGACAATCTATTCAAAAATCGTATCAGCTATCATAACGAGGGGCTCTAATACAATCATTAAAGAACTTTCTTGTCATGATTTAACCCAAATAAAGCCAAAGACATTTATAGATGCTGTTAATCGGCAAGATGATTTGGCAGTTGAAATTTTGGAGGAAGTCGTAAAATACTTATCAATTGCTGTAACTAATATCGTACATATGTTTAATCCACAAGTTGTTATCCTTAGTGGAAGTATTGTTCAAGATAATCCACTACTTTTAAAAAGAATTAATGAAATGGTAGCAAGTAAAGTGATCCCGGTATTGAAGAAAAAAGTCAACATTCAAAGCACTTCACTCGGACCAGAATTTGAATTACTCGGTTCGGCAGCTGTCCTTCTTCATGGGAAGTTTAAATTTGAAATTTCTTAAGGATAAGTCCTTTTAAGGGGGTGGTTTAGCTTGAATAACGCTACATCTTAGAACTACAGATCGTTTTTCTGATTACTCTTAACAGAGTGGAAAGAAAATGAAGCTATTAATTGGGGGATGAGAGAGGTTATGAAAAAGATTTTTAGTTGGATAGCTTTAACATTGATGGTTATTTCTTTAGTTGCATGTAGTTCTAATTCTAGTAGTGGTGAAAATAAGAAAAAGCTAGAGGTTGCATTATGGGATGAAAATGCAAGTGATGCAGTAGATGCCTCAATCGAAGCCTTTAAAAAAGACCACCCAGATGTTGAAGTTAATGTCACCTATACGCCTTGGGCAGATTATTGGACGAAATTAAAGACAAGTTTAGGTGGAGGAAGTGGTCCAGATGTCTTCTGGATGAATGGTCCGAACTTCTATCAATATTCAACACAAGGATTAATTAAAAACCTGGAACCTTTTATTTCTCAGGATTCTCAATTTAACAAAGATGCATATTTCCCAGCTGTCGTTGATCTTTATTCTTTAGAAGGAGAGTTATACGCTGCACCTTACTTTGTTGATGCTGTTGGTCTATTTTATAATAAAAAGCTTTTTGACGAAGCAGGGGTAGAATATCCGGATGAATCATGGACATGGGAAGATATAAAAGAAGCGGGAGAAAAATTAACGAACCACGATAAAGGCATTTATGGCTATGCTGCTCATACTGTAGGAAACCAGCAAGGATACTACAATTTAATTCACCAAGCAGGCGGTTTTATTATCAGTGATGATAAAACGACTTCAGGATTTAACACCCCAGAGGCTAAAAAAGCTTTCACCTTTTTACAAGATCTATTTGATAAAGGCATATCTCCATCCACACAATCTCAAATTGAAACAAAAGTTGATCAATTATTTATTTCAAATAAACTTGCTATGTTACCATCTATCAATGTAAATGCGTCTACATTTGTGGATGAATTAGGAGACTCTGTTGGAGTTGCACCACTTCCAGCAGGAAAGCAAGAAGCAGCAATTGTCCATGGTATTGGCTGGGCGATGAATGAAAAAACAAAAGATGAAGAATTAGCATGGGAATTGGTTAAGTATTTAGCAAATGAAGATGGCAACCGTGTTATTGCTGAAACGGGTTTTTCAATCCCGGCGATTAAATCGATGAGTGATATTTGGAAAGAATCATTGCCATCATTAGATTTACAAGTCTTTATTGATGCTCAAGAGACAGGTGTAGCTTACCCTGTGTCAAAACGTACTGCAGAATGGCAAGATATTGAAATGAAAGAAATACAAGCTGCCTTTTTGGGCCAACAGACAATAGACGAGGCTTTAGAGAAAGTTGGAACGGAAATGAATGCTATTTTGAAAGAAGAACAAGAAGAATAATAGAATCAAATTTTTAAAACGAATTAGTTTTTTAGTGAGAAGGGGTCAATTGGTTAATTGCACGTAAAATGGCTATTTCCCTTCTCAACATAGAAGTGTAAGCTCATCCTATTAAATGAAGGTTGAGCATGAAAAAATCTAAATGAAGGGAGAGGTTTAGTTGGAAAATTCTGTGGCAACAGAGAAAAGGCAGGAACCGGTTTTACCTAAATTGAAAAAATCTAAAATTAAAAAGGAAGTATTATGGGCTTATCTATTTATTGCACCGACTGTACTTGGCCTACTCGTGTTTTATATGTTTCCAGCGATGGCGTCTTTTGCTCTCTCGTTTACGAAATGGAACGGTATAAGTACCGCAGAATATGTAGGTCTAGATAATATCATAACATTACTAAATGACAAATCATTCATTCGTTCGGTCATCAATACGGTTGTGTTTACGATAATCTCAGTTCCGCTCTCTGTTATTTTTGCTCTAGTAATCTCTTTATTACTGAACCAAAGGGTAAAAGGGATGGTCATTTATCGTACTCTTTACTTCTTACCAGTAGTTACGATGCCTGTAGCAGTCGGAATGGTTTGGAAGTGGCTATATAACACAGAATATGGACTGATCAATTATATTTTAGGTCTTTTTGGACTTCCGCAACCCTCATGGTTGTTTAATCCAAGTATCTCATTGATCGCTGTTATTTTAGTTTACGTCTGGATGACGATAGGGAATAATGTGATCCTCCTTCTAGCTGGTCTACAAGGAATCGACAAAATGTATTATGAAGCCGCACAAATTGATGGTGCTTCAAAAATCAAACAGTTTTTCAACATTACACTGCCGCTTATTACACCAACATTATTTTTCGTATTCATCACCGGCATGATTAGTTCTCTTCAAGTATTTGACTTGATTTATATCATGATTGGCGATAGCAATGCCCTATTAGAGCCATTGCGAACAGTTGTGTTTGGGGTTTATGAAACGGGCTTCAAGTATTCACAAATGGGGATGGCTTCTGCACAAGCCTTTCTATTGTTCTTAGCAATTTTGGCCGTTACAATTATTCAGTTTGTCTTCCAGAAGAAGTGGGTTCACTATGATGGGTAAAAAGGAGTTGCTAACAAGATGAAATTAAAAATAGGTAATCATGTATTGCTGATTTTTGGGGCATTTATAATGATTGTACCGTTTTTATGGATGGTTTCCACTTCGCTAAAAACATTTGGAGAATCAATGCAAGTACCACCAACAATCTTTCCTAAGGAATGGAAATTTGAAAACTATGCTGAAGTTTTCGAGAGTGTTAATTTTATAAAATACTATATTAACACGATTATCTTGACTCTTGGTAGAACGATAGCTCAGTTGTTTTTATGTTCTATGGCTGCATTTGCCTTTGCCCGTTTAAGATTCCCTTTTAAAAATACGATCTTTATTGCGATTTTATCTGTGCTGATGGTTCCTCCACAAGTTATTTTAATTCCAAACTATGCGATCTTAACTCAGCTTGGTTGGATTGATACGTTTTATGCATTAATTGTACCAGGTATGTTTAGCGCTTTCGGTGTATTTTTGTTAAGGCAGTTTTTTATGGGCATCCCAAAGGAACTAGATGAAGCAGCAACGATGGACGGATGTTCATTATTCGGGATTTATTGGAGAATTATCCTTCCAAATTCAACACCGGCATTAATTGCATTAGGTATCTTCACCATTCTTGCAGCGTGGAACGATTTTCTCTGGCCGCTTGTTATGACGAGTTCAGAGAATATGAGAGTACTATCGGTAGGAATTGCTGCCTTCCAGGGACAATATTCAACTGATTATCCGTTGTTAATGGCCGGAGCTGTTCTTTCAACGATTCCGATGCTGATTATGTTTATCTTTTTCCAAAAACATCTAATCTCAGGAATTGCCTTGCAAGGGGTTAGAAGATAGCTTATTAGAATTGCTTAGGAGGATACAAATGGGTTTAGAGACAAAAGATTTAGCGATCGGGGTGGACTTAGGAGGTACTAAAATATTAGTAGCGTTAATCTCGGTTGAAGGAAAAATCATTAAGGAAATAGAGTGCAAATCATCAAAACATGGAGCTGAACATATTTCAAATACGATTATCAACGCAATAAATCAATTATTAGAGAATGTTAATAGAGGAAGATTGAGAGGAATAGGCGTTGCATCAGCAGGTGTCATTGATTTAAAACGAAATGAAATTGTATATGCCAATAATTTAAGCTTAGAAAATTATGCAATTGGAGCATTGCTTAAAGGGCACTATAAACTTCCTGTTCGTGTATGTAATGATGCGAATTCCGCTGCCATTGCTGAATGGATTTGGGGAGCTGGAAAAGGTAAAAGAAATCTGATCTATATTACGGTGAGCACAGGTATTGGGGCTGGAATTATTAGTGACGGTAGATTAATAACAGGAATCAATGATAGTGCAGGTGAATTTGGACACATGACTATCATTCATAAGGGCGAACAATGTGAGTGTGGAAACCGTGGATGTTTAGAAAAATATGCATCCGGTACAGCGCTCGCAAAACTAGCCAATCAAAGAATGAAGAATCATAGTAGCTTGTTACATGATCTTAAAACTGGATCAGAAGTAACAAACGAAGAGATTGCGTTAGCTGCTGAAAAAGGCGATCCCTTATCTATTTCTTTACTTAAAGAAGTTGGAGAATATTTGGGGGCTGGTGTAACAAGCTTAATTCATTTATTCAATACCGAGGCAATTGTCTTTGGGGGTGGAGTCATGAATATGTCAGATTTTATTCTACCTACAGTTAAAGAATATGTTACGGAAAATAGCATCTCTCAAATGAGTAAGGAGGTTGTGATTCGAAAAACCGTGTTAGGTAAAAGAGCAGGCGTTATGGGGGCATCTGGTTTATTTTTTCAAATTCAAGAGGCTGATCCAAGTATCAATGTTTAGGGAGAGTTGTATCTAATTATAAAGGTAAAGGGGCGTTTTTTGTGTTTAAAACACTAGTCATTGGAGCTGGAACAATGGGATCTGTTCATGCTCATGCATATAAAAAATTAACAAATGTTGAGTTAGTAGGAGTAGTTGATCGTAATTATCCAAAAGCAATGGAGCTGGCAGAACAGGTTGGGGCCAAAGCGTTTCGAACATATGACGAGGCGGTAGCTAGTATTGGAAAGATCGATGTTGTATCGATTTGTTTACCTACACCACTTCATAAAGAATATTTGATGAAGGCTGCTGATCAAGGAAGTCATGTTGTATGCGAAAAGCCTCTTGCAAGAACGTTAGCGGATGCAAAAGAAATGATTGCCTACTGTGAAGAGAAAGACGTTAAGCTATTTGTAGGGCATGTTGTAAGATTTTTCCCAGAGTATATCAGAACAAAGCAATTACTGGATATGGATAAAATTGGTTCTCCAGCGGTTGTCAGGACAACAAGAGGGGGAGGATTTCCTAGTGCGTCCAATGATTGGTACGCTGACTTTAACAGTAGCGGCGGCTTAGTTTTAGATATGATCATTCATGATTTTGATTACTTAAGATGGTGTTTTGGTGAGGTTAAACGTGTATATGCGAAAAGCAGCAAGAGTCGTGTGTACTCAAGAATAGAATATGCTCTCGTTACATTACGATTTAAAAGCGGCGTAATTGCCCACGTCGAAGGCACTTGGGCACATCAAAACTTTACAACCAAATTTGAAATTTCTGGAACTAATGGGATTATTGAATTTGATAGCTCGAAGGTTGAGCCTATCGTTACTGGTAGAAATAGCAGTAGTACTGGAGGAGTCGCTGTTCCTGAAAGTCCATTAAAAGATAATCCTTATTTCATGGAAATACAGCATTTTTTACATTGCATTGAGAAGGATGAACATCCAATTGTTACGGCAGAGGATGCGGTGAAAGCAATGGAAATTTCTTTAGCTGCTTTAGAATCAATAGCAACAGGTAAACCAGTTGTATTAAATGAGGAGAAAGTTAAGGAGGTAATTCGATGAAAGTCGGAATGATTAGTTTTGCTCATGGTCATGCATACGGATACGCTAACGCATTACAAAAAATAAAAGGAATAGAGCTTGTTGGAATCGCAGACGACAATCAAGATCGGGGCAAAGAAGTTGCTTCAAAATTTCAAACGAAGCACTACTTGGATTTTCACGAATTATTAGATCAAGATATTGAGGCAGTTATTATTACCTCTGAAAACAGTCTTCATATGGAGCATGTAGTGAGTGCTGCTAGAAAAGGTATTCATATACTATGCGAAAAGCCATTAGCTTCTAAAGTGGAAGATGCAAAAAAAATGATCCAAGTATGTAAGGAAAACAACGTCATTCTTCAGACGGCTTTTCCTGTTAGATTTAACACTCCGATTGTAAATGCCAAAAAAATCATTGAAAATGGCGAACTTGGAAAAATTATTGCGATTAAAGGAACAAATCGTGGAACGAACCCAGGTGGTTGGTTTGTCGATAAGGAAAAATCAGGTGGCGGTGCAGTCATTGATCATACTGTCCATGTAGTCGATATCATTCGTTGGTACACAGGTGCAGAAGTAACGGAAGTCTATGCTGAAGTGGATAACAAGATATCTGAGTATGATATTGATGATTGTGGATTATTGACAATGGAATTTGATAATAACATGTTTGCTACATTGGATTGTAGCTGGTCTCGTAATAAAACGTACCCGACATGGGGAGATGTGACCTTGGAAATCATCGGAACTAACGGGACTCTAGCAGTTGACGCCTTTGAACAGAAGACGAATGTGTATAGTGATGACGGTGTACAATGGGATTTTTGGGGAGACAACATGGATGATGCGTTAGTCGCTGATTTTATTACAACAGTCAAAGAAAAGAGAAGTCCTTCAATCACTGGAGAAGATGGTCTGAAGGCGTTAGAAGTAGCGATTGCAGCCTACGAATCTTCAGAAAAGAAACAGCCAGTTTCTCTTATTTAAAAATTGTGGAGGTCAATTCTATTATTTAAGAATGACCTCTTTATTAGGGAGTGGATCTACATGTTAAAGGGGATCAATCAATGGTGTTATCCAGAGGGAACTCCGCTTGAAAAAGTATTTGAATATAGTCGTGACGCAGGCTTCGATGCAGTAGAATTAAATGTATATGCAGCAGGCGGAATAGGGCTAACAATAGAAACAACCGAGGAGGATGTAAAGAAGATCGTAAAGCTTGCATCTTCATATGATTTAAAACTTAAAAGTTTATCAACTGGGTTATTATGGGATTTCCCACTTAGTCATCCGGATGAATCTATCAGGGAACAAGGGAGAAAAGTAATTGAAAAACAGATTCAATTAGCAGCAATGATGGATATTGATACGATTCTAGTCGTTCCAGGTGTTGTATCAGAGACTATTACCTATTCTGAATGCTACGATCGAAGTCAAGCTGAACTAAGAAAACTCCTCCCAATTGCAGAGAAGAACCAAGTCACCATTGGAATCGAAAATGTATGGAATAAATTTTTACTATCTCCACTAGAAATGGTGCAATACATTGACGAATTTGAGTCTGATTATCTTGGAGCTTATTTTGATGTTGGAAATGTATTACAGTTTGGCTATCCAGAGCAATGGATTCGTATTTTAGGTCATCGAATTAAAAAGATTCATGTCAAGGATTTTAATACCTCTGTAGGAAACATTACTGGATTTGTCCCATTACTAGCAGGCAATGTAAATTGGCATAATGTCATTCAAGCGCTCAGAGAAATTAATTATCATGATCCGATAACAGCTGAAGTAACCCCATACAAGTTTGACCCTCGACCTTTAGCTTTTGATACATCACGGCATATGGATCTCATTATTGGTTGAGAAGAATATTATTGGATTAAAGATGGTAACACGTTATTGGTAATAGTGCAAAAACTGTTACAGATCCTCTCTTCAGCTATCTTTCAAGCAGAGGATCTTCTGTTTTCCGTGTAAAACCTTAAGGGGGGAAGAGAATGATGTCAAAAGTAAGAGTTGGATTTGTGGGGGTAGGAGGGATAGCAGCTGTCCACCTACGACATATTTCGAAAAATCCAGATGCAAAGGTTGTTGCGGTTTGTGATATTGTTGAGGAAAATGCCCGATTCACAGGGCAACAATACGGTGCAACTTCATATACAGACTTCGATAAAATGCTTATAGATGAGAAGTTGGATGCATTATTTATCTGTGTTCCTCCGTTTGCCCATGGTGACATTGAGGAGAAGGCAGCTCGCCGTGGGATACATCTAATGGTAGAAAAACCGGTAGGAATAAATCTTGAATCCGTAGAGAAAAAGTATGAAGCAATAAAGAATACCGATATTCTCTGTGCAACAGGGTATTGTTTACGTTACTTAGATACTGTTGCAATCGCAAAAGAGTTTTTGTCAGATAAAGAGATTGCCATGGTTCGAGGCTATTATTTAACATCCTTTGTGGAGACGTCATGGTTTAGGGAAATGGAGAAATCAGGCGGGCAACTTGTTGAACAAGCCACACATATTGTAGATTTAATGCGTTATTTAGGTGGAGAAATTGATTCGGTCTTTGCTGATATGAATCTCCAAGTCTTAAAAGATATCTCGAGAATAAATATCCCGGATGTATCATCTATTAATTTTACTTTTACGACAGGAGCCGTCGGCCATTTAGATTGTTCACTAACCCAGCCGGATCACCGAATGGGAATAGAGTTAATTGGAAAAGGTTTCCGGGTCGAAGTAAATGGAACTGATGTAACAATTGTTGAAGGAAATAAAAGTACCACCTATAAATCAAAGGTGGATTTCTATGAAGAACAAGATCATGCCTTTATAGAAGCTGTGAAAACAAAAAATAAAGATTACATTCTTTCTTCTTACGAAAATGGACTTAAAACACTCACTGTGACACTTGCGGCAAATACATCAAAGGAAAAAGGTAAATCTATGAGAATAAATAATGTGTCTTAAAAATGTAAGTCCAAAGAGTATCAATGACTTAACTTGTACATGTTTTAATACAATCCAAAGACAGAATTAAAAGTAGAATGTACCGCAAGCACATTGTAATGTTACGATTAAAATCGATAAAAGGACTTTATCAGCTTTTGATTAATATAAACATTAGAAATGACAATAAATTTTCGTCCCCTAGTGTAGTATAGTAATCTACTTTAGGGGTAGATTTTTATTCTATCCATATTTTTCCTGACTTTTAACTGTCTGCACTAAATGTTGAGAAGATTCAAAATTTCATATTGAAAATTTAACCAAAATGTTGTACTGTAAACATATCGGTTCTGTAATATCAAAATCTGTTTTATATTATAAAACAATTATATGGAATCCAAAAATGTAAGCGGTATAAAAGCGGTTTTTAAACAAATACACATTTTATCAATTAGTGTTCCTTAAAAGGTGCGATCACAATATCTGGAATATCAATATCAGTCGTAATTTCTAGTAATGTAAATTATGATATATAACTGTGTAAAATCGTTTATTTACCAAAGAAGGAATGAGAAATTTGCCAATTATCCAATCTGTAGATCGAGCCTTACGAATTTTAGAACTTTTTGATGACCGCGAATACGAATTAAGCATGACAGAGATTAGTAAACGGATGAATCTCCATAAAAGTACAATTCATTCATTACTAAAAACATTACAGACCCATCGTTATATTAAACAAAATGAAGAGAATGGAAAGTATTCCTTAGGCCTTAAATTGTTTGAACGAGGGAATTATGTCATCGAGAATATAGATCTTCGAACAAATGCTAGAAAGTATTTAGAATTGGTGTCTGCTAAAACCAATTATACCGTCCATTTGGTCATATTAGATGGCCAGGAAGGCGTATATATTGATAAAGTAGAAGGTCGTGGAGTGACTGTGCTTTATTCAAAAATTGGTCGGCGTGTTCCTATACATACAAGTGCAGTTGGAAAAGCATTAGTAGCTTTTAAAGATGATCGTGATATCGAGAATATCTTGACAAACTATCAGTTTACTAGAAGTACAGAAAAAACGATCACGGATAAAGAAGAGTTTTTGAGTGAACTACAAAGCGTACGTAATAATGGATTTGCTGTAGACAATGAAGAAAATGAACCTGGAATCTTTTGTTTGGCTGTTCCAATCATGGATCATACAGAAAAGGTCATCGCAGCCATTAGTATGTCTATGTCAGTTTCAAAGGCAACAGACGAAATCATAAATAAGTACAAAGCTTTATTAAAAGAAACAGGTGAGCAAATATCCGTTTCTCTAGGGTATGGATATAAAAGGATATGATGAAATGGGCTTTAGCCTATTTTTATCTATATATTAAAACTGAGTTTTATAATATAAAACAGGAGGGTTTTTAATGAGAATAATCCGTTATAAGAAGAATGAAGCCGCACTTCAATTAGCAGCAGTTAATAAGGAGAGTTTTGTTTTTGACTTACCATACCCTGATTTTATGACTTTTGTTAACGAAGCAGAGAAACAAGGAAAGACACCGTTAGCATTAGCTCAAGAGTTTACTGCTAATGAGCCTGTTGAAAAATATGAAAATATGATCCTTACAACACCGCTAGATGCGCCGGAAGTATGGGCATCTGGAGTGACTTATGAAAAAAGCCGTGATGCTAGAAATTATGAAGCAACAGAGGGGAAACTGGATGCTACTACGTTTTATGATAAAGTTTATGATGCCGAGCGTCCGGAAATTTTCTTTAAATCAACAGCTGCACGTACAGTTGGTCCGGGCCAAGATGTTTATCTTCGTTCAGATTCGAACTGGCAAATTCCTGAGCCGGAATTAGGATTAGTTATTGATAAAGAAGGAAAAATTTTAGGCTATATAGCCGGGAATGATATGAGTTGCCGTGATATTGAAGGGGAAAATCCTCTTTATCTCCCACAAGCAAAAATGTGGAAGAATTCTTGCTCAATTGGACCAGCAATCTTATTAGCGGATGCAGTAGAGAATCCATATGAATTAACCATTACTTGCCGCATTTTCCGTCGTGACGAAAAGGTGTTTGAGGGAATGGCAGGAGTAAATCAATTAAAAAGAAAGCTGGTTGAATTAGTTTCATACTTAGTACTTGATAACGAAATTTTTGATGGCACAGTATTGTTAACTGGAACTTGCGTCGTTCCTCCTAATGAATTCACATTAAAGGACGGGGATACAATTGAAATTGAAATTTCAGGAGTTGGCACTCTTAGAAATCCAGTTAAACAATTAGTGAAAAAAGAATCTGTTGCTAACTAAGGGTGATTTTATTCATCACTTTGGGAGTTAAAAAAATTAATTTTTTATAGGGAGTGGATTATTGTGAGTCAAACGAAAACAGCAACACAAACATTTTTAAATTATATTAATAATGAATGGAAACAATCTTCTGATCATGATGTGATTGCGAGCTATAATCCGGCAAATAAAGATGAGATTGTAGGGAATGTACAAAAATCATCAAAGGCTGATTTAGACGAAGCTGTAAATGCGGCACACAATGCCAAAAAAGGGTGGCGTAAGTTAGGTCAGGCAGCACGTGGACAATTGTTATATAAAGTAGCCGATATTCTAGAAGAAAACCTTGAGGATATCGCAGAAACCATGACGCGTGAAATGGGTAAAACATTACCCGAGGCAAAAGGTGAAACAGCAAGAGGAGTTGCCATTTTGCGTTATTATGCAGGAGAAGGAATGCGTTCAGACGGAGATACAATTCCATCAACAGATCCTGAAGCACTTATGTTTACGAAAAGAACTCCTCTTGGTGTTGTCGGTGTTATTACTCCATGGAACTTCCCGGTAGCGATTCCTATTTGGAAAATTGCCCCAGCGTTAGTGTATGGAAATACTGTTGTGTTTAAACCAGCTACAGAGGCGGCAGTAACGGCTGCTAAAGTTGTCGAATGCTTTACAAAAGCCGGTTTTCCAAAGGGTGTTCTTAATTTTATTACAGGTTCAGGGTCAGTTATTGGTCAAGGACTTATCGATCATCCACTTCTTAACGGTATTACATTTACAGGTTCTGAAGGTGTTGGTAAAAATGTTGCAAGGTCCGCAACTGAGAGAGGTATTAAGTACCAGCTTGAAATGGGTGGAAAAAATCCAGTAATCGTAGCAAAGGATGCCGATTTACATTTAGCAGTTGATGCGGTATTAAGCGGCGGTTTAAAGTCTACCGGGCAAAAATGTACAGCAACAAGTCGTGTCATTGTTGAGTCAGATGTCTATGATGAATTTAAAGAGCTATTACTTGAGAAAATTGATGAAATTACAATTGGCGATGGTTTGAAAGAGGGTATTTGGATGGGGCCTTGTGCAAGTGAAGGCCAATTCAACACTGTATGCAGCTATATTGAAAAAGGGAAGCAAGAAGGTGCATCACTTATTTATGGTGGTGAAGTGTTAACAGGTGACGAATATCAAAATGGTTATTATGTTCGTCCAGCAGTCTTTGAAAATGTAAACTCTAATATGATTATTGCCCAAGAAGAAATTTTTGGACCTGTATTAGCTTTATTTAAAGTCAATTCGTTAGATCAAGCCATTGAAGTTGCAAATGATTCTAAATACGGATTAAGTGCATCTATCTTCACAAGAAATATTAGTTCATTATTAACATTTATTGATGATATGGAGGCAGGTCTTGTTCGAGTAAATGCTGAAAGTGCCGGTGTTGAGCTGCAAGCTCCATTTGGAGGTATGAAGGCCTCAAGTACAGGCTCTCGTGAACAAGGTCAAGCTGCAAAAGAATTCTATACATCAATTAAGACTGTTTTTGTAAAGGGGTCTTAAAGCTTATATTGTAAGCTATGAATTGCCTATTTATATATAGCCCTATATTTAAAAGCAGGTTGTGTTAAAGCTCAATAATATTTTTTGCACTTTGTTAATTGAAGTGGAGGGCATGAGACTCCTGCGGGAGAAGCGTGTCAAAGGGAGACCTCACAGGCGTTTACGCCGAGGAGGCTCCGGGACCGCCGCGGAAAGCTAATTCCCGTAACGGAAATCAACAGCCAAGTTTAACAGAACCTCAAATAAAAGAAGTAAATATGTTCTGATCATTTTTCTAAAGCCTCGGGTTGATTAATAATCCGAGGCTACTTTTCATGAGGTGCAGGAACTTAAAAGCCCGCACTGATTAGGGAGAATACATAAACCTAAGCTTTTGTTGAATGTCGATATTGCGAAGGTGTCATGTCCATTATTTTTTTAAAAGTTCGATGGAAATAGGGCATGCTTTCAAATCCGCATTGTTCAGCAATACTTGAAACATTTTCTTCTGTTTTAAGTAATAATTGTTTGGCATTTAAGATTTTTTTCATTTTGATATATTCTGATACATTTAACCCTGTCATTTGTTTGAATACCCGGCTTAGGTGTGCTGAGCTAACATTCCCGTATTCTGCAAGAAAAGATAGAGTAATTTTTTCAGAAAAGTGATCTTCTATATATTCCAGTATCATACTTAACCACTTAGGAATGGCTTTTTGTGTAGCTGTATAAGGTGAATGTTGATGGATGATTGAACGATTTAAGAGCAGAAGTATTAACTGCAGTTGTATAAGAGCGGCTTGATTATAGCCTGATTTTTTATGAGTAAACTCATGATCTATATTTTCAATCATAGACTCTAGTTGTTTTTGCTGCTCGTTATTTAATGAATAACGATAATTATTCAAACGTGAGCTTTCATCAAAAATATGTAAAAAAGAAAATGTGTCTCTAGAGCTTAGGTTTGTCATTAATAGAGGGTTAAAAAAAATGGCCGTTGAAGTTATGGGACTCTCGGAATTTGGGATGGAATAGTGAATGGTATTTGCAGGGATGACAAAAATATCTCCCTTTTCCATATCTATGAAACTGTAATCGATGAAAAAGGTGCCTTTTCCTCCGTAAACATAAACGATTTCATACCAATCATGAAAGTGATTCGGTAACTCGCTTTTTGGGGTTTTTGTTTGACGATAGTCAAATTTAAATGGAAAAAAGGTTTCTGAATGGAAATTTTTCTTAAAAGGCTTCATCCTACTATGCTCCTTCAACAAGACTGTTATTTCTTATAACATATCAAAATAGGGTATAAATTAGCAATATACGCAATTTAACTTTCAGAAAATGATGTATATAATGCAATTAAAGCGCTTCCGTTAAATTGGATCATTAATAGGTAAAGGAGTTTGACTTAAACGATAAGAATGGTCAAGGTTTCATAGCGCGTTAAAATCAGATAAAAGATTAATAAGTTTAATATCGGTTAATTAAGAGTAGCAAAAAGTTCAATCGAAAGTCTTTCCAAAAGGGTGTGACACTATGAAAGTCATAAGTTGTGAAGAACCAAGGCGATTTACCGTAAAAGAAGAAGATGTTCCAAAGATAAAGAAAGATGAAGTGCTTATAAAAGTTAAGAGGATAGGGATATGTGGAACAGATATTCACGCCTTTTATGGGAATCAGCCATTTTTTACATATCCAAGAGTATTAGGGCATGAATTATCTGGTGAAATAGTTGAAGTTGGTATGAATGATCGTGATTTAAAAGCTGGTGATTTAGTTGCCATTATTCCTTTTTTAGAATGTGGAAAATGTATTGCATGTCGTAAAGGAAAAATGAATTGTTGTACAAATATGAAAGTATTCGGAGTTCATATTGATGGGGGAATGAAGGAGTATATCAAATTACCTATTGATCATGTATTAAAAGTAAATGGCATTAGTTTTGATAAGGCTGCAATGATTGAGCCTTTGAGTATCGGAGCGCATGCAGTAAGGCGTGCAAAACTTGAGGAACATCAATTCGCTCTTGTTATTGGTGGAGGGCCAATTGGATTAGGTGTAATGAAATTCGCAAAGCTTGCAGGTGCAAAAGTGATAGCTATGGATATTAACGAAGAGCGATTGCAATTTTGTAAAGATTGGGCACACGTTGATTTTACGATTCATGCACGGAAAGATCCAGTTGAAGAAATAGCTAAAATGACAAATGGTGATTTTCCAGAAGTTGTTTTTGATGTTACAGGTAATAAGTCATCCATGATGAATGCTTTTCAATATGTTAGTCATGGAGGACAACTAGTCTATGTTGGTCTCGTAAAGGATGATCTATCATTTAATGATCCCGAATTCCATAAAAGGGAAATGAGTTTACTGGGAAGTCGAAATGCAACACCTGAAGACTTCGAGTACGTTATTTCGTGTATGAAAAATGGAGACATTGATGTGAATCGGATGATTACAAAACGGTTTACATTAGATGATATAGTGACCGATTTTGAAGAAGTTACGAATCCAGTAAACAATACAATAAAAGCTTTTATTGAAGTATAACCAAATGGAGGAAACAGAATGAGGTTAAAAAATAAAATGGCTTTAATTACGGGAGCGGGTTCTGGAATAGGCAAAGAAACAGCATTACTATTTGCGAAAGAAGGAGCACATGTTATTGTTGCTGACAATAATGAAGAATCAGGAAATGCAACGATACTGGAAATAAAAGAGAATAAAGGTGAGGCATCATTTATAAAAGTCGATGTAACGGATGAAGATAATGTCGCAGAAATGGCAGAAATAATAAAAAAAGAATATAAATCATTAGATATTTTGTTTAATAATGCAGGAATTAGTGGGATTGGCCCTCTGCATGAAATAGAATTAAAAACTTGGAAAAAAGTACTTGATGTTAATGTTACAGGTGTATTCCTTGTTTCAAAGGCGATTGTACCTATCATGATGAAAAACAAAAATGGTTCAATCATCAATATGTCATCATGTATTGCAGAAATAGGATTAGCAAATCGAGCATCCTATGCAGCAAGTAAGGGAGCTGTTTTATCATTAACAAAATCAATGCAAGTTGATTATGCCCCGTATAACATAAGGGTAAACGCTTTAATGCCAGGGACGATTTATACCCCTTTTGTTGAAGACTACTTATCAAAAGATCCTAACCCGGAGAATGCCATTGCAAAAATTAAAGAAAGACAATTAAGTGGAGATTTGGGTAAGCCGATAGATGTAGCATATGCAGCACTATATTTAGCTTCGGATGAATCGAAGTTTATGATGGGATCCCCGTTTATGATCGACGGCGGAGTTGTAAATGGTAAATCTAGTTAAGTAGATAACTAGTAATCAATTCTATTAAAAGATTTGGAGGAACATAACATTGAAATTATTAACTTTTAAACAAGAAAACAAATTAAAGCTTGGAATTAAAACTGAAAAAGGTGTTTTACATGTTGAAGAAGCGGCAAAACGTTTGAATTTAGAAGTACCAAATTCAATAGAAGAAACTCTTCGTCATCATAGCAAGGTTGAAGCTCTTCAAGCATTAGTAAAAGCAGGGCTAGAACAAGGAGATGAAAGCATCTTTTTAGATGAAAAAGAAATTACGTTTGGCCCAGCTGTTCCTAAACCAGGGAAGATCATTTGTGTAGGGCTTAATTATAAAAAACATGCGGAAGAATCAAATATGCCATTGCCAGAATACCCGATTCTTTTTAATAAATTCGACAATACCATTTCAGCCCATCATGACACAATCAGTCTGCCGTTCAATTCTTTAGAAAATGATTATGAGGCAGAGTTGGCTATAGTAATTGGCAAGGAAGCAAAGCGTGTCTCAAAAGAAGATGCTTTGGATTATGTTTTTGGTTATTGCAATGCGAATGATTTATCTTCTCGCGATTTACAATTCCGTACTCCCCAATGGTTACTAGGTAAATCTTGTGATGGATTTAGCCCGATAGGTCCATATTTAGTCACGAGTGATGAGGTTGGGAATCCAAATGAGTTGAATATAAAGGCAATTGTTAACGGAAAAATACGACAAAACTCTAATACGTCAGATATGATTTTTAAGTGTCATGAAATTGTTAGCTATATTTCTGACCATATGACACTAAGTCCAGGGGATATTATTTTTACAGGTACGCCTGAGGGTGTCATTTTAGGAATGCCGGAAGAAGAAAGGGTTTATTTAAAAGAAGGAGATGAGGTTACGATTGAAATTGAAAAGCTGGGGAGTTTAACAAATTCATTTATACAAGAAGTTTAATGCAAAACGTAGATGTTTCCCGAAAGTGGCCTATGTCTTTCGGGGAAACAATTTAGTCTTAAATAAATGACGATTCTCGTTTTGACGATAAATAACGTGTGAAAAATGAATAAGTGTAATATATATTTAATCTGCTTTTCGATAGAATTGTTTTGCTCTTGTGAAATTTAGATTAATAGCTTCTTTTATCATTTCATCATCATGATCTTTTATAGCTAGTACAAGTTTTGTTCTTGATTCAATACTATTTTCCCATGCACCTGGGATATTAAGAATTTTTAACATCGATTCATGACGCAGGTGAACAATTGTTTGCATTAATTTGTTATATATTTTGTTTTTACTACAAAGTCCCATGTGTAAATCGAATTCGTCAAGCAATTGCTGGAATTCTCTAATGTCTTTTTCTTTAACGGATAAACGTTTCAATTGATGCAACGTTTTTTCTAGGACACTTATATCATCATCACTCATATGTTTAGATGCTTCTAGAAAAACCTCAGATTCAATTAATTTTCGAGCAGCATATATTTCGTCTAAATTGTCTATTTCGTTATAATACATCCAGCCAATGGTTTCAGCAGGAATTGGAGATTCGCTTTTATTTACAAAGCTGCCTTCACCGGGTTTAATTGTAATCAACCCAATTAGGGCAAGGGCGCGTAAAGATTCACGAATTCTCCCTCGATTCACTCCAAATTCCTGTGCTAATAAACGTTCATTAGGAAGTTTATCACCTGGATTTAATTCATTTGATGTGATCCAAGAAGCAATTTGTTCCATGACTTGTTCAGTCACTGTTACTCTTTTTATCGGATTAATCTTAACCATTATAGAACCACCTTTTCAATAGACTGGTATTACCAATATACCACTTGTCACTATTTTAATGAAAATGAATTCCAAAAGAAAGTTTTAATTGTCGATTTATCAGTAAATTTATAAAATTTTTAAAAATACAAAAATCAAGTTGAAATAGCATTATTTGGGTGATATCATTAATTTTGTACTGGTACCACCAGCCAACAATCTATTTTGAAAGCGCTGTTATTCTCAAGAGCCGCTTTGCTGGATATTTTTGAATGATTAATAGTTAGATTGTGGTACTACCATACCACCTGATACCTGATTTACCTGTTATTAGAAACGATGGTACTTAACAATGAATAAGGGAGAAATGATGACTTTGAAGGAAAAAACCTATCGCTCGATCATTATGAGACCTGATGACAGTGTAGCTGTGGCACTAGAGGAGATACCAGCTAATACCAAATTAACCGTTGCTTTTCCCGATCAGAGAACAAAAGAAATTATAGTAAAGGAAACGATATTTTTTGGGCATAAATTTGCCGTTATACCGATATCAGCTGGATCTAATATTTTAAAATATGGAGAAGTAATTGGAAAAGCAGTAATCGATATAGAAGAAGGCGAACACGTGCATGTTCACAATTTAGAAGGTGTGAGAGGAAGAGGTGATAAAGTTGTTGACAATGGATAATGAAGGTAAATTTCTAGGATATAGACGTCACGATGGAAAAGTAGGGGTAAGAAACCATGTTCTTATCTTACCAACAATAACTTGCGCTACTCAGGCTGCAAAACAAATTACTGAACTTGTACATGGGACCGTTTCTTTTATTCATCAACATGGTTGTGCTCAAGTGGGAGTAGATTATGAACAAACGTTCCGTACATATGTCGGATTAGGACTTAACCCAAATGTTTATGGGGTTGTGGTTTTAGGATTAGGCTGTGAAACACACCAAGCTAGAAGTGTTGCAAGTGAAATTGCTAAAACAGGTAAACGTGTTGAAACAGTTTCAATTCAAGATTATGGCGGTACATTATCGGCAATTGCTGAAGGAGCAAAAGCAGCTACTAAACTAGTACAGGAAGCTTCTGCTCAAATGAGAGAATGGTGCGATTTTAGTGAATTAATTATTGGAACAGAATGTGGCGGCTCTGATGCATGCTCAGGATTATCCGCAAATCCTGCGGTTGGGGTAGT
>Ga0180220_1000398_pt1 | contig 51258 bp, 42 predicted proteins | sample eDN5th37CBELigBY_FD_151335 | JGI IMG/M metagenome (GOLD analysis project Ga0180220, IMG submission 151335) | Enriched backyard soil microbial communities from Emeryville, California, USA - eDNA 5th pass 37_C BE-Lig BY (version 2) (version 2) | ecosystem: Environmental > Terrestrial > Soil >...
CGCCGCGGCTCGCGCCTCTCGGTGCAGCCCGTCACCGAACGCCAGTACGATCGGGTGGTGCAGCTCGCCCTCGGCCGCTCCGTCGGGCTGCCCGCCGCCAAGGCCGACGGCACCGCGGCGAAGGCGAAGACCACCGCGGGGAAGGCGCGGTCGACGGCGAAGCGGAAGACCACCGCCGCGAAGGCGACGAGCGCCGCCCGCAAGACCCCGCGGAGCGGAGGCGCGAAGAAGTAGCGGTCCCCGCCGGCCCCGCCCTTCCACCGTGGTAGAACCGGGCACGAAGGGAGCGCACCGACGATGAGAGTCTGCTGCATCGGCGGAGGCCCGGCGGGCCTCTACCTGTCCATCCTCCTCAAGAAGGCCGACCCCGGCCACGACGTCACCGTCTTCGAGCGGAACGCCGCCGACCAGACCTTCGGCTGGGGCGTCGTGTTCTCGGACGAGACCCTCGCCAACCTCCTCGACGCGGACGAGGAGACCCACGAGGCGATCACCCGCGCCTTCGCCCACTGGGACTCCATCGACATTCACTTCCGCGGGGAGAGGATCCGCTCCACCGGCCACGGCTTCTCCGGGATCGCCCGCAAGAAGCTCCTCTCCATCCTCCAGCGCCGGGCCGAGTCGCTGGGCGTGCGCATCCACTACGGCACCGAGGTCGATCCGGCGCAGGTGAAGGGCTACGACCTCGTGGTGGGCGCCGACGGGATCCGCTCACGGCTCCGCGCCACCCACGAGGCCGCCTTCGGTCCCAGCCTGGACGTGCGCAAGTGCCGCTACATCTGGCTCGGCACCAACAAGGTCTTCGATGCCTTCACCTTCCTCATCGAGGAGAACGAGCACGGCCTCTTCCAGGTCCACGCCTACCGCTTCGACAAGGAGACCTCGACCTTCATCGTGGAGTGCGACGAGGCGTCGTGGCGGGCGGCGGGCCTCGACGAGATGAGCGTCGAGGAGGGCATCGGCTACCTGGAGCGGCTCTTCGCGGCCCACCTGGACGGCCACGAGCTCCTCACCAACAACTCGAGCTGGATCAACTTCGTCACCGTGCGCAACGAGCGCTGGCACCACGAGAACATGGTGCTCATCGGCGACGCCGCGCACACCGCCCACTTCTCCATCGGCTCCGGGACCAAGCTCGCCATCGAGGACGCCATCGCGCTCGCCGACGCCCTGAAACGTGTGCCCGACGTCCGCGAGGCCCTGGCGCTGTACGAGGAGGAGCGCCGCGGGATGGTCGAGCGCACCCAGAAGGCGGCGCAGGACAGCCTGCGCTGGTTCGAGAACCTCAAGCGCTACCGGGAGCTCGAGCCCATCCAGCTCGCCTTCGGGCTGCTCTGCCGCAGCAAGCGGATCGGCTGGGAGAACCTGGAGGTGCGCGATCCGGTGCTGATCGATCGCGTCCGCGTCTGGTTCGCGGATCGGGCGGGCGTGAGGGCGCCCCCCGGCGCGCCGGTGCCGCCGCCGATGTTCACGCCCTTTCGCCTGCGGGACATGGAGCTCAAGAACCGGGTGATGGTGTCGCCGATGTGCATGTACTCGGCGAAGGAGGGCGTGCCCGACGACTTCCACCTCTCCCACCTCCTCGCCAGGGCCATGGGCGGCGCGGGGCTGGTGATGGCGGAGATGACCAACGTCTCGCCGGAGGGGCGGATCACGCCCGGCTGCGCCGGCATCTACACCGACGAGCAGGCCGAGGCGTGGAAGCGGATCGTCGACGCGGTCCACGCCCGCACCGACGCGAAGATCGGGCTGCAGCTCGGCCACGCCGGCCGCAAGGCCGCCACCTGCCTCCCCTGGGACGGCGGCTCCGACGAGCCGCTCCCCCATGGCGCCTGGGAGATCCTGGGTCCGTCCCCCCTGCCCTACCTCCCCTACGGCCAGATCCCGCGCGTGGTCGATCGGGCGGAGATGGATCGCCTCGTGGAGGCGTACGTCGCCGCCACCCACCGGGCGGAGCGGGCGGGCTTCGACATCATCGAGCTGCACTTCGCCCACGGCTACCTGCTGTCGAGCTTCCTCTCGCCCCTCTCGAACGTGCGCGAGGACGAGTACGGCGGCTCCCTCGAGAACCGCATGCGCTTCCCCCTCGAGGTCTTCCGCGCAGTGCGGGAGGCGTGGCCGGCCCACAAGCCGATCTCGGTGCGGGTCTCCGCGACCGACTGGGTCCCCGGGGGCTTCACCGGGGACGACGCCGTGAAGGTCGCCGCCGCCCTCAAGGAGCTGGGCTGCGACATCATCGACGTCTCCACCGGACAGACCTCCATCGACGCCAAGCCCGTCTACGGCCGCATGTGGCAGACGCGGTTCGCCGACCAGATCCGCCGCGAGGCGAAGATCCCCACCATCGCCGTGGGCAACATCTCCACCTGGGATCAGGTGAACACCATCCTCGCCGCCGGGCGCGCGGACCTCTGCGCGCTGGCGAGGCCGCACCTCGCCGATCCCCACTGGACCCTGCGCGCGGCGGTGGACATGGGATGGGAGGGCGTGGAGTGGCCGAAGCAGTACCTCTCCGGCAAGACGCGCAAGCGCGTCGTCCCCGCCGTGGGCTGAGAGTCGGGGCGACGCCCTCGCCCTGGCCGACCGAAGGGGCCCGCCGTCCGCTCACGGCGTGCAGCGAACGAGGCCTTCCGGGCTGCCGACGAAGGGGAAGCCTCGGTGGATGGGCGAGGCGGCCCGCGTCAGCGGAAGAGGTGCTGGGCCCCGTCCGCCGCCGCGGCCCGGGCGGCCCGGGCGTCGGCGAGCGCCCGCCCCAGGTTGATCCGCGCGGCGTAGAGATCCTCCCGCGCGATCGCCTCGCGGGCGGCCTGCACCGCCGCCTCCGATCGCGCGGCGAGCGCCGCCTCCCTGGGGCCCGCGTAGCGCGCGGCGTCCCGGGCGACGACCTGCAGCTCGTCGGCCAGCATCGCGAGGTCGCCGTCGAGATCCGAGCTCCCCGCGGAGAGGACCTCGAACACGTAGCGCATCCCGTCGATGCCGGCCTGCAGGCGCTCGATCCGGCTGGCGCGGTTCTCCTCGAGGAAGGCGCCTCGCTGCCAGAGGTCGTCGAAGTCGCTCTCCAGCTCGGAGATCCGCCGATCGTCCTCCGCGGCCCGCTCCTCCTCCTCGGCGTCCCGATCCGTGAGGCCCGCCTCCAGCTCCGCGATCCGCGCCCGGAGCTCCTCCTCGGTGGCGCCCGGCGGCACGGCGCCTTCGGCGCCCGCGCGGGGCCGCGCCTCGGCGCCCGCCAGGGACTCCTCCAGCGCGCCGCCCTCGCCGCCCGCCAGCGACTCCCGCAGCGCGCCGCCCTCGCCGCCCGCGAGCGACTCCCGCAGCGCGCCGCCCTCGCCACCCGCCAGCGACTCCCGCAGCGCGCCGCCCTCGCCGCCCGCCAGCGACTCTCCCAGCGCGCCGGCCTCTGCGCCAGGCGCCGGCTCTTCCCGCTCGGCGGCCTCGCCTCCCGGCGGCGCCTCCTCCTGCTCGATACCCTCGCCGTCCGGCGGCTCCTCCTCCTGCTCGATACCCTCGCCGTCCGGCGGCTCCTCCTCTTCGACGCCCTCGGCACCAGGCGCCATCTCCTCCCGCCCAAACGCCTCGGCTCCCGGCTCCGGCGCCGGCGTGGGTTCCGGCGGCGGCATCGTGGGCTCGGTGTCCGCCCGGGGCTCGGGCGTCGTCGGCGCGCTCGACTCCCCCGCGTCCGTCCCCGTCACGGCGCTCCCCGGGTCGACGGCCTCGCCTCCCTCCACCGCCTCGCGCCCCTCGGCGCCCTGCCCGCCGAGCACCTCGTCCCCCGGCGGCGCGAGCCGGCCCTCGCCCTGCGCGTCGGGGACCGGGGCGGGGATCTCGGGCCCCATCGCCTCGTCGGGCAGGGGGCGCCCCTGGCCATCCTCGTCGGGAGGATGCGGCTGCGGCTCGGGGTATCCGCCCGCCTGGGCCTGCAGCGCCCGCGCCCGCTGCGCGGTCGAGGAGAGGGAATCCGACGCCACGCCGATCGCGCCCGCGAGCAGCGCGGCGGACGCCGCCGCGGCGACGCCCCATGCCCTGGCACCCATGCCTCGGAAGATGGTGCCTGGGCAGGGCGCCCCGCTCGTTCGGCGCGGGGGCGCCCGCGGCGGAGGGCACCCGCCCGGACGCTGCCTGCGCGAAGGACTTGCGCACCCTCGGCGGCGCGGGAGTTCGCGGGGGCGAGGGCCCCCGCCCGGACGCCGCCTGCACGGGGACGTTCGCACCCTCGGCGGCCCCCGCTCGCGGCCTGAGGCGAGGGCTCCCGCCGGACGGCCTACTTGCGCGACGACGAGCGGGCCGAGCGCTTGCTCGACTTCGCCGGCTTGGTGGTCGACCCGGTGGCCTTGGGGACGCGCCGCGGCAGGCGGCGCGGCGGCAGCAGCTCCGGCTCGGCCGGCAGCTTCTGCGCCAGGAAGATCGCGGCGTCCAGCCGGAAGAAGTTCCGCTTCCGGTACCACGAGAGCGCGCTCTTGTTGTTCTCCGCCACCTCGAGCACCAGGTGCGTGCAGCCGCGCACCCTCGCCAGGTGCTGGAGCTGATCGAGCATGAACGCGCCCACGCCCTGGCCCTGGTAGTCGGGGTGCACGGCGAGCTCGTCCACGTAGAGCGGGCGCATCCCCCGCTTCTCGAAGTAGCGCGGGTTGATCCAGTTGTCGGCGCCGCTCACGTCGTACGCGCACTCGGCGTAGCCGACGATCTTGTCCTCGATCTCGAAGAGGAGCTGCTCGCCCTCCTCCTCGTAGACCTCGAAGAACCGCTTCTTGGAGCGGGGCCGCTGGTACTCCACCGTCTCCCGGTTCACGTCGCGGAAGACGAGCTTGAGGAACTCCCAGGTGCGGTTGAGATCGCGGCGGTGCATGCGCCGCACCCGGACCTCGGGCGCGGCCACCGCCGGCGCCTTCTCGGCGTCCTTCTTGCCCTTCTTGGGAGGTGCGGCCGCGGCGGCGGCCTGCGGCGCGGCCGTCAGGATCGACCGACGCTTTTGGGCCGCGTCGGCCAGCGAGGTCACGGTCGCCTCGCGGCGCCCCGATCCCGCTTCGGTTCGAGAAGCCCCTTCCGCCTCCACCCCGGAGACCTCCGTGACGAGGAGTCCGGCCTCGGCTCCCTCCATGGAAGGAACCGCGAGGGCGGAATGGGGCTTGGGTCTTGAGCGACTGGCCATGACGTTTTCTTGCCTCCTACGGCTGCAACGGCCGCGGCCATCCAGGGCTTCCCGGCGGCGCTCCGAGGAGATGCGGCTGGATCGGCGATCCTCGCGATCTCCTCTAGGTTAGAGTGCGGCCAGGAACGAGGCCAGCGCCTCGTTGAAGCCTCCCGGCTCCTCGAGGTTGGCGAGGTGGCCGGCGCCCGGCACCTCGGCCAGCAGGGCACCCGGGATGGCCGCCTGCATGGCCCTCGCCACGGACGGGGGCGTGAGCACGTCCTCCGCGCCGACCACGACCAGCGTCGGCACCCGGATGTGCGAGAGCTCCGGCGTCGAGTCGGGGCGGCGCTTCATCGCCTCCAGCGCGGCGACGTAGCCCGCGACCGGATGATCCATCAGCGACAGCACGGAGCGCTCGAGCGCCGTGTCGCCCAGGGTCTTCGGCGCCAGCAGCTTCTGCAGGAGCCGCGGCTTCAGCGCGGCGATCCCCTGGGTGCGCACCTCCTCCTGCTGCTCCTCCCGCGCGGCGAAGGTCTCCCGGGAGTCGGCGCCGGGCCGGGTGTCCAGGAGCACGAGCGCCCGGATCCGATCCGCGTGGCGGCGCAGCATCGAGAAGGCGACGTAGCCTCCCATCGAGTGTCCGACGACGACCGCGCGGTCGATCCCGAGCGCGTCGAGGAGCGCGCACGCCGTGTCGCCGTAGTCGCCAATCCTCCAGGCCTCGGGATCCGCCGGGGAGTTCGATCCGCCGAAGCCCGGCTGGTCCGGCGCGATCAGCCGAAAGCGATCGCCCAGCGCCTCGAGCTGCGGCTCCCACATGGCGGAGGACAGCGGGAACCCGTGCAGCAGGAGGACCGCCGGCCCCTCACCGCCGGTGTCCTCGTACCGCAGCCGCCGGCCCTCCACTCGGATCTCGGGCATCTCTCCTCACTCCTTTCGCGTGGCCGCGCATCATATCCCACCCGCCCCCACCGCCCCGGCCGACCGCGCGCAGCGCCTTGCGGGTGACGCTGGAGAGACCGCCGGGCGGATCGTCCTCCAGGGAGCACCAGCGCGCGTCCACGTAGGGCTCCGCCACCCACCACGTCGCCCGCTCGAGCGCGCCGGCGTCCACCTCGTAGACCGCCAGCTCCAGCTCACGATGGGTGAGAGTCTGCGACACGATCGCTCTCGGCGCCGCGCGGACGGGCGGGACGCCGAGCCAGGCGCGCAGCCTCTCCCGGGCGTCCTCGGATCCCTCGACCTGCACGGCGGGCAGCTCCCACAGCGACGCGAAGAGGCCCTCCCCCGGCCGCTTGGCGAAGAGCACCTCGTCGCCCCTGCGCACCAGCGCCGCCGCGAGCCGCAGCGAGGGCCTGGCCTTGGCGCGCCGCCTGGGAGGCACCTCGTCCTGCCGCCCCGCTCGGCGCGCCCGGCAGGACGCCGCCACCGGGCAGCCGCCGCAGGCGGGGGATCCCGGCCCGCACAGCGACGCGCCGAGCTCCATGAGGGCCTGGTTCCAGTCGCCCGCCCTCCCCGGCGGGAGGAGCGCCGCCCCCAGCTCGCGCAGGTGGGCTAGGGCCTTGGGCTCCCGGGGGTCTCCTTCACGCAGGGTCCACCTCGAAAACACGCGCGCGACGTTGCCATCGACGGCGGCGAGGTCGAGCCCGAGCGCGATCGAGCCCACCGCGGCCGTGGTGTAGGGGCCGAAGCCCGGGAGCGTCGAAAGCTCCGTCGGATCGCCGGGCAGCGCGCCGCCGAACCGCTCCACCACCTCGGCGGCAGCCCGGTGCAGCGCCCGCGCCCGGGCGTAGTAGCCGAGGCCGCTCCACCTGGCGAGGACCTCGTCGAGCGGCGCCGCGGCGAGCGCCTCCACCGTCGGAAACCTCTCCAGGAACGGCCCCCAGTAGCGCTTCACCGTCTCCACGCGGGTCTGCTGGAGCATCACCTCGCTCACCCAGATCCCGTACGGATCCCGGGTGCGCCGCCACGGCAGATCCCGCGCGACCTCCCCGTACCAGCGGAGCAGGTCCCGGTGCAGGCGCCGCACCTCGGCGGCGGTGAACGGATGGATCCTCGACATGCTCTTCCTTCGCGGCGCCCTCGGGTCGTATCTTTGGCGCGGCCTTCGGGCCCACACTCTACCCAAGGGGATCGGACATGCTCGCGGAAGGGACGCTCCGGGGACGCACGGCGGTGGTGACGGGCGGCGGCACCGGCATGGGGCTGGCGATCGCCAAGGAGTTCGCTCGCCTCGGCGCCAACGTGGCGATCGCCTCCCGCAAGCAGGAGGTGCTCGAGGCCGCGGCCGCCGAGATCCGCGAGGGCGCGGCGGAGGGCGCCGAGGTGGAGTGGTACGTCCTCGACGTGCGCGATCCCGACGCCGTGGAGGAGGTGGCCGGGAAGGTCACCGAGCGATTCGGCAACGCGGGCATCCTCGTGAACAACGCCGCGGGCAACTTCGTGGTTCCCGCCCGACAGCTCACGGTCAACGGCTGGAGGGCCGTGATCGACATCGTCCTCAATGGGACCTTCTTCTGCACCCAGGCCTTCGGCAGGAGGCTCCTCGAGGCGAAGCAGCCGGGATCGATCATCAACCTGGTGGCGACGTACGCGTGGACGGGCGGCCCCGGCACCGTGCACTCCGCCGCCGCCAAAGCGGGCGTCCTCAGCCTCACCCAGACCCTCGCAGTGGAGTGGGGCCTGCGCGGGATCCGCGTCAACGCCATCGCACCGGGGCCCATCGAGCGCACCGGCGGCGCGGAGAAGCTCTTCTCGGCTCCGCAGGTGGCGGAGGCGGTGAGGAGCGGCGTGCCCCTCGGCCGCTTCGGCACCCCGAAGGAGATCGCCTGGGCGGCCTCCTACCTGGCGAGCGACTACGCCGCGTACGTGAACGGCGCCTGCCTGGTCGTCGACGGCGGCGAGTGGCTGAACCAGGGCTTCTCGCGCTTCCTCGAGCCGGGCTCCTGACGGATCGGGCGGGGACCCCCCATGCGATGCTCTCAGGCGACGGGGTCCGAGGGCCGACCCTGCAGCGCACGCCCAGGGCGCGATCGGCCCTGCGTGGTCCGCGCGGGCCGCGCCCGCGCACGCCTCGCGCGAGCGGTCGGCGCTGCGCTGCCGTCGTGATACAAGCGACGGATGGCCTTCGAGCGCAAGCGGCTGCAGAACGAGTTCTCCTGGTCCAAGAGCCGCCACGGGAAGCTGGAGGAGTGCCCGAGGCAATACTTCTTCCACTACTACGGGAGCTGGGGCGGCTGGGAGCGCGACGCCTCGCCCGAGGTGAAGGAGCTCTACACCCTCAAGAAGCTCACCGGGCGCCACGCCTGGAACGGCTCCACCGTCCACGACGCCATCCGCCGGGTCCTCACCATGGTCCGCGACGGTCACCCCGTGGAAGAGGACGCCCTCGTCGCCCAGGTCCGCGCCGCGATGCGCGCGCAGTTCCGGGAGTCCCGCGAGAAGAGCTACCGGATGCGCAAGGCCTTCGGCCTGGTGGAGCACGAGTACGACGAGGCGATCCCCGACGAGGAGTGGCGGGCCGGCTGGGAGCTGGTGGAGGCGTGCCTGCGCTCGTTCTTCGCCTCCCGCTGGATGGAGATCGCCAAGGAGCTGGAGCCCGGGGCGTGGCTCCCGATCGACGAGCTGGGCTCGTTCCTCCACGAGGGGATCAAGATCTACGCGGCCCCCGACTTCGCCTACCGGACCGGCGGCGGCGTCGTGGTGGTGGACTGGAAGACCGGCAAGGCCCGCGAGAGCGACGAGGAGCAGCTCCTCGGCTACGCCCTCTACGCGCGGGCGACCTGGGACGTGCCCCTCGAGAAGGTGGAGTGCCGGGTGGTGTACCTGCCCGCCCTCGACGAGGTCGAGGTCCCGATCCACGCCGACTCGATCCGCGGCTTCGAGGAGCGGATGAACGCGTCCATCGCCCACATGCGGAGCCTCCTCGACGATCCCGCGGCCAACACCGCCAGCGCCTCGTCGTTCCCGATGACCGACTCCTTGAAGACCTGCGCGCGCTGCGTCTTCCGCAGGCCCTGCCGCGGCGCCGACTTCATCCCGCCTCGATCGTGAGGCCGCTGGCCCCTCCCGTCACCTCGACGTCGTAGCGATCCGTGGCGCCGACGTACGCCGGGCTCTCCACCCGCGACCGTCCGCTGACGGCCCCGAAGTGCATCCAGTCCAGGGTCAGGCGGTTCGCGCCTCCGGAGACCCGGAGGCCGACGGGGACGTCCGCGGGCCTGCGGATCAGCAGCCGGTGGGTGCCGCCGGTCAAGCGCAGGTGCACCGTGCCGGAGGGCCTGCCCAGGTGAAGGGTGCCGTGGCTGAGCCCGCCCCGGATCTCCAGCGACTCCAGCCTCACCTCCCGAAGATCCGCGTCCAGCTTCGACACCCCTCCCTCGAGGGCGATCGCCCACGGGATGGACGCGTTCAGCTCGAGCCGGGAGGCGAGCCGGCGCAGGTCGAAGAGGGAGAACCGCGTGTACTCCATGCGGACGGCACCGCGCCGCGCCTCCACCTTCGGCCGCCGCCCCTGGAAGCCCCCGCGAAAGAGCCCCTCCAGCTCGGGAGCGCCGCAGATGCGCACGTTCGAGGCGCCCGACCGGATCTCGAGGCGGCCCGCCGGCACGTCGACCATCGGGAACGACACCACGTCGTCCGCCGCCTCCCGCGCCGTCCCCGCCTCGGCGCGCAGGCGCGCCGCCTGCTCCTGCATCAGCTCGCCGAAGCCCTGCAGGTAGCGGGTGAAGGCGTCCAGGACCTCGTCGGGGAAGCGCGCCGACCACGACTCGGCCGCCCGGAGGAAGGGCGTCAGGGTGGCGTCGAACGCCGCGGTCTTCGCGGGGAGGGAGGCGACGAGCACCTGGCGGCGGTCGGCCGGGTCGCGGGTGCGCTTCACGAAGCCCGCCCTCTCCAGCCGATCCAGGACGCCGGTGATGGCGCCGGTGGTGAGGCCCATCGTCGCCGCGAGCTGCCCGGCGGTGAGGGGGCCCTCCCGGGCCACCAGGAGCGAGCAGCGCAGATCGGTGAGGTTCAGCCCCAGCCTGGCCGCCAGCGCCTCGTTGAAGGCGTGGCACTGGTCCACCGCGCGGCGCAGCTCCAGGAGGAGGGCCTCGGCCGTGCTCGATCGGCTCTTGGTCTCGATCGCCATCTCCAGACTTCCTTGACGCGAAGAACTCTTAGCAGATAAGACGCTCGCTCGCTCGGCCTTTTGTGCTGCTGCGACCTGCTGGACCCTGCCCGGGGTCCCGGCCTTCGCGGAAAACGATCCGCCTGCTCGTGCTAGAGGTCGCGGGTCCCGAGGGACGGTTGGTCCGAGAGGCCCAGTGAGGGCCAAGGAGCGGATGCGTGACTGCCATCGTCGAGATCGAGAACGTGGTGAAGGAGTACCCCCTCGGGAAGCTCAAGGTGCGCGCGCTGCACGACGTGAACCTCGACATCCGGCGCGGCGAGTTCGCCGCGATCGCGGCGCCGTCGGGGGCGGGGAAGACCACGCTCCTCAACCTGATCGGCTGCGTGGACACGCCGACCAGCGGCGTGGTGCGGATCGACGGTCGGTCGACCTCGGAGCTCGACGACGGCGGCCTCACCAACCTGCGGCTCCACAAGCTCGGCTTCATCTTCCAGAGCTTCAACCTGATCGCGGTCCTCGACCTCTACCAGAACGTCGAGTTCCCGCTGCTGTTGCAGGGGGGCCTCTCCCGCAAGGAGCGGGACGCCAGGGTGCGCGAGGTGATCGAGAAGGTCGGCCTCGGCCAGCAGATCCGGCAGCGGCCCAACGAGCTCTCCGGCGGCCAGCGGCAGCGGGTCGCCATCGCCCGCGCCCTGGTGACGAGGCCGGCGATCGTCCTCGCCGACGAGCCCACCGCGAACCTCGACTCCACCACCGGCCGGAACATCATCGACCTGATGAGGGAGATCAACCACAAGGAGCACACGACCTTCATCTTCTCCACCCACGATCCCGACGTGATGGAGCGCGCGGATCGGGTGATCAAGATGGCGGACGGCCGCATCGTGGACGACGGGCGCGGCGCCTCGGCGGGAGCCGCCTGACATGGCCTCCAACTCCGTCGGACTGCTCCTGCGCCTGGCGCTGCGCAGCCTCAAGGGGCACCGGGTGAAGGTGCTCATCGTCGGCTCCCTCCTGGCGTTCGGCACCTTCCTCCTCGTCTTCGGGACCACGCTCCTCGGCAACGTCGAGCGGGCGATGGAGGCGAGCGTCACCGGCAGCCTCACGGGCCAGATCCAGATCGTCTCCGACAAGGCGAAGGATCAGCTCGCCTTCTACGGGCCCCAGGCCGCCGCCGATCAAGATATGGGGACGATCCCCTCCTTCCCCGAGGTGAAGGAGGCGCTCCTCGAGATACCCAACGTGAGGGCCGTAGTGCCAATGGGCCGCCACATCGCCCAGCCCATCCTCGGCAACGAGCTCGACGAGCTCATCAGCGAAGTCCGAGGGGCCGTGCGCGCCGGCGACGCCGACATGGCCTCGCGCCTCTCGGCGAAGGTGCGCCGCCAGCTCGGCGTGCTCCTCGGCGAGTACCGCAACCGGCTGGCGCTCTCCGCGGCGTCGGAGGAGGTCGAGGACGGGATCCGCGACCTCGAGACCGCCACCTCCGACGAGTTCTGGGCGGACTTCGCGCAGGATCCGGAGGAGATCCTCGCCTTCCTCGACACCCGCATCGCGAAGCTGATGGACGACAACCGCGACGCGTACGTCCCGTTCGTGGGCACCGACCTGCAGGCCTTCGCCGAGAGCTTCGAGAGCTTCGAGCTGGTCGAGGGCGAGATGGTCCCGGAGGGGCAGCGCGGGTTCCTCTTCAACAAGCACTTCTTCGAGGACTTCTCCAAGAACAAGGTGGCGCGGATCCTGGACAAGATCCACGAGGCCCGCACCCTCGACGGGAAGCGGATCGCCCTCGACCCCGGGCTCCAGGCGGAGATCGCAAAGGCCCGCAAGTTCACCCGCTACGTCACCGATCAGCTCGACCCGGTGCAGGCCGAGACCCTCGAGGCCGAGCTCGGCAGGCTGCTGCCGGAGGAGGAGGGGACCCTCGACGAGAAGGTCTCCGCCTTCCTCGCCGTGGACGACGACAACTTCGACGAGCGCTACCGCTTCTTCTACGACACCATCGCCCCGATGGTCCGGATGTACCGGGTGCGGGTCGGCGACACCCTCACCCTGCGCTCGTTCACCCGCGCCGGCTACCCGAAGGCGATCAACGTGAAGGTGTGGGGGACCTTCCGGTTCAAGGGCCTCGAGCGCTCCGCGCTGGCGTCGGCGTACAGCCTCGTCGACCTCATGTCGTTCCGGGAGCTCTTCGGGCTGATGACGGTGGAGAAGCGACAGGAGCTGGACTCGATCCGCGCCGAGGTGGGCGTGGAGGAGCTCTCCCGCGACTCCATCGAGGACGCGCTCTTCGGCGGCTCGGACGACGTGGTGGAGGAGTACGCAGCCGCCGAGATCGACATCGACTCCCGGGTGGAGGGGATCGAGGCGGTGACCGCCGACCTCCAGGACTCGTTCCGCCCCGAGGACGTCGACGAGGGCACGGTGCTCAACGCCGCCGTGGTCCTGCGGGATCCGACGCAGCTCCGGCAGACGCTGCGGGACATCGAGGAGGTCTCCGCCGCCAAGGGGCTCGAGGTGAAGGCGATGCCCTGGCTCGCGGTGACCGGCATCGTCGGTCAGCTCATCCTCGTGCTCCGCGCGGTGCTCTGGGTGATCATCCTCATCATCTTCGTGGTGGCCCTGGTGATCATCAACAACTCGATGGTCATGGCCACGATGGATCGCGTCTCGGAGATCGGGACGATGCGGGCCATCGGCGCCGAGCGCCGCTTCGTGCTCTCGCTCTTCCTGATGGAGACCCTGGTCCTGGGCGCCTTCGCCAGCGGCGCCGGCGCAGGCCTCTCCACCGGGCTCACCCTCCTCCTCGGCAGGACGGGGATCCCGGCGTCGTCCAACGACTTCCTCATCTTCCTCTTCGGCGGGCCCGCGCTCCACCCCACGGTGAGCGTCCCCAACATCCTCTTCGGCCTCGCGGCGATCCTCGCGGTCAGCGTGATCTCCACCCTCTACCCCGCCCGCATCGCGGCCAGCATCGCCCCCGTCGTGGCGATGCAGCGCAAGGAGTGACGCCATGGGAATCTACGTGAAGGTCGCCCTGCGCAACCTGGTGCAGGCCCGCCGCCGCAGCCTCCTCCTCTCCCTCGCGCTCGCCCTGGTGACGATGCTCCTCGTCTTCCTGATGGCGCTGTCCCAGGGCCTCACCGACAACATGGTGAAGACGGCGACGACCCTGAGCGCCGGGCACCTCAACGTGAACGGCTGGTTCAAGCCGAGCCCCGGCTTCTCGGCGCCGCTCATCACCGAGGCCGCCGAGCTGCGCAAGGTGGTGGAGGAGGTGACCCCGGGCCTCGACTTCGTCATCGATCGGCACCACGGCTGGGGCAAGCTCATCAGCGACACCAGCTCGATCGTCTCCTCGCTGAACGGGATCGATCCCGCCCAGGAGGGACGGTTCCTCGAGCGGATCCAGCTCGCCCCCGAGCGCGAATACAAGGAGGGCGGCGGCGACGCCGTGGAGGGCGATCGCTCCCGCATCGGCCAGCCCGGCACGATCCTCCTCTTCGCGGGTCAGGCGAAGCGCCTGGGGGTCGCGGTGGGCGACACCATCACCATCACCACCGAGACCCTGCGCGGCGCCGCCAACTCCATCGACCTCACCGTCGCCGCCGTCGCCCGGGACTTGGGCATGATGAGCAACTGGTTCACCTTCGTGCCGAAGCAGGCGATCCAGGAGATCTACCAGCTCAAGGACGACACCACCGGCTCGCTGCTAGTCTACCTGAAGGACATCCGTGAGGCCGAGGCCACCCGGGTGAAGCTGGGGGAGGCCCTCGCCACCCGCGGCTACACCGTCATGGACCACGAGAACGAGCCCTTCTTCATGAAGTTCGAGAAGCTCGCCGGCGAGTCGTGGACGGGCCAGCGCGTCGACGTCACCACCTGGGAGGACGAGGGCGCGTTCCTGAAGTGGACCATCGCCGGATTCAACGGCGTCTCGGTCTTCCTCATCGCGGTGCTGATGCTGATCATCGTGGTCGGCATCATGAACACCATGTGGATGTCGGTGCGGGAGCGGACCTCCGAGGTGGGCACCCTGCGCGCCATCGGCATGAAGAAGCGCCGGGTCCTCCTCCTCTTCGTCACCGAGGCGATCCTGCTCGGCCTCTTCGCCACCGGCGTCGGCAGCCTCCTCGGCGGCGCTCTCGCCAGCGCCCTCGACGCCGCGGCGATCCCCATCCCCTGGGACGCCGCCCGGGTGATCATGCTCAGCGACACCCTCCACCTCGCCGTTGACGCCGGGCAGCTCGTCCGGGCGATCCTCCTCTTCACCTTCGTCACGGGCGTCGCCGCCCTGTGGCCCGCCGCGCGGGCTGCGCGGATGCGGCCCGTCAACGCCATCCAGCACGTCGGATAGCCCCGAGAGGACCCAACATGAGAACCCAGATCGCCGTGGCCCTCCTCGCCTGCGCCTTCGCGCTGCCCGTCTCCGCCCTCACCGACGCCGAGGCCCAGGCGCTCCTGCAGATCCAGGACGATCGCCAGAACTCGGTGGGCGACTACCAGGCCCTCGCGTTCATCGAGCGCAAGGAGAAGGACAAGAACGATCAGGTGTACGAGGCGGTAGTGTACCGCCGCGACGTCACCGAGAAGCTGGTGATCCTCTTCCTCCGACCCAAGGAGGAGGCGGGCAAGGGCTACCTGCGCGTCGACAAGAACATGTTCTTCTACGACCCCACCGTGGGGAAGTGGGAGCGGCGCACCGAGCGCGACAAGATCGGCGGCACCGACTCCCGCCGCCAGGACTTCGATCGCTCCCGCCTGGCGCAGGACTTCGTCGCCAAGTGGGTGGGGGAGGAGAAGCTGGGCAAGCTCGCCACCCACCACCTCGAGCTGAAGGCGAAGCCCGACGCCGACGTGGCCTTCCCGATCATGCACCTGTGGATCGAGAAGGGCACCAACAACCTCCTCAAGCGCCAGGAATTCGCCCTCTCCGGGAGGCTGATGCGCACCCAGTTCTTCCCGAAGTGGATGAAGGTGATGAGCCCGGTGAAGAAGGCCGAGGTGTGGGTGCCGAAGGAGCAGCGGATCTTCGACGAGGTGGAGAAGGGCAACCAGACCACCGTCGTGATCCGATCGGTCGACCTGTCGCCGCTGGACGACAGCTACTTCACCAAGGCCTGGCTCGAGAGCAAGAGCCGCTGATGATGTCGGGACGCCTCGCCGCCGCGGCGGGGATCGCCGCCGCGATCCTGGCGGCGGCGCCCGCCCACGCCTCGGAAGATCCCCGCGACGACCTCTTCTTCGGCGGCGAAGAGGAGGAGCCGGCGCGGCCCTCCGCCGGGCGCCCCGCTCCCTCCGGCGACGAACGGGACGCCGCGTTCTTCGGCGAACCCTCGATCGACGAGCGGGACGCGGCCTTCTTCGGCGGCGAAGACGTGATCGACGCGTCGGCGCCCAGTGATCGGCCCGTGACCTCGGACGAGCTCCAGGAGGAGGGGCGCCTCCTCTCGGGCGACGAGATCGAGCGGCGCATGGGCCTGCGCGAGAACAAGCTCGACGTCGGCGGCAACCTCTTCCTGCGGATGAACTACGCGGCGTCGTCCAAGGGGATCCCCGAGACCTTCCCGGTGGACTCCCCCAACCTCCTCGACCTCTACCTCGACGCGAGGCCCTCCGACCGGCTGCGGGCCTTCGTCCGGGGCCGGGTCACCCACTGGTTCGACGACACCGAGCAGGTGACCGACCTCGGACTCGCGCAGGAGCGGGGCACCCGGGGCGCGCTCGACCAGCTCTGGCTCAAGTTCGACGTGGAGCGGACCGTCTTCGTCACCGCGGGCCGGCAGTCGATCCGCTGGGGCGTGGGCCGCTTCTGGAACCCCACCGACTTCGTCAACGTGGCGCGGCGCGATCCCCTCGCGGTCCTGGACGAGCGCCTCGGCGTCAGCCTGCTGAAGCTCCACGTCCCGGTGGAGGCGTCGGGCTGGAACCTCTACGGAATCGCCAACCTCGAGAATGCGTCGCGCCTGGACCAGATCGGCGGGGCCTTCCGGGTGGAGAAGCTCATCGGCACCACCGAGGTCTCGGTCTCCACGGCCGTGAGGAAGGATCAGCCCTTCTTGATCGGGGCGGACGTCTCCTTCCCCGTGGGGCTCTTCGACCTGCGGGCGGAGGTCGCCCTCTCCCACGGGGACGAGCGGCTCTTCTTCCGCGGCCCCGTGAGCCTTTCGCCGCCGACCCCTCCCACCGTCTACACCCGAGAGGACGAGTGGATCCCGCAGGCGGTGGTGGGGGCGGAGGTGGCGATCGCCTACTCGGAGGAGGACAGCCTCTCCCTCGGCGCGGAGTACTTCTACAACGGCGCCGGCTACGACGACACCGACCTCTACCCGTGGCTCTTCCTCTCCGGGAACTTCACGCCGCTGTACCTGGGCAAGCACTACGCCGCGCTCTACGCCTCCGCGGCAGCGCCCGGGAGCTGGAACGACACCACGCTGATCGCGAGCCTCCTCTCCAACCTCGGCGACGGATCGTTCCTGAGCCGCTTCGACTACCGGGTGCGCCTCCTCACCTTCCTGGACGTCAACGCCTTCGTGGCCTGGCACTTCGGCTCCCGGGGCGAGATGCACTTCGGCCTCGATCTGCCCAAGGTCGACCTCACGGGCGGAGCGCCTCCCGGCGTGCCGCCCGCGATGGTGGAGGCCCTCGCCGAAGGCGTGAGCATCGCGCCGCCCCTGGTCGACGTGGGCGTGGGCGCGCAGCTTCGGTTCTGATCGCCGCAGGGTCCGCCCCACGCGAGGGGCCCGCCGCCGCCGAGGAACACCTGCGGCGCCCTCCCCTGCGCGCCTGCGGCCCCCTGCCGTTCGGATCTTCGAACGCCGAGTTCTGGAAGAAGTACGCACGGGCCGGGCGCGATCCGCGAGACTGGGGCTCGGTCGCTTGCCAACCACAGACTTTCCGGCTTTACTCCCGCGCCCAACCGCATGGCACATCGGCTGCACATCGAACCCACGAGAACGAAGGCGCCTCGCGAGCGGGCCGCTTCCGGCCCGGAGCAGGACCTTCCCACGGCGGCGCACCGATCGTGCGCCATCGAGGTCCGCATGAACCGTCCCATCCTTCCGATCGCCGCCGCCGTCCTGGCGATCGTCTTCTCCGCGGGCACCGCGTCGGCCCAGCTCGGAGGATCCCTGGAGGCCCAGACCGATGGTTCCGACGAGGGCAAGCGCCCGTGGCGGGGGAGCTTCCTCCAGTACCAGCACTCCATGACCGCCATCTCGGCGGACAAGTCGGCCGAGCCCATGTGGAACCCGGTATACGTCCATGGGATCACGATCCAGCCGCAGCGCTACTTCGGCGACTCGATCGTCGCCCGCCTCGGCTTCTCGATCGAGCAGGAGCTGACCAACTCCGACTACACGACCAAGTACCGGGAGTTCGAGTGGAGCGACCTCAGCCTCGAGCTCGTCTGGACCGGCTGGGTGGAGCCCGCCACCGACATCCGCATCTCGGGCGGCCTCCGCGGGATCGGTGCGATCTCCAAGATCTCCCGGGCGCGCAGCCTCGTGGGCGGCCTCTCCCCCAGCGTGACCCTGTCGCGCCGCTTCGACGTCCTGAACGGCCTCACGGCGGCCGTCGCCACGCGCTACACCCAGCGCTTCTACGACTCCACCACGGGCCAGTACGACGGCCACGGCATCGTCGGCTGCGACAAGAACTCGTGCGACGCCCTGACGAACACGGGCGTGCGCAACTCCCCCTGGGACGTCTCGGTCGGTCCGTCGCTCACCCTCGGCGTCACCGGCGAGTTCACGCTGTCGTCGTCCTTCATCCTGGTGCGCCAGCGCCTCTACTCCATCGGGGACGCGGAGATCGAGATCGACGGCCCGACGGTCGCGGTGAGCGCCGACGAGGACGGCACGAACACCCGCTACTTAAACGTCTTCAGCCTCGGCGCCTCCTACCTCCTCTTCGACGACTACCAGCTCTCCCTGGGCATCAACACCGCCGCCCCCGAGCTCGCGCCGGATTCCACCCGCTACTTCCCCGTCTTGAACCGCTACACCGTCGTCTATCTGGGCCTGGGGGTCGACGTCGACGCCCTCGCCAGCAAGCTCTAGTCAGATTTTTTCGTTTCGAGTGAATGCTGCAGTTCTCTGGAGGAAAAATGAGCTGGTTTGACAAAGCGTACAAGCGCTTCTCGCTCATCGGCGCCATCGGTCTGCTCGTCGCAGCCGGGGGCTGCGCCGAGGAGCGGGCGCCGATCAACCGGGTGCAGCCCAACGCCCTCGACAAGTCGTTCTTCGTGGGCAAGGACCTGCAGGACCCCTCTGACGATCCCGAGTTCTACTCGCAGGCCACCCTGGTGGACGTCGGGTACGGCGCGGACCAGGACGGCCTCTTCACCTCGACCTACGCGCAGCCCGTCGCCCGGGTGAAGTGGACGATCCAGGAGGACCAGCTCATCGCCCGCCTGACCCACGAGCGCATCGACGGAACCGACGGGCGGGGCGTGGGCACCGGCCCCCTCAAGAACGAGGGCGTCATCGCCGCGGCGTTCCGGATCGAGAAGCACTTCGACATCAAGCGGGCCTACAACCCCACCACGGGTGAAGAGACCAACGTGATCGAGGAGAACTCGGTCGATCGGCCCTGGTACGAGCGGCAGTTCATGCGGGTCGACTGGTCGTCCAACCTGAACACCGACTCGTACGACTTCGACATGCTCTCCCTCCTCGGCGTCTACGGGAGCATCAAGTACGAGCCCTTCAAGTACTACGTGAACGATCCCATGGATCCGAACGCGCCGGTCTTCTCCGACAAGGACGGCTACTTCGACGTGACCACCAAGGCCTTCGCCGTCCCGCAGGTCGTCGATCTGTCGCACCTCGGCTGGGGCATCGACTCGTTCCCGGCCTGCTTCCTCCCGCCGGCGATCGCGGGGGGCAAGGCGCCCACCGCCAACTGCAACCCCGTCGAGCTGACGATCCGCCACTCCTTCCGCACCGTGGTGGACAACGACTACGAGCCGATCGACTGGAACGGCCTCCGCTTCCAGGCATTCGGCGCCTTCCAGTCGGAGCGCACCGGTTACGCCCGGCTCTACGGCATGACCGACGATCGCCAGTACCGGTTCATCAACCGCTACAACATCTGGCAGCGCAGCCACTACTACGAGAATCCGGTGACGATGGAGGGACCGGTGGAGTGCTACACCCCGGCCACCACGCCGCCGGGCGAGGACCCCAACCGCGACTGGGATCAGGACGGCACCGCCGACGAGTGCAAGAAGGTGGGCCGCGGGTCGCAGTGCGACATATTCAAGCAGCGGTGCACGCTCCCCTACCGCGACAGGGAGGTCCGCACCCAGGCCTGGTACTTCACCAGCGGCAGCAACCAGGAGTTCTTCGACAGCACCGCCCTGGCGACCCACGAGTGGGACGTCGCGCTGCGGACGGCCGTGCTCACCGCCCGCTACGCAGAGTGCATGTCCGACCCCGAGGAGGCCGACGCCCTCCTCTCCTGCGCCGAGCGGTACCCCGTGTACTACGGCCAGCAGGAGGAGAACGAGGACGCGATCTTCCTCGCGGCCGAGGTCGAGTCCTGCCGCAAGGGCCTCGCCTACCAGGATCTGAAGGAGAAGGGCGGCTGCGAGCTGGTCGCCGACGTCGTTGGCGCCACCCGCGGCTACAGCCCCGGCGTCATCGCCGTCGCCAAGATGGAGCCGACGATCGTGCTCTGCCACAGCCCCGTCGAGCACGACGATCCCGCCGCCTGCGGCGGCCCCCGGCTCCCCCCGAACATGACGGCGGCCCAGTGCGACGAGGCCTTCGACCGGGGTGACCGGGCGGTGATGGCGAAGTGCAACCAGGCGCTCACCGTGCGCCGCGGCGACCTCCGCTACCACCAGGTCAACGTCATGAAGTCGCCGCAGACCCCGTCGCCCTGGGGCATCATGGTGGACTCCCACGATCCGCTCACCGGCGAGAAGATCGCCGCGAGCATCAACGTCTGGTCCCACGTCACCGACCTGGCCACCCAGCAGCTCGTCGACCTGGCCCGCTACGCCCGCGGCGAGCTGAGCACCGAGCAGATCACCGACGGCGAGAACGTCTCCGACTGGTCGCAGGTGGCCCTCGCCGCCAGCCGCGGCGGCGCGCTCCCGCCGATGTCCGCGGAGGAGGTGGACGCCAAGATCGCCTCCCTCGTGAACCTCTCCCCGGACCTGTACCAGGAGGCGATCGAGATGCGGCTCCCCCGCTCCGTCGAGGAGCGGATCTCCGAGTACGCGCACCGCCTGCAGAACATCCGGACCGACTTCCGCAGCGCCACCAGCGCCAAGAGGCCGATCTACGCGGCCCGCCGCCAGAAGGCCCTCGGCAGCACCCTGGAGGCGGAGCTCACCACCCCCGCGATGCAGGAGCTCGCCGGCGGCGGCCTGGCCCGGCTGGCGCCCGAGCTGGCCTCCCCGCTGCGCGGCAACGACCCGGCGACCACCCGCGACCTGAGGCACCTGCGGGAGCTCGCCCTCGCCGAGCGCGGCGCCTGCATGCTGGGCGAGGCCCCGTCCCCCGTCTCGATCACCAGCCTGGCCGATCACCTCGAGCGCAAGTTCGGCAAGTTCGACCCCTTCGACCCGGTCTCCACGCAGATCGAGCGCGCCGAGCGGATGCGCAAGTACCTCGCGCACAAGTTCAACTACGCGGTGATCGCCCACGAGATGGGCCACTCCATTGCCCTGCGCCACAACTTCGTGAGCTCCTCGGACGCCTTCGGCTACCGCCCGCAGTACTGGCAGCTCCGCACGCAGGACACCGCGCGCAACGTCCCCTGCAAGAGCCTGAACGATCCCGAGGGCTGCGTCGGTCCCCGCTACTTCGACCCGGTGTCGGACGAGCAGGCCGACCAGCTCATCCAGATGTTCATGCACTCCACGGTGATGGACTACCCGGGTGATCTCTCCCAGGACATGATCGGCCTGGGGGTGTACGACTTCGCCGCGACGCGCGCCTTCTACGGCAACACCGTCGCCGTGTTCCAGGACGACAACTTCAAGGTCGGGACCCCCCGCGGCACCGGCATGCTCGCCAAGATGGACAACTTCGGCGGCATCGTCGGCATCAAGCCGTCGATCGGCCGGGAGGACTCGAACAACGAGACCAGGAACTTCCACTACTCCCAGCTCCAGAACGTCTACAAGCTGATCGACGACTGCCGGCCGATCAACGCTGAGAACTTCAAGCCCGCCTACTGGAACGAGGAGCGTGACGGCACCTGGGATCCCCTCCTCGACGGCCTCCTCGTGAAGGTGGCCGGCGACTACACCCGCTGCCGCACCCAGCCGGTCGACTACGTCCGCTGGGACATGCTGCGCATGCCCACCGAGGGCCGCGACGGCGAGATCCGCTTCTACAACCGCGGCGGCCCCGCGGTCGACCCGGAGAACCGCGTCCGCGTCCCCTACGGCTTCGCCACCGACGGCTGGGCGGACCACGGCAACCTGAGCGTGTTCCGGCACGACAACGGCGCCGATCCCTACGAGCTGTTCGACTTCCTGATCACGCAGCAGGAGATGAACCACATCTTCGACAACTACCGCCGCAACCGCCTCACCTTCAGCGTGAAGGGCGCGGTGGGCCGGACGCTCGCCCGCTACAACGAGAAGCTCCGCGACGCCGCCAAGGGCCTGGGCCTGATGGTGAACGTCTACCGGAACTTCGGCATGCAGGACGGCCTCTCGCCGGACAAGCTCTTCGCCGCGGTGGTCAGGATGAACCACTGGGAGGAGAACGTCCTGGCGGCGGAGATCGCGTTCAACCACTTCGCCAGGCAGCTCCAGCGGCCCCAGTCGGGCTACAACATCGAGCGGAGGTACGGAGACGAGATCGATCCGGTCCTGCGCTTCGCCGAGGACTCCAGCCCCATCCAGACGAGGATCCGCATCCCCACCGGCGCCACCGGGAAGTTCGGCAACGTCGGCTTCGGCGGCAAGCTCCTGGAGAACTCGTTCGCCCGCAACCGCGGCGAGTACAACACCTCGTACGAGATGAACGCGGGTTCGTACTACGAGAAGGCGTACACCTCGATGCTCATGACGGAGTCGGTCGACAACTTCGTGAGCTCCGATCGCGACGACTTCCTCGACGCCCGCTTCCGCGCCATCTCGCTGGCCGACATGTTCCCCGACGGCTACCGCCGCTGGCTGGCGAACAACCTCACCGGCGACGACGAGATCCGCGGCCCCCGGGTCGCCACCGACTCCGCCGGCAAGCCGCTGGCGGACTCCGAGGGCTACCCGCTCCTCGGGATCGGCTGGACCAACTGGACGGGCGTGAACGGCCCCGAGGTCTGCTTCCAGGAGCCGATGAGCCTCAAGTGCTCCACCGATGTTCCGGCCAACACCCGCCCGGTGGATCCGCAGATCGGCTGGGAGCAGCAGAAGTTCCTCATCGCCTGGACGCTGCAGTACCTCCCCGAGAACCAGAAGCAGACCTGGCTCAGCCAGCTTCGCCTCTGGGAGCTGGGCGCGGACTCCGACCCGGGCTTCGAGAACCGGATCGAATTCCACGATCCCATCGGCCGGGTCTACGTCGCCAAGACCTTCGGCAAGGAGACCATCTTCGGGAAGACCGTGCAGAAGGCTCCGGGCGCCCGGGTCCTCGAGTGGGCCAACTCCCTGCTCAAGAAGGCCTACGTGGTGGACGAGGTCGACCACGACGGCGACGGCGAGGCGGACTGGTACATCCCGGTCCTCGGCCCGGACGGCCTGCCCCAGGTCAAGTTCGACCCGTCGATGGTCTACACCAGCGACGAGGACGGCCGGCTGGTCGAGATCCCGCCCTCCCCGGGTTGCAGCAGCGAGACCGATCAGGCCGAGTGCACCTGCCTGGACAACCGCGCCTGCCTCGCCCTGGAGGACTACTCGCAGGTGCCCTTCTTCCTGCGTCAGGCGCTCGCGACCTACGAGTTCCTCGACATCGGCATGAAGGGTCAGTACTGATCCGAGGCCCCCGGATCCCGTAGCAAAGGGCCCGGCGCTCCGCTCCGCGCGGAGGGCCGGGCCCTCTTCTCTTCAGGGGCGCGCATGCCGCGCACACCTCCCTGCGCCGACGGCCCGTCGGCGGGGACCGGGCGGTTCGAAAACGCGAACCCGGGAAGGTTTTCCGGGGGGATTGCTGCGAGCTCGCCTGCACGTGGTACGCTCGACCCACCGTGGGTCCAAGAGACCCCCACGGTAGCGAGGGACCACATGGACGTGTTCCTGGAAAGCTTCGATCGACTCGGGATCGTCGGTTCCCGTTTTCGGGAGGAGACCTCCCTCCAGGTGCAGGCCGCCGTGCTCGCCCGCCGCGGTCGCGACGCCGTCCGCATCAGCGGCTCCACCGGGACCGGCAAGGAGCTGGTCGCCTCGCTCGTCCACGACGTGGCCAGCCGGGAGCTGGGCCGCAAGGGCGAGCTCGTCGAGCTCAACTGCAGCAACCTCTCCGACACGCTCTTCGAGAGCTCGCTCTTCGGTCACAAGCGCGGCGCCTTCACCGGCGCCACCGGCGATCAGTCCGGCCTCCTCGAGAAGGCCAGGGGCGGCACCCTGGTGCTCGACGAGGTGCAGAACCTCTCGACGCAGGCCCAGGGGCGGCTGCTCCGCCTCCTCGGCGAGCGCGAGTACCGGCCCGTCGGCTCCACCTCGCTGAAGCGGACCGACGCCGTCCTGGTGCTGGTCTCCAACCTCGACCTGGTCAAGCTCGCCGAGGAGGGGCGGTTCCGCCGCGACCTCCTCGATCGCGCCCCCGCCAAGATCTCGCTCTCGCCGCTGTGGCAGCGCCGCGAGGACATCCCCGAGCTGGCGCAGGCCTTCGTGCGGGAGGCCCTCGCCGACCGCGGCTGGAACGAGGTCGAGGGCGCCACCCGCCGCGCGCTCGCGGACATCGAGGCCGCGCTGGTGGAGGCGCGGGAGTCGTCGGTCCGCCGCCTGCGCGAGCTGGTGCGGGACGCGGTCTTCGGGCTGCAGGGCGAGCCGCCCGTCGCGCTGGAGAGCCGGGTCTTCGCCGACGTCCTCCGCTCCTTCTACGGGACCGGCTCCGAGGCCCGCGACCGCTGGGACCTCCAGGACATCGAGGACCGGTTCGACCTGGCGGTCGAGGCGCAGACCGTCGCGCGGATCGCCGAGCTCCACGGCCTGCCCGAGACCACCCTGCTCAAGCTGGCCCGGGTCTTGCGAGAGCTCCACATGTCCCTGGGGACGGGAGCGAACGCGGTGCCTGCGAGTTATCGAAACCTCATGGCCAGGACCAGCCTGGCCACCAAGGCAGCCCTCTGGCTGCTCAGCGGCGCGAAGAACCAGAGCGAGTTCCGCAGGTTCTTCGGAACGAACTCCTTCGAGATGCCGCCCAAGAGCGTGGCGTGGCAGATCTTCCACGATCTCTTCGATCCCGTCGATTCGGAGCGGACGAGCTGATGCCCTCGAGCGTCGCCAACATCCACAGCGAGACCGGCTGGGACGCGCTCGCCGGCGAGCTGCCGGTCGTCGTCCGGGTGATGTCCTCCCCGGCCACGCTCGAGGAGCTGGCCGAGGTCGTGGGCGAGCCGGATCTCGTCAAGGTCCGTCGGCGGCTCGCACGCCTCGTCCGGGAGGGCGTGATCGTCCAGCGTGACGACAGGTACGAGGCGCCGGCGCGGATCATCGACTCCGTCCGGCAGGAGGGCCTGCTCACCAGCTTCGGCCTCCACCTCATGCCGACCATCACCCGCCTCGCCAACGACCCCTCCTGCGGCCTCGCCCTCCAGCTCGACCTGGACCTGGACGAGGCGGAGCAGGAGCGCCTCTGCGCTGGCTGGGAGAAGGAGCTCGTCGACGAGCTCAACGAGCTCTCGGATCGCCCCGCCCCCGCGAAGCGGCCGTACACGCTCGTGGTCGTCGGCACCTCCGACGTGCCGCCGCCGGGGCCTCCCTCGGAGCGGCTGATCGAGACGCTGAAGCGCTGCGCGAGGCAGCGGTCCGGGCCGGACGCGAAGCGCGCGATGCTGCTCAGCTACGAGGCGCACTTCGGGCACCGCGAGGAGGCGGAGGCCCTCGTGCGCAAGGCGGCGGCGCGGCTGGAGGGCAGGGGACCGGGCAGCCGCTACACCTTGGTCTACGGGTTCTGCGCGAACGAGCGCGGGAGCGGAGGCGCCCGATGAGGACGGCGCTCTGCATCCCCTTCGTGGCGACCGCCGTCGCGCTCGCTGCGCCGTTCGACCCCGCCGAGGCCGGCGGGATCGCGATCCACCACCGTCTTTGCGACGAGGCGCCCGGAAGCGGCGCGTCTGGAATCGGAGAAGGCCGATGAGGCTGGCAATCTTCACCGCCATCGCAGCGATCGCCCTGGCGATCCCCCTCGAGTCCGAGGCGGGCGGAGTCGTCATCCACTACCGCGACGTCGCCAGAGCGGCCGCGAGCCGCGGCGTCGAGGCGGTCGCGCTTCCCGGCGCCAACGCCGGGGCCAGCACCGACGGCGGCTCGAACGTGGGCGTCGTCGCCCAGTCTGCCTCCACGGGCGCGGGCACCTCCTCTGGCCAGACGTCCGGGGTGCCCGGCGGCGGCAAGCCGCCCGCGGGAGTCCCGCTGCCCTCCCCGGGCGGCCCCAACCTTGGCGAGGAGGCGACCACGGGCGCCACCTCCACGCCGGCCGGCGACGTCACCCGCTTCGGCGCCGACGACGGATCGCTGGAACACGAGGTCGGTGGCTGCGGGGGTGCGACCTCCGCCCGGGGCCCGGTGGGCCTGCTGCCGTTCGCCGTCGCCGCCTTCGCGCTCCTTCGGCGGGGTCGCCGGGCCTGAACGCGGCCGCCTTCTCCGGGCGGCCTTTCCTCCTGCCGCCCGATCCCGACCGGTGGTAGGTTGGCGCCATGCACATCGATTTTCCGACGAGTCTTCCGGTCCCGGAAGCGAAGGCCCGCCTGCAGCGCCTGGGCGAGTACCTCCAGAACAAGCACGGCATCGCCGTGACCTGGCAGGGCGATCAGGCCTCCATCAAGGGACGCTACCTGGTGGTCGGGATCGAGGGGACGGTCGCGGTCAAGAGCGGCGTGGTCTCCTTCGACGGCAAGGATCCGGGGATGCTCTGGCGCTCCAAGGCCAAGGAGTACCTGACCCACAAGATGAGCAAGTACCTGGATCCCGCCGTGCCGATGGAGAGCCTGCCCCGGGGCTGACGATCCCTTCGCGAGCGGCGCGATCCTCGCGGCGCTCCCCCGGATCCGCCGGTCCGCGCTGCCGCGATCAGTGCTGGACGGGGGGCTGCTCCTCCGCCGGCGGAGGCGCCATCGGAGGGCGCTCCTCCGGCCGCTCCGCCTGGGGCCGCGCCGCCAGGTCGATCTCGGAGGGCTGCACCACCTGCGACGGGCGCCCGGCCTCGAGGCGCCTACCCGTGATCAGCCGCGCCCCGCGCTTGTACGTCAGGTACGAGTACGCCCAGTCGGTGAGCACGGCGAAGCGGTTGCGGAAGCCGATCAGGTACCAGATGTGGACGACGACCCAGGCCAGCCACGCCAGGACGCCGTCGAACTTCAGCCGGCCCTTCTGCATCACCGCCTTGGACCGGCCCACCGTGGCCATCACGCCCTTGTCCCGGTAGCGGAAGGGCTTGCGCTCCTCGCCCGCGACCGTCCGCTGGATGGCGTCGGCGACGTAGCGCCCCTGCTGCATCGCCACGGGCGCGAGGCCGGGGAACGGCTCGCCGTCCTCCCCGCGGAAGTGGGCCATGTCGCCGATGACGAAGACCTCCGGATGCCCGGGGACGGAGCAGTCCTGCTCGACGATCACCCGGCCGCCGCGATCGAGCTCCGCGCCCAGCCTGCGCGCCAGCGGCCGCGCCTGTACGCCCGCCGCCCACATCACCGTCCCGGCGGTGAGGAGCTCGTCGCCCAGGTGGACGCCCTGGTCGTCGATGTTCGTCACCTTCCGCCCGGTGAGCACCCTCACCCCCATCTTCTCCAGGTGCTCGGCGGCCTTGGCGGAGAGCTTCTCGTCGAAGGTGGGTAGAATCCGCGGCAGCGCCTCGATGAGGATCACCCGGGCCTCGCCCGGCTTCGCCTGGCGGAAGTCCCGGGCCAGCACGTAGCGGGAGAGCTCGGCGAGCGCGCCGGCCAGCTCCACCCCGGTCGGCCCGCCGCCGATCACCACGAAGCTGAGCAGCTTCCGCCTCACCGCCTCGTCCGGCTCGCGCTCCGCCGCCTCGAAGGCGAGGAGGACGCGCCGGCGCAGCTCCAGGGCGTCGTCCAGATCCTTGAGCGGGAGGCCGTAGCGGGCCCACTCCCAGTTGCCGAAGTAGTTGGTCCGTGATCCCGCCGCCACGACCAGAAAGTCGTAGGAGAGGGGGCGCTCGTCTCGCAGGTAGACGAGGCGCTTGTCGAGATCGATGTCCCGGACCTCGTCGAGGAGGACCCGGGTGTTCTTCTGGTCGCCGACGACCGCCCGGATCGGCGTCGCGATCTCGGTGGTCGACAGCCCGGACGTCGCCACCTGGTAGAGCAGCGGCTGGAAGAGGTTGTAGTTGGCCCGATCGACGAGGGTGACGTCGACGTCGGCGTTCTTGAGCGCCCTGGCGGCGGCCAGGCCGCCGAATCCTCCTCCAACGATGACGACGTGGCTCATGCCGAACAGATAACGACCTCCCCGGCCATCCGCATCGACGAGACGGAGCCCCGCCCGGAGGCCGGGCGCCGGCGCCCCGGCGCGGCCCGTCGCCCTCCAAGTTTTCGTTGGCCTTTTCCCCGAGGGGAGGTAGCCAGGAGGGCAGGATCCGGCGCCGTTTTCGCGCCTTTGTCGAGGGATACGCCATGCAGCTCAAAGACCTGAAGATCATCGTCACGGGCGGCGCGCAGGGGATGGGCGCCCACTTCGCCAAGCAGCTCCACGCCGCGGGCGCCAAGGTGGCCGTCGGCGACGTGAACGAGGCGGGGCTCGCCGAGCTCCCCGAGGGGATCTTCACCCGCCGGCTCGACGTCTCGAGCGAGGCGGACTGCGAGTCCTTCGTCGCCGCCGCCCACGACGCCATGGGAGGCCTCAACGGCCTCGTCAACAACGCAGGGATCCTCCGGGACGGCCTCCTGGTGAAGAAGGATCGGAACACCGGCGAGATCGTGAAGCTGACGGCCGACCAGTGGAACGCGGTGATCGCGGTGAACCTCACCGGCGCGACCTTCATGACCCGCGAGGTGGTGGCCAAGATGGTGGCGACGGGGACCCGCCCCGGCGTGATCGTGAACCTCTCGTCGATCGCCCGACACGGGAACCGCGGCCAGTCCAACTACACCGCCGCCAAGGCGGCGCTCGCCGCCAACACCACCACCTGGGCCAAGGAGTTCGCCCCCTTCGGGATCCGGGTGGGCGCCGTGGCCCCGGGCATGATCGAGACGCCGATGACCGCCGGGATGAACCCCAAGGCGCGGGAGGCCCTGATCTCCATGATCCCGGTGGGCCGCACCGGCCAGCCGGAGGACATCTGGCTGGCGGTGAGGTTCGTGCTGGAGTGCGACTACTTCAACGGCCGCGTGATCGACGTGGACGGCGGCCTCAGCGTCTGAGATCCCGTCCCCCCGTCGCCGGGACTCACCGGGGGTTCGGCGGCGAGCGCGGCGAGGCGGCGGAGCTGGCCGCACATCCGGTCCGCCACGACCCGATCCCGAGGCGCCGTCAGCGCTCCAGCTCGGCGCGGGCGGCGGCGACCTGCGCCTCGGGGTCGGCGCCGTCCCTGGCCGCGGCCCGGGCGGCGGCCAGCGCCCTCCCCATGGCCGGGCCGGGCCGGTACCCGAGCTCCACGAGGCGCTCCCCCGTCACGCTCGATTCGATCGTCCTCCCCTCCTCCTCCCACCACTCGATCCAGCGGCGGGCGTCCTCGCCGGCGATCGCCTCGGCGTAGACCCGCTCGGCCGCCGAGAGCGTCTCGAGCAGCGACGCGGCGTGGGATCCGCGCTTCGCCCCGCGAAGGGCCGACACCACGCCGCCGATCCGCTCCGGACCGTCGCGAAAGGAGCGCCGCCGCGCGGCCGGGCCCGGCACCATCCGCTGCAGCGCCTCGCGGTCGGCGCGGGGGATCGCCGAGGCGATCGCGATCCAGAGCACGTCGGCCTGCGACGGCGCCTCCTTCCCCCTCGCTCCCTGGGCCCGCAGCGCCGCGGCCCGGGCGCGGGTCAGCGCCTCGACGAACCGCCTCCCCCCGGAGAACCGCGGGTGGATCGCCCCGAGGAGGCGCCACTCCCGCAGCAGGCGCATCGCCTGGACGGCCGCCGGCTCCGAGAGGATCCGCTCCAGCTCGGCGCCGAGCCTCTCCCGGGAGAGCTCCTCGAAGGCCCCCGCCTTGCGCGCCGCCGCCATCAGCCCCGCGGTCTCCGGCGCCAGCCGGAAGTCGAAGCGGGCGGCGAAGCGGGCGGCGCGGAAGGCACGGGTGGGATCGTCGTGAAAGCTGAGGCCGTGGAGGACGCGCAGGGTCCCCGCCTCCAGGTCGGCGAGGCCTCCGTAGGGATCGTGCAGCGTCCCCGCCTCGGCGGGGTCCACCGAGATCGCCAGGGCGTTGATGGTGAAGTCGCGGCGGAAGAGGTCGTGGCGCAGCCCGGCGTGGAGCGCCACCCGAGGCAGCGCCGCGATCCGCTCGTAGTGCTCGAAGCGGGCGGAGGCCACGTCGAAGCGATCGCCCGCCGGCGAGACAATGCGCGCCGTCCCGAAGGTCTCGTGCACCTCCACCTCGCAGCCGAGGCGCCGGGCCGCCTCCTCCGCGAGGACGGAGGCCTCGCCCTCCGCGGCGAGATCCACGTCGCGCACCGGCAGCTCGAGGAAGAGGTCCCTCACCGTCCCGCCCACCAGGTGCAGCGGCAGGCCGTGCTCGCCGGCGATCGCGCCCAGCTCGGCCACGAAGGTCCACCTCGCCCCGAGGGCCTCCTCGAGCCGGGCGAGGATCCGGGCGGGCGGTGGGTGCTTGGAGGAGCGGGCCAGCGCGGGATCCTCCAGGGCGCGAAACACCGTGCCGCGGGTGAGGATCCCGATCGCGTTCCCCGGAGGCTCCCCCACCAGCAGCAGCCGCGAGGGCCCCTCCATCAGCCGTTCCCGGGCCTCGGGGACGGTGGCGGCCGGCGAGATCCAGGGGGCGCCCGCCGCGCAGATCTCCGACACCGGCCGGGCGCCGATGCCGAGGCGAAGAGCGGCGTCCACGTCGCGGCGGCTCACCACGCCCACGTAGCGCAGCGACGAGCCCCTGCCCTTGGTGAGGGGCAGCGAGTCGATGCGGCGCTCGTGGATCAGATCCGCCGCCTCCCGGATGCTCGCGCTGGCGGGCAGGTGCAGGAACGGGTGGACCGCGAGGTCCCCCGCGGTGCGCCGCCGCTCCAGCGCGTCGTGCACCGCGCCCTGGAGGACGGCCCGCGCCTCCTCGAGGGTCATGGCGCGCAGCACCGCGCTCGCCGCCTCGGGATGCCCGCCGCCGCCCAGGGGGCGCAGGATCCTCGCCACGTCCACCGCGCCCTCGCTCCTGCCGATCACGTCGATCCGCTCGCCCGTCCCGGCGAGGAGGAACGCGGCGGGCCAGCCCTGGGCGGCGCGGAGCTGCTCGAGGAGCACGGAGAGCTCCGGCTCGTAGGACTCGAACTCCACCGCCACGATCGTCACCGCGGCCCCGGCGGCCTCGAAGGTCCGGGCCGAGCGGGACAACCGCTCCAGGATCGAGAGCTGGCTCACGGTGTACCCCTTGGGTACGTAGCGTGCCAGCCACTCCCTGGGCGCCCCCCAGCCCAGGCATAAGGACGCCGCCCGGTGATCGAGGGCGCGGGTCCCGGGGAAGGTGAAGTGGCCGGTGTCCTCGTGGATGCCGAGGAGGAAGAGCCCCGCCTCGGCGGCGGAGGGGCGCAGGCCCCGCTCGTCGATCAGGTGGACGAGCGCCGAGGTGCACGACGCCGCCTCGGGGAGCTCGGTGCGGGGAAGGAAGCCGTCCGCCGGCGGGTGCGTGTCGTAGGCCAGGACCTCCGCGAAGCGATCCAAGAGATCGGCCAGCGGCCCGAGCCTGGCGGGATCGGAGGTGTCCACCACGTAGAGCCTGGAGCCGGGCTCCTCCTCCAGCCGCCGACGCACCTTCGCGAGGGCCAGGAGCTCGCCGAAGGCCCGCCCCTCCGCCTCCCAGAACCTCCTCGCGGTGGGATCCATCGAGCCGGGGAGCGCCAGCTCCAGGCCGGGCCGCAGCAGGCGCAGCGCCACCATCGAAGCGAGGCCGTCGAGATCCGCGGAGAGGTGGGTGGTGACCAGGTCCATCGGCGGTCATCTTACCGCTCGATCGGCTCCTCCTCGCCCCCGCGGAAGTTCCGCATCAGGAAGTCCTCGTCGAGCGGCGAGAGGTCGAAGCGCCGCCCCGCCTCCTCGACCAGGAAGACCCACGGCCTCCCCGCACCCCGGTTCTCGGAGATCCAGCGGATCGCCCGCCGCAGGAGCTCGCCCTCCGGGAGAATGTCCCGGGTGTCACCGTCGCCCTTCACGCGCGCCCCTCGAAATTGCGCCTCGCCTCGGCAGCAACCATGGTCGAATCTACGCATCGACCTGCCCAAAGGAGGAGATGGAGCCATGACCGAGACCGGCCCTGCGATCATGGACGTCGACGAGACGACCTTCGAGCCCGAGGTCGTCGCGGAGAGCCGCGACCGGCCGGTGGTGGTGGATTTCTGGGCCCCGTGGTGCGGGCCCTGCCGGGTCCTCGGCCCGATGCTGGAGCGGCTGGCGACCGAGCACGAGGGCGCCTTTCGGCTGGCGAAGGTGAACGCCGACGAGAACCCCGGCCTGGCGGCGGACTTCCAGGTACGGGGGATCCCGGCGCTGCGGGCGATCCGCAACGGGCGGGTCATCGACGAGCTCACGGGGGCCGTCCCGGAGCCGGCCCTGCGCGCGTGGCTGGAGAGGTTCGTCCCGGGCCCGGCGGACGCCCTGGTCGACGAGGGGGACGAGCACCGGCGGGCCGGCCGCGCCCCCCAGGCCCGCGCCGCCTACGAGCGCGCCCTCGAGCTGCGGCCGCGGCACGCGAGGGCGTTGCTCGCCCTCGCCGAGGTGGAGGCCGAGGCGGGCGAGGTGGACGCCGCCGAACGCCACCTCGACATGATCCTCCCCGACGACGCGGAGGCCCTCGCCAAGGAGATCTCCGCGCTCCGGCTGCAGCTCCACGCCGCCGGGAGCGGCTCGCTCTCCGAGCTGGTGCGGCGGGTGGCGTCGGCGCCGGACGATCTGGACGCGCGGGTGGAGCTGGGCAAGGCGCAGGCGGCGGCCGGCCAGCACGAGGCGGCCCTCGCCACCCTCCTCGAGGTGGTCAAGCGCAGCCCGCGGGTCGGCCCCGGCGAGGCGGCCCGGGAGGCGATGCTGGAGATCTTCGGCGCGATCGGCGCGCGCTCGCCCCTCGCGGACGCCTACCGGGAGAAGCTGGCGGCGGAGCTGTACAAGTAGGCGCGGCCCCGCGCTGGAAGTCGGCGGTTGCCGTTGGTAAAACCTTCGGCCCATGCGAACCCCTGCGCTCGCCGCGCTCCTTGCGGCCACCCTTCCCCTCGGAGCATGCACCGGTCGATCCGCGGATCCCGCACCGCCCGAGGAGCCTGTCGCCGTGACGATCCCGCCCTCCATCGCCGATCCGGGGTTCCTCGAGCAGTACGCGGCCACCCACCGCTTCCGCCTCGGACGCCCCACCTCCATCCGGCTGACGCCCGGCGGAGACGCGGTCCTCTTCCTCCGATCCGGCCCGCGGAGCTTCGTCAACGATATGTGGAGCCACGACCCCGCCACCGGCGAGGAGAAGGTGCTGCTCACCGCCGAGGGGATCCTCGAGGGGAAGGCGGAGAACCTCACCGCCGAGGAGCTGGCGCGGCGGGAGCGGATGCGCCTCACCACCCGCGGGATCGCGTCCTACCGCCTGTCGGACGACGGCGCTCGCATCCTGGTGCCGCTCTCCGGCAGGCTCTTCGTGATCGACCGCGAAACGGGGCGGACGGTCGAGCTCCCCCGCGACGGCGGGAGCCCCATCGATCCCAGGTTCTCCCCCGACGGACAGAAGGTCGCCGTGGTCCGCGACGGCGATCTCTGGGTGATCGACGTCGCGGCCGGCACGCAGCGGCGCCTCACCGTCCGCTCGGGCCCCCGGGTGACCAACGGCCTCGCCGAGTTTGTCGCCCAGGAGGAGATGGATCGCTACGAGGGCTACTGGTGGTCGCCGGACGGCAGGCACCTCGCCTTCCAGGAGACCGACACCTCGGGTGTCGAGGACGCCTACATCGCGGACCCCGCCCGGCCCCAGGCCGAGCCGGCGAGCTGGCCCTACCCCCGCCCCGGCAAGGAGAACGCGGCGGTGCGCCTGGGCGTCGTCCCGGTCTCCGGGGGCAAGCCCACCTGGATCCGCTGGGATCGCGATCGATACCCGTACCTCGCCACGGTGAAGTGGCGGGCCAACGCCCCGCTGACGATCGTGGTGCAGAACCGCATCCAGAGCGAGAGCCTGGTCCTCGCCGTCGACCCGTCCACCGGCCACACCCGGACGCTGCTCGTGGAGCGGGACGACGCCTGGGTGAACCTCGATCAGGACGTGCCCCGCTGGCTGCCGGACGGGAGCGGCTTCCTCTGGACCACCGAGCGCAACGGCGCGTGGCAGCTCGAGCTGCGAGGGCGGGACGGCGCCCTCGTCCGCGCGCTGACCCCGCCGGAGCTGGGCTACCGCCGCCTGGTCGCGGTGGACGCGGAGCGGCGGGTCGCGGTCGTGGCCGCCTCCAAGAACCCCACCGAGCGCCACCTCTACCGCGTCTCCCTCGACCCGGGGCCCGACGGCCGGCAGGCCGACGCGGTGGCCCTCACCACCGATCCCGGCGAGCACGACGGCGTTTTCTCCCGCGACGGGACGACCTGGGTGCACCTCCTCTCCTCCCTCGCGGGGGAGCAGCGGCACACCATCCGCCGCGGAGACGGCGCGCCCCTGGGCGAGGTGCGCTCGGTGGCGGAGGCGCCGCCCTTCCGCGCGAACCTCGAGCTGGTGGAGCTCGCCAACCAGCGGCAGATGCGGGCGGCGGTGGTCCGGCCCCGCAACTTCGATCCCCGACTGCGCTACCCCGTGATCGTCTACGTGTACGCCGGGCCGCACGCCCAGGTGGTCACCGCCTCGCGGGAGCGATGGCTCCTGCAGCAGTGGATCGCCGACCACGGCTTCGTGGTGGTCTCCATGGACGGGCGCGGCACGCCCGCGCGCGGGAGGGAGTGGGAGCGCGCCATCCGCGGCAGCTTCATCGACGTGCCCCTCGCCGATCAGGTGGACGGCCTCCAGGCGCTGGGCGCCCGGTTCCCCGAGCTCGACCTGGCGCGCGCCGGGATCTACGGCTGGTCCTACGGTGGCTACTTCTCGTCGCTGGCGGTGATGAAGCGCCCGGACGTCTACGCCGCGGCGGTGGCCGGCGCGCCCGTCACCGACTGGCTCGACTACGACACCCACTACACCGAGCGGTACCTCGGCCTCCCCGAGGCGCATCCGGAGCGCTACGAGTCCAGCTCCGTGCTGGCCTACGCGAAGGATCTGTCGCGGCCGCTGCTCCTCATCCACGGCACCGCCGACGACAACGTGTACTTCTCCCACTCGCTGCGGCTCTCCGACGCGCTCTTCCGCGCCGGCAAGCCCCACGAGTTCCTGCCGCTGGCGGGCTTCACCCACATGGTCCCGGATCCGCTGGTGACCACGAGGCTCTACGACCGGATCGTCTCGTTCTTCGCGCAGCACCTCGGCAAGCCGCGGGCCGCCTGACGCTCTACTTTGGGTGAAGATCGGGTCGACGGCGCACCAGCGGCGGCCGCTCGCCGACGAGCTCGGAGAGATCGAGGGCGTCCGAGAGGGCGGCCCCGCCGAGATCGTTGTTGAAGTAGACCCACGCCTCCCGATCGCCCTCGAGGAGGCGGCGCGCCACCGGCTCCAGCCTCGCCTTGCCGTAGCGGCCGCCGTGCTCGCGGCTCCCGTGGAAGCGGAGGTAATGGAAGCTCCCCGTGGTGCGCGGCGGCGGCGGCAGGAGGTCGTGCTCGCAGACCGAGGCGCCGAACTCGTCCAGCAGGCGGAGCACGCGCTCGTCGTACCAGCCCGGCGCCCGGAACTCGAAGACGTGGTCCATGTCGCCGGGGAGCTCGGCGAGGAAGGCCTCGAGCCGCCGCAGATCCGGCTCCTTCCACTGAGCGGGGAGCTGCCACAGCACCGGCCCGAGCTTGGGCCCCAGGCGGCGCAGCGGCGCGAAGAAGCGCGAGAGCCCCAGGTCCACGTCGGAGAGCCGCTTCATGTGGGTGAGGTAGCGGCTCCCCTTGCAGGCGAAGAGAAACCCGTCGGGCGTCTCGTCCCTCCACCTCTCGATCGTCTTCGTGGTGGGCAGGCGATAGAAGGTGGCGTTGACCTCCACCGTGGTGAAGACCTCCGCATACCGCGCGAGCCAGCGGCGCTGCGGCAGCCCCTCGGGATAGAGGAGGCGGCGCCAGTGGGGGTACGCCCACCCGCTCGTGCCGAGGTGGATCCGCGCCATCGCTCCAAAGATCGATCGCGAACGTCGGGGTCGCATGCGATGGTCGTCGGAGGAAGGAGGCGGCGGCCATGGAAGCGATCGCGAGGACGGATCCCGAGGAGGTTCCGATCCACCTGGCGGGAGGGGAGGAGGCGCTGGGGCGCGCCGCGGGAGTCGGCTCGAGCGCCGCCCCGCTCCGGCGCGACCTCCCCGGCGCCGAGGTGCTGGTCCTCGACCTCGAGACCCAGCGGGCCTTCGCCGACGTGGGTGGGCGGATCGATCGCCTCGGCCTCTCCCTCGCCGTGGTGTGGTCCTACCAGCGGGAGGAGTTCACCACCTACTTCGAGGCGGAGGCGGCGCAGCTCCTGGACCGGCTCTTCGCCGCCGAGCTGGTCGTCGGCTTCAACCACGAGCGCTTCGATCTCGAGGTGCTGCGTCCCTACGCGGAGGGCCGCCCGGTGGAGCGGATCCGCACCTTCGATCTCCTCGCGGACCTGACCGGGCGCCTGGGCCGCCGCGTGAGCCTGGAGAGCTGCTGCAGGGCCACCTTGGGGACGAGCAAGGCGGGCGACGGCCTCCAGGCCATCGAGTGGTGGCACGCCGGGCGCCTGGACGAGCTCGAGCACTACTGCCGGGAGGACGTCCGCCTCACCCGCGACCTCTTCGATCACGGCAGGGCCAAAGGGGCCATCGCCGTGCGCAAGAAGGATCGCTCGGGATCCTGGTACACCGCCTCCGTCCCGGTGGACTGGTCGCGGAAGCTGCCCGCCATCGCGTCCTGACGGCGGCCGACGTCGGCGAGCGCCTGCCGCGCCGACGCCCGAGGCCGCGGGGGCCCGTCCCTCTGCATCCCTCCCGCTCTCCCACCGGGGCGGTGGGCGCCGGTGGCCCCCATCACCGCCGCCCGGTTCGAAGCAGCGCGCACCGCGACGCCCGTCGCGTTACCCCTTTCTCTTTTTCGCCGGGGCGGCGGCGCCGCGCTTCCTCCCCTCCTCCCGCGGTGTCGCCACCTTCTCCTCGATCCCGGGCATGATCGGATCGTCGTCCTCGTCGGCGAGGGGCGGCGGCGGCCCGGGCGGCTCGGCGGAGTAGCGCTCGAGGAGGTCCTCGCGGCGCCGGTGGTAGAGGTGGATGGCGTCCCGCAGGACCTCGAGCGCCTCCTGCCTCCCCAGCGGATCGGAGACCACCACCGCCTTGCGCTCCAGGGCCTTGTAGTCCTCGAAGAACCGCTTGAGCTCCAGGAGACGATGCGGCGGGAGCTGCCACAGATCGGAGTACGACGCGTACTCCGGATCGTCGGCGTGGACGGCGATGAGCTTGTCGTCCTCTCCCTTCTCGTCCCGCATCTTCATCACGCCGATCACGTTCGCCCGCATCAGCGCCAGGCTCACGATCGGCTCGCGGCAGAACACCAGGATGTCCAGGGGATCGCCGTCGTCGCAGAAGGTCCTGGGGACGAAGCCGTAGTTCGCCGGGTAGTACACCGCCGAGAAGAGGATCCGGTCCACCATGAGGAGGCCCGAGACCTTGTCGAGCTCGTACTTCACCTTGGAGCCCATGGGGATCTCGATCACCGCCGGGATCGGCTCCTCGAGGTCGGAGGGCAGCTCGACGTCGTGCCACGGATGGTAGGCCACGATCCTCCTCCTCGATGCCCCGGGTGGAAGATGCGCCGACCGCCCCGATTCGCCCAGGGCGATCGGGGCGGAGCGGGAGGGAAGTCCGCTTCCCGCGCATGGATCCGCCGTTCACCCCCGAGCGCCCCGAGGTGGTGAAGCGCTGCACATCCGCGTGGCGCGCCTCTTGCTCACCTTCCCGAACGGGAGGTGTGGCTTGCGATCGGCACTCGTGTATGGCGTCTGCGCGGCGGCGACGATGCTCGCCCTGGGGTGTGACTCGGGCACCAAGATCACCGGGCAGGCCGAGTCGAAGGACGTCGACATCCCCTTCACGAAGGTCCCCCCTCCCGCGACCGTCTCGCCCCGGCCCGCCTTCGGCCCGGAGGGCCCCTGGCCGATCGACGACGTGACCCATTACGGTGCCGCCGAGGGGATCCCCGGCGTGGTGATCGGCGTCGGCGTCGACGACGGCCAGAACGTCTACGTCATCGACGGCAACGCCGCGTACGCCATGCCCGTGGGAGCAACGGGCTTCACCCGCACCGCCACCGGCGGCCAGTTCGATCGGGGCTATCCGGTGCACAGCATCGTCGGGGGCGACCCCGGCAAGGTGTACCTGGGCTTCCTCGCCTGGGAGGCGGCGCCCGAGGAGCTGTCGGAGGAGGACAAGCTCTACGGTGACGTCGATCGGATGGTGCTGCTCCCCGACGGCACCCTCGATCTCGAGTTCCACTACCGGATCAACAGCTCGACGGCGAGGTGGATGGATCACACCCGCTCGATCTTCTCGCTGGCGCGGGTGGTGGGCGGCCCCAACCACGGCGACGTCTACGTGGGCAGCAACCACGGCGCCACGCTCATCCGCGGCGACGAGTACGCCGACCACCGCCACGCCCTCTTCATCGACTCCACCGGCTCCCAGGCGATCGGCTACGTCTGGGCGGTGAACACCGACGTCCACGGCAACTTCCTCTACGCCGGCCACTGGAAGGTGGCGGCGCTGCCGCCCTCGCCGATGGACACCGTGCTGAGCTTCATCGACTACGACCGGGTCAAGTGGCGGGTGGACACCTGGCCCCAGCACCTGGGCCCCATCGAGGAGCCGAAGAACCTCCACGCCGTCGCCGGCGACCTCGAGGAGGGGCGGGTCTACGTCGGTTCGTGGGGCATGGGGCTCTCGGCGATGCAGGACGCGCCGAGGAAGTGGTGGTCGGTCCCCGGGACCCCCGACACCGTCATCAACGGCCTCGAGCTCGATCCGATCGACGGCAAGCTGTGGGTGGCGACCGGCTCGAGCGGCCTGTGGCGGTGGGATCCGCCGACCGGCCAGTGGGAGCAGAGCCCCTTCGTGCCGGGGCACCTGCCGGTGCACCAGATCTACCTCGACACCACGGTCACGCCCCGGGCGCTGTACGCCGCCACCGGCGCGGGCCTGTTCGTCCTCCGGGTCGAATAGCGCACTGCGTCAGCCTCGCGTCCGGCTGCGTGCGCCGGCGGTGCGCGCGAAATGGTATGTCACATGTTTTTCGTGACTCATCCCTGGTATCGCCCGTATCATGTCGGATAGCATTTCTTTCAGAGGTGTACCAGCCGCGCGGGCCGGCACTGGAGCCTTCGGTGACGCGCCCGGGGAGACGTGCCGATGGCAAAGGTGCTGCTGCTCAGCTTCGACGAGGAGACCGTCGCGGAGCGGGTGTCGTTCTTCGAGAACGAGGGGTTCGAGGTGGCGGCGGCGGAGCCTGCGTGGCCCTCCTGCCTCCAGACGGTCCGCAGCTTCGGCCCCGACGTGATCGCGCTCGACTGCGCCAGGCTTCCCTCGCTCTGCCGCAAGGCAGGGGCGGAGCTGCGCAAGTCGGCCCTCGCCAAGGACCTGCCCCTCGTGCTCTTCCACGTGGCGGAGGCCGACATCGAGCAGACCCGCCTCCAGGTGCCGGGCGGCGTGGTCGCCTTCGAGTACGAGCTCACCGACCGGCTCCGCTCCGCCATCCTCACCCGCGTGGCCAACCAAGCCCGAGCCGAGAGCGACGCCAACCGGGCCCGAGAGGAGGCCGCGGCCGCCAAGCGGGCGGCGAAGGAGGCGGCGGCCGCGGAGCGGAGGGCGGCCAGGGAGGCGGCGGCCGCGGCCAGGCGCGAGGCGAGGGAGAAGGCCGCCGCGGCAAAGCGCGAGGCGAAGGAGAGAGCGGCCAAGGCCGAGAAGGCGGCAAAGGCCGCAAGGGCGGCCAAGGCCGCGAAGGCGGCCAAGACCGCGAAGGCGGCCAAGACCGCGAAGGCCGCCAAGACCGCGAAGGCGGCCAAGACCGCGAAGGTGGCCAAGACCGCGAAGGCGGCCAAGACCGCGAAGGCGGCCAAGGCTGCGAAGGCAGCCAAGGCCGCCAAAACCGCGAAGGCGGCAATCGCCGCGAAGGCGGCCAAGACCGCGAAGGCGGCCAAGGTCGCGAAGACGGCCAATACCGCGAAGGCTGCCAAGACCGCGAAGGCGGCAATCGCCACGAAGGCAGCCAAGACCTCGAAGACGGCCAAGACCGCGAAGCCGGCAAGGCCCGCCAAGGCAGCCAGGTCCGCAAAACCGGCGAAGCCGGCCGCGAAGACCGCGAAGGCCCACCCGCCGAAGAAACCGACCGTGAAGAGCGTCGCGGCGAAGAGGGCGTCACCGCTCCGCAAGGCCGCCGGCGCGAAGGCCGTGGCGAAGCGTCCCGTGGCCAGGGCGTCCGCGGGCCGGCGTCGCTGAAGGGCGTCGGCCGACAGACGCCCCCTCGATCACCGCACCGCCCCGGTCATCGCCACGATCGCCCGGCGGGCGTAGACCTCCACCTGCCGCCGCTCGGCCTCGGTGAGACCCTCCTCCGCCTCGTCCTCCGCCTCGTCGAGGGTCTCCGCCACGTAGTCGGCGGCGTAGGGCTGGAGCCGGTCGGCGTCCTCCCCCGACGCCGCCTCCAGCGCCCGGTAGCGGACCGCCCCGAACCGATCGCCAAACGCGTGGTCGAACATCTCGGCGAGCTCGAAGCAGAGGAGCTCCAGCGTCTCCTGCCCCACGCCCGACAGCCCCTCCGCCACCCGCGCCCACTCGGACAGCTCCGACTGGACGTTGGAGTAGCGATCGTGCCGCCGCGTCCTCTCCCGGGGCACCAGGTCGGCGAGGTGCTTCCAGGTCCCCTCCACCACCTCGTAGGGCACCTCGCGCCCCTGCACCGAGCCCCTCGGCGGCAGCTCCACCGCCGGCGGCCCCTCGGGGAGCGCCTCCTCCTCCGCCGCGGGCTCGGCCGCCTCGAGCGCCGCGGGATCCTCGCCGGACGCCAGGCGATCCCAGACGCCGAAGAGGTTCCCGTAGAGGCGCATCGCCTCCTCGGGTCCTCCGAAGCGAGGCTCCTTCGGGAAGAGCCCGGGGATCACCTCGGGCGGGAGCTTCCCCTCCGCGATCGCCGCTGCGAACCGGCTGGTGGCGCCGCGGCCGTCCACCTCGGCGCCGGCCCTGGCCAGGAGGCGATCGAGCACGTCCATTCCCTCGAAGATCCGCGCCAGCCCGGAGCCGGCCTCCCCGGCCACCGCGGGTCCCGGCTTTCGTCTGCCACTCTTCGCTCTCGCCTTTGCCATGGCGGAGAAGATGCCATCTTTGCCGTGGTACAAGGAGCCCGAAGTGGAAAGGAGCGGCCCGAAAGACATGCCCCGAGGCGACGACGGCGACTCGAATCGCCCCAAGAGGAGCTGGCGCGAGATCGATCGCCTGCGCAGCGGCGCGCGGCGCGGATCGAGTGGCGAGCGCCCCGGCAGCCGCGAGCGACTCGAGCGCTCGCAGGCCTACCGCGAGTACAAGTCGAACCTGGACAAGTTCTTCGAGGGCGGCGTCACCGCCGCCCCCGAGGGGCTGCGTGGCCTGCTCGATCCCACCGGGGCCAAGAGCGCGAGGGCCAAGGCCATCCAGGAGATCCAGAAGGCCTCCGCCGAGGATCGCCGCAGGTGGGCCGAGCTGGTGAAGGCCTTCGTGGAGGAGCAGGAGCTCCCGCCGGATCCCTACCTGCTCACCGAGTTCCTGGGGCACCCCCGCGAGTCGGTGGCGTCGAAGGCGCTGGCGAAGCTGCGGGAGCTGTGGGACGAGGGCCAGCTCAAGAAGGTCCCGCACTCGCTCGATCAGCAGCTCCGCTCCCTCGAGCTCACCGCCGACGACGACGAGCTCAAGGACGACGCCAAGGCGCTCCGGGAGAAGCTCCGTGGGTAGACCCGGATTCGTCTACCTCCACGGCTTCGCGAGCAGCCCGTCCTCCGAGAAGGCGCGCTTCTACCGGGAGAAGCTGGCCTCCTTCGGCGTGGAGCCGGAGGTCCCCGACCTCAACGAGGGGCCCGGCGGATTCCACGGCATGACCCTCTCACGCTGCGTGAAGGCCGCCGAGGCGGCCCTGGAGAGGGTCGACGCGGGCCGGCGCGGCGCGGTGATCATCGGCTCGTCGATGGGCGGCCTGATCGCCGCGCTGATCGCCGCGCGCGATCCGCGGATCCGCGCGGCGGTGCTCCTGGCGCCGGCCTTCGACCTCCCCGCCCGGTGGACGGCGTGGCTCGGCGAGGAGGGCATCGCTGCCTGGCGGCGCGATCGCGAGCTCGAGGTGGACCACTACGGATGGGGCCGCAAGGAAAAGCTGGGCTTCGGCTTCTACCTCGACTCCATGGGTCTGCCGCCCTACCCGCGGCCCTCCTGCCCCACCCTGATCCTCCACGGCGTCCGCGACGCGGAGGTGAGCATCGGCACCTCCATGAAGCTCGCCGACGGCTTCCCCCACATCCGCCTGGTCGAGCTGGACACCGACCACGGCATGCTGGACGTCAAGGAGCGCCTCTGGTCCGAGACCGAGGCGTTCCTGCGACCGCTCCTGCGCGAAGGCTAGTCGTCCGCGACGACGGCGGCGGGTTCGGCATCGCCGAGGGCGCGCTGCGCCTTGCGCACGGAGTCGATCGCCTTGGCGAGGATCCGCGCCGACTCCTGCGGCGCGTGGAAGCCCGAGGAGTTCTCGGACTCCACGAAGTCGATCATCATCTGGGCGCGGCGCTGCAGGGACTTCGCCTCCTCCAGCGCCGGCTCCGGCCTGCCCGCGGCCTTCGCTGCCTTCAGGTCGTCGATGAGGTCCATGAGCGCGTCGAGGGCCAGGCCCCGCAGCTCCACCGTGCGCTCCTGGATCGTCTCCACCCGCGCCTGGAGCTCCGCCTCCGACCACTTGTGACAGGTCTGGCAGGCGCGGTTGACGTTGAGCATTGGGCTGCGGACGTGGTGGTCGGTGACCTTCATGGCGCCGACGCGCTGGTAGGGCATGTGGCAGTCGGTGCAGGACACGCCGGAGCGGGCGTGGATCCCCTGGTTCCACATCTCGAACTCGGGGTGCTGGGCCTTGAGCACGTGGGTGCCGGTCTCCGCGTGGACGAAGTCGGTGAAGCCGATCTCCTCGTAGTAGTCGAGGATGTCCTCGATCTTCAGCCCCTTCGCCCACGGGTAGACGATGCGCTTCTTCGGCCCCTCGAAGTAATACTCGACGTGGCACTGGCCGCAGACGTAGCTGCGCATCTCCTGCCGGGTCGCCATGGTGTTGGGGTCGTAGTCGGCGATCCCCTCCGACGCCTTGAGCGCGCGGATCCCCTCCAGAAACCCGGGCCTCGTCACCCGAAGCTGCATGGTCTTCGGATCGTGGCAGTCCAGGCACGCGATCGGGTGCTCCACGTGCTTGCGCGCCTCGTGGTAGGGCATCTGGTTGATCTTCTCGAAGCCCGCCCACATGTCGCCCCCGCCGGCCTCCCGGTAGGTGTCGACGATCGAGGCGTGGCAGTGGAGGCAGGTGCCGGGCTGCTCGAACTCGGTGACGCGCCGGGTGTGCTCCTGATCCTCGAGCATGTAGGCGTGCCCGCGCTTCTGCCGGTAGTCCACCGAGAACGCGTAGCCCGCCCACATCCTGGCGAGCCGCCCGTCGTCCTCCACCTTCGAGCGAGCCACGATCGAGCGCGGATCCGCGTCGGTCGGCGTGCGGGGCATCGCCTCGCTCCCCCCGAAGCGGGTGCGGACCATGTCCGTCGTCCGCAGGTAGGAGTCGTACTGGAGGGGAAAGTTCTTCCCCCACTCCGCGGGATCGACGGTCTTCTCGTCGAGCTCCACCACCCGGAAGAACGGCGTGCGCGCCTCGGCCTTCCGCTCGAAGATGTTGACGAGGAGCGCGCTCGTCCCGGCGGCGGTGCCGGCGGCGATCACCACCACCGCGATCGCCATCGCCCTGCCGGAGCGCTTCTGCTTCCCAGGTTCGCCCGTTCCCATCACCGCTCCTCCATGGTCATCTCAGGTGCCCCACCTGATCGTGGCAGGCGACGCAGGCCGTCGGCTCCACGCCGGCGTGGCCTGGATCGATCGAGTCGACCACGTCCTGGTGGCAGCCGCGGCAGGCCAGCTCGGTGACCTCGCGGTTCTTCACCCGGATCCGGATCGGCTCGTGGAAGTCCCCCGTCGTGAACTTGAGCGAGTGCCAGAAGCCGTTCTCCGCCTTCACCGCGTACTTGGACAGGGCCCCCGGGGGCGTGTGGCAGTCGTTGCACCCGGCCACGGAGCGGTGGCTCCCCGCCAGCCAGCCGTCGTAGTGGGCCTGCATCACGTGGCAGTTGGCGCAGGCGGAAGGGTCGTCCTGGAGGTACGAGTGCCCCCGGGCGTAGACGAAGGCGAAGCCGCCGATTCCGATCGACGCCCCGAGGCCCAGCCCGGCCAGGATCGAGAACCATGTGCGCGTGCGCATCCGCTCCTCGAGGCATCCGGGCGCCGCGTCCCGTCGGCGGCGCGCTTCACCTCTCGGTTGTACCTGAAATTTTCACAAAAGCCATGAGCTTCCTCATGCGGTCCCGCTTCTACAGCGCAGAAGAGATCGGCGAAGGTCGCAGGTCGGATTGACTCGCCCGCCTTTTCCGCCATGCTCGGAGGGGCAGCTCCCAGAGAGGACCCGACATGCGCACGCCATCGAGACGCTCGCTCCTGCTCACCGCCCTCTGTCTCCTCACCCCGATCCACGCGGCGGCCGCTCCCGCGGACGAGGGCGACGAAGAGTACTCCGCTCCCGAGATCCCGCTCCCTCCCGAGCCGCCGCCCGCCTCGCCGCCGGCCGAATCGAACCTGCTCCTCAAGCTCCTCGATGGCCTGCGCCTCGAGATCACCGGCGTCCTCTTCGCGTTCTGGAGCATCGACGTGGAGCAGGCGAACCCCGACCTCCCCTCGCCGAACGGCGCCAACCGCTTCGACCTCTCCCGCGCGTTCGTCGACATCTCCCCGCAGATCTCCGAGCGGATCTCCGCGCGGATCACCCCCGACCTCTTCCGGGTGCGAGGCACGGGCGGAAACGTCGACGGGACGATGGCGCTGCGGCTCTTCTTCGCCTACGTGAGGTGGGCGGACGTCGCGCCGGGCGTCGCCGTGATCGGCGGCCTGCAGTCCCAGCCGCTCACCGGCTTCGACGACTCGGTGTGGAAGTACCGCGTGCTCGGGCCGTCGATCTTCTCCACCTTCGGCGGGCTCTCCACCTCGGATCTCGGGGTGGGCACCACGGGCAAGCACCTGGGCGGCGCGCTCGAGTACCACCTGCTCCTCTCCAACGGCGAGGGCCGGGACGCCCCCGAGATCAACAAGTACAAGAGCGGGAGCGGGCGGGTGACCTTTGCCCCGTTCGCGAACGCCGGTCCCGCCTGGGCCAAGGGGCTGCGCCTCTCCGCGCTTGGCGAGTACGGGATTCGGGAGAAGGTCGGCGACGACAAGCTGCAGCGCGCCCTGGTCACGGCCTTCGCCTCCCTCGAGCACGACCTGGGCACGGTGGCGGCGGGCGTGGGCCCCACCTGGCAGGGCGTGGCCGTGGAGCCGACCGACGGCCCGGCCTATGTGGAGACGAGGAACGGCCTCCTGTTCACGACCTTCGCCTTCGTGAACCTGCCGTTGAACTTTCGCGCCCTCGGCCGCTTCGACCTCCACGACCCGGACCTGGACGACGGCCCCGGCTCGCAGTCCACCGTGGGCCGGCGCACCAGGACCATCGGCGGCCTGGCCTACCGCTTCACCGACAAGGTGCAGCTCGTCGCCGACTACCAGCACTTCGGGTACGAGAACCCCCACAACGCCACCGCGGAGAACCCGGGGTCGACCTTCTTCCTGCACACCGAGGCGAGGTTCTGAGCGGCGGGGCGCGCGAAAAGCGCGGAAGGGGCGCGCCGCCTCTGGTGGCTTCAGTGCTTGGAGCCGGAGCCGCCGGCGGTCCCGTGGGCCACGCTCTGGGGGACGGCGGGGCGCTGCTCCGGGATCATGTGGTGCATCCGCTCGCGCTTCACGTCGAGGTAGCGGCGGGCGTGCTCCCCCACCGGCACGAGCGACGGCAAGCGAGCCGCCACCTCGACGCCGAGGCGCTGGAGGGCCTCGACCTTCGCCGGGTTGTTGGTGATGAGCTCGACCGAGCGGATCCCCAGGTGACCGATGAACGCGGCGGCCGCCTCATAGGTGCGGGCGTCGTCCGGCAGGCCGAGGAGGCGGTTGGCGTCCACGGTGTCGGCGCCCTGTGCCTGCAGGGCGTAGGCCCGGATCTTGTTGGCGAGGCCGATCCCACGGCCTTCCTGGCGCAGGTAGACCACGAGGCCGGCGCCCCGCCTGGCGATCTCGCGCATGGCGCCGTCGAGCTGGGCCCCGCAGTCGCACTTCAGCGACGCGAAGGCCTCCCCGGTGAGGCACTCGCTGTGGACGCGGACCGCGACCCGATCCGCGCCCTCGACCGCTCCGAGGACGAGGCCCACGTGCTCCCGCGGATCCTCGCCGATCGTGAACACGAAGGCCTCGAAGAGTCCGTGTTCGGTGGGCAGCTCGGCGCGGGCAAGGACGGTCAGGTGGGGAGCGGCGTTCGGTGACATGCGGACGAGGATCCTCCAGGAACGTGGACGACGGGAGTGGCCGCTCCCGAGAAGAAGCCGCTCTTTACCCCCGATGGGCGGGTCGCGCCACCCCTAGGATGTCCACGCATCCATTGAGTTCCCGCACCCGGGAGAGGTGACGCTCTTTCCCGAGGGGGGCGATCGCCGACCGCGCCACCCAATCGAGCGGCTACCTCCAAAGGCCCGAAAGGCGCCTCGTCAGTCGGCCGCCGAGGAGATCAGCCGCTGGATCTCGGTGAGGGCCTCCCGGGTGCCGACGAGCTTGCGCAGCTCCGCCTCCTGGGCGGCGATGCGGGCGGCCGTCCGCTCCCCCTCGCGGCTGCTCTCCGCCAACCGCGCGTGCAGATCCTCGATCTCGACCGCCTGGGCGTCGATGAGCCCCACCAGCTCCCGAGTCTGGGCCGCGCCTTCGCTGAGGCGGCGATCGCGCTCGGCCAGGGCCGCCTGGGCCTCCTCGAGGAGCCGCGTCTGCTGCTCGTCGAGGCTCTTGAGCTCGAGGATCCTGGCGAGGGCCTGGTCCCGCTCCTCGGCCAGGGCCTCGCCCTCCGCCGCGAGCTCCTCCGCCACGCTCGCCCGCTCGGCCGCGAGCTGGCGGGCCGCCTCGAGCTCCCGGGTGCGAGCGGCGAGCTCCTGCCCCACCCGGCGCAGGTCGTCCCGGGTGGCCTCCAGGGTCCGGGCCAGCTCGTCGCGCTCCGACAGCGCGGCGGCGAGGCGAGCGCGCAGATCGGCGACCGCCACCCGGACCGCCGCCGCCGCCCCCGCCGGCTGCAGCGTGTCGGGCGAGTGGCTCGCGCCCTCGGTGGCGCGGAGCCTCCCGCGCAGCTCCTCGATCCGCGCCCGCCCCTCGCGTACCGTGTCGGCGGCGGGCGCCGCCATCCGGCCGCGGGCCGCGTGGGCCCTGGCGATGGTCCTGCCCAGATCGTCCGAGACGCCGAAGGCCGGGGCGGGCCGCGGCGCCTCCTCGACGCGGGCCGACGGCCTCGCGGCGCTGCGCAGCTCCTGGCGCACGGTGGCCGCCAGATCCGCCGAGGGGATCGCGTCGACGCGGGCCTTCTCCGCCTGGGGCCGGGCGCGGGACGTCTCCTCCGCCTCCGCCTCCGTCTCCGCCTCCGCCTTCCCGCCGGACGAGGCGTCCCGGGCCATCGGCCTCGCCTCCGCCTTCGGCGCCGGCGCCGGCGCCGCGACGCGGGCCGCGGCTCGCGCCTCGTCCTTCGCGCCGGCGGCATCGGCCTTGGCGGCCTCGCCCCGCACGAGCGCCACCGCCGAACCGCGCTCCCGCGCGCGGCTCGTCTCGTGGGCCGCCTCGCTGGCCTGTAGCGCGAGCTTCTCCTCGGTGGCCACCAGGGCGTCCTTGCGCTGCGCCTTCGGCTCGGCCTGCGCGGAGACCGCGGACGCGGCCTCCCCGGCGAGACCCGCGGCGGTCCGCGCCACGCGCGCGGCCGGGTCGGCCTTGCCCCGCTCCCGCGAGGGGGCGTTGCCCCGCTCCCGCGACGAGGGCTTGGCGATGATCGCCGCGAGGTCCGCGGAGATCTTCTCTTCGGGTTCGGGCGCGAACGCTTCCAGCATCCGGGTCCGCGGCTTGGCGCGGGAGACGTTGGAGTCGAAGGCTCGCTTCATGCAATCCGCTCCTTGGCGCGGGCGGTGTTCACCGCTGCCGAAAACTCGTCGATCAGGGCCTGCAGATCCTTGGCACCCTTGCTCGACGGGTCGTACGCGAAGATGGGGACGCCCTCGCTCGAGCACTGCGCGAACTTGGTGCACTGCCGCACCACGGTCTTGGCGAGGAACTCCCCGTAGTGCTCCTCGAGGGCCCCGCGCGCCTCGCGCGCGATCTTGGTGCTGGGGTTGAAGGCGTTGAGGATGATCCGGATCTGCTGGAGGTAGTGCTCGAGCTCCTCCTCCAGCTCCTGCACGGTCTCGAAGAGCAGCTTGAGCCCGTGGAAGGAGAGGAAGTCCGCGAGCACGGGGACGAAGAGGTCGTCTGCCGCCATGATCGCGTTGAGGTTGAGCAGCCCGAAAGACGGCGGGGCATCCATCACCACGTAGTCGTAGCGGCCCTCGAGCTCGTCCAGCGCCTTGCGCAGCTTGAACTCCCTCCCGGAGAGGGGCATCAACGCGAGATCGACCGTGCTCATCCGCAGGTTGGACGGGACGAGGTGCAGCTCCTCCAGCGGCGTGCGGATCAGCACTTCCTCGATCGGCACCTTCTTGATGAGCACGTCGTAGAGCGTCCGGTCCTGATCCTGCCCCTCGTAGCCCACGCACTTGGTGGCGTGCCCCTGCGAGTCCAGGTCCACGAGGAGGACGCGGTTGCCCAGCTCGGCGAGGCGGTAGGCGTAGGAGGTGGAGAGGCTGGTCTTCCCGGTGCCACCCTTGAAGTTCAAGAAGAGCTGCTTTCGCATCTTGGCCCGCTCCGGCCAGATCCCGAGGATCCGGCGGTACGCCGAGAGATCCGCGATCCCGTAGGAGTCGCGGGTACCGCCCAGCTCCGCGAGAGCCGGCGCCTTCTCGGCGGCCGCGAGCGCCTTCTCCGAGATCCCCAGGAGCTCGATCAGGCGCTTGCGTGGGTAGCGAACCTCTTCCACTCGTACGTCCTTCCACTGCCTACGGCAGGAACAGCTTCTTGCCCCGGCGCACCAGGCGGCCGGCCTCGAGGTGGTCTTCGAGCACCGGCCCCAGCGCCAGCGGCGACAGGTCGAGCTCCCGCGCGAGGTCCTCCGGCGTCACGCCGCGCAGCGCGGACCGCACGATCGCCTCGATCTCCCGGAAGTCGTGGCCGCCCGATGCCTCGTCGGCGGCGGGCGCCGGGTCGGCCCCCTCCGGGGAGGTCGAGGTCAGGAGGCCGACGGCGCTCGCTGCACCGTTCGTGAACTCACGGTTCACGGCGTCGTTCGCATCGCGGTTCACCGCGTCGTTTTCCGCATCAATCGCGGCATCGCTCGCAACGCCCCCCACTGCATCGCTCGCTGCACCGTTCACGTCATCGATCGCAGCGCCATTCGCCACGCCGCTCGCTACGTCGTTCGCCACGCCGCGCGCCGCATCGCCCCCGGCGCCGTCGCCGCTCGCCCCGCCGAAGCTCCGCGCCAGAGTGAGGGCCCTCATCACCGCCTGCACGTCCTCGTCCAGCTCGTGATCCACCCGCGCCGTGGGCTCCGCGTCGAGGAGCGCGAGGCGCGCGGTCTCGCGCTCCGGCTCCGGCGCCGCCTCCCGATGCGAGGGCGTCCCCTCCCGGCACGCCACCTCCTCCTTCGAGGGAGCCGACGAGGTCGCCCCGGGCTGCGCGAACATCGACGGGTTGGCCGCCACCTGGGCCTTCAGCCGCGCGACCGCGCGCCCTCGCTGCAGCGGCGCCATCCCGGCGATCCGCGCGGCGTCGGCGCCGAAGAGGAGCGCCGCGGAGCCCGCCGCGGCCTCGCGCACGGACTCGTCCTCGTCGAGGAGCGCGTCCACCAGGGCGAGGGCCGCCTCGGGTCGCCTCGTGGCGCCGAGGGCCACGGCGGCGAGGCGACGCGCGTGGCGATCGTCGTCCCCGAGCACGGGAGCGAGGAGCTCGCCAGGATCGATCCCCCTCGCCGCGGCGGCCTGGAGCGCCGCCCGCCGGCGCACCTTGGGATCGTCGTCGGCGAGGGCGCCCCGCAGGGCGTCGGCGAGGGACGCGGGTTCGTCCGCCAGGAGCCGCGCCGACGCGTCCACGGCGGCGGCGCGCACCAGCGGATCCGGATCGTCGCCCAGCTCCTCCACCGCCCGGATCGCCTCGGATCCGCCCGCCCTGCCCAGGGCGTCGGCGAGCGCCTCCCGCAGCGCGGGCCCCGCGCCCGGGAGGGCGTCCACGAGCAGCGGGACCGCCTCCTCCCCGGCGATGTCGACGAGCCGCGACGCAGCCCGGAGCCTCGCGCCCTCCGGCCCCTGGACGAGCTCGGCGGCGAGCCGCTCGGCGAGGATCCGCTCGGCCTGGGTGGGGAGCGAGGCGAAGCGAGGGACGGCGCCGCCGAGGAGGGCCGAACCCTCTTCCAGGTCGGCCGCGAGGGCGACCGTTCTTTCCCGGCTACGCCGTTCCATCGAGACTTCTCGTCCTCGCAAAGATCGGCAACGCCCGCCTCCACCACCAACGGCAAGAGAGCGGGCGAAGGCATTTACCCCCACAACGTACACGACGGGGATCTGACAGTCCAGGGCCGCGGATCTTCGAGGGTTTTTCCACAGGAGGGCGAGAGGGGGCGGCGGGATCCGGGCCGCGATCCGCGCTACGATCCGGTGGCCCCCTCGACCCGCCGCACGACGGCCCGTGTCGATTGCAGCTCAAATATGGGACACCGCGCCGCGCGATGTTCGCGTTGCGCCTCTCGCGGGATCGCAAGAATGTCCACTCCGTCTCCAGCCATCCTCATCTGTGGTGCCATCCGTCCGCGGCTCGACCGCCTGGAAGGCGCCCTCGAGCGGATCGCCCGCCGCGACGATCTCGCCCGGATCACCATGGGCTTCCGCGCCCGCGACGAGCTCCTGGTGCTGGTCCTCGAGCCGGCGCCGGGCGCCGAGCCCGGCTTCGGGCCGGCGGCGGCCGCCGCCGCGCGCCTCCCCGGCCTGCGCGCCCTCGACCTCGCCCCGTCCGGCTCCCCCGATCGCCTCCGCGATCGCGCGCTGCGAAGCTGCGATCCCGTGATCGTGGTGGAGTCGCCGAAGGCCGCCGCCGAGCGGCTCCGGGCGTTCCTCGAGGATCCCGGGTACGCCGCCGCGCCCCCGCCGCCGGTCTTCCCCATCCGCTTCGAGCCGGAGTCCTTCCTCGAGGTCTACAAGCGCGACCTCTCCCAGGGCACGCTCTTCGTCCCCTGGGAGGAGGAGAAGCCCGCGGTCGGCTCCAACGTGCGCCTCGATCTCTTCGTGCCCGGCGACCCCTCGCCGGTGAAGGCGCTCGCCAAGGTGATCCACCACGGCGACGTGGCGGGCCCCGGCTTCGGCACCCGCGTCGCCCTCTCGGAGGTCGCGCGCGAGCGGCTCGAGCTCACCTCGCGGCGGCTGCAGGCGAGCGCGTCCTC
>Ga0180220_1000399_pt1 | contig 51182 bp, 40 predicted proteins | sample eDN5th37CBELigBY_FD_151335 | JGI IMG/M metagenome (GOLD analysis project Ga0180220, IMG submission 151335) | Enriched backyard soil microbial communities from Emeryville, California, USA - eDNA 5th pass 37_C BE-Lig BY (version 2) (version 2) | ecosystem: Environmental > Terrestrial > Soil >...
CTCGAGGCGCCGGTGGAGCGGCTGCGCGAGGAGAAGCCCACCGAGACCGTGGCCGATCTGATCCGCGCCGGGCGGCGCTCCGCCGACCGGGCGGGCCTCCTCTTCAGCGGCGATCTCCCCGCCTCCCTCGGGCTCCTGCTCCGGGGCGGCGGCGCCGAGCGCCGCCTCGACACCGCCGAGGCGGTGGCGGAGGCGATCGAGGGGCGGGAGGACGTCGCGGATCTCCTGCGCTTCTCCGTCTCCGAGGAGCACTTCCGCCTGCGCAGCAGCCTGCGGATGGGCCTCGCCTGACGAGGCAGGCCCGCGAGTCGCCCCACCCGCCGGACCCTCCACCCGTTGGCCAGCCCGACCCGCCACATCCCTCCGAAACCCGTACGCCCGGCCAAGGCGTCACCACGGTCGGCTCCGGCGACCTCTCCTGGCAGGCACTTTCTGCGACAACCAACAGAAGCGTCGCGGCCAAGGTGCCGCCATGGACGCAAGCGCTCCCAACAGACGCGAACATGGCTGCACCGCTTCGTCGAGTGCCGACCACCGCACGGCCTCGAGTGCGATCCCCCGTTTCATCGACCACGACGATCCTGCCTAGTCCACGCGGATGACGAACGCGGCCGGGAGCCGCTCGAGGAGCGCCGCGAGCGCCGCCTCCACCGCCGCCGGCGATCGACCCTCGAGGGTCAGCTTCACCTTGTGGTCGGGATCGTCGATCCGCGGGTAGCTGCCGAGGGCGACGTCGGGGTTCTCGGCCGCCACCCGATCGAGGATCGCCGCGATCGCCGCCTCTCCCTCCCGCAGGTACACGCAGCGCAGGTGGAAGGGCGCCCCGCGGTACCGCACCGCGATCCCGTCGAGGTGCATGCGGAAGAGCTCCGGCACGCCGGGCAGCAGGAAGATCTCCCGGACCTCCGCCACGGGGTACCAGCTCCGCGACGACCGCACGAGGGTCGCGCCCCGCGGCACGTTGGCGAGGCGGAGCGCTTCCTCGGTGAGCGAGCCACCGAAGTGCCGCCGCACCAGCGCCTCGATCTCGGGATCCCGCACCACGTCGACGCCCAGGCCCTTGGCCACCCCCGCCACGGTGAGATCGTCGTGGGTGGGCCCGATCCCGCCCGACGTGAAGATCGGCCGGAAGCGCCCCAGGCAGGCCTGCACCGCCCAGGCGATCTCGTCGACGTCGTCGCGGACCGTGAGGATCCGGCCGACCGCCACGCCCCGTCCCCGCAGGACGTCCACCAGGTGAGGCCCGTTGGTGTCGCGGATCTTCCCGGAGAGGATCTCGTCCCCCACCACGATGGCGGCGGCGGGAGAGCTGGTCGGATGCGGCGACGACATGGGCTGGACCTCTTCGCTCCGCAGCTCGGGCGGGCGCGATGAGGGTACCATCCCCGCCACGAGAGTCGGTCGCGCCTGCGAACCGAAGGTCGCGTCCGCTCTACAGTCAAGGAGCCGGTTCGAGCGGCACGCCGACGGAGTCGAAGGCGGACAGGTCGTATCGAAAGGCGGACGCGGCGAGATAGCCGCCCCGCTCCTGCATCACCTTGGGGACGACGTAGAGGTACTTCGACGTCAGCGCGAAAGAGCCTTCGCCAAACTCGATCTCTGGCGTCCGCTCGAGGATCCTCATCTTCCAGTCGGTCACCCTGGCGAGAAGGAGGAACGAGAGTTCTCTTCCGCTCTCGTTCGGTTCGAAAAAAATCTCGACGGCGATGAACTCGCCCCAAGTCGCGACGAAGCTCGTGGGGTAGAAAGGATACGGCAGTTCCGGGCTCGAATGTACGGAATCCCCAGCCCAGGGAGCCCACCACAGTCTCCCTCGCTTCAGATATTCATGAAACGGATTCGGCTTCGAGATGCCGGCACCCATGATGCCGGCAACCCGAGTCGGGCTCAGCCCCAGACCTGTATTGTATGCGGGCAGGCCGAAGGCGTCGAAGGCTCCTGTTTTCGAGGTCCAGCCCCTCACCTTGGACGCGAACTCGACCTGGGAGACCTCCGACCAGACTAGTAAATCGTCGTTGGCTGCCGCAGCCGTGATCGGTCCAAGCTCGGAACTCGCGAGCAAGGTTCTCTCGTTGGAGCCAGGACCAATCGCCGCGAGGTAGTCCTCACAAGGGAAGAAGAGCTGCTTACTCTCGCCGGTATCGACAGGCATGCAGCCTTGAAGGAGGGAAGCCTCTTGAACCCAAGGCAGCCGCCAATGCCAACCGCTGGGCGTCGCACTTAGGAAAGTTGCTATGCCGAGTTCACCATCTGCCTGAGACACGCTCAACTGGATTGTCGACGGGCTTTGGGGAGCAACGAAGGGGGCACATGGGGTATACTGCAAAGTTTGTGACGCGTCTGTCCTGATCGCGGCGGTCGTTTCGCCGGTGGAAAGGTCGAGCATCCGTCGAACAAAAAGAGAGACGTCGAGAGACGTTCGCGTCTGAGAAAGGCTATGGTGGATTGCCAGCAAGGGCGCCTCAACTCCCTTCAGGCGCTTTGTCCCCACGACAGGACTGCCTGCCCACCACCCGAAGGGGGCAGTCAAGTCGGCCCTCTCGCAGGCGCTCCCGCACTCCACCCAATTGAGCTTTGAGAATGGCATCTTCTCGGGGTCTCCCGCGAGCGGCGTGCATAATCCGTCCTCGATACCCGGGATCTCCGTCCAGATCGACGGATCGTCGAGCCAGGCGAACTCCGGGGGAAGGTCGAGCCGACTGCCCGCCGACCCGCCGGTGCCTGCTGCGCCACCCGCCCCTCCCGAACCCGCTCCGCCTCCTGCACCAGACGAGCCCCACCCGCCAGACCCGCCGCCCGTTGACCAGCCCGACCCGCCACATCCCTCCGAAACGCCTCCGGCTGGGCAAACCGTTATTACCGTTGGCTCCGGGGAGGTTGCTTGGCAGGCACTGTCTACAAGAATTAAAAACAGCGTCGCCGCCAAGGTGGCTCCAGGGACGTAAACGCGCCCTATAGGCGAGAACATGGCTGCACTCCTTCGTCAAAGGCCGACCACTGCACGGCCTCGAGTGCGATCCCCTGCTCTATCGTCTGCACCGGGATCACGAGGGAGTCCATGGCCATCGATGGGACGTCGAGCGCGAGGCCCGCCCTCTCAAAGACACCGTCGAAGGTAATCCCCTCGGCTCCGACCCGGAGATGCCAGACCGTGTAGGCATTTTCGCCCGCCCCGACGAGGACCAGGTTCGAATACTCATCGACCGACAACGACACCTGCCGATAGGTGCCTTCGACGGGCACCTCCCACAGCAACCGGGAGGACCTCTGGCGGAGGTCGTGGCGTACCAGGCGGGCATTGGCCTCGTCCTTGTCCTCGTCGAGGACGTAAAGAAACCCGTTGACAGGGTCGAGTGCAAGGCCGAGGACGTTGGCGTGCGGCTGGTATTCCTCCGGCACCGATCTCGACCAGCGCCCAGAGCCCAGGTCGTATGTCCGAATTGTGCCTAGATCACTCGGATCGCCACCCCCAACGATATAGACTGAGCCGGAGGATGCCGAGTAGGCGGCCCTAGAGCCGACGGGGAGCTCAACCGCTGCACGGCCGGGCGCATCCTCTATTAGGGAGAGCGGGCGATCGCTGGCCGCGGTTCCAAGACCATTTTCGCTCGATACCACCTCGAGGGGTCGAGCAGCCCTGCTCCCTGCACTTGCCAAGAACAGCCCCGGACGATCAAGGCCAAGGGAAGCGAGCCGCCGGCCGGGCTCCACCGGGCTCAGAAAGCGCCAAACCGGGTTCTCCGCCATCTCGAGGAAGGATTCGCTCAGAATCGACTTCACCAACTGGCCGCGGCGACCAAGACGAACGACGGGAGCCCCTTGTGTGTCGACGGTCAAGATGCCGCCTCGGAATCGCTCCCGAAGCATATCCGGCCACCGGATGCGAGCGTCAAATGTGGGGAGAACCAAGAGACATGCGGGATAATCGCAGCCCGCAAAATAATGCGGGGTGTCGAAATCGTCCTTATGGTATCGCGGCGTGACCAAGTGCTCCAGGCTCACTCGGATGCCCTTGGAAAAATTGGTCGAATCTCGGTTGCTGTGATAACCTTGGTTCGGTTCGTTTCCCCAGAGATCGTCTTTGGGCGCCACGATCGACGCCAGGAAGCCGTTCGTCCCAACCAGTTTCTCGCCTTCTATGACGACGTCGCGCGAATCGACACGCTCGTAGGCAGCCGCCGCTAACGTCGCGGCGTACCAGTCCCAAGTCAGGAGCGTCGGCTCGCCGTGTTGCTGGGCAAAGTCCATCGTGAGCGGACTGAAGATCGAGACGTCAGTCAGTGAAGGCGTCTTGAGTGAAACCTCGCGCCACGGGAAAGTGCTCGTTCCCCGTGGAGCCTTGGCCCCACTCGGTCTGCACTGTTCGCGGGCGCACCTCTCCGGCAGCAACGTTTCACTTTCCTCGGCGAAGCAGCTACAGTAACTAAAATAACTCGAGTGGGCAGTCGGCCCTGGATTCGATGCCCCTCCGCCGAGCCACGCCTCCGATTCGATCCACTCGCGGGCGGCGGCCGTGGTACCCCCGGCAACTTGATGACTACTCGTTAGATTGAAGATTGAGCTTCGGTACAAATTGTTCGGGCTCATCCGCAGTAGGGGGACGGGATCGCAAACGTCTCCCAGAATGCGAGCCAACCCCTCGCTATACCTAGTCTTGGGGTCGTTGTTGTTGATTTGCTGCTCAACGTGGTGATTCGAGTTCCGCTGATCTGGATCGGCAAGGTCCGGACAGGCATCGCAGGCATCTGGAACGCCATCACCGTCTCGATCGGACGGCTGACTGCAGCGCCCCTTCTCGAGCGGCCGGGACCCAATACAGTATCCCTGTCCCACCAACTCACACACCTCCTCTACCACCGTGCACGCAAGGGAGGGCCTCCGTGAGCAATATCCTTGCTGGCCAGGAGCCGCCCCTTCACATACGCCCGCCCCGTCACAGGCCGCATCGGGCACAAGACACTCTGCGTATTCCTCGCCGCTGCAGTGAGCGGCAATTTTCTCATCTCCCGAAACACAGGTCCCTGCATTTCGGAGTTGACACGCATCATCCATTTGTTTGTTGCACATGAACCTCGCCCCATCCCGGACGGGATGAGGGAAGCGTGCGCAGGAGTCGCACTCGTCGCCGACTCCATCCCCATCGGAGTCGGCCTGATACTGCGGTTCGGTTGGATGTGGGGCAACAGGAACGAACGGGCAGAGGTCACATACGTCCCCTATTCCATCACGATCATAATCATCCTGGCTTGGGTTATATGTCGAGAATAGTCGTCCGTAAAGATCTCCTCGTTTAGCGAGGTCGTCAATCATTGCCTGTGTACAGTTATCACAGGCATCGCCAACACCGTCGCCGTCGTCGTCTCGTTGATCGGGATTCTTGACTCTAGGACAGTTGTCGTTCCCATCGACGACCCCGTCATCGTCCATATCGTGGTCTAAGGCGAGTCCGATCTTTCCCCGCAGCCAAGTTCCATGACGCTGATGAAAGAGATCCCCGACCGGCGCCTTGAACTGACCAAAGCCGTCCGAACTAGAGCTGTTGATTCCGACGAGAACGTATGCGGCTCGGCTTCGACTGTACGCAAAGGTGCCTCCTCCCGAGTCGCCACCGTCGGTCATGGCCATATCAGCGCGCGCCGTCAACGTTGGCTGGGAGATGTTTGCGACATTCGCTCCGTAGAGTCTGCCACTTCCCGACCAGGTGTCGATCGGACTTGGCTTTCCCAGCCTGCGCTTGCCCGCGAGCTCCGTTTCCGTTCGCCCAAATCCGACGACTAGGGCCTCAGCAGCATCGAGGCCGTTTTCGGGATCGTTGAATGCCTGATCGAGGTCGCCGTACTCCACCGGTGCGAGCCGCTCGACAACTTCGATGGGAACGTCGCCGGTGAGATACGCAATCGCTAAGTCGTGGTCGAAAGAGGGAGGACTGTACTCGGGATGGATATCAAATCGACGAACTTTGACGGGGGTCGCGTAATGGTCTTGGGGAAAACTCACAGTCGGCGAATAGATCGTGAGGTCCAAGTCATCCTCATCAACCAGATCTTGAAAGATGCAGTGAGCGGCCGTCAGAAAGATGTTTCTTCGAACCAGGACCCCCGAGCACATTCCGCTCCCTTCTCTTCCTAGACGGGGGGGGTATTACAAGCTTGCCGACGGTTCCCGCAATTCCCCTTGGGGTGCTGACGTTTTGGGCCTTCGATTGCCAGTCTTCAATTGCGCCTGGTCCTTTTACCGGAGACCGCGTGGTCTGAATGGCCGGGCTCGGAGGCGCCTCAAGCTCGACAGATTCGGTCTCGCAGGCGGCCAGCAGCAGAGGCAAGAGGACCGATAGCGCTCTTGCGGGGGGGGACAGAATTCGCATTCGAGACCTACCCTGAAGGATGTGGTACCCACCTGACCTCGACCGATCGATCCTCGGTCTTTGAATTCGGGATTGTCAAGGGCGTTTTTTTGCGAGGCGAGGCGAGGGCGGAACCGCCTCGCCCTCTCGAGGGGTTGCACTCCACACGGCACCGAAGCGGTGCCACGTCGTTCGGATACCCGACTAGTTCGCGCGATGACGACGAGGTGAGCCCCCTACAGTGCTGATGTTTCCGCATGCCCTACCTTGCAGTGGCGCAGGAGCCCATCCTCGCCGAGCGCACTGTCGGAGGAGACGTGGGGCGAGCCGAAATCCACTGGCCGGACGCGACGTTCTTCGCCGCCTTCGTGATCGGCGCGGTCGCCTTCTTCTGGACGATCTCCCCGTTCATCGTGCCGCTCCTGCTCGCGGGCGCTGCGGTCGCGCTGGTCGGCGGGCTCCACGAGAGGCTCGCCAAGTCGCTGGGCGATCGCCGCCGGCTGTCGGCGCTCCTGGCGTCCATCGCCATCCTCGTCGTGGTGCTCGTCCCCACCGCGGTGGTCGTCTGGCTCGTCCTCCGGCAGTCCTTCGAGGTGCTCGGCCGCTGGCAGGAGGCGATCGCCGAAGGGGGGATCGACGCGCTCCTCACCGGGCGCTTCCGCGACCAGCTCGCGCCCATGTTGCGGCAGCTCGACGAGCTCGGCTTCACCACCTACCTGCGCGACGCCCTCGAGCGGGCCGCCACCTTCCTGTCCACCCACCTCGCGGCCACCGCGCTGATCGTCGCCCGCCTGGTCCTGCAGGCGGTCATCCTGGTGATCGGCATGTACTACTTCTTCCTCGACGGCCCGCGGATCGTGGACGAGCTCGAGGCGCACGGCCCCATGGAGGCGTCGCACGTCCACGAGATCATCTCGGACACCTCCGCAATCCTCCGCGCGATCTTCCTGGCCAGCTTCGTCACCGCCGTGATCCAGGGGATCCTGGGCGTGCTCGGGTTCTGGATCGGGGGGCTGCCGAACGCCGTCCTGTGGGCGGCGGTGATGGCGTTCCTGGCCCTGATCTTCTCCCTGCTCCCGCTCGTCGGCTCGGGCCTCGTCTTCATCCCGGCGGCGATCTGGCTCATCGCCAACGGCAAGGTCCTGGGCGGGATCTTCGTCCTGCTCTGGGGGCTCCTCGTCATCGGCATGGTCGAGTACTTCGTGAAGCCCTACTTCGCGAAGGAGCGCCTCGAAATCTACCCGGTGGTCTTCTTCCTCACCCTCTTCGGCGGGATCGAGGTGATGGGACCCATCGGCGCGCTGGCGGGACCGGTCCTCGCAGCGGTGGTGGGCAGCTTCCTGCGGGTGTGGAAGCGGGACATCCTCCCCGAGCTCGTGCCCCACGGCTTCGCGAAGGAGACTTGAGTCAGACCTTCCGGCGCCACCGCCTCCACCGGAACTTCACGTCGCGGATGGGATGTCCGCGGGTGGAGCGCCAGTAGCTGAACATCGCCCACAGGGCGAAGCCCGTCACCAACAGGAGCACGATCCAGTGCTCCACGTTCGCGACGTGCGCCTGCACCTTCTCGAGGCGATCGGAGAAGAGCCAGCCCAGGAAGAAGACCGCCGGCGTGTTGAAGCAGGCCGCGATCGCGTCCCAGAAGAAGAAGCGCTTCAGGTCCATCCGCTCGATGCCCGCCAGCGCGAACGCGGGCGCCCGCACGCCGGGGATCTGCCTGGCGATCACGATCGCCAGGGGGCCGCGCCGTCGGTAGAACTCGTGGAGCTTTCGGTGGCGCTCGGGGGGCAGCAGCTTGCGAAAGCGCGGGCGCTTCAGCGCCGCGCCGCCGAGCTTGCGGGCCCCGAGGAAGAGGAGCAGATCTCCGCCGACGACCCCCAGCCAGCAGACCGCCAGCGCGATCCACCACGCGAGCAGCCCCTGCCGGGAGAGCGCGCCCGCGGCGAGGACGATGAGCTCCTCCGCGACCGGCGCGCCCACCCCGGCGGAGATGAGGAGAAGGAAGAAGACGAGGTACGAGCCCTCTTCGAGCAGCGACTGGACGACCGCTGCGACTTCCCTCAACGTGCGCCCCTCTCCCGAGCCCTCGCGGAGGGGAAGGTGCGCACGGCGGGCCCCGCGAGCGACCGACCGGGCGAAGGCCCGCGCGGTTGCCCCTCGGGTCGGGCCACCCTACCGTTTGGAGCCATCCCACTCGGCGGTCGTCGAGTGATCCCACCCCTGCAGGGCTCCTGGTGCGACCTGCTCGACTCCTTCCGTTCATCGTAGCGGCGCTCTGCTGCCCTCGAGCGGCAGAGGCGGGGTCGATGCCGTTCGCCCGGGAGGGCGGCGGGCGGCATCCGGCGTACCGGCTCGAGCTCCCCGCGCTCGAGCCCCCCGACGGGTACGACGAGGTTTACATCATCCCCCGGCGCCCCGGGCAGAACCTGGTGCGGTGGTACGGCTTCGAGTTCCGGGAGGTGCTGCTCCCGCAGCTCCCCGGGGCGGGTGTCCGGCTCTTCTACTACCAGACGGAGACCAAGGCCGCGGAGGTGGCGGCGGGCGTGATCCGCGAACAGTACCTGCGCCTCTCCCGGGCCTTCGACTACGTGCCGGAGCGGGAGATCCCCTACATCCTCTACGCGACCCACCACGAGTTCCAGGCCACCAACGCCTTCCCCATCAGCGAGGGCGTCCTCGGCGTGACGAGCCCGAGCGAGCTCACCCTCTCGCTCCCCTTCTTCGGAGACCTCGAGCAGTATCGCCACACCTCGACCCACGAGCTCACCCACGAGTTCACCATCCAGGTGGTGCGCAGCGCCGCCGAGGAGAAGGGGCTCCCCGGCGGCCTGGGCGGCTTCCCCCTGTGGTTCATCGAGGGCCTCGCCGAGTACGCCTCGTTCGGAGGCATGGATCCGGAGGCCAGGCCCGGCCCGGGATCGCCGCGGGGCGCGGACGGCCCCTCCCTGCCCGGCCTCGACCCGGAGACCGAGGCGTGGGCCCGCGACCTGCTCTACCAGGCGTCCCCGTTCGAGGGCTTCCTGATCCCGCCCTTCTACTCCGACTTCCCGATGGGCTACGTGCACACGTACAAGCTGGGCCAGCTTCGGGTCGCCTTCCTCGGCTCCACCTTCGGTCGCTCGCTGATCCTGTGGCTGCTGCGCAACTCCAGCACCATGCGCGCCGGCGGCCCGGGGGGCGCGGCGTCGGTGAGCTTCGCCGACCTGGTGCGGATCGGCACCGGCTACGACAAGCCCACCATCGAGCGGATGTTCAAGGACTGGATCCAGCGCCGCTACCTGCCCGCCTATTCCCAGGCCAGCTCGCGGGTGCCAGCGATCCAGCTCGTGGACGTCCCCACCGAGCCCGAGATGGTGGTGTCGTCCCCCGACGGGAAGGTCCTCCTCGTCCGCGGCTTCGATCGCGAGCTCGGGCTCGGCTCCCTCCACCTGATCGACGCGGAGGATCCCGGCCGCACCCAGCTCGTGGTCGAGGACTCGCGCCCCGGCCTCGAGTCGCTCCACATCGTCTCCCGCCGCACCTTCACCGTCGGCCGGGATCGGATCGCGTGGATCGGCAGGGCCGGTGAGGGCGACGTGCTCTACGTCGCGAAGCTCGAGAAGCGCCCCGCCGGCTCCGGAGACCTCTTCCGGATCCACGACCGGCGATCGTTCCGCCTGGTCTCCCGCCGGATCCTCGAGGCGGGCGATCCCACCTTCTCACCGGACGGCGCCTTCGTCGCGTTCGCCGGCGTCAGCACCGACGGTTTCAAGGACGTCTACTCGATCCGGATCGACCAGGGGATCGACGGGCTGCGCAGGATCACCGACACGCCCTACTCCGAGAGCGGCCTCTACTGGTCGGAAGAGGGGATCTACGCGGTCACCGACGCCGCCCCCATCGGCGACTCGAACGTGGTCCTCCTCGATCCGGAGACCGGCCAGACGCAGCTCGTCGTCGCCGATCGCTCGCTGAAGGAGTCGCCCACGCCGACCCCCGCCGGCCTCCTCTTTGCCTCGGACGCCGGCGGCAGGTGGGATCTGCACCGGGTCGAGGACGGCGTCGCCGTGCGGATCACCGACGTGTCCACGCAGATCCGCTCGCCGGCGCCGGGACCGAAGGGAGACGTATTCGGCATCATGATCACCGGGGGCCGCTTCCGCCTGGTGCGGGTGCCCCCGGTGGAGATCCTCCGCCTCGATCCCCGGGAGCCGATCGATCCCGCCTACGCCGCGGAGGCCGATCCGCTCCCGATCCTCGGGCTCCCCGCGGAGGGGCCGGAGTATCGGCCCTTCGACCACTTCGGCATCGACATGGGCGGGGTGGCGGTGGGCACCCAGACCGTCGCGGTGGGGGGCATCTCCTTCTCGGATCTGCTCCGCGATCGGCTGCTCGCCGTGCAGCTCGCGGTGTACGGGAGCCTGGACTTCACCGACGCCAGCGCCATCTACGTGGATCGCCAGCATCGCACCACCTGGCTCGCCGGCGTGTTCCACACCTTCCAGCCCAAGCGCGATCGCACGTTCTCGTCGCCGGCGCTCCCCGACGACCCGGACTTCTACCTGGAGCGGGAGTTCGGCGCGATGGGCGGGATCTCCTATCCGTTCAACCGCTTCGAGCGCACCGACGTCGTCCTCACGATCGAGGGCGTGCACCGCTCCCGCTTCACGGACAAGCGCGGCACCCGCGAGGAGGCCTGGGAGGATCTCACCGGCGGCAGCGAGCCGCAGGTCATGCTGATCGGGGGGTACGGCTACGACACCATCCGCTTCCACCCGCTGGCGGGGCCAATCGCCGGCTCCAGCGCGCTCCTCTCGGTGGGCGGATCGATGCTCCCCCAGCGCCTCAACGGCGACCAGGGCCTGAACGCCTTCACCGAGGTGGACCTCCAGCACTACATCCTGCTGGGGATGCGCACCACGCTGTGGACGCGGATCGCGGCGGGATCCTCGTGGGGCGGCCGCTTCTCCCGGCAGTTCTACCTGTCCAGCGTCGACAACCTCCGGGGCTACCACTGGGCCGACGATCGCCTCCTCGGCACCCACTTCTACGTCGCCAACGGCGAGCTCTCCTTCCCCCTCGACTGGCTCGTCCGCGTCGCGCTCTTCGAGGGCCTGCGGGGCGTAGGCGCGGTGGACTTCGGCGGCGTCAGCGACGAGTTCGACGAGCTCCTGGACGTGCGCTCGCTCAACCTCGTGGCGGGACTCGACTTCTTCGCGGGGCCCCTCGCCTTGCGCCTGCACTTCGGCTACCCGATCCAGATCGGGCCGGTGCTCCCGGCGGATGGCTGGGTGACCAACTTCGCCCTGCGCCTGCGCTACTGATCCGCCGGCCGCAGCTCCCGGATCCGGGTGAACGACTCCGGATCGTCGGGCGCCGGATCGGCGTAGGCCAGCCCCTCCCCCCAGGCCCCCGACTCCACCAGGTGGCGCAGGTAGGCCCGCAAGGCGCGCTGCTCCGACATCGGCTCGCCGCCGTCGACCACCGGGACGGCGTCGTCGATCGGCGCGACCGTGGGGAAGTACCCGTCTCCGCCGCGGGCGAGGTAGTCGAGGGTCGCGAAGGAGATCTCGGCGTCCGGGGTGACCAGCCTGCCCTCCCGCACGATCTCGATCGCCCCCACGCGCAGGGTGCGCACCCGCTCTCCCTCCCGGACGATCGCGCACGGTCCCGTCTGCGGCTCCTGCACCTGCTCCGTGCCTGCGGGATCGTAGGCGAGGAAGACCTCCCCGCTCACCTGCGGGAAGTGCCCGCGGGACGTGCCCACGCCTCGAAGGGCCGCCTCCAGCGTCGCCTTCAGCACCCGGTGGGTGGTGGTGACGATCACCACGGGGTTGTCGAAGCGCAGCGCCGCCTCCACGTCGAGGAGCCGGATCGGCCCGCCGCCGCGGGCGAAGGTGTCGTGGTCCACCGCCCCGATGGAGCTGCGAATCCCGCCCCCGTTGCGCAGCGCGAACGCCGGCTCGACCGCGCCGGCTTTGCCCCGCCGCGCCGCCCAGACGATCGCGTCGGCGCTGAGGTCGCCGAGGTTGGTCTGGCGGTTGCGCACGTTCTCCCGATCGCCGTCCAAGTACACGCCCGAGCTGGCGAGCTCCACGGAGAGCGGCTCGAGGGCGGCGCGGACCCTCCGCTCGAGCTCCATGGCCGGCCCCTCCGCGGTGGCGCCCCACTCCGCCAGGCTGTGGTCGTCCACGGGGATCGGGCGCGCGTCTCGATCGTAGCCGGCGAGGACCCCGCGCTCGTCGAAGGTGAGGCCGATCCGGCCCAGGTAGCGGTAGGCGCCGTCGGTGGCGAGCACCAGCACGGGCCTGCCGTCCCGGGCGCGCCTCTCGATCGGATAGCAGGGCGTCCAGCCCTCGCACACGCCGGCCCGCCTGTCGCCCGCGTGGAGGCGATCGCCCTCGTTCGCGAGGCGGTCGTCCCCCCCGCCGCCGATGATGACGTCGACGCCGGTGAGGCCCGCGTCCACCAGCTCCAGCTCGCGACGCACGCCCTGCAGGTGCGAGAGCGCGATGACGATGTCGACGCCCTCCGCGGCCAGCGCGTCCGCCTCGCCCTGCACCCGCTCCACCAGCTCGGCGAAGGTGCTCACGCTCGTGGCCCGAAGGGTGGTGCTGGCGACGGTGGCGAGGGTCTCGGTGGTGACGCCGATCACGCCGACGGTGAACCCCCGGCAGCGATCACCATCCGCCGTCGACTCCAGCGTCCCCGCGCAGAGCCTCCCCCTGGGCAGGATCCGCCCGGCGCTGCGCTCCAGCCACGGGCTCGGCTCGCCGGGCTCGATCCGCACCACCAGCGCCTTGGCGGGGCCGTCCCGGAACTCCACGGTGGAGGTCAGATACGGAAAGCTCGCCCGCTCCACCATCCCCGCGAGGAACGCCTCGCCTCGATCGAACTCGTGGTTGCCCAAGGCGCTCGCGTGCAGGCCGATCGCGTCGTTCGCCAGGCTCACGGCGTTGACGCCGTCGAGCTCGAGCTGGAGGGCCGGCGCCGGCATGAAGGTGTCTCCGGCGGCCAACACCAGGGTGGGCGCCGCCTCCCTGCCGCGGATCGCCTCCACCAGCGCGGCGAAGCGGCCGAGGCCGCCCACCTGCGTGACCGCCGGGACGATCTCCGACTCGGTGTCGGAGACGTGGAGCAGCACCAGCCGCCTCTCCCCGGGGGTCGGGGGCCCGGGCCGGGTTGCGACGGCGGCGCAGGAGGCGAGGATCAGGGCCGCAACGGCGACGGGGTGGATCCGCATGTCAGGCTTCCCGGAGCCGGAGCCGGCCCTCGGCCGTTGCCCCGGCGACGAACGTCAGCCCGCAGTAGCTGCAAATGACCTCGTCACCGCTGACGAACCCGTCGTCCGCCGGGTTGTTCGCGTTGCACGCGGGGCAGTCGAACTCCCGGAAGACCCGATCCGCCGGGGTGGGCTCGTCGTCGTCGAAATCTTCGAACATCCGACGAAGCAGACCATCGCGGCGTGCCCTCGTCCAGAAGATTGCCGCGGATCGCCTCCCTATTTCAGGGTCCGAAACGTCTCGTCCACGACGTCCATCAGCTCGAAGAAGGAGGCGCCGTAGGCCAGATCGTCCCCGGCGCCGGTGCCGACCGCGTCCACGAAGAACGTCCCCGAGCGGCACATGCGGACCAGGTCCGGATCCTTCGACGAGGGCGCGCCGTCCGGGAGCGTCTCGGTGCAGACCCGCTCCCCCGTCGAGGCGCGCCGGTAGCAGCAGCTCCCCGAAGGGAAGACCACGATCGCCTTGCGGATCGAGCCGGACGCCATGTGCCCGTCGAGGAGCAGGAGCTGCTCGTGGAAGCCGCCGGGCCCCGCCGCTCGCATCCCGTAGCCATGCAGCAAGTACAGCACGGGATAGCGGACGTCGGCGTTCGCCGGATCGTCGTACCCGGGCGGCAGGACCACCGCGAAGTCCCGCTCGATCCCCCCGAGGGCCTCCGAGACGAAGGTGCGCGAGGAGTCCCGGGTCCAGAAGGAGGAGCGATCCGCCGGCGGATCCGGGAGCTCGGGCCACAGATCCGAGACCCAGCGGAAGAAGAGCTGCAGCCGGTTCATGACCTGCCGAGGGGTGCCGGCGTGATCGCCGTCCCCTGCGAGGATCTGCTGCGGATCCGCGTCGGCGTTCCCGTAGAGGAAGAGCGCCTTCCTCGGGAGCGATCCCCGCGGGAGCTGGAGCGGGGCGAGGTCGGCGTCGGTGGGGGGCGACCCGGGGAGCGTGGAGACGCCCAGGAACGCGGCGGCGGCGGGATCCCCGAACGCGAGCTCGCCGAAGACGATCGCCGCGGAGAGGTCGAAGTTGAAGAGGTCGCGGATGCCGCCGTCGGCGAAGAAGGCCATCCGCGCCCTGGCGGCGTCGGTCCACGCCTCCTGGATCCGGGAGCGACCGTCCAGCGCCCTCAAGCGGCGCCTCCCCGGCGCCTCGCTGTGGAGGCCGTCTCCCTCGCCGTGATCGCCCGTGCCGGCGATCCCGTCCAACCCCACGTCGTCGAAGGGCTCGCCGGGATCCCACGAGAGGTTTCCCTCCGTGCCGCGGGGGCGGTCGCGCCAGTGCCAGGCGTCGCCGTTGGGATCGGCGACCCCTCGCGCGAACGGGCTCTCGGCGGGATCGGCCACGCAGCCCCCGCCGCCGTCCTCGCGCTCGTTGGGGCAGCCGTCGGCGCCCACGTCGAGGAAGGGTTCGTGGGATTGGATGAGGATCGGCTCGCCGAAGTCCCGCCTGCCGTTGGCGTTGACGTCCACCGCCAGGGCGAAGGGCACGGGCCGGCGATGGGGCGAGCAGGGATCGTACGCGCCCGCCCCCACGCGGTGAAGCTCGGGGCGCAGCTTGGGCGTCGCCCGGGCGGCGCCCCCCTCGCCCGCACACGCCGCCTGGGGATCGGGCTCGGCGCAGGCGTCCACCGCGCGGCCGGAGCCCTCGCAGAACCAGACCGGCTCCTCGCCGTCGCAGAAGGAGATCACCGGGTGGCGCCCCTCCGGGTTGTAGACGGCGTCTCTCACGCCGCGGAGGACGATCGGATCGTCGCAGAGCTCCTCGCCCCGGGCGAGGATGTCGGCGTCGAGGCCCGGCGCGAAGAAGGGCGACGCGTCGCTTCGCGAGAGCGGGTTCCCGAAGGCGCGGGCCAGATCCTCGAAGAGGTCGAGGTACGCGTCCCGATCGAAGGATCCGCCGTTGGAGGTGTACACCCACCGGTCGAAGCCCTGGCGGCGCTCCGGGGTCGACACCTCGAGGCGCGACGGCCCGAACTCCATGCAGGGCAGCGCCGCGGGATCGTCCAGGACCTCGGGCCTGGTCGGGTTCGCGGCGAGGATCGCCTCCAGCTCCGCCAAGGAGCAGAAGCCGCCCAGGTGCTGGCGCTCCATGTAGGAGAGGAACCAGCCGGCGTCCAGCGGGCCCCCCAGCGCCCCGATGGCGTCGAAGCGCTCCGGGCGCTCGGCGCCCAGGAACGTGGCCCCCATCGCCCCCATCGAAACCCCGGCGATCGCCCGGTAGGTCGGCGCTTCTCGCTGGGGGGAAGACGTCGTCCCCTCCGACCCGCAGGCCGCGAGGAGGATCGCCAGGATGGCCGCGCCCCTTCTTCCCACCGGCCAAGCTGGAGGCACCCTCGACCGGGATGCAACCGGCCGGGCGATCCCTCGCCGGGGCGCCCGCCGGTCCCGGCCGCCTTGCCATCCGCCCCGGGTCCGCATTGAATCGACCGGGAGGTCTCTGCGTCCCATGGACGAGGGCCCGCGGACGGCGGGCTCTCGAGGAGTCGAAGGAGCGAGCGAGAAGGAGCCGAGCCTTCGCGCGAAGGCGCGAGGCGAGGAGAGCGTTCCCGCCCTGCCGGGGCGATCTCCTCGAGGCTCCGGCCGATCGAATCGATCCGCGAAAGGTGGACCCCATGCGCAAAGAGAGCCTCGCTGCCATCCTCGTCGCCACCGCCCTCGCGTGGCCGACGTCCGCGCTGCCCCTGACACCGAGCGATCCCGACGCCATGCGCACCCCGTTCACTCCTGGAGAAGAGCTGGTCTACAAGATCACCGCCCTCGGGATGACCGCCGGCAAGGCGCGCATCAGCGTCGGCGCGTCCACCAAGCGGGACGGCGTCTCCGCGTGGCCGGTGGTGGTCCAGGCGCGCACCGACTCGATCTTCGACTCGATCTACTCGGTGAAGGATCGCTTCGTGACCTGGTGGGATCCCGCCACCGGCCGGGTCTTCGCCAACGAGCTCTACGCCGAGGAGAGGGGCAAGCGGCACCGCAGCCGATCGCGCCTCGACCACGAGAGCGGCAAGGCCGAGGTGCAGCGGCTGAAGGAGTGGAGCGGCGAGAAGTCGACCCGTTCCTACGAGATCCCCGCCGGGGCCTATGACATCGCCGGGGCGATCCTCGCGCTGCGCGGGAGGCCGATGGTGCCCGGCACCGTCGAGGAGGTGGACGTCTTCGACGGCAAGAAGGTCTTCCGCCTCCGCTGTATCGTCGAGGGGCACGAGAAGGTGAAGGTGGGCGCCGGCTCCTTCGACGCCATCGCCACCCGGGTGCAGCTCGGCTTCGACGGGAACTTCCAGTCCAAGCGAGACCTGAAGACCTGGTTCTCGGCGGACGAGCGCCGCATCCCGCTCCGCATGGAGGCCGAGTTCGTCCTCGGCTCGGTGGTCGCCGACCTCATGAGCGCGCAGAAGGGCGTCACCCTCTGAAGCCGCCGCGCATCGCGACGACCGCGATCTCCATCGCCTCCTGAACGGGGATTCGACCTCCGCCCTCCCAGGGCCAACGTTGCCTCACGGGGGGCGCGGGGGCGTTGGGGATCTCGGGCATCCACATGGGGAAGGCGGCGGCGGTCGCTGGCCTCGTCGCGATGGCGCTGGCGCCTCTTCGGGCCGACGCCCTCCCCTTCATGCGGCTCTTCCTCCAGGGCGAGGTGGACACGCTGGGGCGCGGGGGCGCCGAGCCCTTCCGCGATCCCAGGGCGGAGGCGCTGCGCCTCGAGCGGCCCGCCCTCCTGGCCAGCGAGGACCAGGTGCGCCTCGCGGTCTTCCTGGAGAACGAGCTCACCCTCGCCCTCCGCGCCGGCGCCTGGGCGGGGACCCACGCGGACGATCAGCGGCTGGGCCTCACCACAGCGATCCCGGTGGGCGCCCCCCTCGGCGGGATCCCCCTCACCGTGCTCGCGGGCCTGCGGCGGGAGACGGGCCTCACCCGCCTGCAGAGCCGAAAGAACGGCCTGCTCCTCTCCCTCGAGGAGGAGCGGGATTGGGCGATCGTCGGCGTCGCCGCCCGCCTCCCCTACGACCTGTCCTTCGGAGCCTCCCTGGAGCCGGGGGAAGGGAAGACCGGCTGGATCGGCGAGGTGCGCTGGGATCCGGCGCCCTACTCCACCGTCTGGCTGCGGCGCCGGGGGCGGAGCGGCGACTACGCGATGAAGGTCCCGGACGGCGCCGCCAAGAACGTGTACTCGCCCTCTCTCACCTACAGCGTCGACTCCCGGAGGGGCGACTGGGAGGCGGGGGGCGGCCTGCGCAGCGAGCGCGCGTGGATCCAGGGGGGCATCCTCGCCGACGCGCCGTGGGACCTCTGGGCCGAGGCCGGCGGCATCCCCCTCGAGTGGCTGGCCCTGCGGGCCGGCGTCGATCGCACCAGCGATCGCTTCGAGGATCGGATCCGCGCCGACGGCACGGGCAACATCGCGTCGATGAACCTCGGCCTGCGCACCACCCGCTGGTACGGCGGCGCCGACGTCGAGCTCGGCCCCCGCGACGACCTCGCCCTGCGCTGGGTGCGCTCCTCCTTCGAGACCTGGTCCCAGGCCGAGGAGATCGGCACCAACGCCGCCCGCGCCTTCCTCCACGTGGACTACGACTTCGGGTTCTTCTTTCGAGGGGGCTACCGGGTCCAGTCGAACCAGGTGGCCGTCGGCTGGGGGCATCGCACCGCGTGGGGCCTCGACTACGCGCTCGGAGCGCAGTGGCTCCGCCTCGATCTGCCGCCGGGCGACTACGCCCTCACCTCCGACGCGCTGGCCCGGGAGATCGCCGCCGAGACCATCGAGAGGACCCGCGCCGATCTCCTCGGCCTCACCGGATCGGTGGGGTTCACGGCGGGCAGGTTTCGCTTCGACGCCGCGGCGGGGCAGTTCGTGCCCCTCGCGATGTCCCGGCCGGACGCGCCCCCGTCCGGCTCGTCGGGGAAGCCGTCGTCCCCGTCGCCCTCCGAGGGGAGCTGGCTGGACAGGCTGGCGCAGGCCGTGCGCGATCATGGCGGCGGCAACCGGGTGCTGCTGCGGATCACCACCACCTTCTAGGTGCCTCGCGAGAGCGCTCCGGAGCGGCGGGGCGTTGACCCGCGGGCGCCTCGTGAAGACCGTGGCACCGGATGGGGCGGAGACTCCTCGCGATCGCGGCGCTGCGACTGGCGCTCGGCCTGGCGCTGGGGGGCGCGGTCGCCTTCGCCATCATGTGGCCGCCGGAGGCGCGAACGCCCGCGAGCCCGCCCGCCGCGGAGCGATCGTCGGTGACCCCGTCGGCAACCGAGCGGGAGCCGCGCGCATCGGCGCGGATCGGCGTCTTCTCCACCCTCCACAAGCTTCGCCCGGATCGCCCACTGCCGCCGTCCGGGCGCGACTCCATCGAGCTGCGCGCCCTGCGCGGCGAATGCGAGGGTGCGCAGGTGGCGATCGCCGCCGGCGAAGACGCCCTCCCCATCGCGGGCGTCGCGCTGCAGGGCTCCCTCGGCGTGGGCGCGAAGCTGCGGACGTTCCGCGAGGGGATCGTGCGGCTCGCGCGCCCGTCCGGCCCGGAGGGGGACGCGGGCCTCTGGCCCGACCCGCTCATCCCCGACCGCGACGCCTGGGAGGGCCAGCGCCGCCGCGCCTTCCCCTTCGAGGTGCCGCCCCGCGAGGTCCGGGCGGTCTGGGTCGACGTCTGCGTGGACGGGAGCGCCGTGCCCGGCCTCCGCGCGGCGACACTGGTGCTGCGACGCGCCGGCGGCGGATCGTGGACCATCCCCTTGCGGCTGCGGATCGAGCGCGCCGGCGTACCCGCCACCGCCACGCTGCCGACGAGCTTCGGCTTCTCGTCGCGCCGCGCCGCCCTCGGTCACTTCGGGAGGCAGGGGACCCAGCGGGAGATCGAGCGACTCGATCGCCTCTACCGGGAGGCGCTCCTCTCCCACCGGATCTCGGTCCACGGCGGCACCATGGATCCTCCGCCGTTCCGCGTGGAGGAGGGCCGGCTCGTCGTCGACTTCGAGGCGTACGATCGGGAGCTCGGCCCCTTCCTGGGCGGCGCCGGCGCGCGCGCCACCACCGCGGAGCTGCGCACCCACCCCGCCCTGCGCACCGACGACGATCGCGTTCGCTACTGGGCGGCGATCGCGGCGCACCACCGGGCCAAGGGGTGGACGGCGATCCTCTTCGACTACGGCAAGGACGAACCCTCGCGCGCCGATCTGCCCCAGGTCGCGGCCCGGGCGCGGCTGGTGAAGCGCGCGGATCCCTCCATCCGCACGCTGCTCACCGCCTCCTTCGATCCTTCCCTCGCCGCCGTGGTGGATCTTTGGGCGCCGAACCTCAACTGCATGTGGGTCAAGTCGCACGCCGGGGAGTTCTGCCCGTGGCGGGCCGCGCGGGACGCCTACGATCCCCTCCTGGCCCGGGGGGCCATGCTGTGGTGGTACCAGAGCTGCTCGTCCCACGGCTGCGGCGGCGCCGACGACGCCTCGCCCGGGGCGCCGCAGCGGGCCGCGCCCCGGGGGGACGATGCGGCACGGGCCTACTTTCGCGGCTGGCCCTCCTACGTGATCGACGCGCCCGGCACCCGCGCCCGGATCATGGGCTCGCTCGCGTTCGCGCACGGGATCGGCGGCGAGCTCTACTGGGATACGGTGCAGGCCTACGCGCCGAAGGGCGAGCCGCGGGATCCGTGGGACGGCGCGTCCCTCTTCGGCTTCGGCGGCAACGGCGAAGGGACCCTCCTCTACCCGGGCACCCCCTCCCGCATCGGAGGCAGCAGCCACGTCCCGGTGGAGAGCCTGCGGCTGCGGCACATCCGCGACGGCCTCGAGGACTACGAGCTCCTCCGGCTGGTGGCGGCGAGAAAGGGGGCCGGGGTGGCGAAGGAGGCGGTGCTGGAGCTGGCGCCGACCCCCTTCGAGGTCCGCGACGATCCGGAGGCCTTCGAACGGGTGCGGGCGCGCCTCCTGGACGCGCTATCGGCGCCCGTCGAATAATCCCCGGGCGCCGGCGTCGAATGGATCGACCCGTTCGGAAAGGCAGGTCCCTCGATGCGAACCTCCACCGTCGCCCTCGCCGCCGCGCTCGCCTTCGCCCTGCCCTCGCCCACGAGGGCGGCACGGAAGGCGGCGGTCCCCAAGGAGAAGCTCGCCGCCGTCCGCTCCACGCCCTGCGAAGCGATGCCCGCGCCGTCGCAGAAGGAGCCCTGGCCCGCGGGGGAGCGCCTCTCCTTCGAGATCGACGTGATGGGCGCGAGCGCCGGCAACCTGGTGCTCATGGCGCTGCCGCCGGTGGGGAAGGGAACGTCCCGCGAGTTGCCGCTGCGGGCCCTCGCCGCGTCGAACTCGTTCTTCTCGAAGGTGCGGCGGGTGCGGGGGCGCTCCACCTCCTACGTCCGGGCCAGGGACATGCACCCGAGGCGGTACGAGGAGGAGTCGAACGAGGACGGCGTGCACCGCTCGGCCAACGTGGTCTTCCAGCGCCCGTCGGAGGGCGCGGTGGTGAAGGTGGACTGGCGCAGGGACGAGGAGAAGGGGCGGGCCAACCTCCGCTACGCGAACGACGCCTTCGATCCCGTGTCGGCGGCGTACTTCCTCCGCACGGTCGAGTTCGAGAAGGGGCAGAACCTCTGCTTCGACTCCTACGGGATCCGCAAGCTGTGGAGGGTGCAGGGCGAGGTGGTGGGCAAGGAGCAGGTGCGCGTCCCCGCCGGGAGCTTCGAGGCGTGGCACCTCGAGGGCGTGGCGGTGCGCACCGACGATCCCCGCAGCGCCCGGGAGCTCCACATCTGGATCTCCGCCGACGAGCGCCGCCTGCCGCTGGCGGCTCTGGGGGTGCTCGACCTCGGCGCCGTCCGCGCCCAGCTCACGCAGATCGGCAAGGGGCCGGAGGCCACCGAGGCGTCGATCGTCGCCGACCTGGAGCGGCCGCTGCCCAAGGCGCCCAAGCCCGCGCCGGCGGCGCGGCCCCGGCCGCGCTGATCCGGGCCGATGCGGTGATCCCGAAGATCGGCCGGTACCGCGCGGCCACCCAAGAAGTGAGAACCATCGACACTTCCATTCAATGCGGGGCGCGCAGGAAGCGGCCGGGGCCCGCGGGGCGGACGAGGCCCTTCGCGCAGAGCGCCGCCAGGCGCCTCGCCACCTCCGCCTGATCGAGCCCGGCCGCCGCGGCCACCTCGACCACGCTCGCGGGGAGGAGCCCCAGCGCGTCCAGGACCGCGTCCGACCCTTTCGCGGGCGCGGCGTTCACCGCCTCCCCCCGCAGGGCAGGCAGGAGCTCCTCGACGGAGCGGACCGCGGCCGCGCCTTCGGCGAGCAGCGCCTCGCCCCCCGCGGCGGCCGGGCCGAGGTCGGGCGCGGGCACCACGAAGACGGGCCGCCCCAGGGAGACCGCAGCCCGCGCCGTGTAGAGGCTGCCGCTCCCCGCCGCCGCCCGCACCACCACCACCGCCCGGGCCAGCGCCGCGATGAGTCGGTTGCGCCTGGGGAAGTGCTCCGCCCGCGCGCCCTCGAGGGGCGGGAGCTCGGAGGCGAGCCCGCCCTTTCCCGCCAGCATCCTCCCGAAGAGGCGGCGGTTGCGCGCGGGGAGCGGGCGGAGCAGGCCGCTGCCGAGCACCGCGAGGGTCGCGCCGCCCGCCTCGTTGGCGCCGTCGTGCGCCGCGGCGTCCACTCCGAGGGCACCGCCCGAGACCACGGTGTAGCCGGCCGCCGCGAGGCTCGCGCCGAAGCGCCGCGCCAGGTGGATGGCCCCGGGATCCGCCTTCCGGGCGCCCACCACCGCGACGGCAGGCGGGAGCCCATCGGCTCCCGTGCCTCCCGCGCCGGCGAGATCGCCTCGCACCCACAGCGCCTCGGGCGGATCGACCAGCCCGCCGAAGTCCGGGTACCCCTCCTCCCCGCGGAGAAGAAACCTGCCGCCCCGCGCCGCCACCTGGGCCCGGAGCGCCGCGCCGAGGGCGACGAGATCCTCCGACGCCGCGAGCAGCCGCGCCCGGGCGCCGGCGCCGAGATCGAGCGCGTCGGCGAGCGCCTCCCGCGGCGCGCGGCAGGCGGCGAGGGTCGATCCGAACGCCGCGGCGGCCGCCGCGATCGATCGCGACGACAGGCCGCGGATCGACCAGAGCGCGAGCCTCGCGCAGCGCTCGGGATCGGTCGGGTCCGACTGGATCGGGTCCATGCACCAATGGTGCACCACTGCCCCGACATTCACCCGGATCCCCGAACGAAGAGCGGCCCCGCTCCGATGGATCGGAGGGGGCCGCGTGGTGGCTACGGGTGGATTCGAACCACCAACAACCGGCTTATGAGACCAGTGCTCTACCCTTGAGCTACGTAGCCGCAGGCTCCTCGCCGCCGGGGCGAAAAACGGCGCGGAGAATAGGGAGGCGCCCCTGGCCTGTCAACCGCTCGCTGCTCGCCCCGGCGCTTTGGCGCCCGGGCCGCCCGCGATCAGTCGTCCAGCGGCTCGCCCCGCAGGATCGCGCCCGGGTTCTCGGCGAGGAGGCGCCGCGCGACGTCCTCGCCCGCCAGGCGCTTCAGCTCCGCGATGGAGTCGCCCACCCACTTCGCGGCGTCGGTGGCCGAGTGCAGATCGGTGGCGGCCACCGCGTACAGGCCCTCCTCGAGGAAGGAGCGGGCGAGCTTGCGCGCCGTGCGCCCGTAGCGGCCGTTCAGGGCGCCGATGTCGAGCTGCAGCCGCGCCCCCGCGCGCACCGCCTCCGCCGCGCGGCCGGGGCGCTCGAACTCCTTGCACCGCTCCGGATGCGCGACGAGCGGCGTGACGCCCTGCACCCGCAGCCGGAAGATCAGCTCCCCGAGCTGCGGGAGCGACGCGAAGTACGGCGCCTCCGCCAGCATGTAGGGGCCGGATCCGACGTAGCGCCTGCCCTTCTCGATCCGTTGGAGCAGCTCGGGGTCGAGCACGTTCTCGGCGTTGGAGTGGAGGCGCAGCGGGATCCCCTCGGCGTCCAGGAGCGACTGGACCTCGGCGCGCCGCTGGTCGCAGAGGGCGGGATCGTGGCTCGCGTACTCGGGCCGGGCGTGGGGGGAGCAGGCGACGTCGCCGAAGCCGACCGACACGAGGGCCCGGGCCATGGCCAGGGAGTCCTCGGCAGACTTCGCGCCGTCGTCGATCCCGAAGAGGAGGTGGCAGTGGAGGTCGACGTAGCGCACGGTGCCGCGACCCTACCACGAGGGGCGCGCTCGCTCACCTCCGGGTCCCCCTAGTCCTCCTCCCGATCGTCCGGCCGGGGGATCGCCGGCGCCTCGTCCCACTCGTCCCGCCGCACGGGGACGCGGTAGGACTCGTCGAACCACCGGCCCAGGTCGAGGAGGCGGCAGCGCTCGGAGCAGAACGGATCGTAGGGGTTCTCGGGCCTCCTGCCGGCAGGCTTTCCGCACGCGGGGCACTTGCGCGTGGTCATTCGCCTCGCCTCGTGCGGCGCGCCCCGGCCGTGCGCCCCCTGGCCTCGCCGCCCGCCTGCTTGCGGCGGTGGTAGAGCATGAGGTTGTAGTGGCTCTTGCAGAGTCCCTTGGCCACGACCGCGCGCTCGCAGCCCTCGGTCGCGCAGATCCGCGCCACCCCTCGGGGAGCCGGCTGGACCAGCGCGCGGGCGATCTTGCGTCCGACGTCGTCGCCGATCTTCACGGCCAGGCGCTCGAGGGTCTCGGTGAGGTCGGCGGCTCCGGATTCCTGCCTTCGTGAGCGTCGCATGGTTCCTCCCGAACGAAGTCCGTCGACCATACCTTCCAACCTGCGCTCCCTCCCGTCAACGCCGGTGTCACAGCCGCCCGCCGGCCGCCCGTCCGCACGCTCCGGCAGGCGGGCGTCGTCGACTGTTGACGTATGGTGAAGCTGTCCCCTTGCGCTTTCGCGGCGGGTCGGTTAACTGTCCGTGCCAACCCCCTCCCTCCCTGCCCTTCGTGCAATCGGAGTTCGAGCAAAATGAACGCGAAAACCAAGGATCTCTCCAATCGGATCGCCAACCGTGTCCGGAACCTCCGCATCGAGCGGAGCTGGTCGCAGCCGGAGCTGGCGCGCCGATCCAACCTCTCCAACGCGATGGTGAGCATGGTCGAGCGCGGCGAGCGCACGCCCTCCCTCGAGGCCCTCGCCTCCCTCGCCGCCGCCCTCGAGGTGGATCCCGCCATCCTGCTCTCGGTGGACGAGTCCGCTTCGATGAAGGCCGACGCCCGCCGCCTCGCCACGGAGCTTTCGGACCTCAAGCTCCCCCGCGCCGACATCGAGGCGATCCGCCGCATCGCCCGCGCCCTCGCCGCGGAGCACGAGCGGGCGGCGCGCCGCCGGCGCTAACCCTTCGGGGAGATCGAGCCACGCTCGTCGTGGCAGGCCCGGACCAGCTCGAGCACGGTCTCGAGCTGGAAGGGCTTGGCGAGGATGGCGGCCACCATGTCGGCCGCCTCTCCTCGGCGAACCTCGGCCAGGGGGAGGGCCGTGGTCAGCAGGATCGGCGTCGACGCGAGCTCGCTCCGCCGCAGCCTCGAGACCAGCTCCAGACCATCCACCGCGCCCAGGTAGGTGTCGATGAGCACCACATCGGGCCGCGTGGACGAGAGGCAGGCGATCGCGCCCGCCTCGTCGCAGGCGATCTCCACCTGGTGGCCCTCGGCCCGCAGGGCGTCACCGAGCGCCTCGGCGCAGGCCGGATCCCCATCGACCACGAGCACCATCTCCCAGCCCCCTGTCCCGCAAGGCTTCCGCCGGGCGCGACGTCAGGCAAGTCCTCGCCGGGGGCATTCGAGCCGCCGACGCGGGATCGAAGGGGAGCTCCGTGCCGCGCGCCCGCCGCCGCCGCGCGCAGGTCGCGCCCTATGGGCGCCAGGGTTCGATCGGAGCGCCCTCCTCCACCCAGACGATCCCGTCCTCCTCGGTGACGGGGAGCTCGGTCAGCGTCGACCGCTTGGGGCAGACGCCGCCCGCGCAGGCGCCGGTCTCCGGCTCGAAGAGTGCGCCGTGGGCTCGGCATCGCAGCCGCGAGCCGTCCGGCGTGAAGAAGGTCCCGTCGCCGAGGTCAAGCTCCAGTTCACGATGGGTGCACACGTTCAGGTAGGCGCGCACCGTCCCTCCCACCCGGACTGCGAAGGCGGGGACCTCGCCGCTCCCCCCGCGGACCCGGAAGCGGATCGCGCCGCGCTCCGGGATCTCCTCGCTCCTGGCCACCTGACGTCTGGGCATCTCGCCGGGTAGGGAACACCTCGCGCCCGTGCAGGTCAACTCGGACGTGGTGCGGTCCCTCCTTGCGCATGGGTACGCGGTGCCTAGCTTCCCCGGGGCGTCGCGCACGGGCCCGAAGGGCGCCCGACGCCGGCGAGGGAGAGGGGGACATCGGTGGGATCGTTCGAGTCAGGCACCCGCGCACGAGACGACGAGAGCTTCCTCGACTGGGAAGGAAGGGCGACCCTCTTCGAGGACGAGGACGCGACGGACGAGGAGGAGCTCGAGGACGAGGACGAGGTGCCCCGCCGCCGGCGCGGCGCGCGCCAGGGGGATCCGGATCTCGAGGCCCGCGACGACGACGAGGACGAAGAAGACGAGGAGGACGACGACGACGAAGAGGAGGACGCCGAGGCGGAGCCGGAGGAGGACCTCTGACGGCCTCGCGCGGCGGCGCCTTCAGCGGAAGCCGTGACAGATCGGGAAGCGCCAGCCCACTCCGAACGCCCGGGGGCTCACCTTGATCACCGGGGCGGCCTGACGCCGCTTGAACTCGGAGCGACGCACGAGCTCCGCCACCCGCCTCGCCACCGCCTCGTCCTCCCCCCGCTCGATCAGCTCCTCCACGGAGTGGCGCTCCACCAGCAGCCCGCGCAGGATCCGATCGAGCACGTCGTACGGCGGCAGGCTGTCCTGATCCGTCTGGCCCTCGCGCAGCTCCGCGGACGGCGGTCGGGTGATCGTGCGCTCCGGGATCACGACCCGCTCCCGGTTCAGGTGCCGGGCCAGCGCATAGACCTCCGTCTTGAGCAGATCGCCCAGCACGGCGAGGCCGCCGGCCATGTCGCCGTAGAGGGTGCAGTAGCCCACCGCCAGCTCGCTCTTGTTGCCGGTGGTGAGGACCATCGCACCGAGCTCGTTGGACAGCGCCATCAGCACGACGCCCCGCGATCGCGCCTGGAGGTTCTCCAGGGTGAGGGTCGAGGGGCCTGCGGGGAGCGCGGGCGAGAGCACCTCCTGCAGCGCCACGTACGACGACTCGATGGGCAGGCGCAGGAGGCGGATCGCCAGGTTCCCCGCGAGCGCCTCCGCGTCCACGTTGGAGATGCCCGCCGTGTACCGGGACGGCATGGCCACCCCCACCACGTTCTGGGCGCCCAGCGCCCGCACCGCGATCGCCGCGGTGACCGCCGAGTCGATCCCGCCGGAGAGGCCCAGCACCACCCGGGAGAAGCCCGACTTGCGCACGTAGTCGCGCAGCCCCAGGGTGAGCGCCTCGAGCACCTCTCCCGGGTCGGCCCCCTGCCGGCCGAACGCGCCCGACGGCGCCGCCGGGCCGCTCTCGTCCGGCTCCGCCGCCCGTCCGCCGCCCGGCGCCACGTCGACGACGAGGAGCTCCTCGACGAAGGCCCCCGCCCTGGCGAGGATCCTCCCGTCGGCCCCGGCGACGAAGCTGCTCCCGTCGAAGACCAGCGAGTCGTTTCCCCCCACCAGGTTGCAGTAGACGATGGGCGCGGCGCTGCGGGTGGCGGCGCGCGACACCAGCCACTCCCGCACCCGCTCCTTGCCGCCCTCGTACGGGGACGCGGAGAGGTTGAGGAGGAGCCGGGCGCCGGCCTCGGCCGCGTCCCGGGCGGGATCGACGAGGTGGCGCCGCCGCTGCCCGGGGAGCGGCTCGCTCCACAGGTCCTCGCAGATGGTGAGGCCGATCCGGACCCCGTCCAGATCGAAGACGCAGGGCGCGTCGCCGGGATCGAACCACCGCGGCTCGTCGAAGACGTCGTACGCGGGGAGGAGTCGCTTGCGCGCGACCGCCACCTGCCTCCCTCCCCGGAGGACGACGGCGGCGTTGTAGAGGCCGGTCCCGGGCCCGTCGTGCGGGAGCGCGTGGCCCACCGCGATCGCGACGGGGAGGTGGCGGGTGCGCGCGGCGAGATCCTCCAGGGCCCGCACCCCCCGCTCCACGAACTCCGGGCGGAGGAGGAAGTCCCTGGCGGGGTATCCCCCCAGGGTCTGCTCCGGCAGGAGCAGGACCGACGCCCGGTCCCTCGCCGCTTCCTCCGCGAGCGAGGCGATCCGGTCGACGTTCCCTTCGAACGCTCCCACCGTGGTGTCGATCTGTCCGATGGCGATGCGCATGCGGCTGCCCTTATCGCACGACTCGAGCGGGTCGCGCCTCCTCCCGACGCGAGAAAGATCGGGCCGGTCGAGCGAGGGATCCCGCCGGAGCCGTTGCCGCGACGACGCTGCGCGCCATGGTCGCCTTGCCCGGGGGCGCGGGCCTGCTAAACCCATCGCGTCCCGTCCGGCTCGCCACCCGGGGAGAGACCCCCATGACGAGAGTGCTCCTGATCGACGACGACCCCGAGCTCCTCGAGATCCTGGGGGAGTGGCTCACGGGTAGGGGACACCTCGTGCGCACCGCGCGAGACGCCGCCGGCGCGGTGGCCGCCGTGAAGGAGTTCGGCCCCGACCTCGTCCTCCTCGACGGCGTCCTCCGGGGCACCTCGGGGCAGGAGGTCGCGCAGGAGCTGGAGCGCCACGCGCCGGTTCGGGTGGTCTTCCTCTCGGGCCTCCCCCGGGACGAGCTCCCCCCGGATCGCCTGGTGCTGCAAAAGCCGATCGACCTCGACGAGCTCGACCGGGTCCTGCGCAACCCCGCGAGCGCTCACTCCGCTCCGATCCCCGAGGCCAGCCACTCCAGGTAGGCGGGCAGCCCGGCGGCGACGTCCAGGCGGAGCACCTCCGGGCACTCGTAGGGGTGGAGCTCCACCACCCGCGCCTGCATCCTCTCGAAGGCGTCGACGCGGGTCTTGAGGATCAGCAGCGCCTCCTTCGAGTCCTCGATGGCGCCCTGCCACCGGTAGATCGAGCGCAGGCCGTCGATCACGTTCCCGCAGGCGGCGAGGCGCTCCTCCACGAGCGCGCGGGCGATCCGGGCGGCGGTGTCCGCGTCCGGCGCGGTTACGAGAACGACGGCGTACTCCATCGGCTCCTCCTACAGGATGTACTTGGAGAGGTCCTCGTCCTGGACCACTTCCTCGAGGCGCTGGCGGACGTAGGCGGCGTCCACGCGAATGGGGTGCCCCGGCGGCAGCTCCGACGCCTCGAACGAGACCTCGTCCAGGAGCCGCTCCATCACCGTGTGCAGGCGCCTGGCGCCGATGTTCTCGGTCCGGTCGTTCACGAGCTGGGCGATCCGGGCGATCTCCTCGATCGCGTCGTCGGTGAAGGAGAGCTCGATCCCCTCGGTGGCGAGCAGGGCCGTGTACTGCTTGATGAGCGAGTTCTGCGGCTCCCGCAGGATGCGCACGAAGTCCTCCTGGCGGAGCGGCTCCAGCTCCACCCGGATGGGGAAGCGCCCCTGCAGCTCCGGGATCAGATCCGACGGCTTGGCCACGTGGAACGCGCCCGCCGCGACGAAGAGGATGTGATCGGTCTTCACCTGCCCGTGCTTGGTGGCGACGGTGGAGCCCTCCACGATCGGCAGGAGATCCCGCTGCACCCCCTCCCGCGACACGTCGGGCCCCTGCCCCGCCCCCTGGCGACCGGCGACCTTGTCGATCTCGTCGATGAAGACGATGCCGCTCTCCTCCGCCCGGGCGAGGCCGTCGGCCTTCACCCGCTCCATGTCCACCATGCGGCTCGCCTCCTCCTGCTCGAGGAGGGCGCGGGCCTCGGGCACCCGCAGCTTCTTGCGCCGGGTCCGCTTGCCGAAGGGCCCCGGGAGGTTGCCCAGCATCTCGCCGAGGTTGATCCCCATCTCCTCCATGCCCTGGGGGCCGAACATCTGCATCATCGGGATCTGCGGCGCCTCGGAGACGTCCATCTCCACCATCCGGTCGTCGAGCTTCCCCTGGCGCAGCTCCCGCCGCAGGTCCTCGCGCGGAGTGACGGCCGGCTGCACGCCCTCCCCGGCGCCGGAGGCCGGGGCGAGGAAGCCCACGGACTTCGCCCGCTCGGACGCGATCACCGGCGCGAGCAGGTCGAGGAGCTTCTCCTCCGCCTGCGCCGCCGCCCGCGCCCTCACCTTCTCCATCTCCTCGTCGCGCACCAGCTTGATGGAGATCTCCACCAGGTCGCGGATCATCGACTCGACGTCGCGGCCCACGTAGCCGACCTCCGTGTACTTGGAGGCCTCCACCTTCACGAAGGGCGCCGCGGCGAGTCGGGCGAGCCGCCTGGCGATCTCGGTCTTCCCCACGCCGGTGGGCCCGATCATGATGATGTTCTTCGGCGCGATCTCGTCCCGCAGGGAGGGATCGACCTTCCGCCGCCGCCAGCGGTTGCGCAGCGCGATCGCGACCGCCCGCTTCGCCTGCTTCTGGCCCACGACGTAGCGGTCGAGCTCCGCCACGATCTCGCGAGGGGTGAGCGACTTCATGACAGCTCCTCGAACACCAGCTTGTCGTTGGTGAACACGCAGATCTCCGCGGCGATCCGCATGGCCCGCTCCGCGACCTCTCGCGGCGGCAGGTCGGTCGCCTCGAGGAGCGCGCGGGCGGCGGCGAGGGCGTAGTGGCCGCCGCTGCCGATCGCCGCGGCGCCGTGCTCCGGCTCGATCACGTCGCCCGAGCCGGTGAGGATCAGGGTGCGCTCGGCGTCGGCCACGAGCAGCAGGGCCTCCAGGCGGCGCAGGTACTTGTCGGTGCGCCACTCCTTGGCGAGCTCCACGGCCGCTCTCGTGAGGTTGTGGGTGTGCTCCTTCAGCTTGGCCTCGAACTTCTCGAAGAGGGTGAACGCGTCCGCGGTGCCGCCGGCGAAACCCGCGATCACCCGGCCCTCCGCGAGGCGCCGCAGCTTGCGGGCGTTCCCCTTCATGATGGTCTTGTCCATGCTCACCTGGCCATCGCCGGCGATGACCACGCTTCGCCCCTTGCGCACCGCGAGGATGGTGGTGCCCCGCAAACCCGGCGACTGGCTCATGCTCTCTCGCTCCGTCCCCGCGCTCGATCGGCGGGACGGCGCAGAGTATAGCGACGGCGGTCCCCCGCGCCCGCGCGAATCTCCTCCTCCACGGGTTCGCGGGCGCTCACGCCCTGGGATGGGCCTTGTCGTACACCGCCATCAGGTGCTCGACGCTGACGTGGGTGTAGCGCTGGGTGGTGGACACCGAGGCGTGGCCGAGGAGCTCCTGGATCCCGCGCAGGTCGGCACCGTTGTCCAGGAGGTGGGTCGCGAACGAATGGCGCAGGGCGTGCGGGTGCACCTTGCGCTGCAGGGCGCAGATCTTCGCGTAGCGATCGAGGGCCCTCGCCACCCACCGGGTCGAGAGCCGCGCGCCGCGGTAGTTCACGAAGAGCGCATGGGGATCCTGCCCGCGCCGGGGTCTCGAGAAGAGGCGGGGGCGCAGGGCGAGCCAGCGATCCAGGGCCGCCAGGGCCTTTCGCCCCAAGGGAACGATCCGCTCCTTGCGGCCCTTGCCGAAGACCCGGACCATCCCCGCCGCGCGATCGACGCTGGAGAGGTCGAGGCCGCACAGCTCCGAGCAGCGCAGGCCGCCGCCGTAGAGCAGCTCGAGGATCGCCCGGTCGCGGCAACCGAGGACCGTATCCTCCCGGGGGGTCTCCAGGAGCGCCGTCACCTCGTCGATCGGCACCACCTTGGGCAGAGGCCTTCGCTGCTTCGGCGTCGCCACCAGCGTGCCGGGGTTCGCGGCCACGCGGCCCTGCTTCTGGAGGAAGCGGTAGAACGAGCGGACCGCGGAAAGCTTTCGAGCCACCGACGCCGGCGCCAGCCGTCCGTGCATCCGGGCGAGGAAGCCGCGCACCGCGAGGGTGTCGGCGCCGGCGGGATCGATTCGGCCCTCCTCCAGGTACGCCTGGTACTGGCGGAGGTCGCCCTCGTACTCCGACACGGTGCGGGCGGAGTAGCGCCGCTCCACCCGCAGGTGCCGCAGGAAGGCGACCATCTCCTCCGGGAGGGACGCCGCCTTGGGCAGGGGATCGGAGCGGTGGCTCATCGATCGCGAGCCTACCGGCGCGGGTGCCGAGCGCCAGATCCGGCGCTGTGGAAGAGTCAACGCGCCGCGGTGCCGAACGCCGCCGGCACCTCGGCGAGGTACACGCCGAGGCGCGCCGGATCGAGCACGGCGTACGCCACGCCCTGGTTCTGGCCCGAGACGATCTTCGTCCCGGCGAGGACCCGCTGGTCGAGCATGTGCGGCGACGCCGATCCGTCCGCCGGCACCATCGCCAGGTCGAGGGCGTCGGCGTCGGTGCGGGCGTACGTCACGAGCAGCACCGACTCGTCCGGGGTGGCGGGCTCGTAGGTGTGGATCCCCCGGGCGACGAGCAGGGACTCCGCGGGGGACGCCAGGGGCGCCGAGCGCAGATCGCAGGCCCTGCCGTTGCGCGTGCAGTTGGTGCGGAACAAGAGCCGCTCGTCGTTCCCGGAGAACGAGTAGCCGAACACGCCCTGGGCGACCTTCACCGCGTCCTCCTCCCCGGAGACGTCGGCGAGGAAGAGGTCGATGCTGAAGATCGGCGAGAGCTGCCGCTGCACGAACGCGAGGTGCCCGCCGCCATGCGACCAGATGAAGCTGGGGACGTTCGGCCCCAGCCGGCGCGGCTTCGGGTTCGCGGCGACCTTTGCCCAGGTGAGGGCGCCGCCTCGGCTCTGGGGGCTGTAGCGATCCAGCCAGGCGATCCGCGCGCCGGTGGGATCGAAGTCGAACTCGGTGACCTCCGTGCCCAGCTTCGCCGCCGTCGACGCGCCCTTCGGTAGCACGTAGAGGTCGCCGAACTGCTTCTTGTGGGAGACGTCGCCGATGAAGGCGAGGTGGCCGCCCTCCCGGGAGAAGCGGAAGGCGGGGACGCTCTTGCCCACCCGCACCGGCGTGCGCCCCGGCGTTTCCAGGAAGAGGTCCATCGAGCCCGTGTCGTTGCGCGCGGTGTAGGCGAGCCGGGTCCCGTCGGGCGACCACTCGTAGTCGGCCACCCGCTCGCCCAGCGTCTGGACCTCGCCGCCGCCGAGGCGCGCCAGCACGAGCTGCCCGCCGGAGATCGCCCTTCGCCTGGCGGCGATCGATCGACCGTCGGGAGAGAACTCGAAGGTCGCGATCCCCTCGGCGATCCGCGCCGGATCGCCCCTGCCGTCGGCGGGGCCGACCCAAAGCACGCCCTCCGCCACCCATCCGAGCTGGGCGCCGTCCGGGCCGAAGGCGAAGAAGGAGACGTCCTCGGCCACGCCGCGGGCCTGGCTCATGGCCACGTCGCCCACCACCAGCGTCCCGGACTGCTTCTTGAAAGACCACGAGGTGATCGCGCCCACCTGCGCCCCCGTGGGCGAGAAGAAGAACGAGCCGGGGAGCGTGGCCACGTCGCGGCCCAGCACGATGGGCGCGCCGAAGGCCGAGAAGGTGGCGGTGCCCAGGTACATGTGGTCGGGGGCGTTGTGCCCCTTGTCCTTGGCGAGGTGCGGTTCGGCGAGCCACGCCAGCGCGTCGCCACCCGGCGCGGCGATCACCTCGCGGGCGGGGCCCTTGGCCACCAGCTTTCCCTCCCCCCGGTAGACGGGGGTGGAGTTCGACTTGCAGCCGGCGAGGGCGAGGGCGGCGAGGAAGATCGGGAGGAGGCGCATCGTCGGCTCGGGAAGACGGTCAGGCCGTCTCGAAGAGGTTCACGGGAGGAGCGAGGGGATCGTCCGCGTCCACGTGGAGGCGCTGCGCCCACGGCGCGAGGGCCTGGCGCGCCCGCTCCACCATCCTGCGGCGTCGGTCGATCTTGCGGACCTTCCCCTCCAGCGGCGGGAAGAGGCCCCAGTTGACGTTGGTCGGCTGGTACTCGTAGCCGGGAGGGTGGGCGTCGCCGGTGACGTGGCGCAGGAGCCCGCCCAGCGCGGTGGCGGCCGGCGGCGGCTCGAAGGCGCGCCCGTCCAAGCGGGCGTCCACCGCCAGCGCGGCGAGGAGGCCCACCGCCGTGGACTCGACGTAGCCCTCCACGCCCACGATCTGCCCGGCGAAGAAGACGTCGGGGCGCGCCCGCAGCGAGAGGTCTCCGCCCAGGAGCCGAGGGCCGTCGAGGAAGGTGTTGCGGTGGATCTGCCCCAGTCGGACGAACTCCGCGTTCGCCAGCCCCGGCAGCGTGCGGAAGATCCGGCGCTGCTCCGGCCAGGTGAGCCGCGTCTGGAAGCCCACCAGGTTGTAGGAGGTGCCGGCGGCGTCCTCCCGGCGGAGCTGCACCACCGCGTAGGGCCGCGCGCCGGTGCGCGGGTCCACCAGCCCCACCGGCTTCATCGGCCCGTGGGCCAGGGTCTCGTCGCCCCGCTCGGCCATCACCTCGATCGGGAGGCAGCCCTCGAAATATCGGGGCTCCTCGAAGTCGTGGGGCTGCACCTTCTCGCCCGTCCGCAGCAGCTCGACGAAGGCCCGGTACTCGGCCTCGTCGAGGGGCAGGTTGAGGTAGTCGTCGCCGCCCTTCCCGTGGCGGCTCTGGGCGAAGGCGATGGCGGGATCGATGGAGTCCGCGGTGACGATCGGCGCGATGGCGTCGTAGAAGTACAGGCCCTCCGCCGCCCCGGTGACCTCCGCGATCGCCCGGGCCAGGGCGTCCGACGTCAGCGGCCCCGTGGCCACGATCGCCGGGCCCTCCGGGAGCGCGTCGGCCTCCGCGTGCACCCGCTCGATCCGCGGGTCGGCCTCGATCCGCGCGGTGATCGACGAGGCGAACCGCACCCGGTCCACCGCGAGGGCGTCGCCCGCCGGCACCCGGGCGGCGTCGGCCGCCGCGAGGATCAGCGAGCCCATCCGCCGCAGCTCCTCGTGGAGCAGGCCCACCGCGTTCTCGGGGTTGCTCGAGCGGAAGGAGTTGGAGCAGACCAGCTCCGCGAGGTGATCGGAGGTCTGGGCGGGGGTGCGCTTGGCGGGCTTCATCTCCACCAGGCGCACGCGGCGCCCCCGCCGGGCGATCTGGTGCGCCGCCTCGCAGCCGGCGAGGCCGCCCCCCACCACCGTGACCACTGGTTCACTCATTCGTTCGCTCCTGCTACCAGCGTGGCACCCCGCGGGCAAGCGACGGCCGGCGAATCGACGCGTGATGGATCGGCCTGCCGGGCGAGCCCTCGCAGGCCCTCCCCCGCGGCGACCGCCGGGCCGCCGCGGCGCGGCCGCGCCGCCGGCACCACCCTAAAACGGATGGAGGCGACGATGGCGTACGATCGGCATTTCCTCGAACGGATGCGCAACCGCCTGCTGGAGAAGCGCCGGGTGTTGGTGGACGCCACCCTCGCCAACCAGCGCGAGATCGAGGGGCTCAAGGCCCAGCAGTCCCCGGCCGAGATGGAGGAGCACGCCCAGAGCTCCGCCGCCGAGTTCGTCCTCACTCGGCTGAGCGAGAACGCGAGGCGGGAGGTGGCGCAGATCGACGCGGCGATCGCCCGGATCGACGCGGGCACCTACGGCGAGTGCGTCGAGTGTGGGGAGCGGATCTCGCGGGAGCGGCTGGAGGTGGTCCCCTACGCCCTGAAGGACTCGGAGTGCACCCGCCGCGAGGAGCAGCGCCTGGAGCCCGGCCGGGAGTACCCGACCCTCTGAGCCCGCGAGTGGCCGCCCGGCGGGGATCAGATCAGCCCGCGGGCCCGCTTGAGCTGGTCCATGGTGCGGTTGTACTCGACCTCCCACTCGGCGGTGCCCTCGGTGAGGTTCTTCATCCGCGCGCGGGCCTCGCGATCGAGCTCGGCGTCCAGGTCCAGGTGCTTCTTGAAGATGGCGTAGATCTTGCGGCGGAGGGTGGCGTCCTCCGAGTAGACCTCTTCGACGTTCCGTGAGATGAGCAGGAACTCGATCATCTGCCCGATCACGTACTCGATCCCCTCGTCGCCCATCTTGAAGCCGCGGACGTCCGCCATCTCGCGCTTCACCTGGTTGAACTTCGAGTGGTCGTACCCGCGGCGCTCGAGGGCCTCCTTGGTGGCCTGGTTGACCCGCTCCTCCGAGGCCAGGTACTCGCGCATGATCGCCGACATGTCCATCTCGGCGTCGTTGATCCGCAGCGTCTCCACTTCGATGTCGTTCTCCTTCATCAAGGTCTGGACGACCTCGCGGGCGATGACCGGGATCACTTTCGGGTAGAGTCGCATGCCTCGATGCCCTCGCATGGCAGGGGTCGCTGGCAGCGCCACGATCCCCCGCTCGAACGCTGCCAAGTTAGGCAAAGGTTTAGACTACGCAAGCCGCGGGCGGCAAGCGCTAATCTCGGATTTTTTCAGTCGGTTGGACCTCGCCCGGTGAAAGGGGCCGTACGGCGTCGTCGGCGGGTGGGAGCGACGTCGCGCCAGGGGCGGCGCCGTTCCTCTCCGCCGCGGCGAGCTCCTTCGCGGCGGCGAGCTGCGCCTCGGCGGCGCTGTCGCGATCCTCGATCGCCTCGCCGATCTCCGCCGCCTCGTCCATCGACTGCGCCGCCCCTTCGGGGAGCTCGGAGTCCCGGTCGGGATCCTCCTCCCGGCGGTGCAGGAACTCGACCACCCGCCTGGCGAGGGCCTGGTTGAAGCCCTCCACCTCGGCGATCTCCTCCGCGGTCGCCGCGCGGATCCGCTTCAGCGATCCGAAGTGTCGCAGGAGGGCGCGGCGGCGCTTCTCCCCCACCCCGGTGATTTCTTCCAGGACCGAGCGGAAGTTCCGGGCGCGGCGCAGCTTCTGGTGGAAGGTGACGGCGAAGCGGTGGGCCTCGTCGCGCAGCCGCACCAGCACGAAGTTCTCGGCGGAGTTCTGCCGGAGCACGATCGGGTCCTTGCGCCCGGGCAGGAAGACCCGCTCGGCGCTCTTCCACGCGGCGCCCTCCCGGGTCTCGCCCTCCACCTTCGCCTCCGCCAGCGACGCGAGGTCCACCTGCCCGAGGAGCCCCGCGTCCTTCACCGCGGCGCGGGCCGCGTTGAGCTGGCCCTTCCCCCCGTCGATGAGGAGGAGGTCGGGCAGGTCGCCGCGGGCCACCCGCCGGGAGATCACCTCGTAGATCGCCGCGAAGTCGTCCTGCCCCTCGAAGGTCTTGATTCGGTAGTGGCGGTAGCGGGATTTGTCGGGCTCGCCGTCGAGGGCGGCCACCTGGCTGGCCACCACCATGGTCCCCTGGAAGTTCGAGATGTCGAAGCACTCGATCCGCCTGGGCAGCCGGGCGAGCTCGAGCCGGGACTCGAGCCGCTCGAGGATCTCCACGTTGGAGCGGTTTCGCTTCTTCGCCTCGACGAAGGCCTGCTCCGCGTTCTTGACGGCGAGCTCCACCAGCCGCCTCTTCTCGCCGCGCTTGGGGACCAGCACCCTCACCTTGCGGCCCTTGCGCTCGGAGAGGACCTCGGCGGTGAGCCCGGCGTTCTCCACCGGCAGCGGCAGGAGCACCTCGTCCGGCACCGCCGCGCCGGTGGCGTAGTACTGGTCCACGAACGAGGCGAGCAGCTCCTCGGTCGGGAACTCCTGGCCGGTGAAGGGGAAGCTCTGCGCCGACACCAGCTTGCCGGTGCGGATGAAGAGGGCTTCGATGACCAGGTCGGGCCCCTCCCGCCACGAGCCGAAGACGTCTTGATCGATCGCCTCGCTGAAGACCGTGCGCTGGCGCTCCAGGCTGTGCTCGATGGCCCGGAGCTGGTCGCGGATCCGGGCGGCGTCCTCGAAGCGGAGGTCCGCCGCCGCCACCTTCATCCGGCCCCGGAGCTGGTCCAGCAGCTCGGGCTCCTTGCCCTCGAGGAAGAGGATCGTCTCGCGCACGCTGCGGGCGTACTCCTCCTTCGGCACCTCGTACACGCAGGGGGCCGGGCAGCGCTTGATCTGGTAGAGCAGGCACGGCCGGGTGCGCTTCTCCAGCACCTGGTCGGTGCAGGTACGGAGCTGGAAGTACCGGTTGATGATGCGCAGCGTCTCCCGGATCGCGGTCGCGCTCGAGTAGGGGCCGAAGTAGCGGGCGCCGTCCTGCTTCATCCGGCGCACCACCTCCAGCCGCGGGTACGGATGCCGCTCGTCCAGGCGCAGGCAGATGAACGCCTTGTCGTCCCGGAGCTGCACGTTGAACCGCGGCTTGTGCCGCTTGATCAACGTGTTCTCGAGGATCAGCGCCTCCTTCTCCGTGTGGACGAGGATGATCTCGATGTCCCCGAGGATCTCCTCGAGGAAGGGGACGAAGGCGCGGGTGTCGGAGGTCGAGGGCTGGAAGTAGGAGCGGACCCGCGAGCGCAGGTTCACCGCCTTGCCCACGTAGACCACCTTCCCGTCCCGATCCTTCATCAGGTAGACGCCGGGCGAGACGGGAAGATCGGCGAGCTTCTGGCGGAGGGCTTCGTTCATCGCGGGGGCAGTCTTCCGAAATGGGGAACCCCTGCGCAAGGCCAGGGCTTCTCGGGATTCGCCGTTCGGCCGACCCGACCATCCCCGGCGAGGCCTACCTCCTCCTCGACCAGGAGCCTCGGGGCCTTCAGGGCGCGCGCTGCGCCTGCACCCAGGCGAGCACCACGTCGTGGACCTCTGCCACCACCGCCGGGTCCAGCCGGTCGATGGTGTCTCCGTGCGTATGCCAGGCGGGATCGTCCAGGTCGATGAGGTCGACCACGGGGATGCCCCGCTTCAGGAAGGCGATGTGATCATCGAGCACCTGCGGGCCCGGGGCGTCGACGAACGAGCGGGCCCCGCGGGCCTTCGCGAGGGCGAAGATCTCGTCGAGCACCGCCCCCGCCTGCTGCTGCGAGATGCCCTCCCGCCGGATGCGGGTTCCCTTGCGCCCCACCATGTCGAGGACGACGCCCTTCGCCGGCGGGGCGACGCCCGTGGTGAACCAGCGCTCCGCCAGCTCCTTCGAGCCTAGGAAGTGGTGGTGGATGTGGCCCTTGGGCCCCTCTTCCCCATCGAAGAACACCAGATCGACGCCGACGCCCTCGGGGGGCGCCGTCGCCGCGAGCGACCGGGCCAGCTCGAGCAGCACCGCCACGCCGGAGACGCCGTCGTTGGCCCCCTCGAACGGCAGGTGCCGCTTCGCCGGATCCGGATCCTCGTCGGCCCAGGGGCGGATGTCCCAGTGCACGCCGATCATCAGCCTGTGCTTCGCCTCCTTTCGGAAGGAGGCCACCACGTTGACGAGGGACCAGTCGAGACCGACGTCGTCCATCTTCACGCGGAACGGCAGCCGCCGCACCCACGCCCCCGTGCCCTCGAGCCGCTCGACGATCAGCGCCTCGACCCGGGCCTTGTTCGGCGTACCCTGCGTCGCGGGCCCCACCGCCACGATCGCCCGCGCCGTCTCCATGATCCGCGCGCCGGTCGCCTCCGCCTGCAGCGCGTCGTCCCTCGCCTTCACCGCGGCCACCCCTCCGCCGGCCAGCAGCGCGCCTGCCGCCGCCGCCATCACGATCGTCCTGCGGGCCATCCTCTCCATCTCCTTCGCCGATCGTCGCCCCCTACCCTACCGCCTCAGCGGCGGGCGCGCTTCCGGGCGGGGTACGGGGACTTGCGGGAGGAGCGCTTGGGGCCTGGGCGGGAGCCGCCCGCGTCGGCCCCGGGCGCGGGGCCCAGCCCCAGGTCGGCGTCCTTGAGGGCATGGATCCGATCCCGGATTCGGGCGGCCTCCTCGAACTCGAGGGCCTCGGCGGCGGCGTGCATCTCCTTCGTGAGCCGCGCGATCTCCGCGTGGATCTCGGCGGGCGTGCGGTACTCGGCCCCGCCCTCCGCCGCCAGGGGCACGGTGCTGTAGTCGCTCTCGACGGTGGGGCCGAGTTCCAGGATGGTCTTCTTCACCGTCTGGGGCGTGATCCCGTGCTCGCGGTTGTACGCCTCCTGCTTCGCCCGGCGTCGGTCGGTCTCGTCGATCGCCTTGCGCATGCTGTCGGTGATCCGGTCCGCGTACATGACCACCCGGCCCCCGACGTTGCGGGCGGCCCGGCCGATGGTCTGGATCAGCGAAACGGACGAGCGGAGGAAGCCCTCCTTGTCCGCGTCGAGGATCGCCACCAGCCCCACCTCGGGGATGTCGAGGCCCTCCCGGAGCAGGTTGATGCCCACCAGCACGTCGTGCTGCCCCTGGCGCAGCTCCCGGATGATCTGGATCCGCTCGAGGGTGTCGATGTCGGAGTGGAGGTAGCGCACCTTCACGCCCACCTCCGTGTAGTACTCGGTGAGATCCTCCGCCATGCGCTTGGTGAGCGTGGTCACCAGCACCCGCTCGCCCCGCTCGGTGGCGGCGCGGATCTCGGCGAGCAGGTCGTCCACCTGCTGCGTCACCGGCCGCACCTCCACCTCGGGATCGGTGAGGCCGGTCGGCCGGATGATCTGCTCCACCACCACGCCCTGCGCCTTCTCCAGCTCGTAGTCCGCCGGCGTCGCCGAGACGTAGATCGCCTGGTTCACCAGCTTCTCCCACTCGCCGAACTTCAGCGGCCGGTTGTCCAACGCCGACGGCAGGCGGAAGCCGTACTCGACCAGCGTCTCCTTGCGGGAGCGGTCGCCCTTGTACATGGCGCCGATCTGGGGAATCGTCTGGTGGCTCTCGTCGACCACCAGCAGGAAGTCCTTGGGGAAGTAGTCGAGGAGGCAGGGGGGCGGCTCGCCGGCCTTCCGCCCCGAGAGGTGCCGCGAGTAGTTCTCGATCCCGCTGCAGAACCCCATCTGCTCGATCATCTCCAGATCGAACATGGTGCGCTGCTCGAGCCGCTGCTCCTCGACGAGTTTGTTCTGGCTCCGCAGCTCCTGCAGGCGATCCCGCAGCTCCTCCTGGATGGAGCGCAGGGCCTCCTGCCGCCGCTCGGGCGCCGTCACGTAGTGCGAGTTGGGGAAGATCGCGACCTTGTCGAGCCTGCCCAGCACCACGCCCCGCAGTGGATCGACCTCCGAGATCGCCTCCACCGTGTCGCCGAAGAACTCGATCCGGATCGCCTTCTCCTCCTCGTACGCCGGGAACACCTCGAGGGTGTCGCCGCGCACGCGGAAGGTGCCGCGGTGGAAGTCGACGTCGTTGCGCTCGTACTGGATGTCGACCAGGGCCCGCAGGACCCGATCGCGCAGGTACTCGCGGCCGACCTCCAGCGACTGCAGCATGCCGTAGTACGACTCGGCGGAGCCGATGCCGTAGATGCAGGACACCGACGCCACGATGATCACGTCGTTGCGCGTCAGCAGCGAGTGCGTCGCCGCGTGGCGCATCCGATCGATCTCGTCGTTGATGGACGAGTCCTTCTCGATGAAGGTGTCCGACGAGGGGACGTAGGCCTCGGGCTGGTAGTAGTCGTAGTACGAGACGAAGTACTCGACCGCGTTGTGGGGGAAGAGCTCGCGCAGCTCCCCGTAGAGCTGCGCCGCGAGCGTCTTGTTGTGGGCCATCACCAGCGTGGGCTTGCCGGTCTGCGCGATCACGTTGGCGATGGTGAAGGTCTTGCCGGTGCCGGTGGCCCCCAGGAGGACCTGGTGCTCGTCGCCCCGGCGCACGCCCTCCACGAGCTCGCGGATCGCCTGGGGCTGGTCCCCGCGGGGCTGCATGTCGCTCACGAGCTGGAACGGCGTCATGGGACGAATCACCTCGCTCACGAAAACCTCCGGCGGCCCGGTTGCAGTCCTGCGCGAAGAAGCCCGCCCGGCCGCGTGGGCGGTCGGGCGGGGGGTCGCATTGCCCTTGGTCGTCCCGAGGCGCGATCGCGAGGCGCCTCGGACCGCGCGCCTCTTCAGGGCCCGGCGACGATCCGGGAGACGGCCGCCTCGTCGACCTCCTCCCTGGTGAAGGGGAGGCGGAACGACCGGTTCTCGAGCCAGTCCGCGACGAGGTCACCGTAGTGGTCGCCGTCCCGGTGGAGGTCCTGGCCCCCGGGGAGCTGCAGCCAGGTGACGAGCCCCTCGTCGGACGCCTCGCTCACCATCCGCAGCGACGCGCCGGCGGTGTGGTTGAACGTCTTCCCGGAGAGGCCGGGGTTGGCCACGTTCACGGTGAACTGGCCGCCCTGGTTCGCGAAGGGGCCGAGGTCGAGCTTGGGCGCCACCAGGCTGAGCTCGGTCTTGAAGGTGACCGTGTGCTTGCGGCCCCACCGCCAGCGATCCGGATCGGCGCCCCAGAGGTTCCCGATCTCGGCGCCGGCCTTCTCCAGGGCGGCCCGCAGCACCTCGCGCTGGGTCCGCTCCGCGCCGTCGATCACGTTCCACAGCGCGTCTCCGCTCACCCGCTCGTCCGGGCGCTGCAGCGCGATCACGAGGGGCCGCACCAGCGAGTTGGCGTCGGCGCTGGTCAGGGACATCCCCGCCGCCGCGAGCTTGTCGCCGTAGGCCACGTCCAGGATCCGCGGCAGGGTGAAGTGGAAGGCCGTGCAGCCGATCGACTCGCGGGCCTCCACCGCGTCGTCCGAGAAGGCCGAGTCCGGGTCCGCCCCGACGAGCCCCGTGGGGCAGGTGTACGCCCACGCCTCCAGGGCGGAGACGATCCGCTTGGCCTCGTCGGAGAGGTCGTCGTCCGCCGCGTCGAGCACCGCCGGGACGATCTGGGCGGCGAGCAGCGAGTAGGTGTCGCCCTGCAGCTCCTTCGTGGAGTCCGGGGTGATCGAGCCCGCCGTGGCCTCGAGGCGCTCCGCCACCCGGGCCATGCGGAAGCCCGGGGCCACCAGGCCCTGGAGGTAGACGTCGTCGTTGGTGGGGTCGCCGTCCGCGGAGGCGCCGGTCATGTCCTGGTTGGCGGTGGCGATCCAGCCCTGCGCCGGATCGAAGAGCTGGGGCAGATCCTCCTCGGCCACCCAGCCCCCCCATTCCGCGCTGCCGTCGCCGGGCAGCGGCATCCACGGCGGCAACGACCCGGCGGGATCCGACAGGCTGTAGGAGGCCCAGGGCCGCTTGGGGACCCGGGCGTGCGGGTACCATCCGATGTGGCCATCGGTGTCGACGAGCACGAAGTTCTGCGCGCCGACCTCGAACTTCTTCAGGGCCTCCTTGGCCTCGGCGACGCTCCCCGCCCTCGCCAAGTCGTAGAAGGCGGCCAGCTCGTCGCTGGGCTGGTGCCCCGTCCACCGCACCGAGATCGCCTTGCGGCCCGCCACGTCCTTCTCCACCACCGGGCCGTGGTGGGGCACCCACTCCAGGGTCACGTCCTTGCCGCCGATCTCCACCACCTTGGAGACGAGCTTCACCTCCTCGCCCTCGAAGATGACCGCGTCGCCCGCCTCGTTCAGCGTCTCCACGTAGACGTCGGTGACGTCGTAGTTCGCCACCGTGGCGCCCCAGGAGACGTGGTCGTTGCGGCCGATGGGGAAGCCGGGGGCGCCAGGGAAGGTGGCGCCGGCCACGTGCAGGCTTCCTTCGCCGTTCGTCTTGGAGTCGAGCTCCGCGAAGTACCACACCGGCGCGTTGCTCAGGGCGAGGTGCGGGTCGTTGGCGAGGATCGCCTTGCCCGCCTCGGTGAGCTGCGGCGCGACGACCCAGTTGTTGGACCCGGCCTGCTCCCCCGGCGGCGCGAAGAACGCGAGGTCGGGGCGCGCGGCGCGGGCCGCTGCGAGCAGCCCCTCCACCGGGCGCAGCCTCGCCTGGAGCGCAGAGACCGCGGCGGGATCCAGGGTCGTCCTGGCGCGGAGGGTCGCACCGACCTCCCGGGTGAAGCGGGCGATGCCCGGTCGCATGGTGAAGAAGTCCACCGCGAGGGCGGGGTCGAGCTTGGGAAAGGCCTTGCCCAGATCCATCTCGCCGTCCGCGGAGTCCGAGAGGAGGTAGGTCATCAGCCTGGCGAAGGCGACGCTGTCCTTCGGCTCCCAGTCGGCGATCGACGCGGGCGTGCCGGTGACGATGGGCGCCGCGTACTCCTCGGTGAGCCTGGCGCCGTTGCGGCCCTCCCGCAGATCGGCGAGCCACGCGTTCACGCCGGCGGAGTACGCCTCGACGATCGTCCGCAGCTCCTGATCCATCTGATCCCAGATCAGATCCTCGAGCGGGACGCCCTGCGGCGTGGACAGGTGGCGGCGCACGTAGGTGTCCGTTCCTGCCTGCCCCGCGATCAGCGTCGACAGCCGGCCCCGGGCCACCCGGCGCTGGAGGTCCATCTGCCAGAAGCGGTTCGCGGCGTGGAAGTAGCCGAGGACCTGCATGCAGTCCGCGTCGGTCTTGCACGAGGCGTGCAGCACGCCCTTCTCGTCGAAGGCGACCTCCACCGGCGCCGAGAGGCCGGGGATCACCAGGTCGACGTCCGAGCCGCCGGTGCCGCCGCCCCCCGTCCCGCCGTCGCCTCCCGCGCCGCCCTGCGGCAGCGCGGGCGCCTTCTCGTCGTCGCCGCAGCCCAGCGCCAGCACCGCCACGAGCCCGACGCACCCCAGCCAGATCGGAAATCGTCTCACGTGATGATCCTCCAGGTGGTCCCGCTCGGCCCGTCCATGAGCTCCACGCCCTTGGCGAGGAGCTCCGCACGGACCGCGTCGGCTGCAGCATAGTCCTTCGCACGGCGGGCGTCTGCTCTCCTCGCGATCCGCTCCTCCACCCACGCCGGCTCGATCCCCTTCTGCGCGGCGAGACGGCTGCGGAGGTTCTCGAGCCAGGCCACCGGATCCTGCTCAAAGACGCCGAGGACCTCCGCCACCCTCCGCACCTCCTCCCGGAGGCGGCGGAGGGTGCGGGCCACCAGCGCCCGGTCCTTCACCGGCGGCTTGTCGACCAGCTCGTTCATCCAGCCGAAGACGTCGGCGATCGCCCCCAGGGCGGCGGCGGTGTTGAAGTCGTCCTCCATCGCCTCCCGGAAGCCGTTCCAGATGGCCTCGATCCGCTCCGGCTCGAGCACCGGCCCGTCCTCCGCCGACTCGGGCGCGGCCGCGAGCCTGGCGTCCACCTTGGCGAGGGTCTCGTACACGTAGGCCACCCGGGTCTGGGCGGCGACGATCGCCTCCAGTGAGAAGTCGAGGGGCGAGCGGTAGTGGGTGAGGAGGATCGCGTAGCGGATCGCCTCTCCCTCCACGTGCTCGAGCAGGTCGCGGATGGTGAAGAAGTTGCCGAGGCTCTTGCCCATCTTCTCGGCGTTGATGGTGAGGAAGCCGTTGTGCAGCCAGTACTTGGCGAAGGTGACGCCGTGGGCCGCCTCGGACTGGGCGATCTCGTTCTCGTGGTGGGGGAAGACGAGGTCCTTGCCGCCGCCGTGGATCTCGAAGCTCGGGCCCAGGTACTTCGCGCTCATGGCCGAGCACTCGATGTGCCAGCCCGGCCGGCCCTTGCCCCACGGGCTCTCCCAGGCGGGCTCGCCCGGCTTCGCCGCCTTCCACAGCGCGAAGTCGAGGGGATCGCGCTTCTGCTCCCCCGGCTCCACCCGGGCGCCGGCGAGCAGATCGTCGAGGTTGCGCTTGGAGAGCTTCCCGTAGTCCTCGAAGTTGCGCACGGCGAAGTAGACGTCGCCCTTCGACTCGTAGGCGTAGCCCTTGTCGACGAGCTTGCCGATGAGCTCGATGATCTCCGGCATGTGCTCGGTGACCTTGGGCTCCACGTCCGCCGGCCCCACGTTGATGGCGCGCATGTCCGCCACGAACTCGCGGATGTACCGCTCCGACACCTCGTGCGGCGGCTCGCCCAGCTCCTGGGCGCGGCGTATGATCTTGTCGTCGACGTCGGTGTAGTTGCGCACCACCGTCAGATCCCAGCCGCTCGCACGCAGCCACCGGGCCACCGTGTCCCAGACCACGTAGCAGCGGGCGTGGCCGGCGTGGCTCAGGTCGTAGACCGTGGGCCCGCACACGTACATGCCCACCTTGCGCCCCTCGGCCGGGACGAGCTCCTCCTTCCGGTTGGTGAGGGTGTTCATCAACCTCTGCGTCATCGCTCGCGATCTCCTCTCCGGCGCCGCGCCGAAGATCTCTTCTTCAGGCCCGCCCCACGAGCGCCACCGCCTGGGCGGCGACGCCCTCGCTGCGCCCCACGAAGCCGAGGCCCTCGGTCGTGGTGGCCTTCACGTTCACCTTCGCTTCGGGCAGGCGCAAGGCCGAAGCGATGGACTTCCTCATCTCGTCCCGACGCGGCCCGATCCGAGGCCGGACCGCGGCGATGGTGAGGTCGACGTTGAGAACCCGGAATCCCGCCGCCTCCGCGCGTCGGCGCGTCTCCTCGAGGAGCGCCAGCGAGGATGCCCCGCGGAAGCGCTCGTCGGAATCGGGGAAGTGCTGGCCGATGTCGCCCAGGCCGCAGGCGCCCAGCACCGCGTCCATGATCGCGTGGAGGGCCGCGTCCGCGTCCGAGTGCCCGGCGAGGCCCACCTCCCCCGGGAAGACCACGCCCCCCAGCACGCAGGTCCTGCCCTCCTGGAAGGCGTGGACGTCGAAACCGAAGCCGACGCCGGCCGGCGCCTCTACCATCGCCCGCGCCCGCTCCCAATCCTCCGGATCGGTCACCTTGAAGTTCTCCTTCTCGCCGGGCACCAGCTCGATCGGATGCCCGAGGGCCTCCACGAGGGCCGCCTCGTCGGTCGCGGCGGCCGCGCCGTCCCCCGCCGTCTGCCACGCCTCGCGGAGCAGGTCGACCCGAAACGCCTGGGGGGTCTGCGCCAGCCACAGCTTCCGGCGATCGACGGTCGCCTCCACCCGCACGCCGTCCGCCGTGCGCTTCACCGTGTCGGTGCAGGGGAGCGCCGCCACCGCCGCGCCCTCGCGGCGGGCCGCCTCCAGCACCCGGGAGAAGAGCGCCGGGCTCGCGAAGGGGCGGGCAGCGTCGTGGATCGCGGCGTAGGGAAGGCCGGCGGGGGCGGCGCCCAGGGCCGCCTGGACCGAGAGCGCCCGCTCGGCGCCCCCCGCCACCACCGCGTGGAGCTTGTCCAGGTCGGCGTGCCGGCGAAGGACCTCCCGCACCCGCTCCTCCTCGCCGGGAGGGGCGGCGATCACCACGGCGGCGACGTCGGGGCAGGCGGCGGCGCGCTGGAAGGCCCGGGCCAGGAGCGGCACCCCGCCCAGCTCGAGCCACTGCTTGGCCCGGCCGAAGCGGGTCCCCTTCCCCGCGGCCGGCAGGATCACGACAGCATCGCTCGCCATCGCCTTCGCTCGGATCGGCGCCCGGGGGGGCGCCGCGAATGAGGACGCCAGCGGGGAGCGCCGCCCGAAAAAAATCGTCCCCGGATGGCGGGGACGAATCTCGCGGTGGCGCCTTACGCCGGCCTTCGGTCGGACTCGAGGCCACGCCGCCGGTAGGGCCGGCGGCGCGCCGCCCGATCAGCGGTTGAAGATCGCCTTGAAGTCGTTCTCGATCTGCTCCTCGTCGCAGTTCTTGGCGAGCGAGAGCTCCTTGATGAGCAGCGAGCGCGCGGTGTCGAGCATCTTCCGCTCGCCGAAGGAGAGATCCTTGTCGCCCTTGAGGAGGTAGAGATCCCGTAGGACCTCCGCGATCTCGAAGACCGAGCCGGTCTTGATCTTCTCCATGTACTCGCGGTACCGCCGGTTCCAGGTGGTCGCGTCGACCGACACGTCCTTCTGGCGGAGGATGGCGTAGACCTTCTTCACCGTGGCGTCGTCGATGATCTCGCGCAGCCCGACCGACCCCACCTTGTTGATGGGGATCATGATCTTCATGCTGTTCTCGAGGATCCGGAGGACGTAGAACGACTGCCGCTGACCGGCGACCTCCTTGTGCTCGATCCCGAGCACCTCTCCGACACCCTGGCCCGGGTAAACCGCCTTGTCACCGACCTTGAAGGTCGTCTGCATCCAGCCTTCCTCCTTGCGCGATAAAGCGCTCGAAAAACGAGCCGGCGAAGACTAGCACAACGCCCTAGAGCCCGTCAATTGCAGGGTTTTTGGCGATGGCACGCCTCGCGCAACCCTCGCGGCCATCCCTTCGACGCCGCGAGGAGTCGCCCTGAGCCGGCTCGCTTCGATCCGCTCGATCCCGCTTCCGCCGGGGCCGCTCCCCCTGCTGGCAGCGGCCTTCGCCGTCGGCCTCGCCGGCCCGGCCTCGTGGAGAACCGCCGCCCTCTGGGCGCTCTTCCCGCTCTGCCTCGTGGGCCTGGCTGCCTCCCGGCTCGGCGCCAGGCGCCTCTCCCTCGCCGCCACCCTCCTCGCCTTCCTCCTCGCGGGGGTCGTCCGATCCGCGCCGGCGATCCGGCCGGGCACGGACGACGGGCCCTGCCTGACCGCCCTCCGCACCCACGGCCTGACCGGCCCCGACGACCGCGAGCCGGCCCGCCTCGAGATCGAGGGGGCGATCGACGGGGCCCCCGACCTCGGCTTCGATCGAAACCGGGCCGTGGTCTCGGTGGCGCAGGCCCGCCCCGCCCGGGGGCGCCCCCTGGACGACGCCCCGTCCTGGCGCCCGACCCCGGGCCTGCGGGTGCGGGTCTCGATGCAGACTCAGCTCCGGCCGCTCCCCGGCGATCGGGTCCGCGGCGCGGTCCGCCTCGACGACGTGGAGGTCGGTCTCCCGGGCGGCGCCGCGACCCGGGAGAGGCTGTCTCGCGCCGGGATCGCCTGCATCGGCAGCGTGGAGGGGGAGCGCATGGCGGCGGTGGGCGAGGCCGGCGGCATCCGATCGGCGGTGGAGCGGACGAGGCGCCGCCTCTCCGCGGCGATCGAGGCGACGGCGGGCGCCGGTCCCACGTCGGCGGTGCTCTCCTCCCTGGCGATCGGCGACCGCTCCCGGATCTCGCCCGAGCAAGCCGAGCGCTTCGCCGCGAGCGGGCTCGCCCACCTCCTCTCCGTTTCGGGCCTGCACCTCGGCCTCACCGTCCTGGGCCTCTACCGGATCGTCTCGGCGCTGCTGCGGCGCACGCCCCTCGCGTCGCGGCGGGATCCGGAGGTGGTGGCCGCGATCCTCTGCCTCCCCTCGATCCCCGCCTACGCGCTCCTCACCGGCGCCCGGCCCCCGGTGCTGCGGGCGGCGGTGGCCGCGGGGCTCTACCTGCTGGCAAGGATCGCCGGGCGGGCGCCGGAGGGGTGGACGGCGCTCTCCGCTGCGGCCCTCGCGCTCCTGGCCTGGGATCCCGCGAACCTGCTCGACCCTTCCTTCCAGCTCTCCTTCGCCGCGTGCGCCGGCCTCCTCGCGCTCACCCGCGGCCTGCGGGATCTCGTCCCGCTGGCGAAGCCCCGCCCCGAGTCGCCCCGTTGGCGCCGGTGGCTCGAGTCGCCGCTGGGGGCGATCGCCACCACCGCCGCCGCCACCCTGGCCACGCTCCCGCTCACCGCGCTGCACTTTCAGCGGGCCTCGCTGGCGGCGATCCCCGCGAACCTGGTGGCGGTCCCCGTGGGCCTAGCCGCCACCGCCCTCTGCGCCACGGCGGTGGGCGTCGGCCTCGTCGCCGAGGGCGCCATGGCGCCGATCCTCCGGGTGGCAGGTCCGATCGCCGGCCTCCTCGACGGGCTCGCGGCGCACTTCGCCGCGTGGCCCGGGGCCGCCATCCCGCTCGCCACGCCCTCCCCGTCGGCAGTGGCAGCCATGTGGCTGGGCGCGCTCTGCCTCGCGGGCCTGCGCCGGGCGCCGCGGCGATCGATCGCGGGGCTCGCCGCTTGTCTGCTCGTGCTGTGGTCCCCGTGGACCGGGCTCCACGACGGCCGGCTGGTGGTGGAGCTCCTCGCCGTGGGGCAAGGGGACGCCACCCTGCTCACCTTCCCCGACGGGAGCCGGATGCTCGTGGACGCCGGCGGCGACCTCCGCGGCGAGCGGGACGTGGCGCGCCGGGTGCTCCTCCCCCAGCTCGCGGCGCGGCGCGTATCCCGCCTGGAGGTCCTGGCCCTGAGCCACCTGCACCCGGATCACGTCGGCTCGGTGCCCACGCTCCTCGACGCGCTCCCGGTGGGGGAGCTGTGGACCTCGGGGCGGGCGCTGGAAGGCAGGCTCGGCGCGCCCATCGCGGAGCGGATCGCCGCCCTGGGGATCCCCCGCCGGATCCTCTCTCGGGGCAGCGCGCCCCTCGCTCTCGGGGGCGTGCGCGTCGAGGTGCTGGGGCCCCCCGATCGCGACGGCCTCCGCGACGAGCCCCTCTTCGGCGACAACGACGGATCCCTGGTCCTGCGCGTGGTCCACGGCGACGTGGCGATTCTCCTCCCCGGCGACGTCGAGGAGGAGGGGGAGGCGGCGCTCGTGGCGTCGGGGGCGGCGCTGTCGGCGGCGCTGATCAAGGCGCCCCACCACGGGTCGAGCACCAGCTCGACCCCGGCCTTCCTGGAGCGGGTCGCGCCGCAACACGTGGTCTTCTGCGTGGGCCGCCGCAACCCGTTCGGCTTCCCCAGGCCGGAGGTGGTGGAGCGCTACGAGAAGATCGGCTGCCGGCTTCACCGCACCGATCGGGGCCCGGTCCGCTTCGCGAGCGACGGCAGGCGCCTGGTCCTCCTCGAGGAGTGAAGGCGGGCAGCGTGAGAGCGGATGCTACTTGGGGTCGCCGAGCCGCTCCCGGAGGGCGGCGAGCAGCTCCCGGTGGTTGCGCCACAGGGAGGTGAAGACCACCGGGCCCCGGGAGGTCGACACCAGGTAGATGGTCAGCCCGGGCATGAAGGGGCGGATCTCCACGCGGTTCACGGCGTTCCACCTGCAGTGCATGCGGCGGAAGAAGGTGCGGGCCTTGAGGCCGTCGTCCCGGCTCTGGATCTCGGCGGAGAGGTGCCCGATGAGGAGCGCGCCGAAGAGGACGGTCATCGCCAGCGCGGAGAGGTAGGTCCCCCAGCCGATGCCGGGCGTACGGCTCACCAGGAGGAGGGTCCCGAGCCAGACCACCAGCCCGAAGATCGACGATCCCCGCAGCAGGGTCCCCGGTCGGGCGACGAGCGTGCGTCCGGCGTCCATCCCTCCATGATGGCAACGATCCGCCAGGAGTCCAAACGTCATGGAGTGGACCCGCCCCGCCGCACGTGCGAGCTTGCCCTGGATGCGCTGGTTGTGCCTGTCGCTGCTCGTGCTGCTGCCCTGGACCACCCGGGCGGAGACGATGGTGCGGATCGCCATCGGCGAGCGGCTCGCCACGGTCGAGGTGAAAGGGGAGCGGATGCGCCTGCGGGCCATCGGCGAGGAGGGCGGCTACCGCCCCGTGGAGGGCGGCGCCCTTCGCCTCCGCCGCTCGCCGGAGGGCATCGCCGTCGAGGGCCGGTTTGGTCCCGGCCGGGCGGCGGCCGCCTCCGAGGCGCCCGTCCCCGCCCGCGGCCAGGCGACCGATGGCACTTTGGTGGTCGGGGGTGAAGCGCCCACGGTGAAGATCCGGGCCGACGGCCCCATCGAGGTGGGGGACAAGGTCGTCCGCGGATCGGTGGAGGTGATGCTCGCCGGCGGCGGACTCTTCGCCATCAACGAGATCCCGATGGAGACCTACCTCGCCGCCGTGCTGGGCAGCGAGATGCCCCCCTCCTTCCCGCCGGAGGCGCTGAAGGCCCAGGCGGTCGCGGCCCGCACCTACGCCATCGGCAAGAAGATCGGGGCGGAGGGCGAGCCCTACCACCTGGGGTCCTCGGTCCTCTCACAGGTCTACGGCGGCGTTCATCGGGAGGATCCCCGCACCCTCGACGCCGTCCGGGCCACCGAGGGCGAGGTGCTGGTCTTCGAGCACGCGCCGATCGAGGCCTACTTCTTCTCCTCCTGCGGCGGGCGCACCGAGACGGGCCGGGCC
>Ga0180220_1000400_pt1 | contig 51080 bp, 45 predicted proteins | sample eDN5th37CBELigBY_FD_151335 | JGI IMG/M metagenome (GOLD analysis project Ga0180220, IMG submission 151335) | Enriched backyard soil microbial communities from Emeryville, California, USA - eDNA 5th pass 37_C BE-Lig BY (version 2) (version 2) | ecosystem: Environmental > Terrestrial > Soil >...
CTTTAGCTCAGTTGGTAGAGCAGTTCATTCGTAATGAAAAGGTCGCCAGTTCGAATCCGGCAAGCGGCACCAGAAAAAGAGAAGGGCCACCCGCAAGGGCGGCCCTTTTTGCGTTAGGGCAAGAACCAAGGCCCCTTCTGCATGCCCTGGAGCGACCTGCGCAGACACTGGCGCTCCTAAAGCGCTCTCGCCGCGCCCTTGCCGCCCATTCCCATACGTTTCGATCGCCGGCGGCGCTCCAGCGCAAAAGGCCGGCGGCGCGATGCGTACCGGGCTACATGCTGGCGCCGTCGAAGCGCCGCAATTCCAGTGCGTCCAGGTCGACGTCCGGCACGCAACGAAGGTTCACAGCGCGTACGGCCGACCCATCCGGATTCGCTCCGCAGGCGAATGGCTGAGTGCCGCATACCCGGCAAAAGCGATGCTCGATCTTGTGCGTATTGAATTTGTAGGATAGCAGCGACTCTTCTCCTTCCATCAGCTCGAACTGCTCCGCGGGGAAGAAAGACAGCAAAAATCCCTTGCGGCGGCAATGGGAGCAATTGCAACTGATCGCTTGCGCAGGCAACGCCGCATCCACTCTGAAGCGGACGGCGCCGCAATGACAGCTTCCTTCGAATGACATGGCTGGTTTCCTTATCTTCGTTGACGCAGGCCGGCTGAAACAATGGGCGCCTTTCACCAGAGCCGGTGCATTGGGCATCGCTCTTGCCTGACGCCCCAGCCCCCGTTGCCACTCCGCCTTCCATGATAACCACAGATGGGCACCTTGCGACGCGGGCGTGTAACAGCGCGAACCCATCACGTTCGGCAATGACGCATAGCTAAAAGTGATTAGGCACGATCTGCTCACTTTGATAATCTCATCGCAAAATAATCAGGGCGTCTTGTTCGCCCTTATCGGAGGAAGACATGCTCAGTGTTGTCGATAATGGTTTGCCACGCTCTAAATCGCCGGTCAGCAACACGGTCAGGGTAAATAGCCAGATCTATACGGTGCAAATCCCCAGAGACCCCGAAACGGGGCTGCCGTCGGGCGATGGCGACATCATGATTCAAACACACCGGGTTCTGACCCAGCTGCGCAGGACCATGGATGCCGCCGGCGGAGACATGAACGGCGTCGCCCAGATATCCGTCTATATTGTCGACGCCGCCGACGCACTTGGCATGAATCAAGTCTATCGTGAATACTTCAGCGAGCCTTACCCCAACAGGGCGACCATGGTCGTCAAGGAATTGCTGGGGGAAAACCAGCTCATCGAGATCGTGGTGCACGCTCACGTCGACGTATCGGCTGGCGCACAGCGGCCAGGCGCGAGGTAAGCAAGCATGAGCTCCATCGCAGTCATTGGCGCCGGCGTAGTGGGGCTGAGCGCCGCCGTGTTCCTGCAACGCTCTGGTCACTCAGTCACCCTGATGGAGCGCCAGCAAGTGGGTGGAGGCGCGTCTTACGGCAATGCCGGGATGCTCAGCGTCGACAGTTCCATCCCTATCGCTATGCCCGGCATGCTGCGCAACGTTCCGAAATGGCTGATGGATCCCACCGGCCCATTATTCGTCAAGCCTCAGTACTTCGCCACCGCTCTACCCTGGCTATTGAAATGGATACAGGCCGGAAAGATGGACGCAGTACGCAAATCCTCGAATGCGCTGCGGGCGCTGCATGCCCCCGGGCTCGACCAGTACAGGGAACTGCTCGGTCCGCAGCATTTCAATGATCTCATCCGGGTAACCGGGCAAGTACATGTCTGGGACAGCGCGCACGAATCCACCTCTGAACGTGTAGCCCGCGAGCTGCGCGAAGCCCAGGGCATAGAGACTCAGCTTCTGACAATGGCGGAATTGCGGGAACTGATACCAGAGATCTCCCCCGGCATCCGAAGGGCTCTGCTGTTTCCCAGGAATGGCAATGCGGTGAACCCGTTGCGCATGATGCAGACTATAGCCCGACTGCTCATAGAAGCCGGCGGTCGTATCGTAAATGAAAACGTCATGCGTATCCTGCCTTCGGAAGGTCGATTCAGATTGCTAACCAATACTGGAGATCATACGTTCGACAAAATCATCGTCGCGGCGGGTGCATGGTCGGCGACCCTTCTGAAGCCGCTTGGCATCACGTTCCCCCTGGAAACCGAAAGAGGCTATCACGTCCAGATCGAAAAACCATCCATGCAACTGCGCATACCCTTGCTGCACAAAGGCCGCGGCTTCAGCGCCTCGCCGATGGAGATGGGCTTGCGGTTCGCAGGCACAGTGGAAATAGCCGGATTGGAGACGCCACCCAACCCGCAACGCTATGCCGCACTTCTGCACCATGCAAGGGCTCTGTTTCCCTCGCTGGAGTTCGACACGCATGCCTTGTGGATGGGCTTCAGGCCTTCGCTTCCAGACAGCGTTCCCATACTGGATGAATGCGCCGGGCAGCCTGGCATCTATCTGGCCTGCGGCCATGGTCATACCGGCTTGACCGGCGGAGCCATCTCGGGACGGCTCATCTCCCAGCTCGTTTCGGGAGAAAAACCGATTATCGACCCTGATCCGTATCGCCTTACACGATTCTGATTTCCCGCACGCAACCTCCGCATGCAAGGAGTAGCACTATGAGCATAAGAAGCAAAAGCACTGGCCCCAGGCAACTTTCCTCTGTCCGCCGCTCGATGCTGAAATTGGCGGGCGCCACGGCATTGGCAGCACCTTATTTCTGGATACCGAAATCCCATGCAGCGGGCAAGGTCATCATACGTTCCCCCGGTGGCGTCTATGACGACCTGCGCCGTGAAATCGTCTATGAACCCTTCCGCAAACTCACCGGTATCGAAGTGGTGCCGGTCGCCATGACGGCAGGCAAGCTATATACCATGGTGCGCTCGGGCCACATCGAACTGGATATCGCCGATATCACGACCGGCACACTAACGCCATTTCAACGCGCCGGCGCCCTGGTTCCGATACCATACGATAAATTCCAGTACGCCGACCCGGCCGACATCGATCCCAACTATAAGCTTGAGTACATGGTGGGGAATTTCATCTATGGCATCGTGATGGGATATAACACGTCGGCGCTGCGGGACGTGCCCAGGAACTGGACGGAATTCTGGGATTACAAGAAGTTCCCCGCGCCCAGGATGCTGGCGGATATCGCCGCCGGCTACCCCGACCTGGAATTCGCGCTGCTGGCGGACGGCGTCCCTCTGGACAAGCTATATCCGCTGGATATCGACCGGGCATTCGAATCGCTGAGCCGGATACGGCCTTCCATTCGAAAATTCTGGGATACAGGCGCCTTGTCTTCGCAGATGCTGAGCGACAAGGAAGCAACCCTTGGTTCGATCTGGAGTACGCGCCTGCTGGCCGCAGCCGATGGAGGCGCTCCGTTGGCCATCAACTGGAATCAGCATGGCGTGCATGTCCAGGCCTACTCCATTTTCAGGAACGCACCCAATATGGAAAATGCGATCAAACTGGTGGACTATTGCCTCAGCGACGATGTGCAGAAAGCGTTTGCCAAAAGATATCCTTGCGGTCCAGTCACCAGGAAAGCATACGAAACCTTGCCTGCTGAATTGCGCGCGCGGGTGCCCGGCGGCGAAATGACCGCGAAAAACGGCTTCATCCTCGACCCGGAGTGGTGGGCGGACAATCGGCAAACCGTCAGCGACAAATGGTCGAAATGGGTGCTCAACCGATGACAGGCGGGGATGGGCTGACGATAAGCGGACTGGTCAAGCGGTATGGAAACCAGACCGTCGTCAATGACGTGTCGCTTGCGGTCGCCGATGGCGAGTTCTTTTCCTTGCTTGGTCCCAGCGGCTCCGGAAAGACATCGACGCTGATGATGATCGCCGGATTCACGAGGATGGACGACGGCCGCATCCTGGCCGGCGGCCGGGATATCTCCCGCCTCACGCCGCAACAGCGCGGATTGGGGATGGTGTTTCAGAACTACGCGCTGTTTCCTCACCTCACTGTATTCGACAATGTCGCCTTCCCCTTGCAGATACGCAAGCTGCCGCGCCACACATTGCGCGAACGCGTGGCATGGGCACTGGACGTGGTCCGACTGGGCGACTTCGCCAGGCGGCTGCCCCGCGAGCTGTCAGGCGGACAGCAGCAACGGGTGGCGCTGGCACGGACGATCGTCTTCCATCCCAAAGTCATTCTTATGGACGAACCTCTGGGAGCGCTGGACAAGAACTTGCGTTACCACATGCAGGTCGAGCTGAAAGAAATCCAGCGCAACCTGGGCATGACGGTCGTGTACGTCACTCATGACCAGGAAGAAGCCATGAATATGTCAGACCGGATAGCCATCATGAACCAGGGCCGGATCGAGCAAATGGGGCCGCCCAGCCAGGTCTACGAAAATCCCGCCACCGTATTCGTTGCCAAATTCCTTGGCGAGGCCAATCTGATAGAGCCCTCGAACCTGCAAGGCTCAGCGTCTTCGGAGCGCCTTCAGGCCATAGCACTCAATGGGTCCGTAGTCTTCCTGCGACCCGAGCGCATCGCCCTGACGCCACCGCATGCCGAAGTGAACGAAGTCGACGGATGGACGCACTGGGCGGGCCGGGTGGCAAGGGTATCCTTCCTGGGCAATGTAATCCGTTACGCCATCGAAGCCAGGGGTGTGACACTCATTGCGGATGCTCAGAATGCCCGCGGCCTGCCGCGGTTCGAAGCAGGTGATTCCGTCATCGCCTGCTGGCGCGATGACGATGTGCGAGTCCTGAACCATGCCTGACGCAGCACTAATCCCTTCTCGGCCAGCCAGGGCGCCGTCCTTCAGCTGGCTGCATGATCCGGGACTGCTGATGGCGCCTCTGATGGGGCTGCTGCTGATCATCTTCTTTCTGCCCATCGCCTGGTTTCTGTTTCAGGCGATCAATGAATCGGACCAGACAGTACTCGAACAGATCAAGCGCGTAGCCCTGTCTCCCGATATTACGTATGTGATCTGGAACACCAACTGGATTGCACTGATCGTCACCCTGTCGACCCTGCTGCTGGCTTATCCGATCGCTTACACGCTGGCGCATTCGCGCAAATTCACTTTCACCCTCATCATCATCTGCGTGATCGTTCCCTATTTCACTTCCGTGGTCGTACGCACCTATTCGTGGATGGTCATCCTGGGGCGCAATGGCTTGCTGAACCAGGCGCTGCTGGAACTGGGCCTGATCCAGGAACCGCTCGGGCTCATGTACAACCGTCTGGGCGTCATCATCGGCATGGTTTACGTTCTGCTGCCCTATCTGGTTCTGACTCTGTTCTCGGCCATGAAAGGCATAGACACCAATCTTCTGCGCGCAGCACACAGCATGGGAGCATCGCCTTTCTATGCATTCCGGCGCATTTATTTCCCCTTGAGCCTGCCCGGCCTGATATCGGGCTGCCTGATTGTATTCATACTGGCCATCGGCTTCTTCATCACACCCGCTCTGATGGGCGGCCCCGAAGACGTGATGATCGCAATGCTGATACAACGGGAAATCGAGCTGAACCTGAACTGGCCATTGGCCGCCATGCTGTCGCTGGCGCTGCTTGCCGTGACCCTGGTGCTGTATGCCGTCTATTATCGCTACACCAATCTGGAGCGGATGCTGGGAAAGTAAGCCATGAATCAAGTCAACGGACTCCATCCTCTGGTTCGCGGCATGACACTGGTCGCATGCATCCTGCTCGCGCTACCCATTCTGGTGGTTTTGATTGTTTCCTTGAACAACGACAGCTACATCAACTTCCCGCCCGATACGTTCTCGTTGCGCTGGTACAGGAGCTTCTTTGGAGACAGCCGCTGGCGCGACGCTTTGTACACCAGCCTGGCGATCGGCCTTATGACCTGCCTGGTCTCCACCAGCATCGGTTTTCTCGGTGCTTACGCCTTCCTGCGCAGCCGCTACAAAGCCAAAAAGCTCCTGCTTTCCCTCGTGCTGCTGCCACTTATCGTGCCGCATATCATTACGGCCATTGCGCTCTATTTCGTATCGGCGCCGCTCGGCCTGATCGGATCCAGGCCCTGGATCAGCATCGCCCACTCGGTCATTGCGTTGCCGGTGGTGGTGCTGATTCTGATCTCAGCTCTGCAGAATGTCGATGAAAGCGTGGAACGCGCCGCATTCAGCCTGGGAGCCAATCGCCTGACCACCTTCCGCAGGATCGTCATCCCGCTTGCGCTGCCCGGCGTGATTTCGGCGGCCCTGTTCAGCTTCCTGACCTCCTTCGACGAGCTGATCATCGCGCTTTTCCTGGCCGGGCTGTCATCGGAGACCCTGCAGGTACGCATATGGAACAGCCTGATCATGGAAGCCGAACCTATCATCGCCGCGGTCAGCGCCTTCCTCATCATGGCCACGATAGGCGTGCTTGTCATTGAGGCGGGCGTCAGACATACTATGGGGAAGCGCAATACAAAGTTACCTTGATCCTGCGGAGAATCCGTTACCCCAGATGGCCCGAGGACTCAACTTCAGACATGTCGAAGTCATTTATGCCGTAGTCTTGACAGGTACAGCCACAGGCGCGGCAGCAAGGCTCAATGTCACGCAACCCGCCATCAGCAATATCATCAAGGACGCCGAATACCGGCTCGGGTTTTCCCTGTTCATGCGACATGCCGGCCGCATCGTTCCTACCCAGCGGGCCGAATATCTTTTCGCCGAGATCGAGCGCTCGTTCACCGGGCTCGAAGCCATCAACGAATTCTGCAAGACGCTGGGGACGCTGCAGGCACGCAAGATCAAGATAGCGGCGACACCGGCATGGGCGACTTCTGTTCTTCCCAAGGTCATCCGCGACTACCGCCGCATCTACCGCTCTGTAGGCTTTTCCATCATTACGCGCAGCTCCGAGTACGTCCAATCGATGGTGTATTCCTATAAAGTGGACGTGGGGTTCGGCCTGTCGGTTGCGCCGGTTCCGGGCGTGGTGCAGGAAAAGCTGATAAGCCCACGGCTGCGGTGTCTGATACCACTGGGCCACAGGCTGGCCAAGCGCAGCAGAATTCATGCGCAGGACCTGCTGAATGAGCCTTTGATCACCTTCTCGGAAATCGAGGGTACAGACAGCCTGATCGCCAAGGCGTTCGAAGACTACGGCGGCATGCCGCAATCGGTCGTCGACTGCCCTTCGGCGCTGACAGTCTGCGCCATGGTTGAGGCCGGCGTGGGCATCGCCCTGGCTCATCCGTTCAGCTCCATCGTATTTCGTCACGCGCCCATTGTGAACGTTTCTTTTATGCCGGCGATCAAACTGGACATGTATGCTTACTGGTCCGCAGCAAGCCAGCCGGATTTCGATCGCGACACGCTCATTGACCTGTCCCGCAAGCATTCGCAAGCGATACAGGCACGCTATTCAGGCGACCAGCGCCGCTAGCTCTCTATTCGTCTTATCGCTGCAACGATTGGCCGGCGGGCAGCGAGGCCAATTCACTTTTGCCCAGTACCGGTTCGGCGTCGTGGACATCGATGGCCGCGCCGCCAGCGCGCCTGGTTCAAGCAGCCCGGGCCGGCTGGCGTTGACCAACAAAGAGGTGGATTTCATCAGGCCGAGATCGCGCCGCGTCACGGAATGGCACGAATCCGCATTCATGCGCATCTGCAGCGTAAGGGTATCGCTCTGTTCAAACAGGGCGTCGCGCGATTCAGCCACGCTGACGCCGTGTTGAGCAGCCGATCGCCGGCTATTTTCCCGCCCCCATACCAGCACCCGCATGCCGAAGGCTTGCGCATAGCCATTCAGTAATTGCCCAACGCGCCCGTATCCGAGAATACCCAAGGTCTGTCCCCGCAGGGATCCGCCGATGCCTGAACCGGACCGGCCGTGGTGCCAGCGGCCCGCCGCCATGCTGCTCATGTAGTCATGCACATAGCGGCGGGTGTTCAGTATCAGGGCCCAAGCGATCTCCGCCGCGGAATGCCCGTCGCTGGCCCCACCCTCCAATATCGGTATGCCCCGCGCCTTGCATGCCGCCTGGTCGATATGCGAGGCCTCCGGCACGCCCGCTGTCGCGGTCTGGACCAGCGCCTTGAGCGCTGGCAGACGGTCAAGCAACGCCGCGGTGATACACGTCCGTTCACGGATCAACACCAGATACTGGACGTCACGCAGCGATTCAATGGCGCGATCGTCCAAAGGCTGACTGCTGACGATGCGAATCTCCGCGTCCGGCAGTTGCGATCTCAAGTCCGCATAGGTCTGTAGCGTGGGCACAAAACCTTCATAGTCGTCGATGATGGCTATGATGGGCTGAGCGTGGGCGACAGGCATGCGGTGATCCGATTCAAGGAGGGCCAGGATGTAATGGTCAGGCGTTCAGTTGGCGAAGTTCGGCTCAGTTGGCCGAAATGCCCGCTGTCTTCACGACCTCGCCCCACTTGGCCAAGTCGTCTTTCACGATCTGGCCGAGCTCGGCGGGAGAACGGTAGCTGGCATTCGAACCCTGCTCATTCATCTGGGCCTTGAACTCGTCAGACGTTATTACCCTTTCCATGGCGGCCGACAGCTTCTTCACCACGTCTTCCGGCATCTTGGCGGGCCCGAATACGGAAAACCACGCTTCAAGCTGGAACTCCGGCAAGCCGGCTTCCGCCGTCGTGGGAATATTCGGCAGCTTGGGATGACGCTGGCTGCTGGTAATCGCCAGCGCGCGCAATTTCCCCGCTTCGACATGGGCCATTGCCGTGGGCGGCGTGGTGATGAACATATCGATGCGCCCGGCCAGAAGGTCTTTCATAGCAGGCGCGGCCCCGCTATAGGGCACATGGACCATCTTGGTGCCGGTCTTCAATTGGAAAAGCTCGCCCCCCAAATGCTGAATGGAACCCATGCCGGACGAGGCGAAATTCAATTCGCCGGGCTTTTGCCTGGCCAGGGCGATGAGCTCCCGCAAGCTGTGGGCCGGCGAATCGGCGGGCACCAGGATCAGATGCGGCCCGCGGATGACTTCGGCAATGGGCGTGAAATCCTTTACCGGATCCCAGCTCAGATTCTTCATCAGCACCGGGTTGCCCGTATGAAAGCCTTCATACGACAGCACCAGCGTATAGCCGTCGGGCTCGGCCCGCGACACGTACGAGTTGGCAATGCCTCCGCTGGCGCCGGGCCGGTTTTCGACCACCACCGTCTGCCCGAGCTCGCTCTTCAATTGCCTGGCCAGCGCGCGGCCCGCGATATCCGTCGTTCCTCCCGCCGCAACAGGAATGATGAGATTGATGGGATGACTGGGATAATCCCCGGCCGCATGGACGGTCGCCGCCGCTGCCAGCGCCAGACTCGCCGCCACCGATCCGAGTATCGCTTTGAACATAACTTCCTCCTAATCCACAAATTCTTATGGACGCAGCGGTACGGGGCCGCGGCGCGTTGGTATGCTCAGCGATTATGCATGCGTTGCGCGCCATGTTTCTATGGCTTGAGCCTTGTATCAGCTATGCCGATTTGCTCTAGCGCGGCGCTGGAAGCATGCGTCGAAGCGTCGAAACCGGTCAGAGCGGACGCCGATGGCGAGTTAAGGATTAATGCGGATCAATGCAGTTGCAGATGCAAAGGGATGGCGGCCGTATCGATGGTCTGCTGCAGCACCGGGCGCACTTGGTCGAGCACGGCGCGGCCCGCACGCGTCAATGGCCTGTTTAGGGACGTGGCGATCATCAAGCGGGTTTCCATCTGCGGGGAGACCAAAGCCGTCGCCTTCAGGCGACTCGCGCGAACCTCGGCGGCGATGGCGGGCATCGCCAGAACGGTGTGGGCAATACCCGACAGAGCGATGTCCTTCATGAGTGTGAGCGTGTCCAGTTCATACTGCACGTCCAGTTCGAACTTCAGCTTGGTGGCGGCATGATCGAGCGTACGCCGCAAACCGTGCGAACGGCTGGGCAAAGCCATGGGCAGGTCCCGGAGATTCCGGACCGGTATGCTGGACCTGCGGTGAACCCCAATCGACCTGGCTTGCTCGGGATGAGACACGAGGAATAGCCTCGCAGTCGCCAGCGAATCGACCGCTATATGCTGCGAACGCCTGGCGTCGTGGAGTATGGCGATGTCCAGGCGTCCATCGACCAGCCACTCGTGCACATAGCCGCTGTAGCCGGTCAGGAAATTCAACTTGATGCCAGGACTGGTTTCACGGACCTTCTGCAGCAGGGGCAGGCCCATTAAAGACATCATGGTCGGTGTCAGGCCGAGGGTGACCGAGCCGGTCAATGGCCGCTCTGTCGCGCTGAGCCCGTCGGCCGCCATAGCCAGCCCTGTCAATAGGGGGCGGATGCGCTCGGCGAAGATCTCGCCCTCGGGCGTCAAGGAGACGCCGCGCCCATGCCGGTAGAGCAGTTTGACCCCGCAATCCTCTTCCAGCCTCTGTACCTGACGCCCCAGCGCCGGCTGGGCTACGCCGATGACGCTGGAGGCTCGCGAAAAGCTGCCGTAGTCGGCGACCATCAGGAAATATTCCAGACGCTTCAAGTCCACGAGCTGCTTATCCCCAACCTAAGATGCACCGCAAAAGTATAGCTGATATGCCCTCCCACCCATTGTTCGCCGCGCCGCCTTTCCGCAGAATGCAGGCATGTTCCCATAGGCACTCCCTTCCTTCGAGATACACAGAACAGCCATGAAAAATACGTCCGCCCATTCACTGCTCAATGTCTTCAACGCCAACGGCGTCGATCGGGTGTTCCTGGTTCCGGGCGAAAGTTACTTGGGGCTGCTCGACGCCTTGCTCGACTTTCCCGGGATCGACACGGTCGTCTGCAGGCACGAAGGCGGCGCCGGCTTCATGGCCGTGGCCGATGGCCGCATGACCGGGCGCCCGGGAGTCGCCATGGTCAGCCGGGGGCCGGGCGCAAGCAATGCCTCCATCGCCGTGCACACAGCCCAGCAGGACGGCGTGCCCATGATTCTGTTGATAGGCCAAATCCCCAAGCAGGATTTACGCCGCGAGGCTTTTCAGGAAATCGACTACGGAAAAATGTTCGGCTCCATCGCCAAATGGGTCTTCGAACCCACAGACCCCGAGCAATTGGCAGAAGCCGCTTTCAAAGCACTACGTATTGCCACCACCGGCACGCCGGGCCCCGTGGTGCTGGTCATTCCCGAAGACATTCAACAGCAAGCCGCCGAGCAGCCCGCCTGGACACTGACGCCCCACGCAGGCACTCTGCCGTGCAAAGCAACTTTGGATGTGCTGCAGGCCAGGCTGCTGCAGGCCAAGCGTCCGCTGATCATCGCTGGCGGCTCATTCGAACGGCCCGGCGGGCGCGAAGCGCTACGGGCCTTCGCGCAGGCCTGGAACATCCCCGTGGCGGTATCTTTTCGGCGCCAGGATGTTTTTCCGCAGGCCAACCCGCTTTATGCAGGCGAACTGGGCCTCGCGACTTCCAAAGCCCAGTTAGATGCTTTCCGTGAAAGCGACTTGATTCTCGCATTGGGTACACGGTTGGGCGACATTCCCACGCAGGGATACACTTTTCCAAAACTGCCGCGTCCGGAACAGACGCTGGTGCATTGTTACCCGGACGACCACATCGTAGGCCTGCACTATACCGCCGACATCGGCCTCGTATGCTGCCCCATCGAATTGGTCAAAGCGCTATTACCCCGCCAATCGAGCGGTCTGCCGCCCGAGCGGATGATCTGGATGCGCAGACTGGCCGGCATTCACACAGCCCATGCAAACTGGCCGCAGCGTTCCGGCACGGATGGCATCGATTTCAGCAAGGTGGTACGCAGCGTTTCAGAACAGGCTCCGGAAGATGCGGTCGTGTGCGTGGATGCCGGCACCTTCGCCGCGCCGGTATACAGGAACTTCCGCTTCCGCGCAGAACAGCGTCTACTGTCGCCCCTATCGGGAGCCATGGGCTACGGAACGCCCGCCGCCGTGGCCCATGCGCTGCGCCATCGTGGCAAGAAAACCATTTGCATGGTGGGCGACGGCGGCTTTCTGATGACTGGAAACGAGATGATCGCCGCCGTCCAATATCAATTGCCCATAGTCTTCATTCTTTCGAATAACCGCTGCTATGCGTCGATACGCATCAACCAGGAACGCGCCTACCCCGGCCGGGTCAGCGGGACTTCGCTATTCAACCCGGATTTCTACGCCATGGCACAAGCGTTCGGGATAAAAGCGCTCAAGCTCGAGCACGATGCCGACATCGACGAAACTATCGCGCAAGCGCTGGCCGCGTCCGAGCCGGTGTTTATCGAAGTGAAATCAGACCTGGATTCGGTGTTGCCCGCCAAATCCGCGTCTGCCGCCCGCCTCCAAGTGGTGGAAGCGACAGCGGAATAGCGCCGCATGCCGCACTGCTAAACTGTCCGGTTTTGGGTTCCGGCCGGAACTCGGCGTTTTTGGCATTGGCATGGAGCGTTTTTTCGCATGACAGGTACGTTGGCGATCATCATTTCTCTGATACTTTTGATGTATCTGGCCTACCGGGGGATTACCGTGTTACTTTTGGCGCCGCTGATGGCGGCGCTGGCGGTTCTGCTTTCCGGGGAGCTCGGCTTTCTTCTGCCCATCTATACCGACACGTTCATGAAGGCGCTGGGCAATTATGTGATCCAGTTCCTGCCTATTTTTCTTTTGGGCGCCTTGTTCGGCCAGTTGATGGCCGATTCGGGCGCGGCGCATACCATTTCGCGCTGGCTCGTCGATAAGCTGGGGGACAGGCACGCCATCGTCACGGTGGTATTGGCCTGCGCCATCCTCACTTATGGCGGCGTGTCGCTTTTCGTCGTGGCTTTCGCCATTTATCCCATCGCCCGCGATATGTTCCGCACGGCGGGCATTCCAAAGCGCTTGATACCCGCCACCATAGCGCTGGGTTCTTTCACCTTCACGATGACGGCATTGCCCGGCACGCCCGCCATTCAGAACGCCATTCCCATCCCCTACTACGGCACCAATGTTTTCGCGGCTCCCTGCCTGGGCATCATCGGCGCGGCCATCATGCTTTTTGGCGGCCTGTGGTGGTTGCGTTCGCGTGCCGCCAGGGCGCGCGCCGGCGGCGAAGGCTATGGGGACCACCCGGACGAGGAATTGGACGCCGGCTCCGGCCCGAGCGATGGCGCGCTCAGCCAGATGCCGCTTTTTCTGGCCGTGCTGCCCCTGATCCTGGTGGTGGCGGTGAACGCGCTATTCACCTACCTGATCTTTCCCCGCATGGATCTCGGTTTCCTGACAGCGCGTTTTCCCGACGTGGCGCCCGACAAAATGATAGGTTTGTGGGCCTTGATCATCGCTCTGGCGCTGGCTTGCGCCATCCTGGTCGCGTCCCGCCTGGGGCGCTGGAGCAATCTGCGCGAATCCGTGAACAAGGGCGTGTTCGGCTTCATGCTACCGCTGTTCAACACCGCGTCCGAAGTGGGCTACGGCGCCGTCATCGCCGGCCTGGCGGGCTTTGCCATTATCCGCGACGCCGTGCTGAATGTCACGCCGGGCAATCCGCTGATTTCCGAGGCCATTGCGATGAATGTGCTGGCCGGCATCACCGGCTCATCGTCGGGCGGCTTGAGCATTGCGCTCCAGACCCTGGGCGCCGATTATTTGCGCATGGCGGACGCAGCCGGAATCAGCCCCGAACTGCTGCACCGCGTGGCGGTCATGGCCGCGGGCGGCTTCGACACCCTGCCCCATTGCGGCGCCATCATCACGCTGCTGGCCATATGCAAGCTGAACCATCGCCAGTCGTATCTGAACATCGCGGCCGTAACCATGGGCGCGCCCATGATCGCATTGGTCACGGTCATAGCGCTGGGCACGGTGTTCGGCAGCTTCTGATATCCGCCGATTCAGGCCCCGGGCGGCTGGCGGGGCATACCGGATTCGACGGACTCAGCCGCCGTCCGCCGGCGTGTGATTGTCCAGCCAATCCACGCCGGTTTCACCGTGCTCCCGTAACCAGTCGTTCGCCTTGCGGAAATGGCCGCAGCCGATGAACGGCCTGGGCGGGCGCAGCGCTGAAAGCGGCGAAGGGTGATTGGCTTTCAGCACCAGTACGGGCCCGGCGGGGGGATGGGCTTGCAGCAGCGCCTGCTTGGATTGCGCATGCGAGCCCCAGAGCAGGAATACCTTGGGACGCGGCTCTCGCAGGACCCGTTCGATGATGTTGTCGGTGATGATTTCCCAACCTTTCTTGGCATGCGACCCGGCCTGATGCGCCTCGACCGTGAGCGCGGCGTTGAGCAGCAACACGCCGCGCCGCGCCCAGCGGAGCAGGCTATTGCGCTGGGCGGTGAAGCTGTCCGGATATTCCTGGGCCAGTTCGGCGAACATATTGCGCAAGCTGGGCGGAATGCGGCAGGCGTCCGGCACTGAAAAAGCCAGGCCCTGCGCCTGGTTGGGGCCATGATAGGGGTCCTGGCCGAGCAGAACCACTTGCACATCCTGCGGCTGTATTTCCAGCAGCGCACGGAACGGCCTCAGGGGAAAGATGGTGGCGCCCGCCTGAAGGCGTTCGTCCAGAAAAGCGTCCAGATCGTGCAGGGTCTGTTGCGAACGGGTGTCGGAGAATGCGTCCTGCCAGGCGGGAGACAAGGCTTGGAAATGCGCGAAGAGATCGCCCTGAAAAGCGTTCTGCACCTGCGCGGCGGCCGGCGCCGCGGGCGCCTGGAAATCATCCGGAGTCATGATGAGCGTCATGGTTGTCGTCCGGGCATGGTATACGCGGTCTCGATGGGACGTCAACCGCGGCCGGCCGACACCGCAGCCGGTCGAAGCCCTTGTTGCGGGGGCAAGCGAGGCTGTACGGCGGCGCGGCCCGGCCTAACGCGGCCCGGCCTAGCGCGGGCCGATAAGGGCGCGCACGATGTCCGCGAAACGATCCGGCTGCTCGGCGGCGGAGGAATGGCCGGTATCCAGCACATGCAGGCTGGAACCGGGAATATGAGCCGCCAGTTCCTGCGCATGGGCCAGGCTGCGGGCCGGATCCATGCGGCCATGGACGACGGCGACCGGGACGGCCGACAATAGCGGCAGCATGGGCAGCAAGTCGATATCCTTCTGGCTTTTGATCGCGGCCGCCACGTGGCGGGGGTCCAGCGCCGCCGGATAGCCGCGGAAAGTTTCGAGCAGCGGCTCCGGCACCGGAGTGCCTATGCAGCGTTCAATGAAATCGTCCCAAAACTCGGCGCCCCAGGCATTCAGCACCCTGTCGATCACCGCGTCGATATCGCCATGCCCCTTGGTGTTCGCGCCGCTGTTGGACAATACGATGCCCTGCAGAGCGGCGGCGTTCGAGCTCAGGCAGCGCTGGGCCGCCAGGGCGACGATGGGAACGCCGATGGAATGCCCGATCAGCACGACACGGGGAAACTGCGCGGCGAGCCCGGCAACGCGCATCGAAACGGATGCAATGTCGTGAGGCCCATCGCCCTCCAGCCAGGCCAGGCCGAGAACCCTGCAGCCCAGCCGCCTTGCCATGCCGCCAAAGACCTCGGGCGGGCACATGGCGCCGGGCACGCATAAGACCACCGGCCCTTGTTTTTCGCCGGCTGCCAGCGTAACTGTCCTGATCGATGATGCCGCCATGACTCGATGCCCTCAACTTTCCAGCAATACGCAGCGATCGGCGGGCATATGCACCGCGACCTCGTCGCCGACCTGGTGAAATTGAGTGGACGGCGCCTGCGCCGCAATAGTATCGCGGCCCAGCTGTATCTGGTAATCGATATAGCGGCCGGCGAAAGCCGCTTTTTTTACAATGCCGCGATAGCTATTAGCCTGCCCGTGCTGCGCGCTGGCGGCGGGCTGCAGCACGATATGCTCCGGCCGGATCAGCAATCGGGCGTCATGGCCCTGGCATGCGTCCACGCGGCTCGCCCGCACTTCGCCGAACGATGCCTTGACCAGGGCGGTGCCGCCCTGCCCCTCGGTCTCCAGCAAGGTGCAGGGCAACAGCTCGGCCAGCCCCAGGAAAGTCGCGGTGAAGGGCTTGCGCGGACGCAGGTAGAGGTCGATAGGCCGGCCCACTTCGACCAGTTCTCCGTGGTTGAACACCGCTATGCGGTCCGACATGCTGATGGCCTCTTCCTGATCGTGGGTGACGAAGATGGTCGTGACACCCAGCAACTGCTGCAATTCGCGCAATTCATTGCGCATCTGTACGCGCAGCTCCGCGTCCAGGTTGCTCAGCGGCTCGTCCAGCAGCAGTATTTTCGATCCGCGGATGATCGCCCGCGCAATCGAGACGCGCTGCTGCTGGCCGCCCGACAGATCGGTGGCGGGGCGGTTCGCCATCGCCGACAGCCCCACCAGTTCGAGGGTTTCCTGGATGCGCCGCTTTTTCTGCGCGGCGTCCAGACCCTGGACATCCAGGGGAAAGCCCACGTTCTGCGCCACCGACATATGGGGCCAGACGGCATACGACTGGAACACCATGGCGACATCGCGCTTTTCCGCGGGTATGCGCAAGCGCCTCTCGCTGGAATAGACCGGCGCGCCGCCTATGCATATCTCGCCCGAGCTGGGCACCTCGAGCCCGGCGATGCAGCGCAGCGCCGTCGTCTTGCCGCAGCCCGAGGGACCCAGCAGAGTGAAGAATTCGCCTTCTTCCACGTGGAGGTCCAGGCCCTTGAGCGCAAGATGCTGGTGCCGGCCGCGGCCGTACACCTTTACGATATTGGATAGCGTCAACATGATCAGCGCCCCCCTTCCTTGTCGATAACGAATTGCCAGATGATGACGAGGACGCCCATCACGGCCGTCAGCCATACGCCCACCGCGGCCGCGCCGGTCGCATTGCCATTGCTCCAGTAGCCCCACAGCAAAGCCGAAACGGTGAGGTTCCGGTCGCTTTGCAGCATCAATGCGAGGGTCAGTTCGCGCAAGCCATGCGCGAACACCCAGATGCCCACGCCCGCCATGGCGGGGGTCAGCAGTGGCAAGGATACCCGCCTCAAGGTCATGGCCAGCGTCGCGCCCGACATTTGCGCAGCTTCTTCCAGGACGCGGCTGGACTGGATCAGCGCGGAGTTCAGCGACTGTACGCCGTAGGTCAGGTAGCTGGTCGCGAACGCAACAATCAGTATGCCCACCGAACCGAACCAGAGATTGGGCGATACTTCGAGATAGACATAGGTCAGCGCGACGCCCAGCAGCACGCCGGGCAGCGCCAGCGGCATGAAGCTGGCGAAGTTCATCGCCTTGTAGCCCCACGGGCGCACCCGAACGATCAGGAAAGACAGCCAGACCGATGCCGCCACGACGGCGACCGCCGCGCCGGCCGAGCTGACAAAGGTATTCAGCACGGCTTCATGCAAGCGCGTGCTGGACAGCAGGGCGCGGTGATTATCCAGCGTCAGCAGCTGCAGCGTTGCGGCTGATATTCCGGTCTGATAGGGCATCAGGCTGACCCACAGCAACACGCCTATGGGCAGCACCGTGGACAACAAAAAATAGACGGATGCGCCCGCCAGCGCGGCGTAGCGGAATTTACCCAAAGCGATGCGGGACCGCCCTTTGCCCTTGCCCGTGATGGTGACGAAGCGCCCCGAATTGGAGGTCATGCGCTGGTACAGGTAGACCAGCGGCAGCATCAGCACGACCAGGGCCACACCGATCACGCCGACTTGGCCGTACAAGGGCAAGCCCGTGACGGACAGGAATACATACTGATAGATCTGCGAACTGACGACGAATATGCCGACCGGCATGCCCAGGGTGCCCGGAATATCGAAGGTAGCGATGCCGGCGATCACCAGGAACAGGGCCGTGGCGATCAGGCCCGGAGCCAGCAGCGGCAAAGTGATCCTGAACAAGGTCTTCCAGAAGCCCGCGCCGCACATGCGGGCGGCTTCTTCCAATTCGCCGCTGGTGTTCCTGATCACCGACATCAGTATCAGATAGGCGGTGGGGATCATGGACAGCGTTTGCACGAACACCATGCCCGGCATGGAAAAAATATCGAACACGCCGCGCAGGCCCGTCAGCGATTCGATCAAACCGTTGACCATGCCGCTACGTGGGCTCATCAGCAGCGCCCAGGCCATGGCAAGCAGCAAGGGCGGCATGGCCATCGGCAATATCGTCATGGCGCGCACCGCGCGGCGGCAGGGCATGTCCGTGCGTTCCGTCAGCCACGCCAGGGCAAACGCGGCCACCAGGGCGATGGACGCCGACGCGCCCACGAACACGGCGGTGTTGCGCAAGACCGCCGCCAGCATGTCGTCCTGGATGACGGTTTGGTAGTTGTCCAGCACGATGCCCGGGTCGAAGACCATCCCGTCCGGCTTCAGGCTGCTGATCGCCATCAGCGCCAAAGGCACGCCGATCAGCCAGGCCAGGATGGCCCCGAGCGCGGCGGTGGACCATGCGGACAGGCGCGGCCCGCGCCAGCGCCAGCCCGGCGCCCCGGCGGAAGCCGCCGCCATACCTGTACCAGATATCATTTCGTCTCTCTCTCAGTGCGGGCCGGGCGCAGCCTGAACGGCTCTGTCTGCCCGGCGCCCCCTTCTTGTTCGGCTCGTCAGTTTTTGGCCCGCATCAGTCCCTGATAGGCCGGCGCCAGCTTGAGGAAAGTCGCGGATTCATCGAAAGGCCAGGCAGCCACTTTGACGCCCTTCAGCAGCTCGGCCGCCCGAGTCTGCGGCACATAGATATTGCCGCGATTGGTCGCCGCCTCGTAGGCCGTCGCTCCTTCGGGAGTGGACAGCCACCAGATGAGCAGGCGGCCCGCATTGGGATGCTTCGCTTCTTTGAGCACCGCTGAATAATTGATGGAGACCGGTGCGACATCCAGGGTCTTCAAGGCGATCGGCGCACCCGCATTGACCGAATGCACGGCAAGATGGTACAGGCCTATCCCCACCGGCAGATCGCCGGAGGCCACGGCCTGCGCGGCCGAGGTGGGCGCCGGGAACAAAGTGGGCTCCTGCGCCGCGAACCGCTTCAAGTAGTCGCGCACCTTGTCATCGCCCCACACCGAAGCGAGCTGGACGAATGGAAACGGGTTCCCCCAGGCGGCGATCTTGCCCTTCCAGCGTTGATCGAGCAGGTCTTCCCATGTCTTGGGCCGGTCGTTCTCCGTGACCTGGCCGGTGTTCATCATCAGCACGAAAGTGGATACGGATGTCGCCACCGCATAGGGCTTTTCGGCCTGTTCCTTGCTCAACCCCAGGCTGATCCAATCCACGGACGCCAGCGCGCCTCTTTTTTCCAGCGTCGTGATCTGCTCCGCCGAAATCTGCACGGCGTCCGCGCTATTCGTCTTGGCGCGCATTTCCTGCAGCAGGCGCGGCGTCATCTGCTCCGCGTTGGTGACGGACACATGATTGAGCTTGATGCCGGCGAAGCGTTTTTCGAACGCCTCTTTGAGCTTGGCGCCGACGTCGGGGACGCTGGTTTCGTACCAGACGACCTGGCCTTCTTGCCTGGCCGCTTCCAGCAAGCCTTGCGGCGGTTCGGACTGCGCCTGCGAGGGCAGGCTGGCCAGCGCGCCGGCCAGCGCACAGCCCAGTATGGCGGCCATGCGGCGCGGCGTCGATGGCTGTGCGGCGGCGCGTTTGCATGCGGGCATGCTGTTCATTTCTGTCATGGATGTCTCCCTATCCTGAAGTATTGATGGATCGTTGATTGAATGCTGAAGCCATGGGCGGCTGCGGCCCGTGGCGCTCCCTGCCCTATGCCTCTACCCTCTGCCGCAGCTCTTCGAAGGAAACGAGCTCCCCCGCCAGCGCGCTGGCGGCCACCGTGGGCGGGCTGGCCAGCCATACGCTGCCGGGCCCCGAGCGCCCGGGGAAATTGCGGTTGATGGCGCTGACGGTTACCTGGCCGGCGCTGCTCGACGAACCGGGACCGCAATTGGCGCAAGCGCCGCAGGAAGGCTGGAGCATGCGGGCGCCCACCTGGTCGAAGACCTTGTCATAGCCCTTGCTCACGCAGTAGTCCCGCACGGCCGTCGTGCCGTATTGCAAATAAAGCTGCACACCGGAGGGCACGCGCAGGCCGCGTTCGGCCGCCCAGGACAAGACCGCATAATAGTGATCGAAGTCTTCCCGTTTACCAGCGGTGCAGGAGCCCCCGTAGGCGATATCCACTTTGACGCGCTCCTGGATGTCCCGCAAGGGCATGCCATTGCCCGGGTCGCCCGGCGCGGCCACCATGGGCGTCAATGCCGCGCAATCCAGGGCAAGCGTCGTACAGTAAGCCGCGTCCGGATCGCTGCGCATCCAGGGCTCGATGACAAAATCCAGGCCCCGTCGTTCGCGCAGGAAACGCACGGTTTCCTCGTCCGGCGCGACGATGCCTGTCAGCCCTCCCAGCTCGGCCGTCATATTGGTCAGCGTCGCCCGTTCGTCTATGGACAGGCCGGCCACCGCATCGCCGGTGAATTCGAATACTTTTCCTATGCCCTCGCCCCGCCGGATGGCGGGCAGGGCCAGCAGGTGCAGCACGATATCCTTGGCGGTGATGCCGGCCGCCAGGGGGCCGCGCAGCTCCACCCGCAGCGTTTCCGGCGCCGTCAGGCGCAGCGCGCCGGTAATGAAGGCATTCGCCATGTCCGTGGTGCCCACGCCGAAGGCCACGCAGCCCAGCGCTCCGCTGTGCGGAGTGTGGGAATCCGTCCCCGCCACCAGCTGGCCCGGCAGCGCATAGTGCTCGGTCATCATGGCGTGGGAAATACCGGCCTGGTTGGAGCCGTCGTCCAATGCGGCCTCGGCGTCGGTGAGCGTCCGGTGCGAACGCAAGCCGTATTCGGCGACGAAGCGGCGCTGCGCCTCGCACATTGCGATCACATTGGGAACCAGCCCCGCGCGCACGTGCGCCGGGCTGCTGGCGACATAAGAGCTATGGTCTTCGAACACCACGATCGATTCGGGCTCGTACAATTGCAAAGGCCGCCCGAATTCGGCGTGCAGCATATGGCTGCACATGGCCGTGTAGTATTCATGGATGAAGCGCCAATCCGCCCGCACGAACACCCCCGCTCCGGCCTTGCCATCCTCGCCGGAAAATCCGGTGCTCAGGCTATGGCGGGCGACTATCTTTTCGAACAGCGTACGGGGCCGCGCGGCGGACGGAGCGGCCCGCTGGATGGACCGCATCTGCGTCCGCCCGAAACGCAGCAGGCCGCCGGCCTTCAGTATGGCCGCCGCCAGCCGGTCGCGGCCTTCCAGCAGTTCCTCGACATAAACGGGTTCGCCCCGCTGCAAGCGCTCCACCAGGCTGAAATCGGTCGACGTGAAAAGGCCGATATTGTCGGCATTCTGTCGATAGATGCGCTCGAAGCTTTCCGCGATCACCAGCTTGATGCCGGCGAGTTTTTCGGCGGCCGGGCTATGCTCGCGCGAAGAGCCCTTGCCATAGCGGCTTCCGGCCACGACGACGCTGAATCCGCCTTGCCGGACCGCGTCCGCGCCTATGGGACGCTGACCCTGGATGCTGAAACCGGTATAGGGATACCGGCCCAGCTGGTCGTCGTAATGGGTCAGTATGGGCACCGGGGTGATCTCGTCGGTGGATATATCGTCGCGCAGCGGCCCGGCGCTGGTCAAATCGAAGTCGCCGCCCTGCAGTTGCGCGCTTATCACTGCCGCCTGCGTAGACAGGAACAATACGCGGCCGGTCAAAGAGAAAATAGGTTGCTGGCTGTCCATGGCCGCAGAGTAGGGGCGCATGGACCCGGACTCAAGCGTTCAAACGGCACGAGGGGTATCGCAAAAACAGAGACCCACCGCGGCTTCCTTCGCGGCGAACGGCAGCCTCCATGCGTGGACACAAGCCTTTTCAGCTTTGGCGGGCCTTGCCGGTCAGCCAATCTATGAGCGTCTGGACCGAACGCAAGCGCGGTATTTTGCGCAGCGCATACACGCACAGCACCCGGTCCGCCCAGGGCTCGTCCAAGGGACGGCGCACGAAGCGCCGCGATCCCGCGTAGGCGGATGAGGCGCTCAGGGGAATGATGGCGATGCCCAGGCCCGCTTCGACCATGCGGCATGTCGCATCGAAACTGCTCACCGACACCGCCGTGTTCATGGCGACGTCGATCTCGGCCGCGCGCGCATGCAGCGCCGTATCCAACGCGCCACCCGCCTGGACGCGCACCAGCGGGAAGGCCAGCACGTCCTTGTACTTGACCGCGCGTTTCTTGCTGAGGGCATGGCCTTGCGGCATGACGACGATCAGCGGGTCGACGGCGAAAGGCCAGGATTCCAGGCCCGCCGGCACATCGACTTTCACCCCTATGCCCACATCGGCGCGATCGTCCAGGCAGGCGCGCAGCACCTCCTGGGTGTCGAGCTCGAAAAGCGACACCGTGACTTGCGGATAGGCGGCGGAATAGGCCTTGATGCGTTCGGGCAGGAAGCCGATGATGGCGGACATGTTCGCGAACAGCCTGACCGTGCCGCTGGCCTGCCCGCCGACCGACTGCACTTCTCGAACCAGCATCTGCAAGTCCTGGTCGATCCGGAGGGCGCGGTTGAAGACCACCTGGCCCGCCTCGGTCAGTTCGACCCCCCTGGGCGAGCGCACCAGCAAGGCGGCGCCGAAAGCGTGTTCCAGGTCGCTGATGCGCCGACTGAGCGCCGAAGGAGCGATATGCTCCTTCCCGGCGCCCCTGACGATGGAACCCTCGGCAACCGTCGTCAGGAAGAGACGCAGGCTGTAGGGGTCGATACGGGCGGAGGCGGGTCGTTTCATGAATCCGTGTATAGTAGCAATTACAGGCCGCAAGACATTGAGTATAGTCATCCATATGGCCGCCGCGCGCCTGGCCATGCATACACACAGCGGATCGATCATGACCATTACGCGGATATTTTCTGTGCAGGCGCAAGCCCTGGGCATCACAGACGCCTGGTCCAGCCTGCCCGGCAGCTACACCGTTCTCACGGCCGGCATCGACGCCCAGCCGCTACCCAAAGTCCCGGCCGGGAAACGGCGGGCGGCGGCCAATGATTCCACCATCGCCAACCCTTGCCTGAGCTGCGGCGCCTGCTGCGCGCATTTCCGGGTGTCTTTCTATTGCGGCGAAATCGCCGGCGAAGGCGGCGGCAGCGTTCCGCCGGAACTCGTCAGCCAGGTAGGCCCGCTGCGCGCCTGCATGAAGGGCACCGAATACGGCGGCAACCGCTGCATTGCCCTGCGCGGCGAACTCGGCCAGGAAGGCATACATTGCGCCATCTACGAGCAACGCCCTTCCCCCTGCCGCGAATTCACCACATGGATGGAGGACGGCAGCCCCAATCCGGACTGCCAGCGGCTGCGGAAAGCCATAGGCCTGCCGCCGCTGCCCTTCCACGACGGCAGCGACGATGGCAACGACGACGGCCGTCACCCCACCCATACCCCTCCGAAACGCGGCGATGTGGCGGCCTGAGCGCCGCCGCACACTGGCTGCTCCGAACGCAGTGGACGCTTGCCTGCTTCAGGCTTCGAGCTGGAGTCAGTGAATGCTCATTGAACCACATGTCATTGGGCTACATCCAGAGGCTGTAATTCCGCCACCTTCATTGCGTTCCGCCAAAAGACCAGTTCCTTGTCAAAATAAGCATCCATATCCCCGGGGCTGCCCCCTAGAACCTCCATGGCCTGATTCTTTAGAATCTCCTGGAAATCGGGCAATTTGAGAACGGAGTTGACGTCTTCATTGATCTTTTTAACGAGATTGGGAGACATGCCGGCGGGACCCGAGAGGCCGAGCCAATAACCTGAAACAATCTCGGAAAAACCATTTTCAGCCAGGGTTTCGACGTTGGGAAGAATCTCCGACCGTTTGGCGCCAGTTACAAACAAAGGCTGCAACTTGCCTGCTTTTACATGTGTCTGTTGAGAGGATATGGTTCCGATCATCCCGGTCAAGCGGCCTCCAAATACGTCGACCATTGCAGCAGCAGCGCCTTTGTAGGGAACGTGTGTCAACTGGATATCAGCGGATTTGGCCAATAATTCCATCAGCAGATGCTGGGCGGATCCTACGCCGACAGAACCATAAGTGTATTTGCCAGGATTATTTTTGGCGTACTTGATCAAATCTTTAACAGACTTGATATTGGCTTCGGGAGCCGCTGTGACGAGGTTATAGGCAATCGCCAATAACGAGATATTCGTAAAGTCCTTCTTTGGATCAAAAGGGAGATTCTTGAATACAGCGGGATTGGTTGCGTTCGAGCTATTACTAAGCAATAGCGTATAGCCATCGGGGGCCGCCTGGGCAACCAGCTTGGTAGCGATGATGGTATTGGCACCACTTCTGTTTTCTACAACGACGGGGCTCTCCCAACGTTCTCCAAGTTTCTTCGCCAGTTCGCGCGCCATCAAGTCAGTCGCCGCACCAGGATTAAACCCGAGAATAATTTTGACGGGCCTCGACGGGTATTGAGTAACCTGCGCAGCCACTTCCGCCTGGATCAGTCCGAAACCAATCAGCAACGCTGCTTTCATGATGTTCATCAGTAACATGCCTGTCTCCCCATACCGTCCGATCTTTCATATATCGGGGCGGCATTTATTTAGTATTTAAAGCACATCTTCAAATTCGGCCGATAACATGCAATCCTGTTCCGGCCACTCATACTTTCTATACCGGCTTAAGAAAGTCCCCCCGCCGCATCGATGGATGGGACCGCTCATACTGCTTCGGATAAAAAACACTTCCTCCTGTTTCTACCGCTGCGGCCCATGGCCAGCGCGGATTGAAAAGCATGCCCCGACCCAGGGCGACGAGATCTGCCTGCTTCGACTGAAGAATCTCTTCGGCGTGGATCGGCTCCGTGATAAGGCCGACAGCCATGGTGGGTATATTGCTTTCTCGACGGATCTTTTCCGCCAAAGGAACCTGATAGCCGGGAAATACCTCTATTTTCTGCTCGGACGTTACCCCTCCGCTGGAGGCGGTGATGTAATCGCAACCCAATTCACCAAGGCGCCTGGCCAGTATCACGCTGTCCTCGGCACTCCACCCTCCCTCCGCCCAATCCGTTGCGGAGATTCTTACGCCTACGGGCTTGTCGGCTGGCCAAGCCTCGCGGACCGCCTGGAATATCTCCAGGAGAAATCGCATGCGACCTTCCAGGCTGCCGCCATATTCGTCAGTCCGCTGGTTACCGAAAGGCGATAGAAAACTGTGAATGAGGTAGCCGTGCGCAGCGTGAATCTCAATCACGTCGAAGCCTGCCTGGTTCGCCCTTTTCGCGCCTGCGGCAAAGGCGTTGACTACCCGCTTGATACCAGCTTTATCGAGGGCGGACGGGGCATGGCGCCCGTCGTGGGCTATGGCGGATGCGCTCCAGAGTTCCCATCCGCCCTCCTCTATGGAAACAGGCTTTTGACCTTCCCATGCCTTCGTCACGGACCCCTTCCGGCCGCCATGCGCGAGCTGCATGCCCATTTTCGTCCGGCCATGTTTGCGGCAGAAGTCGAGAATCCGCCGTAATGGCTGTATGTGATCGTCGGACCAAATGCCGAGGTCGTGTCGGCTGATCCTGCCCGCTGGTTCTACAGCCGTCGCTTCAGTAAACAACAGACCTGCGCCCGACATGGCAAGATGCCCAAGATGGACCAAATGCCAATCCGTTGCCCTTCCTTCGTCGTCGGCCGAATACTGCCCCATGGGAGAGACCACTATCCGGTTGGCAAGTTCGATTTCTCGCAATTTATAGGGTGAGAACAGCAGTTTCTCGCTCATATAATTATTCTCCTTCGTACAGATCTCTTCTTTAGAGACCCAATATGGGTCGGACAAGGGCTTGCGAAAATACGGTGCTGTGTCAGCACGTTAGTACTGCCAGCCTCATGGCGCATCGAACTTGAAGTGGCGGGTCAAATCCGAAAGAGACTCCAGCTCATCCAGAGCGAACACACATTCGATGAATTCACTGATCCGACCCTGAGACAAATGGGGCGACGCCATATCCCTGAACTTCTCTTGAAGTTCTTCATCCGTCATAGGATTACGGGGATCGCCCTTGGGATACTCGATACGCTTCTCATAAATCTTGCCGCCACGAGTCTTGATAATGGAGACTCCAGCGCGCCCGAATTTATCCAACTCAGGGTCCGCTTCAAAAATCACTTTATCGATCAATGACACCGCGCGCGGGTCATTCCATTTTTCAGGCGTATACTGATCTGGGCCTACTTTTCTGTCCAGAATGGCGATCGCAGTGAGGTAATAGGAGCTATGGTCTGCCGATTCTTTGGTTCGGGGATATTTTTTCACCATATCGCCCGTATGCTCTACACAGCGGCTTCCAGCTTTCACGACCACTTGCTCTACATCTTCCGGCTGGATATTGAACTCTTTCACCAGATCAAGAGTGGCATTCACATGCCCATGTGTGGACGCGTCGGCCGCAACGGCTTTGTAAATCGTATCGAGTATTTTGAAACGCCCAACAGGCTCTGTTAAAGAGCGCGCATCGAAATCGCCCCGCATAACAACATCGATAAACCCTTTATTCCCTTCCAAAACGCGTGTAGGGCCGGTATAGCCTCTTTTAGCCATCAAGACCGATATCAGGGCGCTATGCGCTGCACGAGGAAAGCGCAGATTTTTGGTCATGCTGTATTCCTCTCCCGACGCATCGAGTATGCCCAGGATCATGTTGTGGCTTCCATTGATGCCTATAGCATGCTCGAGTTGAGCCTCGCTGAGGCCAAGCATCGACCCCAAAACCAGCGGCATCACGAATGCCCCCCGGGAGTCCGCATTCCAGCCTTTCGCTTCGATAGTAGGGAATTCGGAATTGACGTTTGCGCAACTGTCGTTGAACCGGGCTGATATTTCATACCCCATTGCTATAGCCCGCACCAACGCTTTACCCGGCAAGCCGCGGCTTTCACTCAACGCCAAGGCTGCCGGAATCAATTCGCCAGGATGGTTGCCCAAAACATGCACTCCGACCGGTATAAGGTAGGTGTCATTGAAATCGAGGTAACGCACCATCACCCCATTTACGAGGCTGGCGTTGAGGCAGGATGTACGAGTCCCGGAGCCGATAAGCGTTGCCTCTTCACGACCGCCCAAGTCCTCGGCTACCTGCATCATGATTTGAGCGGGCTCTCCACGATATGCCCCGATGGCACATCCCAGTGCGTCGAGCACCGCCCTTTTCACTTCATGCACAACCTCCCTCGGGAGTTCATCGAAAACCGGGCCCCTTGAAAAACGGGCGAGATCTCCAGCGATAGTCATGCCTGGGCCTCCTCAAATCATTTTTGATGTGGTTCTATCTTATGGAACAATGTTTCCTATTTATAAATTAGCATTGAAGTAAACTCTCGTCAATCTGTAGTTTGAATATAGCCATTTATGCGTACGGCCAATAATTGCAGGTATCTTGGGCGTCAAGGCTCTGGCCGATTAAGCTATTGACGGCCTTCAGTGGCCATTTATAATACAGAAAGCCGTATCAAATGATAATACGAAATTTGAAATCACTTTGATCGTATGGTGATTCATATAAACCGATACCATTGCGAGGAAGACTCATGAAGACAATGCGCCACATTGCAGCATTAGCCTTGATAAGTTGTGCTGCAGCAGCATCCGCTGATACGGGTTATCCGGGAAAAGACTCGATACGTTTGGTTGTTCCCTGGACAGCGGGTAGTGGAACCGACGCTGTAGCACGGTATATTGGAGAGCAGCTATCACAGTCGTGGAAAGTGCCTGTTATTGTGGATAACCGCCCTGGCGCGAGCGGCATCATAGGAACGCAGGCAGTCGCCGGCGCCAAACCTGATGGGCGCACCCTGCTGGTAGCGGTCACCAGCCACATAACCAATCCACATTTCTACCGCGGCAAGCTCGCCTACGATACTGATAAGGCATTCGAACCCGTCATTTTGATGACAAAGACGCCCGCCATTCTGTGGATGGGACCGCAATTAAACGCCAAGTCGCTTGAAGATGTTGTGAAGATTGCAAAACAGAAGCCCGGCGATCTGGCATATGCCTCTTCCGGAGTCGGCAACACTCCCCATCTAACCGCGGAAATGTTCAAACAGGCGGCAGGCCTTGATATCAAGCATTCCCCCTACAAAGGAGCAGCCGCCTCTGTGCCCGACGTTCTCGGGGGACACATCCCTCTCGCCATTTCGCTCATGGGTACCTTCCAGAGCTACTACAAAACCCGGCAGGTGTCCGCGCTGGCGGTAGCGGCTAAAACCCGCATGAAAATGGCTCCCGAGATCCCGACATTCGCCGAGCTAGGATATCCCGATGTGCTGGGTGACGAATGGTTTGGCATCTTGGCTCCAGCGAATACTCCGCCGGAGATCATTGACAAACTGAACAAGGAAATCGATCGCATCATTGCACTACCCGAGGCGCAAGATCGACTGACTACGCTCGGAATGGAACCCATGGGCGGCAGCCCTCAAGACTTCGCCAGATTCATGAGCGAGGCGAAAGCCCGATGGATGGATGTCATTGAAAAAGGCAATATAAAACTACAAGACTAGGGCACGGCGCCGCGCATCCGCAGGGCTACGGCCGGGGGCTAGTGATCAAGCCACTTCGCGCAGCAGGGCCAGCGGCCCTGCGCGGCGTATCGGCTCTAGTTGTTCCGGAGTACGGACATACAGCGTGCCTCCGTAGGACAAGGCGTTGATGGAGACTTCCCCGGCGTGTTCGCGGCTGCGCGGCACCAGCAGCATCCAGCCGTCCTGGACCAGCATGTTGCAGGCGGGCAGCAAGCCGACCTCGTTGGGAACGAAACCCAGCTGCCCGCAGGCCAGCTCATAGGCCTTGTACATGCTGGCGGCGGACTTGGCGACCGGTACGCCGAGCCCGCAGTCGACCCGCACGAACACATGCTTGAACGGCAGCGCGGGGTGTTGCGTGGTCGCCAGGAGCGGCAGCTCGCTGGGCAGGCCCTCCGCCAGATAGCCCAGGCCGGCGTTGCCGGGCATGGCGGGCAGCCACTGCACATGCTTGTGCCGCTGGCTGGCGCCGGCGGCCGCTCCGCCGTTGTAGAAGCCCAGCCCGCCGGATTCGGACATCAGCGTGGCCATAACGGTGAAATCGGATATATCCAGCGGCGCCTGCTGTTCGGCGAATTCGCGGCGGGCCAGTACGAGGTGGCGTTCGCATACTGGAAACTTGTTCAATATGGCGACATGATGGGCGCCCAGCGGACCGACGGTCAGGGCGGGCTCCGGATGCAGAAACGGGTTGAAGTTGGGGTCGCGCGGCCCGCCGGGAATTATCTTCTTGGCGGCGTCCTTGGCGGAAAGCGATGAAACCCACCGCAGTATGAAAGTCAGGCCGCGGTCGACGACCTCCATCTGCTCGGATTCGATGGGCAGCAACGCCCCTGAAGCAAGCGCCGAATCGCTGCGCTTGTCGACTTCCTGCATGAATGCTGACATGGTGCCTTGCCCCTTTTCGTATCCGGCCGTGGCGCGAGCGATGATCGGCGAGCGCCGCCGAGGCCGGGCGTTGAGCGGCCGGCGATACCCATGCTTCAGCCGGCAGCCATTCTGTTTCCGGCATTGTAGGCCAGACCGCCGCGGCGGTGACAAGCATCAGGGCAGATCGCCCATGACAAGCTGGCATGGCCGCCTATGATAGACGGACGAGGCCGCGGCTTCGGTCCGGGCTTCAGTCCGGGCCATCGGCCGGATCAGGCGACTTGGTGGAATTTGCCCGCCTGATAGTCCATGACGGCCTGCCGCAGTTCCTGCTGCGTATTCATTACGAAGGGCCCGTATTGGGCGATGGGCTCATTCAAGGGCTTTCCGGCTATGAGCAGCGCTTTGGCCGGCCCCCGGCTGCTGATGACGACGCCGTCGGCGCCCGCGGCGTTTTCAAGTATGGCCATCCTGCCCGACGGCACTGTCGTGTCGCCCACCTCGACCTCGCCTCGATATACATACAGGAAAGCGTTGAATCGCTCCGGCAGGCGCTGGGCGAAAACGCCGGCGGCTGCGCTGTCGCCCTCGAAATGCACATCCAGGTATAGCGGCTCGGTCGCCTCGCGCTGTACCGCGCCCGCCGTGCCATGGCTTGCGCCGGCGATGATGCGGACCAGCACGCCCGGCGCGGGGCGGATTTCCGGAATGTCGGCGCTCTGGATATCGCGATAGCCGGGGCGGCACATCTTGTCGCGCGCCGGCAAATTCAGCCATAACTGAAAGCCTTCCATGCGCCCGTCTTCTTGCTCCGGCAGTTCGGAATGGACCAGGCCGCGCCCGGCGGTCATCCATTGCACGCCGCCATTCTGCAGCAGGCCCTCGTGGCCGCCGCTGTCGCGATGGCGCATGCGCCCGTCTATCATGTAGGTGACGGTTTCGAATCCGCGATGGGGATGGTCGGGAAACCCGCCTATGTAGTCTTCGGGATTGTCCGTGCCGAAGTTGTCCAGCATCAGGAAGGGGTCCAGCCGTTTTTGCAGGTCGGCCGTCAACACGCGGACAAGCTTGACGCCCGCCCCATCCGACGTGGCCATGCCCTGCACCAGGCGTTCGACACGGCGCGGGTTCGCCACGGTCTCGGCCGCGGCGGGGTTCTGAACAGCAGATTGAGTCATGATGATTCCTCGTATTCCTTGCGTCGATACCACAGTTGATATCACACTCCATGGACTCATTGTAGGCAGCCCGGCCGCTGCTTATAAGTCCGGCCGCGCGAAACTGATTGTCCCGAATACCAAACCAATAGCGCGCCGGAAGGAAAGGCCTCGCGCTTTGGCGCACTGTCATTTTTCTGTCACAATTTGCCCACATTGAAAACAGCAGCCGCCTTCGGCGGCGGGATTTATGGCAGATATCGCAATTCAGGGAGTGGTCAAGCGCTACGGCGACACCACTATCATCGACCGCCTGGAGCTGGAAATCCGGCATGGGGAGTTCTTCACCCTGCTCGGCCCCAGCGGCTGCGGGAAAACGACCTTGCTGAGGATGATCGCGGGCTTCATCATCCCCGATGAAGGCCGCTTGATACTGGACAAGCAGGACATCACGCGCATGCCCGCGCACAAGCGCGAAACCGGCATGGTGTTTCAGGATTATGCGCTGTTTCCGGACAAAACGGTTTTCGACAACGTCGCCTATGGACTGCGGGTGCGCAAAGTGCCGGCGCCGCAAATCAAGCAGAAGGTTGAACGCATACTCGAACGCGTCGAACTGGGCCATTTGGCGCAACGATACCCCGGCGAGCTGTCCGGCGGCCAGCGCCAGAGGGTGGCCTTGGCCCGGGCCCTGGTGATCGAGCCGCGCGTGCTGCTGATGGACGAGCCCCTGTCCAACCTGGACGCCAAGCTGCGCATCCAGATGCGCGACGTGATACGGCAGTTGCAGCAGGAATCCAATATCACCGCCATCTTCGTCACGCACGACCAGGAGGAGGCCTTGTCCATGTCGGACCGCATCGCCCTGTTGCGCAATGGCAAGATCGACCAGCTCGATACGCCGGAAGGCCTGTATTCACGGCCTCGCAGCGCTTATGCCGCTGACTTCATCGGCGCGGCCAACCTGCTGGACGTGCAGCACGCGCAGGCCCAGGGCGAATACAGCCTGGTCACCATCGCCGGGGGCCGGGTCCTGGCTTGCGGCGCCCCGATGGAAGGCGGCCAGCAATTGGCCGCGCGGCCCGAGCATATCTCCATACACCGGGAACAGGCGGCGGACCTGATCCCCGCGGAAGTCGTCTACCGGCGCTATCTGGGCTTCAAGGCCGCCTATGCCATGCGCATGGCGGACGGAAAAATCGTCAATGTCGACGTGCCCGCCGCGGCCGACCCGTCTCACCCGGCCGGAACGCCTGTCTTCCTGGGCTTCAGCCCCAATTGCTGCCTGGTGCGTGCCTGAAGATGATGACCGCAATCCGCATGCGCGCGCCCTCGCCCTGGCTGGTCCCCGCCCTGCTTTGCCTGCTGGTGCTGGTCGCGCTGGTGGTGTGGCCCTTGGCCGCGCTGTTCTACCAGAGCGCCATCGATCCGCAAACCGGGCAGGCCAGCCTGCAGGGCTTCCAGACCTTTTTCAACACCCCCCGTTATGTGCAGGCCTTCTTCAACACCCTGATCCTGGGCGCGGTATCCACCACGGGCACTCTGCTGCTGGGCGCCCCGCTGGCCTACGTCGTGGCGCGCTACGACTTCCCGGGCAAGACCGTGGTCGCCCTGCTTCCGCTCGCCACCATCATCCTGCCCGACATCGTCGTGTCGCAAGCCTGGCTGATGCTGCTGGGGAACAACGGCATCGCGCGCCACGCCCTGGAGGCGGTCGGCATAGACCTGCCATCCTTCTACGGCTGGTTCGGCATGGCCTTCGTGCTGATCCTCAATGACTATACCTATGTCTACATAGGCATGCTGGCGGCCTTGAAAGCCATAGACGGCACCATAGAAGAAGCCGCCGTCAATCTGGGCGCCAGCAACCTGCGCCGCGCGCTCACGGTGACGCTGCCCGTGCTGGCCCCGGCCTTGCTGATCAACGCGATGATCGTCTTCACCCTGGCGGTCGACAACTTCTCCATCCCCATGATATTGGGCGGCCGCGTCGACGTGCTGTCGTCCTTGACCTACACCACCTTCCTGTCGGAAATGGGCGGCAACCCCACCATGCAAAGCGTGCTGGCCGTCGTGTCCGTGGCACTGGTGGGCTTCGTGCTGTTCGTGCAGAAGCGCGTGGTGGAGCGCAAGACCTACCAAATGCAGCAGGGGCGCGCCCCGCAAGCCATACGCGCACGCGGCGCCGCCGCCGTCGCGCTGACATCGTGCGCCGTACTGTTCGTGGCGTTTTCCATGATACCCGCGGTCATCGTGCTGATAGGGGCTTTCACCAAAGCCAGTGGCCCGGTGATGCAGTACGGCACCTTCACGCTGGAAAACATGGAACGGGCCTTGCGCAATGCGCCCGAGCCCATATTGAATTCGCTCATGCTGGCCAGCGTCGCGGCGGTGGCCGGCACTTGCTTCGCCACCATCACCAGCTATCTGATCGTCAAGAAACGCATGCTGGCCGTAAGCCTGCTGGACTACGTGGTGATGCTGCCGCTGGCCATATCGGGCACCGTGCTGGGCATCGCCCTGATCCATACCTACAACAGCGGCATGATCATATTGACCGGCACCTGGGTGATCATGGCGGCCGCCTACTTCGTCAGGAAAGTGCCCTTTTCCATACGCTCCGCCTCGGCGTCGCTGTACAGCATTCCCGACTCCATCGAAGAGGCGTCCATCAATCTGGGGGTGCCGCCCGTCGCCAGTTTCTTCAAGGTGATACTGCCGGTCATGAAGCCGGCCATCCTTGGGGCGGCGATCCTCATGTGGGTGACTTCTTTGGCGGAAATATCCGCCACCATCGTGCTGTATTACGGCGGAATGGAAACCATGCCGATACAAATGTTCCGCCAGATCGACGCCGGCTACCTGGCCCGGGCGTCGGCCTACGGCGTGATTCTGATGGTGGTGATCATCGTACCGATTTACCTGGCCGTGCGCTTTCTCAAGCTCGACCTGTTCTCCAGCCGTTAACCTTCTTCATAAGGAAAAACCTATGCCTAGCCCATCATTCATCAAGCACTGCATCGCGGGCGCCGCCGGCGGACTGGCTCTGCTGCTGGGTCATGCCGCCTATGCAGCCAACGCGGTGGTCTATACCTCGAATAACGTCCAGACGATAGACACGGCAATGGACATCGCCAAAGAGGCGGCAAAAGATTTGTCGGTCCAAACCGTCACGTCCGGCACGGGCGCGCTGATGAAGCGCATCGAAGCCGAATCCAAGAATCCCTTGGGCGATGTCGTATGGGGCGCAGGCTTTGGCACCATGGCCGCCTTCAAGCAGAATTTCCAGCCCTATAAGTCGCCCGAAGCCAAGGACATCGACCCGCGTTTCATCGGCCCCGACAACCTGTGGGCCGGCACCAATGCCCATGTGATGATCATCATGGTGAACGAGAAACAGCTCAAGGGGATGGAAGCGCCGAAAGCCTGGAAGGACCTGTTCGATCCCAGGTGGAAAGGCAAGCTCATCGTCGGCGACCCGGCGACATCCGGCAGCACCTACGACCAGATGTACGGCATCCATAAGCTGTATGGAAACGACGGATTCAACAAGCTGGTGGCCAATGCCGACATTTCCAAGAGCTCGGGCCAGGTCTATAAAAGCGTGGCCAACGGCGAGTATGCCGTGGGCGTGACCATGGAATACGCCGCGTATTCCTACGTGGCGGGCGGGCAAAAGGAAATCCGCCTGGTATATCCGGAAGAAGGCGTGTTCGTCGCGCCTGAGGCCGTAGCCATCATCAAGAACCCCAAGAACGGCGACCAGGCCGCCCAGAAGCTCTACGACATCCTGCTTTCCAAGAAAGTCCAGGAGGCCGAGCTGGTACATAACTTCCGCCGCCCGACCCGCTCGGACATCGACGTCTCCAAGCTGACCAAGCTGCCCAATCTGTCCAGTGTCAAGGTGGTCGACGTAGACCCCTTGAAAGCCGCGGCGGAATACGACAGCATCATCGCCGCCTGGAAAAAAGCCATGGAAGCGGCCGGCAAATAGGCAAACCGGTAAACAGGCCGCGCGGCGCTTGCCGCGGCGCGGCCGTGTAAACGCAGCGCCCGCGTCGTCCGCAGCCTCGATCGCGGGGCGGCGGAACACCGCGCCAAACCTGCTTCCGCCCCGGATTGCGCCCGGCGCTTTCCGGGTTTTTTTCCGCCTTCCGAACAGGCGTACAATTTCGCCCTGGCGCGCGCCGGATGCCGGCGCGCGCTCAGTCTGGAAACATGATCGGAAGCAGAATATTTTGAGCACCAAACGAAGCAAACGCTGGAACGGCGAGCTGGGTTCCCTGGCCCCCGAATTCCTGAAAGAAGTCATCGAGAAAATGCAGGCCTACGGCGACCGCATCCAATTCGAGCTGCCGAACAAGGCGCCCTGTCCCAACTATCAAGTCATCAATCCCGCAGGACGGAAAATGGGCTTCGACGCCAGGCATTTGATCCTGCGGCCCAATGCCGATGGCAACATCAGCGACGAGCTTACGCCCGCCTACACCCTGGAAGCGATCAAGGCCGCCATGACGGGCGCCGGCAGCGCGGCGGGGCGCAGCCGTCCGCGGATAGCCGGCGCCATCCACGGCGCCTCCGCGCCCGCCAAACGCGCGGCGCCGGTGCAGCAGGCCGCTGACACGGTCGAGCGGGAAAAATACGCGTATTACAAAGAGAATAAAGAAGCCTTGCCCGATGGCATCGTGAAATATTCGCAAGCCGTCAGCCAATTGATGCGCCAAGGCCTGTCCGCCGAAGCCGCGTTCGACCAGATCATCAAGCAGCATTTCTGCGATTGAGCATCGCCGCGGGCTTATCCCCACAATATGTGGATAAGCCTGCGCACAAGTCTTGCGCATGTTGCGCAAAGGTAATAAATATGCCGAATTCCGACGTTCGGCCACGCACTGCCCAATCGAGCGTTACCATGCGTTGCCCATCGTCAATCATCCCTACAGAATAGGCTTGCAGTCCGGTCTCATGCTGGCATGATGGAAGTTCATCCGATACACGATGAAAGGAGAATGCATGCAACGAGGACAGACACGTAAACATCTCATAGGCGCTATGTCGGCCGCTATATTGGGCATGGGATTGGCGGCCGCCCCGGCCATGGCTCAGCAGCCGGCCCAAACCCAGCCTCCCATTGCGTCGCCCGCGCCCGATTATTCCAATGCCCAGCTCGAAAGCTTCGTCAACGCGTCGCGCAAGATCGCCATGATTTCCCAGGAGTACTCGCCGCGCCTGCAGGCCGCTACCGACGAGGCGTCGAAGAGGAAGGTTTTCGAGGAAGCCGACGGCAAAATGGTCAAAGCCGTGCATGACGAAGGCATGACGGTAGACCAGTTCAATGGCATCAATCAGGCTTTGCAGCAAGACCCCAAGCTGGTCAACCGCGTGCAAGAGCTGGCCAAATAGCGAAGCGTACTCGGAACGGCAGCGAAGGCGGCCACCGAGCCGGCGCACTAGCGCGTGATCAAGCCGCCGTGGCGGGTTCGGACGGATGATGCCGAACTATCCATCTGGCCAGAACATCGACCGCCGCCATGAAATCATCGAGCTCGAGCGCTTCGCGGGGGTTGTGGCTGCCATGCTCGTTCCGGATCAACAGCAAGCCCGTTGGCACGCCCGCGGCGCAAAAGACGGCCGCGTCATGCGACGCCGGGCTGGGAAGACGCTGTACGGGCCATCGGCGTTGACGCGCGATGGCATGGAGCTGATCGCAGATGCCTTCATCCATCCTGGCCACCTGCGCCGTGGTCCGCCGCCCCAGATCGAAGCTGACGCCCCGGCGTTCTTCGATGGCTGCGATGATCCGCTGCATATGGCCGTGCAGTTCCGCAAGGTCCTGTTCGTCATAAGCGCGCACATCGATGCTGAAGCGGACTTCGCCCGGCACCTTGGTCATCGCATCATTGTCCGGGTCGGTATGGAAGCGGCCTACGGTCAAGGCCATCGGCCGTCCGGCGGTTTCCCATTGCTGCCAGAGATCGTCCATGGCCCCGACAAAGTCCACCGCCGCCTTCAGGGCATCGCGTCTGAAACGGCGCGGCAGCCCCACATGGGCGGTTTCCCCGCGGACACGGATTTCTTTGTAGCGGAAATTGCCCGGGATTGCGGTGCCCACGGCGATGACATTCCCGGCATGCACCAGGCTGGGCGCCTGCTCGATGTGGACTTCGATGTAGGCGTCGATCTTCCCGGGATCGAGAAAGACATGGCGTTCCAGCAGTTGTTGCGGGCGGCCTCCCGCCAGCGCGATATGCTCGGCCAGGCTGCGTCCGGTATCCACGCGCTGCGCGCTCAGCGCCGCCTCTTCAAGCAGGCCCAGGGCCGCCTTGCTGCCTATGTATGAAGTCTGGAACCAGGCGCTTTCTTCCGCTCGCACCCCCATGACGATGAGATCACAAGCCGGCTCGAACCCGCAGGACTTCAGCATCTTCAAGGCCGCGAGGCCGGCGACCACGCCCGCCGCGCCGTCATAATTGCCCCCTTGCGCCACGGAGTCCAGGTGCGAACCGATCACGATACTGCGCCCCGAGGCGCCGGAGCCGGGCAAAGTCATGTAGGTATTGCATGCTGCGTCACCGCTTACCCGCAATCCCAGCTCCTTCGCTTCCGCGGCGACCAGGCGATGCGCGAATTGTTCCCCTTCGCCGTAGGACGCCCGCGTGACGCCGCCGCGCTCGTCGCGGCTGCCGGCCTGCAACGCGGCGAACAAACGTTCTGCGAACGGCCTCGCACCCTCCAGCGCCCTGCTCAGCGAATCGAGCATGTTCGCGTTGCGCCGATCAGTGTCCCGGGACATCGCCGCCCTTATTGAAGGGATAAACCGTGCTGGTATCCAGCCGGGCATAAGGCAGGAGCGTCAGGTCCGCCGGGCCGTGATCGGGGGTATCGACGATCAGGATCTCTTGCGATATGGGCTCATAGAAATCGCGGAAATGGGTTTTAGACCGCAATACGATGATGTCGAAGTCTTCCGGGCGCTGGCCGAAAATATAGAAGGGATCGCCGCTTACGCCAAAAGCGGGGTAGGTGACGACACTGATGGAAAGGCCGCTTACTTCCAATAGCGCCGCCGTGCCGAGGTTTACCGGCATGCCCTTCATGTAATTGCCCGACATGCGGAATTCTTTGTGGCCGGCCCACAGCACCTTGGCATGGACATGAAGCCGCGGGCCTGCTTGCGCGGAACTGTGCCCTCCGAGGCTGAGCTCCACACTGCTGCCGGCCCCCGCTTCCAGCGCACGGGCGGCCGCTTCCGGATCCCAGATGAAAGGCACAGCCGCATTGTGGATGCCGCGCTCGAGCAAGGCCGCCAGCACATAGGTGGAATCGTTCATGCGGTCGGCATGCTCGAGCAATACGTAGGGCTTGCCGCCCGCCTTGCGCGACGCGAGGCCATGCACGACGTGGTCGATTGCGTCGTCCACGCTGTATACCGGCAAAGGCCGGTATAGCGCCTCGCGCGCGTTCCAGAGGGCGGCGGAGACTTCATCGGCCGTGGCTTGCGCCCGATCGCGGGCGGAATCCGCCACGCAGAGCACGGAAAAGCCCGTATTATGGGCATCGGCATAGGAAAAACCCGCCATCACCGTCATGTCGAGTATTTCCGGACGGCTCCGTTCAAGGACAGCCGCCTGTTCGATGATGTCGGCCAGCGGCTTCAACGCCGTCGCGCTGAAAATACTGGGCACGAGCACGCCCGGCTTGGCAATGGCCCAGCCCGGGCTGATCTCCCCCGCCAGCGTGCGGACCATGCAGCGCGCCGCCCGCCGCCCGGTTTCCCCCGTGTCGGTGTGCGGGGATTTACGGTAGGCGAAGCCGGCATCCACGTTCTCCAGCGTCCGGTCATCGATGTTGCCGTGGTAATCGAAGGCCACCATGAGCGGTTTGCCCGCGCCCAGCGCCTGCCTGGCCTTTGCAAGAATGTAGCGCTCGGGGTCCGGATAGGACGGGGCCCAGCAGGCCCCATGCAGAAACAGCAGCACCCCGTCTATGTGGTCCCTGTCCGCAAGAACGGCCTGGGCGATCTCCTCCGCATAATGCTGTACCGCCTCATCGCTGGCTGGCCCGACGGCCCCCAGCGCGGCATGTACGATGGGCAGGATGTCGACGCCGCTCTCTTCCAGCACATCGATGAACCCGCCCATGACTGTATTCGTGCCGCGCAGCGTATCGACGATGCCGGCGCCGCGCAGCGCCACGAGCTCGAAGTCCTCGAGCGTCGCTACGGCGTCGAGAAAGCTCACCGATTCGATATGGAATCCGGCAATAGCGACGCGCCGGGTTTTGCGCTCGGTTTTTCCGGTCATTGCGGTTCCAGGCCCGCCTGCTTGACGACCTTGGCCCACTTCTCGGTCTCGACCTTGGCGTATTCCATCAAATCTTCCGGCTTGCCGCCCATGCGGATGACCGCAAGATTGTTGAATCGCTCTTTGACGGCCGGTGTTTCCAGCGCGCCGATGAAAGCGGAATGCAGGCGCTGGACGATTTCCGGCGGCGTACCGGGCGGAGCAACCAGGCCTCCCCAGGCGACGCTTTCGAAATTGGGCAATCCCGATTCGGAAATCGTGGGTACGTCGGGCAGTTGCTCGAGGCGATCGAGGCTGGCCGCGACCAGTGGCCTGAGCTTGCCATCGCGTATGAAGGGCAGCATGGTCGGGCTATTGTCGATGATCATGTCCACCTGGCCGCCCAGTACATCCGCCACCGCTTGGGGGCTGCCGCGATAGGGCACGTGCATCAGCTTGACATTCGCCGTCTGCGCCAGCAGCACCCCGGTCAGGTGCCCGGACGTGCCCGGGCCGGGCGACGAGAAAGTGAGTTCGTCGGGGTGCTCCTTCAGGTGCTTGATCAGGTCGTCATAGTCCTTGATGGGCGAATCGGCCCTGATCGCCAGGATATTGGGCACCTTGAACAGGAACGCCACCGGCGTCAATGTATCGGGGTTGTAAGGCAGCTCTTTGAAAGTGCTTTTATTGATGGCCAGCGTAACGTTGTTCGCGTAGGCGATGGTGTAGCCATCGGGCGCCGCGCGGGCGACATCGCTGATGCCCACCACCCCCGAGCCGCCCGGCTTGTTTTCGACCACGATGGATTGGCCCAAGGTCTTGGACGCCTCGTGCGCCAGCGCGCGCAACAGCGTATCGGGAGTGCCTCCCGCCGCGGACGGCACGATCATCCGTATGGGCCTGGACGGGAAAGTCTCTGCCGCGTGGGCCGGCGCCGAAAAAAGCAGGGACAGCGCGGTGGCTGCGATTGCGGTAACTAACGGTTTCATTGGAACTCCTCTTGAGCGCAAGCCTGCTGGGATTCATGACGGCATTTCCGGCCTACCCCGGAAGCCAATGCCGGCCATATACCCAGACTGAAACGACTGATTCACAAAATTCGATTCTGAAACAGTTGAATCAAAATGCCTACTGGGGCTAACCCGAATGATGGTCGGGATTTTTGCCGGGACCGCAATGTTTTTCGCTCGAGACCGCGACAGGCGGCCCTGAGCGCGGCCGCGCATGCGCGGCGCCGGGCGCATCCTGGCTTGTCTTATTGGGAGTGTTGCAGGAGGGAGGGACGAGGGTGTTGCAGGAGGTAAAAAGGTGCAACAGCGGCTCCGCGCCCCGGCCGGGCATCGGCAGCCGCTATTGCATGGACGGCTACATGGCTACGCTGAGCACGCGCTGCATGAATTCTGGCACCGACATCGCCGTGCCATTGACCTCGATGCCATCGTTTTCGTAGCGTATGGCCGATGCCGCGGAATCGCCGTCGACCTTCACCAGGCCCGCCTGCTGCAGCCTGATCATGTATTGATCGTAGAGCATGGCGCCCAGCATCTCCATCTGCAGCCTCTGGTCCGCGCTGGCCGCATTCTGAAGCTGCCCGAACGCCTGGATGAACATAGGCTTGGAGAGGGTGAGATCCAGCCTGAGCTGTTTCAACACCTGGGACAGGATGATATCCACATCCTGGTTCTGGGATTCGGCCGCCGCGGTAAGCAGCACATGCAGGCTGGCCCGGCTCTGGCCCTTGGCGTTCTTCCAGATCAGGGGGTCTATGGCCAACGAAGGCTGCGCGGCGAGCACGGGCTGCAGCTTGGCGCGCAGGACCGCCTGTTCGTCGTCGGTCAGGACCAGATCGCGGTCGTCCAGCACGCCATGCTTGGCCTTGATGGCGTCATATTCGCCGGCCAGCGCGCTGAGCGCCGCCATATCCACCTGCGCAGCCTTGCCGCCTATGGTGATGCTGCCCAAGTCCACGGAACCAATGGCGACGCGGCCAAAGTCGTAGCTCAGCGAGCCTTCCAGCATGTTGCCGTTTTGCAGGCTATCCAGATTGGCCGCCATTTTCTCGATATGCACGGCCTGCTGCGGCCGGCCGCCGATGTTCAGCGCCTCGATCTTGAGCACGGTCCGCACACGGGTCCGGCCGGCGCCCTCCTGGCCGGTCTTGCTGTCCACCTGGATGTTGCGCACCTCCACCTTGCCGCCGTCGCGTTCGCTGGCATAGGAAAAAGACGGGAACTCGCCGGTGGCGTGGCTATCGGCGTAGTCGTTGCTGAGGTTCATGGCCAGGGTGCCGCCGCTGAAGCTCAGCCTTTCGCCCTCTTGCGCCAATTCGGTGGGGAAGAAAGTCCATACCGACCGCCCGGCGCCGCGCAAGCCGACCTGCGTTTCGATGAGCAGCGGCGTCGCGCCCTTCTGGCTGTCGACCCAGGCCTGCGTGGCCGGCGTGGCGACCAGGCGGGCGGTGCTATGCGCCAGCAGGGGCTTCAGGGTACCGGCGCGCAAGGCATTCAGCGGAAAGGGGCCGTGCTGAAGATGATCCTGCAGGCGCAAGTCCACCTGCTTGCCGGCGGCGTCTTTCATGCGCACGCTGTAGACGACATCCGAGGAAAAAAAGCGGCGCTGGTAATCTTCGATTTCCACCTTCAGCCCGCTGCGGCCGGAGTCGGGCCCGAGCAAGGCGACCAGCCGCTGGTTGGCCTGACCGACCATGTCGCTTATGGTCGCCTGGGCCTTTTTCCCGATATACCAAGTCGCTCCCAGGTAGGCCGCCCCCAATATCGCCACAGCGCCGATAATTCCCGTGCTTTTTTTCATTTTCATCCTATACGATTGCGATCGAATCGAGTGCGGAGCCGCCTGAAGGCGAGGCGTCCGCTCGTGATCATTTAAACATGAAATTGCGGCGGTGAAACGGCCGGATCCATGGCTGGATTCGTTGACGCTAAAATCATTCTCAACGGTCCATTGGAACAACCATCACAAGAGGAGATCTCCGCCATCATGGCCACCCCCATCGATTTCTATTTCGAGTTTTCGTCGCCTTACGGCTATCTTGCCAGCACGCAAATCGAAGGCCTGGCGGCTGAGTTCGGCCGCCAGGTGAACTGGAAGCCCATCTTGCTGGGGCCCATGTTCAAAACCACCGGCTCGGCGCCGCTTACCGAAGTCCCCATGAAGGGCGAGTATTCCAAGCGAGACTTCGCCCGCAGCGCGATGCTGCACGACATTCCTTATGTCCAGCCGCATCCCTTCCCGATAGGCACCGTCAGCGCCGCCCGCGCGGTCATTTATCTGCAGGAGCACGACAGCAGCAAAGTGGCGGATTTCATCAAGCGGACCTACCGCGCCTACTTCGCGGAAGGCAAGAACATAAGCGAGACAGGGGTGGTCCTGGCCGTGGCCGATGGTTTGGGTATCGACGCGCGGAAGCTTGCCGACGGCATAGGCCAGGACGCCATCAAACAGCGGCTGAAGCAGGAAATAGAGGCCGCCATGGCGCGCGGCGTATTCGGCTCGCCCTTCATGTTCGTGGACGACGAACCCTTCTGGGGCTTCGACCGCTTCGATCACATCCGGCGCTGGCTCGAGCGTCGGGGCCAGGAGCGCGCCTAGGAGCGCGGCCCTGTCGACGTTGACGAGACGCTAAGCCGCAATCGTCAGAAGCTCCGGCCCGCGGGCGTGATGCTGCCCGGCGCGGTATGGCGCCGTGCCCTTCTGCTCTTCCAGCTGGAAAAACGCCAGGGTTTCCGCAAGATGGTCGGCCTGCTCGCGCAGCTGGACGGCCGCCCTGGCGCTTTCAGCCACGAAGTCGCGGTTATGCTCGGTATCCCGGTCCATGGCGATCACTGCCTGGCTCACTTGCTGCACGCCGGAGCTCTGTTCCACGCTTGCCCGGCTGATCTCGGACATGATCTCGGCGACCTGGCGGATCGAGGACACGATTTCTTCCATGGCGTGGCCCGCGTCATTGACCTGCCTGGTGCCGGAATCGACCCATTGCAGGTTCTCCATGATCAGGGTCTTGATGTTCTTCGCGGCATCGGCGCTGCGCTGGGCCAGGCTGCGCACCTCGCTGGCCACCACCGCGAACCCGCGGCCCTGCGTACCGGCCCGCGCAGCTTCGACCGACGCATTGAGCGCGAGGATGTTGGTCTGGAAAGCGATGCTGTCGATGATGCCGATGATCTCGGCGATCTCGCGCGAGCGGCTGTTCACGTTGCCCATGGTGTCGATCACCGTGCGCATGACCTGGCCGCCTCGTTGGGCGACGTCTACGGCCCCCGTCGCAAGCTGGTCGGCCTGGGCGGCGTTGCCGGCGTTCTGCGACACGGTGCTGCCCAGTTCTTCCATGGCCGATGCCGTTTCGGTGAGCCCGCTCGCCTGGTTCTCGGTACGCGCCAGCAAGTCGTTGTTGCGTTCGATCAATTGCTGCGTGGCGAGCGCCACCGATTGCGCCGTCTGGCGGCCGCTGGTCACCACGTCCCGCAGGACTCCGGCCATCGCCACCAGGCTGGACATGACGCTGCCTTCGGACGGCTGCCGATGTTTTTCCGGCACCACCAGATTGCCGCTGCCCACAGCGGCGGTGAACTCGTTCAACTCCCCGGGTTCGGCGCCCAGCTCGCGCAGCAGCTTGCGGGTGATCAGACTGGCCTGCAGGGCGCTGAGGACGAGCGCGATGAAGCACAGCACCAGCATTTCCATCTGGAAGCTGGAGGAAATGGACATGGCTTCGGCGGCCGCGTCTTGGGACTGGCTTTCCTGAAGGTCGATGAATGCATTGATGACGGCCAGCCATTCCGTGAAGACCGGCCCAATGCCGTCCACCAGGGTTTGCCGCAAGCCCTCCAGGTCGCCCGCCTGCTGGCGTTCGATGGCGCGGTGGGCCAGGGGCATGGCCTTGAGTTCGACCGCCTTGATCGCGGCATAGGCCTGCCGCTCTTGCTGGCGCGTTTCCGGCTGGGCGATGAGCGCGTCCAGCGCTTTCGCATTGCGGGCGTAGTCGTCCGTCAGACGCTCGATGTCGGCCAGCACCTGGCGCAGCTGCGCGTCGGATTTCACCAAGGCGATGTCGCGCAGCGAAATGGCGCGGTCATGGACGCTGCCCCGGAAATTGATGGCGTGGCGCTGCTTGACGCTGTACTGATCGGCGATTTCGGTGAGGTTGCGCGCAACGCTGTTGACGCGCAAGATACCGATACCTGTCAATACGATCATCGTCAGCAGCACGAACGCGAAACCCAAGGTCAAGCGCCTTTTTACTGTCATTTTGCGAGCCATCACAGTCACATCCTGGTTATCAAATTAAGGAAACATATCCTCGGCAAGCGCTCGCCTGGAAATACGCAAGAAAGCCGTCTACGCGCAAGGCGGAAAACAATACTGGGGAAGCAGAAAAATTCGGTCCGGCCGTACGGGTTGCGGTTCGGCGGCGGTAACCGGCAAAGCCGTCCCGGGACGGCCGGCGTATCAGGACGGGCGGATAGGAAAGCATGCCGATGGCCACGGTGCCGGATGTTTTGGGGCTGTGCCTGCCGGAGGAAGAGGCAGTCGAGCCGAACGAGCCGGCAATTTACATGACTTTACTTAGTATTAATAGCGGTAACAGACGATAAAACAACGCAGGTTCGGTTCGACCTGTTTAATTAATGAAGCCGCTTGTTTTTGAATGGTTGCGCTTTTTCTATGATCAAGATCTAAATTATTGGTTCAGATCATTTTTTGTGTTTGCGTTTGTTGATTTTCGCTTGTTTTTTTGGCTTCGTAGCGGCTTTTTATTGATTTTTGCATCGGTTCATGGCCTTCAGATGCATGTGCTTCATAATTATTGCGCTCCTTATTTAAATAGCTGAATATTTGATCGATTCAATAGTTTTATTTATTTCTTTATTTTTCAAATAATTTTCGCATGTTATATACGGCTTCCGATCGCCTGGCGGGAACCGGCCAGTTTTTTGATACGGCTCGCCGGAGCCGGCCGAGCGGCGAGCTAGGCTTCGCTGTCGGGCTGATTCGCCGGCGCGGCCTGCTGGAAAGCCGGCAGCTCGGCGCATGCCGCATCGATGCGCACTATGGTGGGCAGGGCGCTCTCGTCGCAGCCGAGGCGGCGCGCATTGGCCAACTGGGGCACCAGGCAGGCATCCGCATACCCGGGCCGGTCGCCATGGCAGTACCGGCCCGTATCGCTGCTGCCCGCCAGCATGGCCTCTATCGCAGCCAGACCGTTCTGCACCCAATGCCGATACCATGCGTCCCGCGACGCGTCGTCCGCCTTGAGCTCATGCTTCAGGTATTTCAGCACACGCAAGTTATTCAAAGGATGGATATCGCAGGCTATCGACTGCGCGATGGCGCGCACGCGCGCGCGACCGCGCGGGTCGCCGGGCAGCAAGGCCGGCTCCGGGTGGGTTTCCTCCAGGTATTCCATTATGGCCAGCGACTGTCCCACCAGGAAGCCATCGTCGTCCAGCGTGGGAACCAGCGCCGTCGGATTGATGGCGCGGTAGCTGTCGGACAACTGCTGCCCGCCGCCCTTGAGCAGGTGAACCGGCACGATATCGTAGGCCAGGCCCTTCAGATTCAATGCGATGCGTACGCGATAGGCGGCGGAGCTGCGGAAATAGCTGTACAGCTTCATGGGGTCTCCCGGATTTTCCTCGACAGCTCCTTGGGCAGCGGAAAAGCGACGTTCTCCGGCGTGCCGTCCAATGTACGCACCGATACCGCGCCCAGTTCTTTCAGGCGCTGTATGACTTGTTGGACCAATACCTCGGGCGCGGAGGCGCCGGCCGTAACCCCCACCCTCCTGGAATGCTCCAGCCAGGCCGGATCGATCATGTCGGGCGTATCGATCAGATAGGCCGCCGCCCCCTTGCGCTCGGCGACTTCGCGCAGACGATTCGAGTTCGAGCTGTTGGGACTGCCCACGACCAGCACCAGATCGCAGGCGGGCGCCATGATCTTGACCGCGTCCTGCCGGTTCTGGGTGGCGTAGCAGATATCGCTCTTGCGGGGCTCGGCGATGCCCGGGAAGCGCTCCCGCAGGGCGCGCGCCACGGCCGCGGCATCATCCACCGACAGGGTGGTCTGGGTGACGAAAGCCAGGTTGCCCGGGTCGGCCACCTGCAAGGCCTGGACGTCCTCGGGAGTTTCGACCAGATGCATGCCGCTGTCGGCCTGGCCCAGGGTGCCTTCGACCTCGGGATGCCCTTTATGGCCGATCATGATGATTTCCCGGCCGGCCGCCCGCATCTTGGCGACTTCCACATGCACTTTGGTGACCAGCGGGCAGGTGGCGTCGAATACCTTCAGGCCCATGCGCTCGGCTTCGGCGCGCACCGCCTTGGAAACGCCATGCGCCGAAAACACCACGATGGAGCCCGCGGGGGCCTGGTGCAGCTCGTCGATGAAAATCGCGCCCTTGTTCTTCAGATCCTGGACGACATAGCGGTTATGGACGATTTCGTGGCGCACATAGATGGGCGCCCCATGCAGCTCCAATGCGCGCTCGACGATATCGATGGCGCGGTCCACGCCGGCGCAAAAACCGCGCGGCTGCGCCAGCATGATCTCGAATTCGTCTGCGGACCCGGCCGGTTCCATCACAACACCCCCAACAAAGACACTTCTATGTGCAAATCCGCCCCCGCCAGCGGATGGTTGAAATCAAAGAGCGCCGCATCGCCGTTCTGCTGCTTCAGGATGCCGGAGTAGCGGCCCCCGTTGGGCGCGGCGAATTCCACCATGTCGCCGGGCTGGAACTGGGCGCCCTCGCCGCCGTGTTCGGCCAGCATGGCCTGCGTGACCCATTGCAGCAAATCCGCGTTGCGCTCGCCGTAAGCCTGCGCCGCCGGCAGATCGAAGGAAAAACGCTCGCCCTCCTGGCGGCCGAGCAGGGGCTGCTCCATGCCGGGCGCCCATTGCCCCGCCCCCATTTGCAAGGTGGCCGGCCGGCCGCTGAAAGTGTCGGCGAAGACGGAGCCTGCCGCCGGCCCCGACTTGAGCTCTATGCGGTAATGCAGTGTCAGGTAGGAGTCCGGGCGGACCAAGGGTTTCGCTATGTCGGAATGGGAAGTCAAAATCGGTCGCTCTGGAATATGAATAAGGTTGCCATTCGCCTATTTTAGAGCCTCTTGCGCGAACTTGCGGGAAGCTGCGCGCGGGCGGGCCCTAGCCCGCCAGCGACTCCATCGCGAAATCGACGAAGGCGCGGATGCGCCGGGATAGCTGATGCCGCGGGGCATAGACGGCGTAAATGTCGGCGTCCGGCGTTTGGTAATCGGGCAGGATCTGCACGAGCCGGCCGTCCTTCAAATACCTGAGGATATCCCATTCCGCCCGCATCAGTACGCCCAGGCCGTCCAGGGCCCATCTTACGGCGACCTCGCCGTCGTTGGTCGCAAGGTTGCCATGGATTTTGACGGACTCGGCCCTTGCATGCGCGCCGCGCCCGCCGGCCAGCCGCCATACCCCGTAGGCTTCGCCGCCCTGCTGGATATCGATGCATGCGTGCTGGGCCAGGTCGGCGGGAGTCTGCGGCGTGCCGTGCGCGGCCAGATACTCGGGCGAAGCGCACAGCAGGCGGCGGTTGCCGGCCAGGCGCCGCGCGATGATGCGCGCATCGGGCGGGCGGCCGAAACGGATGCAGACGTCGAAGGCATCGTCGATGAACGAGGGCGGATTGACGGTAAGCAGCAGTTGGACCTTGACTTCGGGATATCGGCGCACGAAACGCGAGACCATGGGCGACACATGGCTGCGGCCGAATCCCGGCGAGGCGTTCACCCGCAGCAGTCCCCTGGGCTCCGCCTGCGCCCCTGCCAGCAGTTGCTCCATGTCTTCGATATCCGCCAGGATGCGGCGGGCATGCGCAAGGTACAGCTCGCCCTCCGGCGTAAGCAGCATGCGCCGGGTGGTCCGCGTCACCAGCGTGACCCCCAGCCGCGCTTCCATCTGCGCCAGCCGCTTGCTCACGGCGGGCGTGCTGATGCCCATGTTGCGCGCGGCCGCGCTCAGACCGCCCGCGGCGACCAGGGCGGAAAAAAAAGCCAGCTCGGAGGGGTGGGTGTTCGCGCTCATCGGCTCATGGGCAAGAGAATAAAGGTTCGCATGACGGCCGGGCCCGCCGGACGCGGAGCCATCCACGAGGACGGTCCCACGCCCGCGCCCGCCGCGCGGGCGGTAGCGCAAGGCTGAGTCGAAAACCGGGCAATACGGACTGTTAACTATAAGTTAAATATACCTTTACCGGGGCGGCCGCCCCTTCCCCAGCGCGCCTTTTATAGTCAGGCTATCGATCATGATTCTGAACGGAGACCTGAAGTTGACAACTTATCGCATCGCTACGATCCCCGGGGACGGCATCGGCAAAGAAGTCATTCCCGCCGGCCAGGCAATCCTGGAAGCCCTTGCAACCGCGGATTCCACTTTTTCATTCGAATTCAAAAACTTTGACTGGGGCGGCGACTATTATCGCGAGCACGGGGTGATGATGCCCGAAGACGGCCTGGATGCCTTGCGCGACATGGACGCCATTTTGTTCGGCTCGGCCGGCGATCCGCATATTGCCGACCATATCACCTTGTGGGGCCTGCGCCTGAAAATATGCCAGGGCTTCGACCAATACGCCAACGTCCGGCCCACGCGCATACTGCCGGGCATCGATGCGCCCTTGAAGCGCTGCACGGCCAAGGATCTGGACTGGGTGATCGTCCGCGAAAATTCCGAAGGGGAATATTCCGGCGCGGGCGGACGCGTGCACCAGGGCTACCCCATCGAAACGGCAACCGACGTGTCCATCATGACGCGGGCAGGCGTGGAGCGCATCATGCGCTACGCCTTCCGGCTGGCGGCATCGCGCCCGCGCAAGCTGCTGACGGTCATCACCAAATCCAACGCCCAACGCCATGCCATGGTGATGTGGGATGAAATCGCCACACAGATCGCCAAGGAATTTCCCGATGTCACTTGGGACAAGGAACTGGTGGACGCCGCCACGGCCCGCATGGTGAACCGGCCGGCCAGCCTGGACACCATAGTGGCCACCAATCTGCACGCGGACATCCTTAGCGACCTGGCCGCCGCGCTGGCGGGCAGCCTGGGCATCGCCCCCACCGGCAACATCGACCCCGAAAGGCGCCACCCCTCCATGTTCGAGCCCATCCACGGCTCCGCCTTCGACATAATGGGCAAGGGCCTGGCCAACCCGGTCGGAACCTTCTGGTCGGCCGTCATGCTGCTTGAGCACCTGGGCGAAACCGCGGCTGCGCAGCGGCTCATGAGCGCCATCGAACAGGTCACCGCCGATCCCAAGCTGCATACGCGCGACCTGGGCGGCAATGCCACGACTGAAGAAGTGACCCGCGCGGTACGCGAGAGCATCATGCAAGGCGGCTCGACCCGCCGCGTCGCTTAGGGCCGGCCGGGCCTCGCACCGATGAGGCCTGGGGCCAACCTGGGCCGGCGCGCGCGTCCGGCCCGCCACCAGCGGACTATCCACCCCCTATTGAAAAGCCACGAGGAGACAACGATGAAGAAGACTATTGCAAATCCATCAAGCAAAAGGTGTGCGCTGCGCGCCTTGAAATCGATGGGCGCGCTTGCGGCAGCCATGCTGCTGGGCAGCCCCGCCCTGGCGCAGGCATGGCCCGACCGGCCGATCAGCCTGGTCGTGCCTTTCGCGGCCGGGGGCACGACGGACGTGCTGGCGCGCGCCCTGGGCGACCAGATGTCCAAGGCGCTGGGGCAGCCCTTCATCGTCGAAAATAAGCCGGGCGCGGGGTCCACTCTGGGCGCGGACATTGTCGCCCGCGCCAAGCCCGACGGTTACACCCTGCTGATGGGCGCAGTGCACCATACCATCGCCACCAGCGTCTACAAGGGCTTATCCTATGATTTTCAGAAAAGCTTCGAGCCCATCACTACCGTAGCCCTGGTGCCCAATGTGCTCGTGGTCAACGCCGAACGGACGCCGGTCCATCAGGCCAAAGAGCTCATCGCGCTGGCAAAGAAATCCGACACGCCTCTGGCATTCGGCTCCAACGGCGTCGGCACGCTGCAGCACTTGATCGGCACGCAATTCGCCCAACAAGGCGGCATCGAACTGCTGCACGTACCTTATAAAGGCAGCGGCCCCCTGACCACCGATCTGATCGGCGGCCAGGTGGTGATGTCGTTCGACACCATCACGCCGGTGCTGCCGCATATCCAGAGCGGCAAACTGCGCGCCCTGGCGGTCACCACCGGCAAGCGCTCATCCGCCCTGCCGGACACGCCCACGCTCAACGAGTCGGGCCTGAAAGACTTCGACCTGGGCACATGGTTCGGCGTGCTGGCTCCGGCGGGCACGCCGGCGGATGTCATCGCCAGGCTGAATACCGAAATGGTCAAGGTCATACATTCCGCGGACTTCCGCGAGCGCATGGCAAAGATCGGCGCGGAGCCGATAGGCGACACCCCCGAGCACATGGCGGCGCAAATCAAGAACGACACCGAGCGCTTCGCCAAAGTCATCAAAGACGCCAACATCACGCTCAATTGAGCCGATGCAAGCCGGCCCTCGCCGGCCTGGCTGACCGGGGGATGCACGTACAGGTCTGGCTGCAATTGGCGGCGCGGTGAACGGGATATTTCAGGGATGATGTACTAGCCACGATGGACAAAAGGCTGCGCTCGGCGGCCGACCTGGTGGCCTGCGCGTTTACAGTGTGCTTGATCGCCATTCCCCACTGGAGCCCGCCTTGACCGTCGACACCAGCCTGCCCAGCCACGAACGCCCGCGCGAGCGCCTGCTTGCGCATGGCGCCCATGTCCTGACTTCACCCGAACTGTTGGCCATCATCCTGCGCACCGGGTTCAAAGGCTGCGATGCGGTCAGCCTGGCGCGCAGGCTAATCGAACAATTCGACGGACTGCGCGGCCTGCTGTCGGCGGACGCCCAGGCCTTGATGGCCATACCCGGCCTGGGCGCCGCAAAAGCCTGCGAACTAATGGCCATCAACGAGCTGAACCGCCGCTCGCTCGAAGAAGGGCTGAAGGCCGGCCAGGCGCTGGACCAGCCTTTGCGGGTGAAGCATTATTGCACCGCCAAGCTGGGCCATCTTTCGGTGGAGCACTGCATGGCCCTGTACCTGGACAGCCAGTTCCGCCTGATCACCACTGAAGAAATTTCCCGCGGTACGCTGACGCAAGCGTCCGTATATCCCCGCGAAGTCATCAAATCCGGCCTGAAGCACCATGCCGCCGCGCTGATCCTGGCCCATAACCACCCTTCGGGCATCGCCGAACCCAGCGAAGCGGACCTGGCCCTCACCCGCCATCTGAAACAGGCGCTCGCCCTGGTCGACA
>Ga0180220_1000401_pt1 | contig 50912 bp, 24 predicted proteins | sample eDN5th37CBELigBY_FD_151335 | JGI IMG/M metagenome (GOLD analysis project Ga0180220, IMG submission 151335) | Enriched backyard soil microbial communities from Emeryville, California, USA - eDNA 5th pass 37_C BE-Lig BY (version 2) (version 2) | ecosystem: Environmental > Terrestrial > Soil >...
GTGAGGGTCACCGACTCGCCCGGCTGGATCGAATCGGAGGAGACCGAGAGCGATGCCGTGGGTGCGCCGCCCTTCGGCTCGTCGGGCTTGGGATCGTCCGACCCGCAGGCCGCGACGAGGCCGACCGTGAGCAACGCCAACGCGAGACGCGAGAACGCCTTGAGCATGAAATCCTCCTTGGGATCCCAACAAAACCATCGGCGGGCTCGGGGGTCAATCACAATGGGAGGGGCTCGACGAGGGCCCGACCCGCGTGCCGAGCGCCGACCGAGGCGAGCGGCACCGCCCCTGCCGCAGGGCCGAGGCCGGCGCTCCTGCCGCGGCGCACCAAAAGGAGCGGCGGCGTCCCGGGGGAGGGCCGCCGCCGCACGCCTCCGCGGGGCGCGGAAGGGAGGATCAGGGAGCCGGCACCACGACCTGCTGGGTCGGTGAGCCCAGCGGCGACTCCACCTTGATCCGGTAGGTGATCGCGGTCCGGGCATCGACCTGCAGCGAGCCGACCGAGGGCGCGTTCACGACCCGGCGGAAGGAGCGGTTGTCGAGGGTCAGGGTGCTGCCAATCTTGGCGTTGTCCAGCAGGAACACGCTGGTTCCAGCAGGGGACTGCCACCCTCGGACCCCGGTCTTCAACGAGCTCATGTCGCCGTAGCGGAGATCGTACGATCCGTCCTCGAAGAGGACCGCCTCGAAGCCCAGCGTGCTGGTGTTCGAGAGCACGTTCTTCCACTGGATCACGGTGTAATCACCCCACACCGGATCGTTCCTCGTCTCGTAGTACATCCCGGACGGCGGAGTCCCGAGCTTGAGGTCGTGCCAGTAGGGGACGATGTTCGCGTAGGACTTCGCGGGGCCGATCACGAATCCAGTCTTCTGACCGTTCAGCGGTGGGAACGAGCCGAGGTCGAAGCTGAGGAAGCCGTTCACGAAGGCCCGGATGGAGCCGTGGGCCTGCCCCTGGAACGGGAAGTCGAAGCCCAGGGAGAAGTCGCCGCAGCCGTCCTCCCCCGCGGCCGACGTCGTGCCGCACTGGGTCAGCGGCACCATCGACGCGTTGCCCTCGGCGTGGATGTCCAGGTAGGGGGCGGCGGTGCTGACCTCCACGTACGGACAACCGGCGGCGCAGCCGGCCGAGTGGATCGCGTCGATGGAGACCTTCCCGCCGGAGGTCACCCAGTTCAGCGTCACCGTGCCGTCGGGCGCCCGCGCGCTGGCGTCGAACGAGGTGATCGTCGGCAGGAGGATCGGGACCGAGACCTCCGCGGTGTTCGGCGCGAAGAGCTCGTTGAGCACCCGGGCCAGGTACACCACCGGGGTCCGGGCCGGCGGCTGCGGCACGACGTACTCCCCACGGGCGATGCGCGCCGGCGCGTCCGGGCTGCTGGTGCTGGTGAGCTTGAGGAGCAGCCGGGGGGTGCCGTCGGCGTCGAGCTGAAAGAGCTCGATCGAGTCGGCGCCCTGCGTGTCCCACATCAGCTTGAGCGGCACGCCGTCTGCCGGGTTGAACGGCGAGGGCGTCGCGGTGAGCGAGACCGCCGCCAGCGGGAGCACGGTCACGGAGACCGTCGCCGTCGAGGGCCGGGTGCCCGGCGTCTCCGCCGTGAGGGTGAAGGTGCGGACGCCGTCCACGGTGAGAGGCACAGAAACCGTGCCGAAGTTCGGGTTGCGGCCCGCGAGCGAGATCTCGTTGCCGAGATCGTCCTCGAGGTGCAGCGTCGGCTGGCGGTCCTGCGTGTCGTTCTCCACGTTCCAGGCCAGCGTCACGTTCGCGCCCACGGAGAGGAGCTCCTCCGAGGCGGTGAGGGCCTTCACCCACGGGCCGTCGGAGACGGGCACGACCAGCGTCTCGGTCGCCCTGGCGCCGCCGCTTCCGGAGACGACGAGCTCGTAGGAGGGGTCGCCGGGGGTCGCGGGGGCGATCACCTCGCAGCCGCCATCGGCGATCTGCGTGAGCGAGCTGGTGGCACAGGCGGCGATCGAGCTGCCGCCGGGGCCCTTCACCTCGAGGGACCTGCCGCCCCGCACCTTCCAGGCGAGGTCGAACTTGCCACCGGGGACGACGTTCCCCTGCACCTTGTCGAAGCTGTCGATCTCCGGTGCGCCGATCGTCACCTGGACGGTGGAGATTGCCTCGGCGCCCGCCTCGTTGACGGCGCGCAGCCGGTACTCGGTGTCGGCGGTGACGCGATCGGTGGTCGTGCCGGTCGCCTTGGTGCCGTCGATCTCGAGCTTCTCGTCCCCTCGGAAGATCTCGACCAAGGTGGCGCCGGTGACGTCCCAGGCGATCTGGACCTCCTCGTTGGCGGCGACCCGGGCCGGGAGCGCCCGGAAGGACTTGATCGTCGCCCGAGGCACCGCCCGCACCAGGGCCTCCGCGACCGTGGAGCCGACCTTGTTCTTGGCGGTGAAGGTGATGACGGTCGAGGTGGTGAGGCCTTCCAGCTCGATGAAGTCGTCGGAGTTGTTCTTGCCGAAGGTCGAGATCTTGCCGCCGGGGGTGGTCTCCAACTCGATCGAGTCCACGTCCTCCACCGTCCACTCGAATCGGACGTTCGTCTCCTCGCCCAAGGTGATGTACTCGGGGATGGCGACCGCCTTGACGATCACGGGCACGCCGCGGAGCTCGAGGGGGAGCTCGCGGGTGACCGAAGTCGGCCCGCGGGTCGCCTCGAGGAAGACCTTCCCGTCGTCCGGGACGGTGAAGCGCCTCTTGCCCTCGTTCCGCTCGCTGGGGAGGATCGGCTCGACGGAGAAGCCGGGACCGCCGGTGAGGACGAGATCGTCGGCGCCCACGGTCTTCCACGTGAGCTCCGCGCGGGTGCGCGGCTCCGGGCGCCCGGCGGTGACGAGCTCGAAGACCTCGATGATCGGCGCCACCTCCACCGTGACGCGGGCGGTGTCCGTGCCGGCGCCGATGGCCGTCAGCTCGTATTCGGTGGTGCGGCTGGGCGTGACCTCCAGCGTACCGGTGAGCTGCTTGCCGATGTCGACGGGGTCGCCGTTCGCGGTCAGGCTCACCCGGGTCGCGTTCGTGGTGTTCCAGCTCAGGATCGTGGAGGAGCCCACGTCGATGAGGGTCTCCTCGGCGTCGATCTCGGCGGTCGGCGAGTCTCCGCGGATGGAGACGACCACTCGCTTTTCGACCTCCTTGATGGCGTTCGAGGCGATCAGCACGTACGTGGTCGTGGCGGCGGGCTTGTCCGAAACCGAGCCCTCGGCGGGGTCGACGCCGCTCAGGTTCAGCTCGGCACCGCCGCTCCCCACGATGCGGATCGACCGCACGTTCCTCGTCTTCCAGCTCAGGGTCGTCGCCTCGCCGGGGATGACCGCGTCCGGGTCCGCGCGGAACTCGAGGATCTCGGGATCGTCGTCGAGGGCGACGGGGGGATCCTCCCCCCCGCAGGCGGAGCCGAGCGCCACGGCGCCGGCGAGCAAGAGGATGGCGAGCTTCGGCCTGAGGATCATCGGTTTACCTCGTCGACAGGAACGTTGGTTCGGCATACTGCCATCCGAGGCGGGCCCATGTCGACGTGGGATCGCCCCCGGTCGACGGAGGGGGGCGATCGCGGCTCCATCCCCGGGAAATCTCGGCTAATTCCCCTCCGGCACCACCTCGACCTCGAGCTCCTTCGAAGTCGGGACTCCCGCCTCGTTGTAGGCGACGAGACGGAATCGCGTCGTCTTCTCGATCTGCGTCTCGATCTCGCCCGACAGGGCGAGATCGGTGTCGGCCATGGGCCTGTCGCCCTCGAGGAGCCTGACGGAGATCGCGTCGCGGGTCGTCCACGAGATCGTGAAGGGCTCGCCGGCCTGGACCTGCTTGGCGCTGGGGAGGAACGACTCGATCGTCGCCGGGGGGATCGCCGTCACCGTGATCTCGTCGGCGACCTCGCCCGCAGGGTTGTTCGCCTTCAGCGCGAAGGTGGTCGTGGTCCGGACGAGGACCTCCCGCGCGCCCTTCGCCTCGAGGTGCACGGGCTCCTCGTCACCCTGGAGGAGGAGGACCTCCTCGGCTCCCTCCACCTCCCACGAGACCGTGACCTTCGCCGGCAGGTCGGGGCCGGCGGTCACCTCTCCCGGGGAGACCTCGAAGCGCTCGATCGTCGGCGCCACCAGGAGGTCGACGTGCACCGATGCGGTGGCCTCGGCCCCGTCCCGGGTGGCGACCAGATCGACCTGGCCCTCGCCCGCGTCCACCAGCCAGGCGCCGGATTCGATCCTCTCCGCCGGCGCGTCGTACTCCACGCCCTTGCCCCGCAGGTAGACGCCGTCGGCGCCGGTCGTCTCCCAGAGGAGGTAGACCTTCGTGCCCTCGAGCTGGGGGCCGGATGGCGACGCCCAGAAGGACTCGATCACCGGGGCCACCTCGATCGTCGCCTTGGCGGAAGACGTGGAGCCGTCGGCGAAGGTCGCCTCCAGCTCGTAGCGGGTGGTGTGTTCGGGGGAGACCTCGAGCGAGCCCTCCGGGCCGGCGTCGGCGAGCAACTCGTCTTCGCCGGCGAGGAGCCGGGTGGAGCTGGCACCGGGTGCCTCCCACTTCAAGCTCGTCGAGGAGCCGAGGGAGATCTTCTTGGACCCCGCCTGCAGCGTCGGCGCCTTCGTCCCGGGCTCCACCTCGACCTTCACGTGGTCGAGGCGCTGGGTGCCGCTGGCGCCGAAGGCGGCGAGGGTGTAGCGGGTCGTGCGCCTCGGCGACACCTCGAGCGTCCCCTCGTTCACGCCGAGGTCGTCGCCGCCTACCAGGGCGTGGGTGTCGTCCCGAACCTCGACGAAGACGGCGTCGCTCGTCGACCACGAGAGGATCGCGCTCTCGCCCGCGGCGATCTTCTTCGGGCTCGAGGAGAACACGTGAATCGTCACCGGGTCGAGCGGACCGTCGTAATAGACCGGTTCGGCGCCGCAGGAAGCGAGCAGGGCGCAGAGCGCCGCGGTGGTGAGCGGGATCGTCTTCGAGCGCTTCATCGGGTTCCAGCAGACCACGTCGGGGCCGGTCCGGTAAAGGACCGAGAAGGTGGCGAGACGAGACGGCCCCGCCTCCAACCTGAGGAGACGGGGCCGGAGGTTCGTTGGATGCGACGGGCCCTAGACGGGGTCGTCGACGGTCACGTTGTGGGTGACGTCGATCGTCGCTCCGGCGAGGTTGGTGACGCTCAGGCGGACGTCGGTGTTCACGTCCACGGTGAGGGTGATGCTGCCGGTGGGATCGAGATCCTCCGAGACCACCTCCCAGTCGGCTCCCTCGTTCTTCAGGAGCGTCGCCACGCCGTGCGCGAACTCCCAGGAGATCTCGACGTCGCCGCCGGGGGCGACGTTGAGCGGGTTCACGGTGAAGGCGATGATGTCGGGCGCCGGGACGCTCGTGACCGTGACGGTGCTCGAGTCGCTGCCGACGGCGTTGCTCGCCACCAGCGTGAAGACCGTCGTGCCCTCCACCTCCACCGTGATGGAGCCGTCGGAGAGCGCCTGGTCGTCCAGCTCGATCTCGCCGCCCGGCTCGGCGGCGAGGGTGAGCGTGGCCCCGGCCGAGACCTCCCACCTCAGGGTCACCTCCACCGGGGTGGCCTCGGTCGCGTCGGTCACGTACTCGGCGTCCGCCTCGAAGGACTCCACGGCCGGGATCTCCATCACCTCCACCTCCACCGTGGCGATGGTCTCCTTGTCGCCCCTCGTGGCGACCAGGCGGAAGATTCCGTCGGCACCCGCGGGGGCCTCGATCGTCCCCTCGGCGATGAGCCCGGCGGCGATCTCCTCCTCGAAGTCCTCGCCGTTGGAGAGGACCAGCTTCTCCGCGCCCCGGGTCTTCCAGCGGAGCTCCACCATCTGGCCGACCGCCACCGGCGCCTCGGAGGTCGGGCCGAAGGAGTCGATGGTGGCGAGGATGCCGACGGTGATCTCGGCGGTGGAGCGGCCGCCCACGCCCTCGGCGATGAGCCGGTAGGTCGTCGGGGCCGTGGGCGAGACGGTCACGGTCCCCTGGGTCGCCTCCGTCACGTCGACGATGGGTTCGGAATCGGCGCCCGCGAAGAGCTGCACCCGGTACGCGTCGGTGGCGGTCCAGGTGAGGGTCGAGGAGCCGCCGACGGGGACGTCCGCGGGGTTCGCCGCCAGGGAGACCTGGGGCTTGCCCGGCTCGACCAGCTTCACGGTGACCGAGGCCGTCGTGGAGCCGCCGGGGCCCGAGGCGGTGAGCACGTAGATGGTCGTCTCGGTGGGGAAGACGTCGACCTTGCCGCGCTCGGCCTTCTCCTTGCCCAGGTTCACCTTGCCGCCGCCGAACTCGTCGATGCGGACCGAGGTCGCGTGGCGGGTTTCCCACGAGAGCCGGGAGTACATCTCCAGCTCGATGGTGCTGGGCTCGGCGCGGAAGGCCTCGATCACCGGGGCGGGCGGGGTCTCTTCGGGCTCGTCGGAGTCCCCGGCGCAGCCGGCCAGGATGGCGGGCAGCGCGACGACGAGCGAAAGCCAGGGCTTGAAACGGATCACGTGTTGCTCCTTGGGAGGTTCGCGCATGCAAAGGACTCGCGGGCGAGCCGCTCGCATCGGGCGGCGATGGGACCATGGGAGAGGCCCACGGTCAATTCGGTTTTTCACGGTCGGCCGCTGCATACCACGCCGCGGTGCGTTTCAGGCCCTCGTCGATGGCGACGAGGGGGGAGAAGCCGAGGTCCCGGCGGGCGGCCCCGATGTCGAACCACTGGGAGTGGGTGAGCTGGGACGCGCCGAAGCGGGTCATGAGGGGCTCCTCGTCGCTGCCCGCGAGGCGGTGGGCGACCTCGAGGGCGGCCCCGGCGGCGCGGGCCATCCAGGCGGGGACGCTCCCGGCGACGGGCGCCATGCCGGCGGCGGCGAGGAGGCGATCGACCATGGACCACAGCCCCTGGGGATCGCCGTCGCTGACGAAGTAGACGTCCTGCACGCGCCTTTCCGCCAGGAGCGCGTCGGCCGCGAGGAGGTGAGCGTGGACGCAGGTGTCGACGTAGGTGGTGTCGACCCGGGGATCCCGGGCGCCGATCCGCCGGAGCCGCCCCCTTCGCGCCCGAGCCACCAGGCGGGGGAGGAGGTGCCGATCCCCCGGGCCCCAGATGAAGTGCGGGCGGATCGAGATCGTGCGCAGATCGGGCCCGTTCGCGGCTCGGACCCGCCTCTCGCCCTCGGCCTTGGTGCGCGGATAGTCGGCGAGGAACCGGGTGGCGTAGGGGAGGGACTCGTCGCCGCCCTCGATGTCCCGGCCGTCGTGGACCACGCTCGGGGTGCTGGTGTGGACGAGCGCCCGGACGCCCGCGGCGCGGCACGCGGCGATCACGTTCTCGGTGCCGGCGACGTTGGTGGACTCGTACTCCGCCCGCGGCCCCCAGCCGCCCGCCTTCGCCGCCGCGTGGAAGGCGACGTCGGCGCCGGCGCAGGCGGCGGCGACGGCGGCCCGGTCGCGGACGTCGCCCGGAGCCAGCTTTGCGCCGAGGGCGCGCAGGCCGGGGTGGTCGCGGCGGACCAGTGCCACCACCTCGTCGCCCCGGGCGACGAGAGCGCGCACGAGCGCCTCGCCCAGGAAGCCGCTCCCGCCGGTGACGAACGCTCTCACAGGATCTCCAGCCTCCGCCGGGCCCACTCGGCCAGGCGCTCTCGCTCGATCTTCGCGTTGTGCCTGGCGTCGACGGGGAAGCCCCGCCGGTGGATCAGGATGGCCTCCACCGGGAACGGCGAGGGCATCTCGCGCAGCTCGCGGACGAGGACCTCGGCGTCGACCCTGCCCTCGGGCTCGACCACGAGCACCGCCCGGGCCGGATCCGCACCGTGGGGAACGCCGACGAGGGCGCTGCGCCGCACCGACGGGTGGCGGTTGTAGACCTGCTCCACCCGCTCGGTGAAGAGCGTGCCCTTCGCGGTCCGCACCCGCTGGCTCTTGCGCCCGCACATCCAGAGGCGGCCCCGGTCGTCGAAGTACCCGAGGTCTCCCATGCGGTGGACGATCCGATCCCCTTCTCGGATCTTGGCGAGGCGGGTCTGCTCGGGCCTGGCGAAGTAGGCCGGCGTCACCACCTCTCCGGCCACGGCGATCTCGCCCACCTCGCCGGGCGGCGCCTCGAGCTCGTGGGACCAGGCCTCGATGGGGCCGTCCGAGATGCGCAGGATGCGCACCTCCGTGCCCGGCGCGGGCCTGCCCACGCAGATGCCCGCGCCCCGCGCGGTCGCCTCCGCGGCCTCCAGCGCCTCGCGGCTGCCCACGCTCGCCACCGGCAGCGCCTCGGTGGCGCCGTAGGGCGTGTGGATCTCCACGCCGTTCTCGAGGGCGGTCTGCATGCGGGCGAGGATGTCGGGCCGCACCGGCGCGCCGGCGGAGAGGATCCGGCGCAGGCCCGAGAGCCGCACGCCTTCGCGCTCGGCGTGGTGCGACAGGTTGTCCAGCAGCGCCGGCGAGGCGAAGAGGCTGGTGGCGCCGTGCTCGACGATCGCGCGGACGATCTCGGCGGGGTCGGCGCTCGCCGGGCGGCGCGCGTCCATCCGCGGGACCACCGCCGTGGCGCCGAGCGCCGGATCGAAGAGGGCGAAGGGCGGGAAGGTGGCGACGTCGACCTCCCCGGGCTCGAAGCCGTAGAGGTCGCGGATCGATCGCACCTGGGCGTCGAAGATCGCGTGGGTGTAGATCGCGCCCTTGGGGACGCCCGTGCTCCCGGAGGTGAAGAGGATCGCGGCGGGATCGTCCCGGCCCGGCGCGGCGATCGGGTAGGGACCGCCGCGGGCCCCCGCCTCGCGGAGGGAGGCGAGGTCGTGGCCGCCCCAGCCGAGCCTGCGGCCCACGGTGACGAGCGCCCTCAGCTTCCGGAACGGTCCGGGGAAGAGCACCCGCGCCACGTGCGCCGCGGGGATCCCGATGAAGGCCTCGGGCTCGACCTCGTCCAGGCAGCGCAAGAGCGCGCGCTTGCCGATGCCGGGATCGATGAGCACGGGGACGGCGCCGGCCTTGAAGAGGGCGAACATCAGCGAGAAGAACTCGAGGGACGGCTTCACCATCACCACCGTCCGCACGCCCCTGCCGACGCCGATCGCCTCGAGGCCCCAGGCGAGGCGATCGCTCTCCTCCTCCAACTCGGCGAAGGTGAGGCGCCTCCAGCCGGTGCCGTCGGGCACGATCACCGCGTCGCGCTCCGGCTGCGCCCGCGCCATCGCCGACATCCGGGCGGCGACGTTGGGGGTCTCGATCCCGGGGCGGTCGAGCGCGCCGATCACGGCGACGCCCCCGTGCGCGAGAGGAAGTCCCGGAGGAGGGGGAGGATCTCCTCGTGGGCGTCCTCCAGCACGTAGTGCCCGGCCTGGGCGAAGCGGTGCACCTCGGCGTGGGGGACGCGGCGGTGCCACTCGGCCAGGAAGGCGTCGTCGAAGACGAAGTCGCGGGCGCCCCAGCCGATGAAGACCGGGCGGGCGGCGATGCGCTCGAGGTTTCTGGAGACCTCGTCGACGACGGCGAAGCTGCGATCGCCGGGCCGCAAGGGGATGTCGTCCACGAAGCGCTGGACGGCGATCCGGTGGGCCCAGGAGTCGTAGGGCGCCAGGTACGCCCGGCGGGCGAGCGGCTCCAGCGGCCGAATGGCGCAGCCGGCGAGGGCGCCGCGGACGAAGGCGTTGAAGCCGCGCACCGGCAGTTCGAAGCGGGGGAGCCGGCGCACCACGGCGATCTGCCACGGCAGCGGGCGCCCCTGCGGGAGGCCGAAGCCGGCTGTATTGAAGAGGACCAGGCGCGACACGCGCTCCAGGCGGCGCAGGGCCCAGGCGAGGCCGATCATGCCGCCCCAGTCGTGGGCCACCAGGGTGACGTTCCGATCGACGCCCAGGTGCTCGAGCAGCGCGTCCAGATCCCGGACCCGCCGCTCGAGGACGTACTCGTAGCGATCGTCGCCGGGCTTGTCCGAGAGCCCGCAGCCCACGTGGTCGGGGACGATCACCCGGTGGCGATCGGAGAGCCCGCGCACCAGGTGGCGGAAGTGGAAGGACCAGGTGGGGTTGCCGTGGAGCATCACCAGCGGCTCGCCCTCGCCCTCGTCCAGATAATGGAGCCGGATCCCGTCCCCCACGTCGAGCCGCCTGCCCTGCCACGGGTAGAGCGAGCGGAAGGGGGTGGGATCGAAGGTGTAGTCGGCGTTCACCACTGCACTCCGAGCATCAGGCAGTTGAGACCGCTCCCGATCCCCAGCAGGCCCACCCGATCGCCGGGGGAGAGGAAGCCCTCCTCGGCGGCCATCGCCGCGGCGATCGGAAGCGCCGTGGAGCCGGTGTTCCCGAGCTCGGGGAAGGTGGAGAAGTCGCGGTCGTCCGGCAGGCCGAGGGTCTGGAGGAGGGTGCGCCGGTTGCCGGCGCCCACCTGGTGGCAGACCACCCGATCGACGTCGGAGGGGCGCCACTTCATCTCGTCCAGGAAGCGGCGCCAGGTGCGATCCGCCAGCTCCACGCCGTGGATGAGGACCGCGGAGGCGTCGGTGTCGGCCACCTGGGCGCCGTCGCCGAGGAGGCCGTGGGCGGGGCCCCAGCGGCAGAGCCGGTGGTGGGAGGGTGCCGACAGCGACGCGCCGCCGAGGAGCGCGTGGCCCGAGTCGCTGATCGAGGCGTCGGTGAGGACGATGGCCGCGGCGCCGGAGCCGCCGGTGAGCGTGGCGATGCAGAGGCGGAGCCGCTCGAGGGTGGGCTCGGCGATCATCCGCTCGATGGACTGCTCCACGATCTCGCGGGCGCTCTCGGCGCCCACCACGAGCCCGGCGCGGATCTGCCCCAGCTCGATCCGGTTGGCGACGTCGATGACCCCGTCGAGCATGCCGAGGCACGCGTTGGAGACGTCGAGGATCGCCGCCTCCGGCGAGACGCCCAGCGCCTCGGCGACGGCGCAGGCGGTGGCCGGCTCGAGGTTGTCCCGGCAGACCCCGCCGTAGATCACGGCGCCGAGCTCCTCCGGGCGGAGGCCGGCCTGCTCGAGGGCCTTGCGGCCGGCGAGCGCCGCCTTCGCCGCCATCGACGGGCCGGGCTCCCACCACCGCCGCTCCCGGATGCCGGTGAGGGCCTCGAGCTGGCCGACCGTGAGGCGCAGGGAGTCGTAGACCGGCGCCAGGCGGCGCTCGAGGTCGTCGGAGCGGACGCGCAGGTCGGGCAGCACGTAGGCGATGGATTCGAGGTGGACCCGGGACCAGCGCATGGCGTCTTTCAGGTGCCCTCCGGCACGAGGGAGATCGAGAAGTCCTTCATCTCGTATATCGGTTTGCCGTCCGCCGACAGGTGGCCGCTCGCCACCACCATGGGCACGGGCGACTCCTTCACCTCGGTGATGGAGGCGAACACCTCCACCTTCCCGGTGGTGGGGAGCACCTGCCCGCGGTAGGTCCAGACGTGGCTGCGGGGCGCGGCCATGCACACGAAGCGGTGGGTGGGGACGAGGCCGGGCCACCGCTCCCGGGCCCAGTGCTGGAGAAGCTGGAGCAGCGCCTCGAGGCCGAGGGATCCGGGCATCACCGGATCGCCCTTGAAGTGCGCGGCGAAGAACCAGTCGCCCGGCTGCACCTTCTTGCTGCCCGCGATCGATCCAAGGCCGTGGGGGCCTCCGCCGAGGTGGAGCGAGTCCACCCGGTCGAGGAGTCGGAACGCGCCGGCGGGAAGGGCCAGGCCGGTGTGCTTCTCCGCCGGATCGCCGGGGAAGAGCGGCGGCGTGGCCAGGATGGGGAAGCCCTTGCCCGGGGGCGGGGGCGACCAGCCGGCCGGGAGGCGGATGCCGGCCTGTTGCCCCAGCGCGGCCTCCGGGAAGAAGCCGAAGCGGGTGAGGCCGGAGAGGATCGGGCCGGCGTCGCTCCGGGTGGTGAAGCGGAACTCCTGCAGGATCATCGACGCCGCCTGGGAGACCGACTCCAGGCGCACCTCGGTGACGAGGGTGCCCGCGTCCCTGGGGACCTGGGCGTGCTGGATCGCCTCGCCCTCGAGGTTGCGGAAGAAGAGGGGCTCGTCGCTGCGGAGCGCGGAGCCGAGCCACGCCGCGAGCCAGCCGCAGGGCTGCAGCGCCGCCTCGAGGAGCACGGCGTACGGCATGGTCCGCAGCCGGCTCGCGTCGAAGTACCAGGCGTCGGGCGGGACGTCGTACTCGGCGCGGGCCTTCGCCCCCGCCTCGAGCCTCCAGGGGATCCCGGCCTCGGGGACGATCCGATCCAGGAAGCTGAAGGGATCGGCGGGGAGGCGGGCCATCCTGCCGCGATCGAAGCGGCGGTAGCGCACGCCGAAGGCCCGGGACGGCCTGCCGGTGGCGAAGGCCTCCACGTGGCGCCGGTCGTACCGGGGCCGGCCGCTCGCCGTGCGGGTGACGGGGAGGAGGTCGGGATCGGTGAAGAGCGCCTCCACCGGATCGGCGGCCGGGGGCCGCTCCTCCTTCGACGTCGCGGGCGTGGCGCGCCGGGCCCACAGGCCCTCGACGGCGGCGCGGTCGAGCCCCGCGATGCGGACGGACATGCCCTCCATCTCCACCGCGTGGAGGTCGTCGACGAACATCGAGGCGTCGGCGAGGACGTAGGGCTCGGGATCGTAGCCGATCTCCTTCACGTCGATCCGGTAGCGGGCCTTGCGGGTGGAGGGCGTCACCTGTCCGCGGCAGCGCAGCTTGCTGGGCCGGCCCACCACCGGCGCGTGGTGGAGGTCGGCGGGCGCGTCGGCCTCGTCGCAGACCCACCCCATGCGCAGGAGCAGCACCCGGAGCGTGTGCAGGCAGCACTCGTACATGAGCGTGCCGGGCATCACCGGATCGTCGGCGAAGTGGCAGGTGAGGAACCAGGCGTCGGGCTCCACGTCGGCCTCGCCGGTGATGGTGCCCAGGCCGAAGCGGCCGCCCTCGGGATCCAGCTCCACGATGCGATCCACCAGCTTCATCCGGCCGCCGGGGAGGCGGAGTGCCGGCGGGAGGGTGATCCCCTCGAAGAGCGGGCCGAAGCACGCCCCGGCGTCGCCCCTTCGCAGGGCCTCGATCGCGTCGTCGTCGAGGGTCTCGCGGGCCATGGGGACGAGGGGCTCGAAGGCCGCGGTGGGCGTGCCGTCGGGGAGGAGGCGGGGAGGGCGGGCGCTCGGGAGATCGCCGACGATCCCGCGACCGCTGGCGAGCTGCCGGGGGCTGAAGAAGCCGGCGCAGCCGCCGCGCATGGTGATGAGCTTCTCGCCCGCGATGGTCCCGTCGAACTCGAAGAAGAGCAGCCAGGTGTCGCCCTGGCGGATGAAGCGGTCGACCCGGATGTCGTAGCGGATGGTCTCGCCGGCGCGGGGGAGGTCGCGGTGGAAGACCACCTGGGCGTCGAGCAGGCGGTAGACCCGCTCGCCGCGGGTGACGAGATCGATCCCGGCCCAGGCGCAGAGGAAGAGGTCGGCCTGTCCGGCCTCGACGCTGATGCAGACTGGCGCCCTGCCGCCGTCCAGGTACCAGGCGCCGGGGCGGACGTCGTGCTCGGTGACGCAGCGGCTGCGGGAGAGGCCGCCCAGCTCGCCCTCCACCGTGACGATGCGGTCGCAGAGCATCAGCGGCTCGTCGGGGAGGCGGACGCGGGAGGGGAAGGAGTCGACCTCGGCGAAGGCGGGTCCCAGCACGCGGGCGAGGGAGCCGACGGCGAACTCCATGCACATCTCGCGATCGAAGGCCACGGGTGCGGCCGGGGTCGCGGCGCCGGTGGATCGGTTTGGCTCGGCGCCTGCGGGCCGGGGCGCAGGCGCCGCCAAGGCGAGCGGTGCGGCGCATGCGGTCGAACCGAGCGCGGCGCGCGCGATCGGAGGTGTCCAAGAGGCGGGGGCGGCGTTCGTCGCCGGGGCGAGGGGGCCGGGCCGAGCGCTCGATGCGACGAGCGCCTCGGGCGTCTTCCCCATGGAAGCGTGGGGGAGCAGCCGGCGCAGCGCCGCGCCTTGCGCGAGCGCCATCCGCTGCAGCGCCATCGCCCCCTCCGACGCCGCGACGAACGCCTCGTGGGTGCGGGTGTTCGCCAGCGCCCCCTGGAGGACGCCGTGGGCGAGCGCCCCCATCTCGTGGACGAGCGCCTGGCCGTGCCAGCCGACGCTTGTGGGGGTCGAGAGCGGGGGCGCTGGAGCGCGGTCGGGGTCTTCGGTCGTCTTCATCGGGGCAGAAGGGGTCGTGGCGCGGGGCGGGAGCGAGGGGAGCGGCGCGTGGACCGGCACCGTCACGGCGGGTCGTCGCTCGACGCGATCGCCCACCTCGACGCCGCCGTCCTCGCCGTAGAGCGGCTCGAGGTCGACTGGGACCCCTGCCTCGGCGAGCCGGGCCAGCGCCTGGAGGATCGAGCGGGCCGGATCGAGATCGCGGTGGCAGACCGAGACGGCGAGGTGCTCCCTCCCCGCGAGGATGCGGCCGATCATCCGGGTGCAGGAGGCCTGCGGCCCGAGCTCCACGAAGATGCGGGCGCCGTCCCGCCACGCCGCCTCCACCACCTTGGGGAAGTCGAAGCCGCGGGTGGCGTTGGCGAGGATCGACTCCGCCGCCGACCGGGGCGTGGGCTCGAACCGCTCGCCCCAGCCGCAGCTATAGAAGCGGATCCCCGGCGGAGGATCGGTCGGCTGCACGTGGAGGCGCAGGTAGTCCTCCGCCACGGCGTCGACGAGATCGCAGTGCACCGTGGGCACGCCCTTGAGGGAGAGCGCCTCGCAGCCGAGGCGGCGCACCGTCTCGTCCACGTCGGCGCGCCTGCCGCCGATCACGCACTCGCCCGGCGCGTTGACGATGAGGAGCGCGGCGGTCCCGCGCAGGGCGCCGCGCACCTCGTCGGCAACCCGGTTGGTCACCGCCACCTTCCAGTCGGCCTCCTCCACGCCCCAGGCTCTCCGCGCCACCTCGCAGGCGCCGGAGAGCTGGTCCCGAAAGAGGGGCGACGCCAGGGTGCGCGCGAACATGCCATCGCGATCGCGCCAGGCGCCCGAGGCGAAGTTCGCGGCGGTCTCGCCGAGGCTGTAGCCGAGGAAGGCGCGGGGCTCCACGCCCAGCCAGCGCACCACGTCGCTCATGGCGACGCCGTAGGCCACCTGGCCCAGGATCATCCGGGCGGGCTCCCGCGCCAGCGCCCGGGCGGCGGCGCGCTCCGCGCCCTTGGCCCACGACGCGCACCACGGCGCGAACCAGGCCGGCATCGTCTGGTCGAGGAGGTGATCGGTCTTGGCGTCGAGGGCGCGGACGACCTCCGGGAAGACCGCGCCGAGGGTCCGGCCCATGCCCACGTAGTGATTGCCGGATCCGGGGAAGACGAACGCGACGTCGCCGCCGACGGGATCGAGGCCGGGGCGATCGAGCTGGCGCAGGATCTCGTCCCGGCTCGAACCCGCCACGGCCCGCACCCGCGGGCCCTGGTCGGCGGCCCGGCCCCGGTGCCACGAGGCGGCGAGCGACTCGATGGGTTCTTCGCGGCGGAGGTGATCGCGCAGCTCGGCGACGCGGCGCGCGATGCCGGCGTCGTCCGCGGCGCGGCAGACGAAGAGGCCCACGCCTCGATCGCCCAGGGGCCTGGCGCGCTCGCGCCGGTGGGCCCGGGCCGGGCGATCGATCCCCCGCAGGACGGCGTGGAGGCAGGTGCCGTCGCGGCCGATGGAGGAGACGCCGGCGGTGCGAGGCCCGTCCACCCGGTTGCGCAGCCAGGCCTGCGCCTCCCGGGGCATGTGAAACGCGGAGCCCTCCCAGGCGGGATCGGCGGGCTCCCGGAAGCCCGGCAGCGGCGGGAGGATCTCGTGGAAGAGGGCGAGGGCCGCCTTCACCACGGAGGCGAGGCCGGAGGCGGCGCCCGCGTGGCCGATCACCGCCGTCGCGGCCCCGAGGGCGATCGTCGGGGCCGCGGCGTCCGGGGCGCTGGTCTCGGCCCCTTCGGGCGCACCGGCGCCGTTCGGTGCCGCGCCGCTCGAGCCCGAGAAGAAGCGGCGGAGCGCACGGCCCTCCGCGGCGTCCTGGGCCGGATCGCCGCTGCCGTGGGCCTCGACGAGCGAGGCGCGCCGGGGCGGGATCCCCGCGTCGGCCCAGGCCCTCTCCAGGGCGGAGGCGACGACGTCCTCGGAGGCGGGCGCGTCGGGCATCCCGCCGCCCGCCGCGCCGACGCCCTCGATCACGGCGTAGATCCGGCGCCCGCTCCGCAGCGCGTCGTCCAGGCGCTCCAGGACCACCGCCGCCGCGCCCTCGCCGGGCGCGGGGCCGGCCGCGTCCCGATCGAAGGGCGCGCCGTGTCCCGTCGGTTCGGCGAGGTGGGCGAGGTCGGCGGCGCCGACCACCATCGCGTCCACGTCGCCGGCCTGCAGCAGGCGGGTCGCCACCTCGAGGGCGCGCAGCCCCGACGCGCCGTCCGCCGCCACCGAGAAGCTGGGGCCGCCGAGCTGGAGCTCGCGGGCGACGCGGCCGGCGACCACGCCGCCGAGGGCCCCCAGGGTGCGGGCGGCGTCGAGCGGCGGCCCGAGGGAGGGGAGGAGCGCCTCCACCCGGGCGTCGAGGGCGGCCTCGTCGATCGGGTCGCCGGCGGCTAGGGCCCACTCGCGAATCCGTGTGCGCAGGATCCACCGAAGGTGAAAGTGGGTGGTAGCCGGATCGAGGCCCAGGCCCACGAGCACCCCGGCCCGGAGCCTGCCGTCCCGATCCCCGAGGCCGCCGGCGTCCTCCACCGCGGAGACCGCCGCCTCCAGGGCGAGGAGCTGCTGGGGCAAGAGGGAGGGGATCTCCTTCGGCGGGATCCGGTAGCGGCCGAGCGGCACGTCGAGGTGGTCGATCCACGCGCCGCGGGGGGCGTCCGCGTCGGTGGGGTGGGGCGCGAGCGCGGGTTCGCCGCGGAAGATGGCCTCCCGGAACGCCCCGAGGTCCTCGAGGGCGCCGAAGCGCGCCGCCAGCCCGACGATGGCGATCGGCGCGCCCACCGCGGCCTGGCTCGAAGGGGCCGGCGCGCGGGCGTCCTCGGGGGCCGGGGCGGAGGCGGAGTCGCCTCCGGCGAGGTTCGCCGCCGGGGCGGCGATCGCGGGGCGCCGGTTCGCCGCGACCGCTGCGTCGCCGCGGCGCGGGTCGGACGCGCCCGCCTCGTGCGAAGCGTCCCCGGGGATCCACTCCTCCACCAGGAGGTGGGCGTTGATGCCGCCGAAGCCGAAGGCGGAGACGGCCGCGCGCCGGGGCGCTCCCTCCGCGCGCGCGGGCCAGGGCTGCGCCGCCTCGAGGACCCGGAGCGGCGGCACCAGCCCCGGCGCCGCGGTGGAGGCGTCGAAGCCCGCGGTCGGCGGGAGGGTCTTCTCGCGGAGGGCGAGGAGCACCTTGGCGAGGCCCGCCGCCGCCGCCGCCGTGAGGAGGTGCCCCACGTTGGACTTCACCGATCCCACCACGCAGCCCGGATCGTCCGGCCCGGAGCGCAGCGCCCGCAGGCTGGACAGCTCCACCTCGTCGCCGCGGGGAGTGCCGGTGCCGTGGCACTCCACCAGGTCCACGTCGGAGGGGCGCCAGCCAGCCCGGGCGTAGGCGGCTCGCATGGCCCGGAGCTGGCCCTCGCTCTCCGGCGAGAGGAGGCTCCCGCCCACGTCGTTGGAGAGCCCGATCCCGCGGATCACGCCGAGGATGGGGGCGCCGTCCCGCACCGCGTCCTCGAGGCGCCGCAGGAGGAAGACGCAGGCGCCCTCTCCGACCACGAGGCCGTCCGCGCGGGAATCGAAGGGGAGGCAGCGGCCGCTGGGCGAGAGCGCCTGGAGCTGGGTGAAGCCCACCTGCGTGTAGAGGGCCTGGGGCCGGGAGACGCCGCCCGCCAGCACGGCGTCGCTGCGCCCCGCCTCCAGCTCGAGGCAGGCGAGGTGGAGGGCGTAGAGCGACGAGGCGCACGCGGCGTCCAGGGTGTAGCTGCCCCCGCGCAGGCCGAGGCAGGCGGCGAGGAGCGAAGCGGGGAGCGCCGCCGGGGCGCGATCGAGCGGGTGGGCTCCGCCGTCCGCGAACGGGTCGCCCGCCTCGGCGCGCGTATGCCGGGAGAGCGCCTCCGTGGGGAGCAGGATGTTCGCCAGCACCACCGAGGTGCGGGCGCGATCGACGCTCCCCCCGCCGCTGCGGAAGGCGTCCACGCCGACCGAGACCGCGAGGCGGTGGAGCGGATCCAGCTCGTCGAAGAGGCCCGCGTCGATCTCCAGGCCCCTCGGATCGAGGTCGAAGGGATCGAGGAAGCAGCCGCGGGTGGAGACGAGGCGGTCCGGCGCGCCGGAGGGGTCGAGGAGCTCGCCGGGCCCCACGGGCCAGCGCCCGGGCGGCACCTCGCTCACCGCGCTCCCGCGCGAGACCACGAGCCGCCACAGGGAGTCGAGATTCGCCGCGCCCGGGAACCTGCCCGCGGCGGCGACGATGGCGATGGACCGCGGGCCGACCGCCTCAGCCACCGGTCGCTCCTCTCGGCCTGCGCTTCCCGCGCGCCTTTCGGGGCTTCGGCGGGGCGGCGGCGTAGGCCGCCTCGAGCGAGGCCGACACCGTGCAGACGTAGCCCTCCAGCCTCGCCACGAGCGCGCCGTCGCCGGAGAAGAGCTCGCAGTCGGCCACGAGGCGGGCATCGTCCGCCTCGGTCACCTTGAGACGGGCTCTCACCCTCGCCGGGAGGACGCCCGCGTCCTGCGCGAAGCGCTCGTAGCGGCTGGGCAGCGACGGCGCCCCGAACCGGCGCCGGCAGGCGAGCACGGCGAGCTGGAAGATCCCGTCCAGCGCCAGGGGATCGATCGCGAAGGGCGCCGGCGGCGCGCCCTCGATCCAGCGATCCCGCGTGGGCGCCGCGAGCAGCGTGGCGACGACCTCGCCGTTCTCCAGGACCTCGACCCGATCGATCGCGTGGAAGCGAGGTCCGTGGAAGAGCTTTCGCTCCTTGTAAAGGGCGGCCCCGGCCACTCCCTCACCGGCGGCGACGGGGGGCGCGCCGGTCGGCGCGGGGCGCCGCGCCCCGACGATCACCGCCGCCAGGGCGTGCACGCGATCACCCTCGCCGCGCAGCTCGAGGTCCAGCCGCAGGCCGTCCTCGTGGGGCGACTCGCCGGCGCACCACACGCCCAGCTCCACGGGGCCGTCCTCGAGGACCACGCCCTTGAAGAGGCGGAAGCCCTCGACGGCGAGGGGCGCCGCGCCGGTCGCGTCCGCCGCGGCCTCGGCGAAGAGCTCGCTCATCATCGCCACCGGCAGGACGGCCTGGCCGGCGAGGCAGTGATCCTCCAGGTAGCGATCGATCGACGGATCGATCCTGTGCCAGGCGAGGAGCGCCCCCCGGGTCTCGGGAGGGATCTCGCCGTCGGGGAAGCCCGCGCCGACCACCCGCTCCACCGCGCCCCGCCGGCCGGCGAGGACCTCGGTGGCGAAGAGGGACGCACCGGCGCCGACCGGGATGAGGCCGATGCCCTCCCTCTCGAACTCGCGGCGCAGCGCGGGGGTCACCATCCCGCCCTCCCACGGGCCCCAGTCGAAGGCGACCGCGTTGCACGACGGCCGGCGCCGGGCCTCCCGCAGCGCGATTCCGGTCAGGGCCTCGTTGGCGGCGGCGTAGTCGCACTGGCCCCTGCGGCCGAAGCGCCCGGTCACCGAGGTGAAGAGCGCCAGGAAGGAGAGCGCGTCGTCGCCCACCGCCTCCAATAGGATCTCGAGGGCGTCGACCTTCGTGCTCCACACCTCGGAGAAGTCCTCGAGGCTCTTCTCCTCGATGCGCTTGTCGCGCAGCACGCCCGCCCCGTGCACCACGCCGCGCACCGGGCCGAAGGCGGCGCGGGCCTCCTCCACCGCTGCCCGCACCTGATCGCGATCCCGGGCGTCGACCGAGCGGTACATCACCCGGGCGCCGGCGCGCTCGAGGGCGGCGAGGGTGGCTCGCACCTCTCGCTCGGCGAGGATCCGGCGGCAGGCCTCGCCGAGCATCCGCGGGGTGGGCCGCTCGCCGGGGAAGCCGTGCTCCAGGAGGGCTCGCTTGATCGCCGCCTCGTCGTCGGCGCCCTCGAGCCACGCGGGCTCGTCGCCCGGCAGCGGCGATCGCCCCAGGAGGAGGAGCGAGGGCCGGCGGGCCTCGGCGAGCGCCACGGTGCACGCCGCGGTCACGCCTCGTGCACCTCCGGTGACGACGACGAGCGCCCCCTCGTCGAGGGCAGCGCCGTCCGCGAGGGAGGGCGCGGGGCGATCGCGGAAGGAGAGCCCGATCCGGCCGGCGGGGCCGAGGCCCACCTCGCGCGGGCCCTCCTCGCAGAGCTCGGCGGCGACGGCCTCCGCGGCCTCCTCGGCGGGCCACGACGCGGAGACGTCCACCGCCCGGCACCGCACCTCGGGCCACTCCTGGGCCGCCGTCTTGGCGAGGCCGGCGAGGCCCGCCTGGAGGGGGCTGCCGGCCAGGGGATCGATCTGGCCGAAGGCGCCGTCCCGGCGGGACACGGTGGCGAAGAGCGCCGCTCCCTCGTCGCCGGCGGCGCGAAGCCCAGGCGCCGCGGCGCGCAGGAGGCGGAAGGCCTCCCGGATCCGGTCGGGGCGATCGTCGCCCACCACCACGAGGGCGGCGGCGCCCTCCAGATCGGCCTCGTCCTCCACGAGCGCGGCATCGGCGCCCCGGCGGCGCAGGCACGCCACCAGCGACGCGCCGAGGCCGGCTTCGTCCCCTGCCGAGACGAGGATCCGCCCCTTCGCGGGGAGCGACTGCGCGCTCCTCGGCGCGAGGCGGACGGCGACGACGTCCCGGTGCGCGAGTTGCGCCGCCCCTTGCGCCTCGCTCTCGGCCTCTGCCTCGGCGCCGGAGGGCTTGGCGCCGGACTGTCCGGGGGAGACGAACTCGAGGACCTGCCGCAGGGTCCGCAGCCCGCTCAGGTGCTCGGGGTCTACCGCGGGCGCGTCGGGCACGCGCTTGGCGAGCATGGAGAGGATCTCCACCCGCTTGATCGAGTCGATCCCGAGGTCGGACTCCATGTCCATGTCGAGCTCGAGCATCTCGGTGGGGTAGCCGGTGGCCTCCGCCACCACGGCGAGGAGGACGGCCTTCCCGTCGAATGCGGGCTGGCTCCGGGCCTTGAGGACGGTGACGCTGGCCTCCTTTGGCTGCCCCGGGGCGCCCGCCGCGGCGGCGTGCCCGTACGTGGGGTGCGCGGGCGCGAGTCCGGACGGAGGGAGCGCCGGGGCGGGCGCCGCGGCGTGGCCGTATGGCGGGAACGTCGGAGCCGGCGCCGCGGCGTGGTCGTGCGGCGAATGGTTCGGGGCCGCTGGCGGCGCGAGCGGCGGCTGCGGGGCGGCGACGTTCCCGGCCCACGCGGCGGGCGCCGGCATCTCCACCGCTGCACCGGCGATCGCCTGCTCGACGAGGCGCTGCTGCCCCTGGAGCAGCGCGTGGAAGCTTGCCTGGGCGGCGGCCTGCCCCTCGAGGAAGCGCTGGTGCAGGAGGGCGGTCTGCTCCTGGAGGTGCTGGAGCGCGCGCAGGCTCTCGCCGTTGGCGCGCAGCGCCTCGAAGAGGAAGGGCGAAGCGGGAGGGGTACCGTGGCTCATCGAATGCTCCGGGAGCGAAGGCTCCGGCAGGCCGGGGTGGGATGCCGAAGTGGCGGGGGACGCCGCTGCCTGGATCGCGGAAGAAAGAGGGGGAAGCGGGCCGCCGGGAGCGGCCGGATTCACGAAGGGTGAAGGGGAGGCGGCGGCGGTGCCCACCCGGCCGCCCTTCGCGTCGGAAGGCCAGGGGAGCGCCGCCGGTGCCACGTCCCCGAAGGGAGGCGGCGCGGGCGCCGCCGCGTCGCCCTGTGCGCCGGGAAACGAGGGAAGCGCCGCGGGGCTCGCGCCACCGGAAGCGAAGCGCGACGGGGGGAGCTCCGGCTGCGGCGCGCGGTAGTTCGCGCCGGTGAGCGGGATCGACATGCGCGGGGCGGACCGCTTCCTCGCGCCGCGTGGCGGCGGCGCCACCGCCTGCCACTCCTCGAGACGGACCGGCCTCCCCTCCGCCGCCAGGGCCGCGAGGAGCGCGGCGAGATCGAAGAGCCCGCGCCGCCTGCCGCCGCTGGCGTCGAGGGCGATGGCGCGGTGGTCGGCGTCGCCGAGGTTCGCGCGGACGAGGCCGGTGAGGATCGACTTCGGCCCCACCTCCACGAAGGTGCGCACGCCGTCGGCCCACATGGCCTGCAACATCTCGGCGAAGCGCACCGGCCTGGCGAGCTGGTGGGCGAGCAGCGCCCGGGCCTCGTCGGCGTCCTCCGGGTACGCCGCGGCGGTGGAGTTGGCGAAAACCCGCGCCGATCCCGGGAAGAGCTCCACCTGGGCCAGCGCCTTCGCGAAGCCCTCCGCCGCGTCGCCGACGAGCGGGCCGTGGAACGCCGCCCCCACGTCGAGCCGGGAGAAGCGCAGACCCCGGCGCCGGCACGCCTCGACCGCCGCCTCGATCGCCTCCCGGCTGCCGGAGATCACGCCCTGGGTCGGCGCGTTCCGGTTGGCGAGGACGAGGTCGAACTCCTCCTCGGCGATCATCGCCTCCACCTCGGCGAGGGGCGCGTGCACCGCGAGCATGGTGCCTCGATCGCCGCCGTCGCCGGCCATCAGCGCGCCGCGCACTCTCGCCATCGCCGAGAGATCCTCGGACGAGAGCCGCCCCGCCGCGTGGAGGGCCACCAACTCGCCGAAGCTGTGCCCCGCCGCGGCGTCGGGCTTCAGGCCGAAGCGGCGCAGGATCCCGAGGGCGCCGCGCTCCACCGCCCCGAGGGCGGGCTGCGCGTTCTCGGTGCGCCGCAGGAGCGCGGCCCGCGCCTCGCGAACCTCCTCGTCGAAGGTCGGCGGCGGATGGATCGCCTCCGCCACCTCCCCGGCGTCCTCGAGGGAGGCGAGCATCTCGGGGAAGACGTTGGCGAGATCCCGCAGCATCCCGACCGACTGCGCGCCCTGGCCGGGGAAGAGGAAGGCGAGCTTTCCGTCTGGCACCCCCTCGCCGTAGAAGATCCCGTCGGCGCCGCCGGGCCCCTGCTCGATCCGCTTCCGGGCGCGGGCCGCGAGCGCCGCGAGATCGGCGCCGCGCTCCACCGCCAGCGCGAGCCGGCAAGGGGCCTTCGGCCGGAAGGCCGCCCGCGACGTCGCCGCGAAGTCCGGGAGGTCCTCGCAGGCCTCCAGCCGGTCCAGCTCGGCGGCGAGACCCTCGCGATCGTCGGTGCCGAGCGCCACCAGCTCCACCGATCCGTCCCAGGCCGGCGCCTCGCGCCGCGGGCGGTACTCCTCCACGATCGCGTGGAAGTTGCTGCCCCCGAAGCCGAAGGCGCTCACCGCCGCCCGCCGGGGATGATCCGCGGGCGCGAGCCAGGGCCGCGCCTCGGTGGAGAGGTAAAACGCGCTCGCCTCCACCTCGAGGTCCGGGTTGGGCGCGTTCACCTTGATGGTGGGCGGGATCACCTTGTGCTCGAGCGCCAGGGCCGCCTTGATCAGGCCCGCGGCCCCCGCCGCGGCCTTGGTGTGGCCGATCTGCGACTTCACCGAGCCCAGGGCAGCCCAGCCGCGGTCGTCGCTCGCCTCGCCGTACACCGTGCGCAGCGCCTCGAACTCGGCGACGTCGCCCGCCTTGGTGCCGGTGCCGTGGGCCTCCACGAGCTGCACCGTGCGGGGGCTCACGTCCGCGTGCCGGTACGCCGCCCGCAGCGCCCGGGCCTGCCCCTCGGGCACCGGGGCGTAGATGCTCTTGGCGCGGCCGTCGCTCGACGCGCCCACCCCGCGGATCACGGCGTGGATGCGGTCGCCGGCGGCCTCCGCGTCGGAGAGGCGCTTGAGCACCAGCATTCCGATGCCCTCGCCGAGGATGGTCCCGTCCGCCTTGGCGTCGAAGGGCCGGGCGTCCCCGGTGGGGGAGAGGGCCGGCGTCTTCGAGAAGCACATGTGCATGAAGATGTCGCTGATGGTGTCGACCCCGCCGGTGAGGACCAGATCGGACCTGCCGGCCCACAGCTCCATGCACGCGGCATGGATCGCCGAGAGCGAGCTGGCGCAGGCCGCGTCCACCACGCTGTTGGTGCCGCCGAAGTCGAGGCGGTTGGCGATGCGCCCCGCCACCACGTTGCCGAGCAGGCCGGGGAACGAGCTCTCCTGCCAGCCCACGTAGGATCGGCCGATCCGCTCCACCACCTCCTCGGCCTGCTCCTCCGGCACGCCGGCGTCGCGCAGGGCCTTCCTCCACCTCGGGTGTCCGAGGCGGGCGCCCAGGGAGATGACGAGCTCCTGGGTGCCGGTGACGCCGAGCCAGACCGAGGCGCGGCTGCGATCCCAGTCCACGCCGTCGCCGTAGCCGGCGTCCTCCATCGCGCGCTTCGCCACCACCAGGCCCAGGAGCTGCGAGGTGTCGGTCGCCTCGAGGATGCTGGGCGGGATCCCGAACTCGGTGGGATCGAAGGGGATCGGATCGAGGAAGGCGCCGCGGGTGGTGTAGATCCGGTCCGGCGCCCGGGGGTCGGGATCGTGGTAGTCGGCCAGCGAGAAGCGGGTCTCCGGGATGGGTCCCACGGCGTCGACGCCGGTGCGCAGGAGGCGCCAGTAGGCCTCGAGGTCCCGCGCCTTCGGGAAGAGCGCCGCCATCCCCACGATGGCGATGGGCTCCGGCGCGCTCCCCCCGGCGCGGCGCGGGGCGGGGGCCGGCGCCGACGTTGCCTCGGCGGGAGCGGGCGCGGGGGCGGACATCGCCTCCAGCTCGGCCTCCGTGCGCGGCGAGAACCGCTCCAGCTCCGCGGGGATCGCCACCCCCTGGACCCGCAGCGCGGCGATCCGGGTGAGCACGGCGGCGCCCGCGAGGAGGTTCTTCGCCACCGGCACCACGCGGCGCTCGCGCCAGTCGGCGAGGAAGGAGCCCTTCGCCCACTCGTTGAAGGCGCCCATCGCAGGGCCGCACCAGATCTGGAAGTCGATGCGGCGATCGGCGACGCCCTCGTTCGCCCAACCGGAGGCGCGGCCGAGGTACGAGCGGAACACCAGCGCCATCTTGTGGCGCGGATCGTTCTCGGCCTTCTCGATCTGCGCCGGATCTCGCTCCGAGAAGAAGGCCTTGCAGCCCTCCCACGCCTCCTCGAGGGTGCAGCGGAAGTACTTCTGCTCCAGCTCCTCGCGCGCCCGGGCGGGCAGGGCGTCCAGGCCGTCGTGGGCGCGGTAGAGCTCGTAGAGCCTGGCGGCGCGCACCGGGAACATCGTCCCCTTGGAGAGGACCTGCACCTTCACGCCCATCTCGAACATGTCCGCGGCGGGCGCCATGGCGACGTCGGTGCTGGCGGCCTCGGCGAGCATCTGCCGGACGAGGTCCGAGGTGCCGGCCTCGCGGCAGCCCTGGTTCACCGAGCCGGTGACCACGTAGGCGGCGCCGAGCGAGAAGGCGGCGGCGACCCCGGCGGGCGTGGCGATGCCGCCCGCGGCGCCGACCCGAGGGCGCACGGCGTAGCGGTGCTCGGCCTGGAGCTCGTCGCGCAGCGCCTGGATCGCGGGGAGGACCACCACCAGCGGGCGGTTGTCGGTGTGGCCGCCGGAGTCCGCCTCGGCGGTGAGGTCCTCCGCCATCGGGATCGTGCGGGCGAGCCGGGCCTGCCCCTCGGTGATCTCGCCCGCCTCGACCAGCTCGCGCAGGAAGCGTTCGGGCGGCGGCGACAGGAACTTGCGCGCCACCTCGGCGCGCGACACCTTCGCGATCACGCGGTTGGGGGCGATCGCCTCGCCCCCGGGGCCCCGCCGGATCCCGGCGACGCGGTAGCGCACCAGGGGGAGGGTGAGATCCAGGTAGGCGGAGGCGCAGACCAGGCGGATCCCGTGGCGGAGGAAGAGATCGGCGTGGGCGGCCTCGAGGGCCACGTCCGTGGGGCTGTGGATCAGGTTGAAGCCGTAGGGGAGGTCGCCCAGGGCCCCGAGGCGCTCGATCGCCCGCTCCACCCGCGCCGGCGGCAGGCCCGCGGCGCCGAAGAAGGCGAGCATCCCGGCCCGGGCCATGGCCTCGACCAGCTCCTCCGAGGCGATGCCGTTCGCCATCTCGCCGGCGACGTAGGCGTAGCGCACGCCGTGGGTCCGGCGGAAGTCGGGATCGCCGAGATCCTCGGGGAGGAGCGCCGGCGCGTGGGCGAGGAGCGGGAGATCGGCCTGGGAGGGGGAGGCGCCCAGCCTCCCGACGCCGCCGAAGCCGATGGCCTGCCTGCCGCCCGCGTCGACGATCGACACCGGGGCGCCGAGGGCCTCCAGGGCGGCGCGCAGGTCCTCGGGGTCGTGGGATGGCGGCCGCGCCCCTGGGCTCCAGGCGCCGAGGCCTCGCCGGAGCAGGCTGCGCGTACCGACCATCCGTGATCCTCCTGCCGTTCGTCGCGTCGGGCTTCTAACACCCGCTCCCCGACGGGACAACCGCCTTCGGCCGGCGGGAAGGCGCGCGGATCGGCGCCGCCGGAGCCGGGCAGCGCACGAGCTCTCCCCGCGGACGTCGACGTCGGCGCCTCCGTGACGCGCTGCGGTGCGATGCCCCGAGAGCGCCGCGGGAGATCGCCATGGATCCCGCGCTCGGCCGGATCGAACCCGATGGCCGCCGCCATCGCCGCGGGGCGCCGCCTCGCGTGTCGGGCCGGCAGGTCGTCGCCGCCTCGCGCCGGTGCGGGGAGGCGAGCACCGCCACGGGTGTCGGGGTGGCGGTGTAGGCTGCCGGGCATGTCGACGTTCTCGTTCCTGCACGCCGCCGATCTCCACCTGGACACGCCGTTCGAGGGCCTCTCGGTCGACCAGCCGGAGCTGGCGCGGCAGCTTCGAGAGGCGTCGCTCGTCGCCTTCGATCGCCTGGTCGACGCCGCGATCGATCGCGGGGCCGCCTTCGTCGTCCTCGCCGGCGACGTCTACGACGGGATCGAGCGGGGGCTGCGGGCGCAGTTCCGGCTGCGGCACGGGCTCGAGCGACTCTCGGAGGCCGGCATCCCGACCTTCGTGGCCCACGGCAACCACGACCCGGTGGGCGAGGGAGCGGGGCCGGAAGGCGCTGCCTCGGGCGTCCACGTGTTCGGCCCCGGCGAGGTCCGCTCGATCCCGGTGGAGCGGGGTGGAGCGCGCATCGCCACGGTGCACGGGATCAGCTTCTCGACCCGGGAGGAGAAGACGAACCTGGCCCGGCTCTTTCGCCGGGGCCCCGAGCCCGGCGTCCACGTCGGCGTCCTCCACTGCAACGTGGACGGCCAGCCGGGCCACGACCCCTACGCGCCCTGCAGCCGCGCGGACCTCGAGGCGGCGGGTCTCGACTACTGGGCGCTGGGCCACGTGCACACCCGGGCGACGCTCCTCGACGGCAGGACCTGGGCCCAGTATCCGGGCAACCTCCAGGGCCGCAGCTTCAAGCCCTCGGAGCAGGGGCCGAAGGGCGCGGTCCTCGTCCACGTCGAGGACGACTCGGTGCGCGGCGTGGAGTTCCTCCCCCTGGCTCCGATCGTCTTCTCCTCGGTGGAGGTCGACGTCGCCGGCCACACCGATCTCCCCTCGGTGCAGGGCGCGCTCGTCGACGCGGCGCTGCGGGAGGCGGAGGTCCCCGGCTGCGAGGGGCTCCTCCTGCGGGCGAGGCTCACGGGACGCGGTCCCCTCCACCACGAGCTGGGGAGGAGGTGGGACGAGCTGCGGGAGGCGCTCAACGAGGAGACCGCTTCGCGGACGCCGTGGATCCGGTGGGAGCGCCTGACCAGGGACACGCGCCCGGAGGTGAATCGGGATCGCATCGCCGAGCGGGACGATCTCGCCGGCGAGATCCTGCGGCGGATCGACGCCCTGGTCCGGGATCCGGAGGCGATGAAGAACCTCGCCCTGGAGGTGGACGGCAAGCTGCGCGGGCCGTCCCTCGCCAAGGTGGTCGATCCCCTCGGCCTCGAGGAGCTGGAGGCGCTCCTGCGCGAGGTGGAGCTCGACGCGCTGGAGCGGCTGGAGGTGGAGGGATGATCCTGCGCGAGTTCTACGTCGACGGCTTCGGCGTCCATCGCGACCTGCGCCATGCCCCCGGGCCGGGGTTGAACCTGGTGGTGGGGCCGAACGAGGCGGGCAAGACCACGCTCCACGACTTCGTCCGCTGCATGCTCTTCGGCTTCGGCAGGGGCGGGGCCGGCGCCCACCCGCCGCTTCGCGGCGGCTCCTTCGGCGGATGGCTCGAGCTGGAGGGCCCCAGGGGGAAGGTGCGCATCGAGCGGAAGGGGACGGGCAGACGGGACCTGCGGGTGCTCCTCCCCGGCGGCGCCGTGGGGAGCCAGGCGGACCTCGACGATCTCTTCCGGCGCATGGACGGCCAGCTCTACCGCAACGTCTTCGCCTTCGGCCTCGACGAGCTGGCGGATTTCTCGAAGCTGACCGGCCCCGAGATGGAGCTGCGCCTCTTCGACTCCTCCCTCTCCGGCGCCGGGCGTTCGGCCTCGGCGCTGAAGGCCCGGCTCGACGAGCTTCGCGCGGCGGAGCTCGGGCCCCGCAGCGGCAGGGTGCGGGAGCTGGCCCGGGAGATCGCCCGGCTGGAGAGCGAGCTCAAGGAGGCGCGGGCGCGGGCGCGGGGCCATCGGGCCCTCGTCCAGGAGGAGCTGCGGCTCGCCCGGCAGATCGAGGAGACCGAGGGCTTCCGCGAGGCGGCGTCGCGCCGGGTGGCGCGCCACGAGGACCTCCTCGCGCTCTGGGAGACGGAGCTGCGGCGGAAGGAGGCGGAGGAGGCCCTGGCGCAGCTTTCTCCCCCTCCCGACGCGCCGCTCGAGCCCGACCTCCTCGCCAGGTTCGACGCGGCGGCGGAGGGGCTCGCCAGGCTCCGCGCCGACGAGGCGGAGCGCGACGCGGAGCTGGGAAGGATCGCCGCCGAGCGCGGCGGCCTCGCGCGCGATCCGCGGATCGAGCGGGTCTCGAAGGATCCGGCGTGCGCCGCGATCCGCCGCGAGGAGGGCGCGCAGGCGGCGCGCCGGGAGCGCCTCGCCGAGGTCCGCGCCGCGGTCGACGACAAGCGCAGCCTGCTGCAGGGTCTGGGCGCGAGCTCGGCGCCGGATCGGGGGCCGGCCCTCGCCGAGCTCAAGGCGGCGAAGGCGGATCGCGACCAGGCGATGCGCCGGCTGGAGTCGCTCCGCGATCAGCGGCTCGCCGCCGGGGAGCGCCGGGGCGGATCGAAGGGCCTCCCGCTCCTGGCGGCGATCGGCGCCGCGCTCTTCCTCGCCGGGGCGGGGAGCGCCCTCGCCCTGGGCGAGGCCGGGGTCGCGGCGGTCGCCGGAGGCGCCGCCCTCGCCTTCGCCGGTCTCGCGCTCGCGGCGAGGTCCCGGGCCGCGGCGGGATCGGGGCAGGGACGCCTCGGCGATCTGGACGGCGCCATCGCGGAGGCGGAGGCGTCGATCCGAGCGCTCGACGGCGCGATCGCGGCGCACGCCCTGGCGGCGGGGATCGAGGGGGAGCCGACGGCGGGCGCGATCGAGACCGCGATCGATGCGCTGCAGCAGGAGCGCTCCCGAAAGGGACGAGCCGCCGACCTCGAGGAGGCGCTGGCCCGCGATCTCGCGGAGGAGGCGCGGCTGGCCGCCGCCGTCGCGGACTTCGAGCCGCGGGCGGGGGCCCTCCTCGAGGCCGCCGGGCTGGAGGGAGGCGAGGCGGCGCTGGGGAGGCTCTGGGACGCGATCGAGGAGGATCGGGGCAAGGCCGAGAGGCTCCGCCTGCTCGACGAGAGGGAGCGCGCGCTGCGGGAGGCCGCCGCGAAGGCGGGCCGCGAACGCGAGCGCCTCGAGGCCGACTGCGCCGGGATCCTGCGGCGGGCCGGCGCCGCCGACCGGGAGGCGCTGGCCCGGACCATCGCGTCGGAGGCGAGGCGGGCCGAGCTCGAGCGGTCGCTCGGCGAGGCGCAGCGGGCGATCGACGCCCGGCTCGGGGCCGGCGAGGCGGCCGAAGAGGCGCGCCGCCAGCTCGCCACCGGAGACGTCGCCGAGTGGACCGAGACCCGCGACCGCGGCCGGGAGGACCTGGAGACCCTCCGCAAGCGGATCGCCGAGCTCAACCAGGCGTTCGCGCTCCAACGCAAGGCGCGGCAGGAGCTGGAGGAGTCCGCCGACGTCCCCCGCCTCGCCGCCGAGCTGGAGGCGACGCGGACGCAGCTCGCCGACGCGGCGCGCCGGTGGCGCCGGGCCACCATCCTCGACGAGCTCCTCCGGGCGGCCCTGGAGGAGATGAGGCGGGAGCGCCAGCCCGCCGTGCTCCGCTACGCCGGGCAGGCCTTCTCCCGCGTCACCGCCGGCCGCTACGAGAAGGTGGAGCAGACCGTGGACGCCACCGGCATCGAGGTGGTCGCGGCCGGGAGCGGGGTCCGCGTGCCGGCCTCGGCCTTGAGCCGGGGCACCCGCGAGCAGCTCTACGTCTGCATCCGCCTCGGCCTCGCCGCCGCCTTCGCCGAGGCGGGGACGCGCCTCCCGCTCCTCCTGGACGACGTCTTCGTCAACTTCGATCCGGAGAGGGCCGCCGCCACCGCCGCGGTGGTCGCGGACTTCGCCCGGGAGCACCAGGTGCTCCTCTTCACCTGCCATCCCCACACGGTGGATCATGTCCGCGCCGAGGCCCCGGACGCCGCGTTGCTCGAGCTCGCGGCCTGAGGTCGGACCCGCCCGGTCGAGGGGCGGGCGGGGCGGCGTCGGCGCCGTCCGAAATCGGCGGGGAACGCCTTGCGATCGCCATGGCGGGGGTTTAGGTTGCCGCCCCATGTCGACCCGTCAGGCAATGGACGGAGGTGGCTCAAATGTCGGGCCCCGCCGGCTCCCAGCTCATCCCGGAAGGATTCAGCGCTGACGAGCTCAGGGCGGCCTGGCCCGTGCTCAGCGCGGAGGACCGCGCCGAGGGGTTCCAGCTCCTTCCGCCCGCCGACGCAGAGGACTTCTTCCACGAGCTGAACGCCCACGACCAGGCGTCGCTGTTGCTGTCGATGGCGCCCGCCGCGCGGCGGCTCTGGATCAAGTCGCTGGCGCCCGACGACGCCGCCGACGTCCTCCAGGAGATGGAGCCGGAGGATCGGGTGGCGATCCTCTCCCTCTTCGACGAGATCTCGCGCAACGAGGTGAGCGGGCTCCTCGCCTTCGCCGAGGACGCCGCCGGCGGCCTGATGAGCCCGCGCTTCGCCCGGGTGCGGCCGGACGCCACGGTGGACGAGGCGATCAGCTACCTGCGCCGGCAGGCCCGCATCAACCGCCTCGAGACCATCTACTACGCGTACGTGCTCGACGGGATGCAGCGCCTCCAGGGGGTGGTGAGCTTCCGGGAGCTCTTCGTGGCGCCGCCCGCCAAGCACGTCGCCGACGTGATGCGCACCGACGTCATCGCGGTCCCCGAGAACATGGATCAGGAGGCGGTGGCCCACGTCATGGCGACCCGAGGCCTGATGGCGGTGCCGGTGCTCGACGCCGACGGCCGCATGAAGGGCATCGTCACGTCGGACGACATCGTCGACGTCGTCCAGGAGGAGGCCACCGAGGACATCCAGAAGCTGGGCGGCATGGAAGCCCTGGACATGCCGTACCTGCGCACGCCCTTCCTGGAGATGGTGCGCAAGCGGGCCGGCTGGCTGGCCGCGCTCTTCCTCGGCGAGATGCTCACCGCCACGGCGATGGGCTACTACGAGAACGCGATCGCCCGGGCGGTGATCCTGGCGCTCTTCGTCCCCCTCATCATCTCCAGCGGCGGCAACGCCGGCTCCCAGGCCACCACCCTCGTGATCCGCGCCATGGCCCTGGGCGAGCTGCGCGTCCGCGACTGGTGGCGGGTGATCCGCCGCGAGTTCCTCTCGGGCCTCTCCCTGGGCCTGATCCTCGCCGGGATCGGCTTCGTTCGGGTCGTCGTCTGGGAGCAGCTCTTCCACGCCTACGGCGAGCACTACCTGCTCGTCGCGGGGACGGTCTCGTTCAGCCTGGTCGGCGTGGTGACCTGGGGGACGCTCGCGGGCTCGATGCTACCCTTCCTGCTGCGGCGTCTCGGCTTCGATCCGGCCAGCGCCTCGGCTCCATTCGTCGCCACCTTGGTAGACGTCTCCGGCCTGGTGATCTACTTCACCGTGGCTCAGATGATCCTGTCGGGCACGCTCCTTTGACCAGGGCTGGAGGGAGACGACCGGCAGCGAGAAGGCGAAGGTCGCACCCTTCCCGAGCACGCTCTCGGCCTCGACCCGCCCGCCGTGGGCCGAGACGATCCCCTTCACGATCGCGAGGCCGAGGCCGCTCCCCCCGCTGCCCGTTTCCCGCGCCTGCCAGAAGGGCTCGAAGACCCGGGAGAGGTCGCCCGGGGCGATCCCCGGGCCCATGTCGCGGACGGTGAATCGGACGTAGTTTCCGAGCTGGTGCGCGCCGATCCGGACGACGCCGCCGGGCGGCGAGAACTTGATGGCGTTGCCGATGAGGTTGGAGAAGACCTGGGGCAGCCGATCCGGATCGGCGAGCACCCGGGGCAGGCCCTCCTCCACGTCCGCCTCCAGCGCGATCTCCTTCGCCCGCGCCGACTCCCGGGCCGTCTCCACCGCGTCGGCGACGAGGGCGGCGGGATCCGCCTCCCCAGGCGCGACGACGATCTTCTTTCCCTGGAGGCGCGCCACGTCGAGGAGGTCTTCGACGAGCCGGTTGGCCCGGCGCGCGGCGCGCAGGATCACCTGGAGGCTCTTCGCCTCGCGCTCGCGGTGCTCCCGGGCGGCGATGCGGAGCAGCCGCTCGGTGGAGACCGAGATCACGGAGAGCGGGCTGCGGAGATCGTGGGAGACGACGCCGAGCACGTCGTCCCGCAGGCGGGTGGCGCGGCGCGAGTCGCGATACAGGATCGCGTTGGAGAGGGCGAGCGCGGCGATGTCGGCGAGGCGCTTCCCTGCGTCGAAGTCCACCTCGCCGAGCCTGCGCTGCCCCGTGGTCGAGCAGCTCAGCACCCCGAGGATCTGCCCGTGGGCGCGCAAGGGGAGGATCATCGACGAGCGGACGTGGAGCGCCTGGATGATCCGGTGGTGCTCCTCGTTCACCGCCGCCTCCCGCTCCCACCTCTCGTCGACCTCGGGGATCATCTCGGCGCGCCCCGTCTCCAGCACCCTCGCCACGCCGGCCTTCGACGACGCCCACCGCATCCTGCGGAGGGAGCGGAGCAGCGCCTCGCCCTCGGGATCGACGTGGGCCTCCGAGACCTGCTCCGGCGGTCCGCCGTCCCGCAGGATCATGGCGCAGGAGTCGGCGAGGGTGGGGACCACCAGCTTGGGGAGCCGGTGGATCACCGCCTCGACCTCCAGGCTCGAGACCAGGGCGCAGCCCGCGTCTCCGAGGAGGCGATCGGCCTCCTCCCGCGCCCGCCGCTCGGTGTCCTCCCGAAAGTAGACGCAGAGCGTCCCGTCGGACGGGTAGATCCGCGCCGCGAAGGTGCGGCGGGTGGTGCGCTGGGTGAGGTCGACGTCGGTGCGCTTGCCCTCGTCGCGCGCCCGGTGGAGGTTCTCGTAGACGAGGTCGGTGAGGTCCGGGGGGATCACCTCCCAGATGGTGCGTCCCAGGAGCCTGCTCTTGGGGCGGCCGAAGTACCGCTCGGCCTGGCGGTTCACGAACGTGAAGCGCCAGCACGAATCGAGGACGAAGACCGCGTCCGAGATGTGGTCGAGGACGTCTTCCACTCCGATGGTCGCCGCCCCGGCAGGCTCGGCCCCGCCCTCCGCCGGCTCGCAGGGGCGCTCCGCCCCGCCGCCGCCTCTCCCATCTCGATCTCCTGGGCGCTCCGTCCCCTGGATCCCGGTGCCCGCTTCGTGCCGATCCCCCATCGAAGCCCCCTGCTGGCGTGCTCGCACCTCTTTGTTTGACGCGTGGAGAGACACCCTCGCTCGGCCGCGCGCCGAGGGCCAGCTCCGCATTCGCCCGAGTGTTCGGAGGTGGTCCGGAGCGTGGGTGGCGAGGAGGCCCCCTGGGCCCCAACGTCAATGTCGAGACATTGCACGCTCGAGCCCCCGAGGCCAGATGAACCTCGACGACCAGGCGGGCATCCCGCCGATCCCAGAAGAGCTCCCCGTCCTCCCGATCCGGGGCGCCGTGGTCTTCCCGCTGGCGATGGTGCCCATCGCGGTGGGGCAGGAGCGCTCCATCGAGCTGGTGGAGGACGTGGTCAAGGGCGATCGTCTCGTCGCCCTGGTCACCCAGTCGAACGAGGACGCCTCCCCGGCCGAGCCCCAGGATTTGTACCGCGTGGGGACCTCGGGGATCATCCGCCAGTACCATCGGACGCCGGCCGGGACCTACAACCTCGTGGTGCAGGGCATCGGCCGGGTCCGGTTCGAGGAGTTCGTCCAGACCGTCCCCTACATGGTCGCGAGGATCCGGCAGGCGCCCGAGACGCCGGTGATCGCCGGCCCGATGGGCGACGCGCTGGTGCGCACCGCGAAGGACCTCTTCGGCAAGGTCGCCAGCCTCACGCCCGACCTCCCCGACGAGCTCGCCCTGGCGATGCTGGCGTTCGACGACCCGCTGCAGGTGAGCTACCTGCTGTCGACCACGCTGCCCCTGGCCATCGAGGTCCGCCAGGAGCTCCTGGAGATCGACTCGGTGTCCCAGCGGCTCGAGCGGCTGATCGAGCTGATGCAGCAGGAGATCTCCGTCCGGGAGCTCGAGCAGAAGATCGTCGACGAGACGAAGGTGAGGATCTCGGACACGCAGCGCGAATACGTGCTCCGGGAGCGCCTCCACGCGATCCAGCGGGAGCTCGGCGAGGAGGGCGGGGAGGTGGCGGACCTCCGCAAGCGCCTCTCGGAGCTGCGCCTCCCCGAGGAGGCCCGGCGCGAGGCGGAGCGGGAGCTGGGCAGGCTGGAGCGGATCCCGGACGTGTCTCCGGAGCACGGGATGATCCGGTCCTACCTCGACTGGCTCCTGTCGGTGCCGTGGGGGAAGACCACGGGCGGGCCGATCGACCTCGTCAAGGCCCGGGAGATCCTCGACCGCGACCACTACGACCTGGACAAGATCAAGGATCGAATCATCGAGAACCTTGCGGTGAAGAAGCTGCGGCAGGAGCGCGGCCTCGACCAACCCGGCGTCGCGGACGAGGCCGCTCCCGGGAAAAAAGGGGGTGAAGCGGGGGGCGAGCAGCCGAAGGCGGATGGCGCGGCGGGCGCGCGGCCGAAGGCGGATGGCGCGGCGGGCCCTCGCCCGGAGGTGGGCGCTCGCCCGGAGGCGGGCCCTCGCCCGGAGGCGGGCCCTCGCCCGGAGGGCGCGGAGGCCCCGTCCTCGGAGGGAGGCCCGTCGCCGCGGCCGAACGGTCCGGCGCAGGAGCCCGAGCGCCCCCGCGGCGAGGTGCGGCGCGAGCCCATCCTCTGCTTCGTGGGTCCTCCCGGCACCGGCAAGACCTCCCTCGGCCAGTCCATCGCGCGGGCGCTGGGGCGCAAGTTCGCCCACGCCTCCCTCGGCGGGATCCAGGACGAGGCCGAGATCCGCGGGCACCGGCGCACGTACATCGGGTCGATGCCAGGGCGGATCGTCCAGGCGCTGCGCCGTGCGGGCGTCTCGGATCCGATCTTCATGCTCGACGAGGTCGACAAGCTCGGCGTGGGCTTCCACGGCGACCCCTCCGCGGCGCTCCTGGAGGTCCTCGATCCCGCCCAGAACCACGCCTTCGTCGACACCTACCTCGGCGTCCCGGTGGACCTCTCCCAGGTGCTCTTCATCTGCACGGCCAACACCACCGAGTCGATCCCCGCGCCACTCCTCGACCGCATGGAGGTGGTGCGCCTCTCCGGCTACACCGACGAGGAGAAGGTGCAGATCGCCCGCAGGCACCTCCTCCCCGCTCAGATCGCCAGCACCGGCCTGCGCGAGGGGGAGGTGGTGATCGACGAGCCCACCATCCGCCGCGTCATCCGCGACTACACCCGCGAGGCCGGGGTGCGGAACCTGGAGCGCGAGCTCGCCTCGATCCTGCGCAAGTCGGCGAAGCGGATCAGCGAGGGGGAGGAGGGTCCGATCGAGGTCCGGCCCGAGGACCTCCACGACTTCCTCGGTCCGCGGCGCTTCTTCGACGAGGCCGCCGAGCGCATCGATCGGCCGGGGATCTCGACCGGGATGGCGTGGACCCCCGCCGGCGGCGACATCATCTTCGTCGAGGCCGCAATGATGCCGGGACGCAAGGAAGAGCTGATCCTCACCGGCACGCTCGGGAACGTGATGCGCGAATCGGCCCAGGCTGCGCTCACCTGGGTGCGGTCCAACGCGGAGGGCCTCGGCGTGGAGCCGCGCAAGCTCCTGCGCAAGACCTTCCACGTCCACGTCCCGGCCGGCGCCATCCCCAAGGACGGGCCGTCCGCCGGCGTGGCGATCCTGGTGGCGCTGGTCTCCCTGGTGACCGGGAAGGTGGTGCGGCAGGACGTGGCGATGACCGGCGAGATCACCCTTCGGGGCAAGGTCCTCCCGGTGGGCGGGATCCGGGACAAGGTCCTCGGCGCCCACCGCGCGGGGATCCACACGGTGATGATCCCCAGGCACAACCTCGGCGCCCTCGAGGAGGTCCCGGAGGAGGTGCGCGACGCGCTGGACGTCGTGCCCCTCGACACCGCCGAGGACGCGCTGCTGGGAGCCTTCGAGGAGGCGCGCCCGCCGGTGGAGGAGGGCGCGCCGCCGCTGATGTAGGGGACGCCTAGGGGAGGTTGTCCCGGTCGAGGTCGAGCTCGTAGATCCCGAAGGGACCCGCGGGGATCACGAGCTTCCGGCCCTCGATCCGCAGGTCCCGGGGCCAGCCGTTCAGCGGGAAGTACGCCTGGGGGTAGGGAAGCGCGGGATCGTCCAGGTTGAAGACGAGGACGCCGCCCGGCACCTGGAAGAGCGCCCGCCCGGCGGTGGCGTTCCCCAGCGTCGCCCAGTCGTCCACCTCGACGTTCGAGAGGGGCGCGAAGTCGGGCGACGCCGCGTCGAGGATCGACAGGTGCTGCGCCCCCGACCAGTCGAGCGCCCGGTGGCTCACCAGCAGGTGCCCCGCTCCGTCGAGGCGCATCCCGTGCACCGCCTGGCCGGCGAAGCGCCGGTAGCCGTCGAGGGTCGCGAGGTCGCCGGCCAGCCGCACCCTCGCCACCGCAGCCTCCGAGGTCGAGCCGGACCAGAGGTAGTGGCGGGTGAAGAGCGTGCTCCCTTCGGCCTGGAGCAGTGGCCCCGGCACGTTGACGGCGGCGCCGACGAGCAGCTTGCCGCGCTCGCCTTCGATCCTGCGGGCGAAGTGCTGGGCGTAGGGCCGCGTGTCCCCCTGGATCGTGTAGGGACGCTTCACGGAGAGCCACAGGGCGCCGTCGGCGGGGATCACCGCCACCGCCTCGTCCGAGGCGGGGAGGCCGGCGACGCCTCCCAGCCGCGGCGGGCCCTCCCGGGGGATCTCCACGGCGTGCACGTCGTAGCTGGTCCAGAAGCGGCGCAGCTCCCGCTGTTGGCAGGTCTCGGCGTATCCCACCGTGTAGGGATCCACCTCGGTGCAGGACTGCCGCACGCCGTCGAGGTAGTCGCAACTGCGGAAGGAGCCCTCGCAGGTGGTGGAGCCGTCGATGGTGGTGCAGATCCTCAGGCCCTCCGTCGAGGTGCAGGAGCCGGTGGTGTCCCAGCACGAGCGCCGCTCGGCCTGCTGGTGGCAGACCTGGGCGGTCCCGAGGAGGCGCTCCCGAGGCGTGCGCACGACGAAGGCCAGGGTGTCGGTGCCCACGGGGTAGACGTCGCCGATCGAGCCCCAGCCATAGGCGTAGCGGCAGTCGAAGCAGTCGTAGTAGGCCCACCCGCCGCTCGAGTAGGGGATCGCCTCGGTGACCAGCGTGCCCAGCTCCCTGGGGTGGCGGGGGTCGGAGAGATCGAAGGAGGTGATCGAGGTCTGTGCGCGGGAGGGCTCCGTCGACCAGTCCACGACGTTCGTCGAGTAGGCGACCAGGAGGGTGCCCACCTTGCGCAGCAGCGATCCCGCAGGCACGTCGAAGGAGGCGACGGCGGGGCCGGAGTCGGCGCTGTCGCCGCGCGCGACGACCTCCACCCGATCCGGCAACGGCGTCGACCGGTAGTAGCTCCACGGATCGGAGGCGGACCGCAGGCGCACCGCGTACCCGTCGAAGAAGTGGACGTCGCCGTACCAAGGCGCGAGGGGGAGCCTGCCCAGCTCGACGGGCGCCTCCGGATCCGCCGTAGAAAAGAGGCTCAGCTCCAGGTTGGAGAGGTTGCCGGCGGCGGACTCCCCCACCAGGAAGCTGCGGCGCACCGGGGAGCCGTGGCCCATCCGGCCGCGGGCGGTGATGCCGTTCGGGCCGAAGGTGAAGATCTGCACGCCGGCCTGCGAGGTCGAGGTCCCCTGATCCCAGCCGGTGAAGGGCAGGAGCACCAGGCCCGTCTCGACGCCCCCGGCGCCGGCGACCGACACGGCCCCCTCGACCACCGAGAACGCCCGATGATCCCAGTTCGCCTCGGACCAGCCCCAGTCGAGATCGATCTGGGCCCGCTGCACCAGGGGGTTCGGGTTCTCCAGGTCGGTGATGTCGTAGAGGCTCACCGCCAGCTTTCGCCCGTCGGCGTCGTCGATGCCGATGCCGACGAGCCGCGTCCCGCCGAAGACGGGCCGGAAGAAGTCGTTCCATCCGGACACGACGAACTGGGACTTCTCGTTGGCGATGCCCTCGTCGGTGATCTCGAAGGCGTGGAAGGGATCGACGCGCTCGTAGGTGACGAAGAAGGCCGAGTTGCCCAGGAAGAGGGTGGCGAAGAGGGACTCCCCCGGCCCGAAGGTCTTCGAGTCGATCGGCACGAGGTGGAGCGGATCGGACGCGTCGAAGGTCTGGAGGGTGTTGGCGACGGTCCCGCTCCACGTCCGGCCCGACACCACCCGCAGGATCCCCTGGTGGAGGTCCATGTTGAACTGGCTCGCCACGACCCCCGGGACCTGCACCTCGTCGCCCTCGATCATCACGCCGTCCGGACGGGAGATGTCGACCAGGGAGACGAGGCTCGTGGTCCCGCCGGCGCCCCACTCGTTCCGGGCGACGAGCAGCGCCTCCGGCGTGGCCTGGATGTCGGCGATCCACCCGCCCAGGTCGAGCCGCGTCTGCGGGGTGAGGTCGCCGTCGTCGGCCACGTGGAGGCTCTGGACCACGGTGTTGGTCGTCCACTGCGATCCGCCGGCCGGCGTCTCCACCATCCCCCAGTCCTGCGAGACGACGTAGAGGGCCTCCTGACCGCCGCCCTTGGCGAGGCGGCTGCGGTAGATCCAGCCCTTCACCACCTCCTTGTCGATCACCGTCGGTGCGGCGGGATCGGAGAGGTCGACCGAGAGCACCACGCCGCCGCTCTCCCTCGACACCGCCGACGACCACCGGCTCCCGGAGTAGCCGACCCAGTCGTTGAGGAGCACCAGGGCGCGATCGCCGCTGACGTACAGCTCCACCGGCGTGCCGGCGATCTCGAGGCGCGAGAGGATGCGCGGCGCCTGCAGATCCGAGAGGTCGATCACCTGCAGGCCCCGGTACGGGCTCAGGTTGAGGAGGAGCCCTCCGGCCATCGGGCGGTAGATGTCCCCCTCCTCGACCGTGCGATTCTCGCCGCCGTCGTTGGACTCGTCGACGGGGGGCGCCCCTTCCGCGCCCGCGGAGCGGCTGCCGCCGCCGGACTCGTTCGCCGGGTCGGCGGAGACGAAGCGCGTATCCCCCGGCACCGGCTCGCCGATGGTGGGGCCCCGGGACGACGGAGCGTCACAGGCGGCGAGCGGAAGGAAGACGAGGGAGAGGCAGGCCAGGAGGCGGGGACGAGCCGACATGTGGAACCCCCTTCGCCGCGTGAGCCGCGGCAGCGGAGTTGGCCCACATTCTCGGTCCTGTACGCCCCCCGGGGCAAGGGCCCGGCCACCGGTCTCCAGCCACGAGCCCTTCTCCCCGTCCCCACGCCGTGCGGGTGGAGAAGGCGGAATTTCAGACGTTGCGGAGAAAGTTCGCCACGTGGGTGAAGCGCGCGTCGAGGAAGGCGCGGACCTCGCCGTCGATCCCCATCTCGTCCATCGCCGTGGTCATGGCCCGCAGCCACGCGTCGCGCATGGCGTCGTCCACCGGGAAGGGCGCGTGCCGGGCCCGGAGCATCGGATGCCCCCGCTCGCGCAGGTAGGTGTCGGGGCCGCCGAGCCAGAAGCAGAGGAAGAGCGCGAAGTGCTCCCGGCTCTCCGGGTGGACCCGGCCGTGGTCGTCGAGGCGGTGCAGGTGCGCGAGGGGGCGCTCGCTGCGGTCCATGGCGTCGTAGAAGCGCATCGCCAGCTCGCGGACCACCGGCTCGCCGCCGAGCCGCTCGAAGGGCGTCTCGCCCGGCTGCTCGATCCACTTGGGCTTCGTGGACAAGGAACGACTCCTCCGCCCCCTCGGGCGATCCGAATGCGTTTCCCCGGGCCGATGGCCCGCCCGAGGGCGGGCGAACCCGGGCTCCGAGGCTAGTGGCACGAGGCTCCGTCGACCCCGCCGGCGCTCACCGCCCGATAGACCAAGATCGCCGCGGCGGCGAGTGGAATTCCCCGCTGCACCAGGATCCGCGCGGCGCCGGGGAGCCGCCGCCCCATCCCCGCCTGGGCGAGCAGCAGCGCCGGGCCGCTCCCCAGGGCGAACCCTCCCATCACCAGCGCACCCCCGGTGGCCGATCCGGTGGCGAGGGCGGCCGCCGAGATCCCGTAGAGGAGGCCGCAGGGCAACAGCGGCGTGATCGCCCCCATGGCGCCCGAGCGGGCCACCGGCGAGAGCCGGGCGAGGGGCCGACCCAGCGCCCGGACCACCCGGCCGACCCCCGGGACCGCCGGGAATTTCTTGCCGAGATCGAGGGCCACGATCACGAGGGTGGCCGCCATCGCCCAGGGCAGGTACGGCTGGATCGATCGGGAGATGGCCAACGAGATCCCAGCCCCCGCCGCCCCGAGCAGGAGGCCCACCGCGGTGTAGGCGGAGAGCCTGCCGAGCTGGTAGGCCCAGACCGCCATGCGCCTCGTGTGTGGGTCTCGGTCACGTAACGTCACGAGACCCGAGCACGCCAGGGGGCCGCACATCGCGAAGCAGTGGACGCTGCTGGCGATGCCCACGATCGCCGCGGCACCAAAGCCGATCGCTGCGGCAGGATTGTCGAGGGCAGCCTGCACCTCGGGCGAGAACCAGTCCATACCCCCGATCGTCGCAACCCCCGTGCCATGCGGGAAAGCGCGGATTATCCCGCGGGATCGACGCGGCGGGCGCTGCGCGGCCGGGCGGCGGCACGGCCTTCGCAATCGCGTCGCGGCGAATGGACGCGATCGCCACGGCCCCCGAGACGATTCCCGCCCGCACCCGCGAGGAGCACGCGCGCTGCCGCCACTGCCGCGGCCCGATCCCGGCCGGCTCCATCCTGGATGGTTTCTGTTGTAACGGATGCAGCGCCGTCTTCTCCCTCCTCCACGAGCAGGGGCTCGAGCGCTACTACGACCTGGCCGGCGGTGGGACGATGCCGGTCGCCGAGCCGCGCGGCGAGCGCAGCTTCGCCTGGCTCGATCCGCTCCTGCGCAGGAGCGAGGAGGGCGGCGCCGAGATCTGCGCCCTCGATCTGGACGTCCAGGGGATCCACTGCGCCGCCTGCGTCTGGCTGATGGACGAGCTCTTCCGCCGCAGGGAGGGGGGCGCCGGGCTCCTCGTGAACCCGGCCCTCGGCAAGGTCCGCCTCACCTGGCGGCGGGGCCGCTTCGATCCCCGCGCCTTCCTCGAGGAGGTGGAGCGCTTCGGCTACCTCTTCGGCCCCAGCCGCAAGAAGGCCGACGGCGCGTCCCGTTCGCTCCTCCTGCGCCTCGGGGTCACGGCCGCCATCGCCATGAACGTGATGATCTTCTCGGTCGCGTTCTACCTGGGCCTGGGGGCTGAGGACCGGCTCTTCCGCCTCTTCACCGAGCTCTCCGTCTGGCTCTCCACCGCCGTGGTGGTGGTGGGTGGCTGGCCCTTCTTCAAGGCGTCGTGGCACTCGATCAAGCGAGGCGTGCTCCACCTCGACCTGCCCATCGCCCTGGGCATCGTCCTCGTCTACGTCACCTCGCTCATCCAGGCCCGAGGCGACGAGGCCCTCTTCTACTTCGACACCCTCAACGTCTTCGTCACCCTCATGCTCGTGGGCCGCTGGCTGCAGCAGCGGGTGCTCGACCACAACCGGCGCTACCTCCTCGAGGAGGCCGGCGCCGACGGCATCCTGGTGCGGCGGCGCGAGGGGGGCGAGCTGGTCACCGTGGCGGCGCCCTCCATCCGCAAGGGCGATCACCTCGTGGCGGCGCCGGGGGATCTCGTCCCCGTGGACGCGCAGTCGCTTCAGGCCGGCGCCTTCTCCACCGATTGGATCACGGGGGAGGCGGAGGTCCGCGAGGTCGGGGTGGGGGAGAAGGTCCCCGCCGGATCGTTCAACGCGGGGTCGAGGGCCGCGATGCTCCTCGCCACCCAGGACTTCGAGGAGTCCCCGCTGCCGGCGCTCCTGCGCACCACCACCCGCGCCGACCTCGAGCACCGGCCTCCCCACGCGCGGTTCTGGGATTCGCTCGCGCGGATCTACGTGGTGGCGGTCCTCGCCATCGCGGCCCTGGGGCTCGGAATCTGGTGGCCGGTCGATCCGAAGCGCGCCCTGGAGGTGACCGCGGCGCTCCTGGTGGTCACGTGCCCGTGTGCCCTCGGCATCGCCATCCCCCTGGCCCACGAGCTGGCCCAGGCGAGGCTGCGCCGCGCCGGCGTCTTCGTGAGGCGGCAGGGGTTCCTGGAGCGGCTCCCGCGCGTGCGCAGGCTCCTCTTCGACAAGACCGGCACCCTCACCCTGGGGCGCCTCCAGCTCGTCGATCCGGCGATCGTCCACTCCCTCTCACCCGAGGCCCGGGACGCCGCCTTCGACATGGCCTCGCGGAGCAACCACCCGGTGAGCCGCTGCATCGCGGCCGTCCTCTCCCGCGCCGGCGCGCGCTTCTCGGCGGACGCGGTGGTGGACGAGCACCCCGGGCTGGGCCTCGAGCTGCGGCGGGACGGGAAGACCTACCGGCTGGGCAAGGCGTCGTGGGCCGCCCGCGCGGGTGGACCCGCGGCGACCGTCCTCTCGATCGACGGCGAGCCCCTTGCGACCTTCCGCACGGAGGAGACGGTGCGCGCCGACGCCCGCCGGGAGATCGCCGCGCTCGAGCGCAACGGCCTCGAGGTGTGGCTCCTCTCCGGCGACGCCTCGCCCCGGGTCGAGGCCCTGGCGGAGCGCCTTGGGATCGATCCGGCGCGGGCCCTCGGCGAGCTCACGCCGGAGGGCAAGGCGCGCATCGTCGAGGGCCTCGACGACCACGACACGCTCTACCTGGGCGACGGCGTGAACGACAGCCTGGCCTTCGAGAAGGCCGCATGCGCCGGCACGCCCGCCGTCGACCGCCCGGTGCTGCCCGGCAAGTCGGACTTCTTCCTCCTCGGCGAGGGGATCGCCGGCCTGCGGGAGGCGCTCGAGACCTCCCGGCTCCTTCGCAAGGTCGTCGTGCGGCTGATCGCCGTGGCGGTGACCTACAACCTTCTCGCCGTCTCGGTGTCGCTCGCCGGCTGGATGACGCCGCTTCGCGCCGCGATCGTCATGCCCCTGAGCTCCATCGCGGTCCTGCTCTTCACCGCCTTCAGCCTGGACGCGAAGAGCCGCGAGCCCCGCCGCCGCCCCCGGGCGGCGCCCGCCCCGGAGCCCGCCCGATGAGCGTGATGGTCCTCCAGGTCTTCGTCAGCCTCATGCTGGTCCTGGGCTCGGTGCTCTTGCTCGCCATCAGCGTCAAGAGCGACGACCACGAGCACGCGGATCGCCTCTCCCTTCTTCCGTTCGAACACGAGCGGAAGTCCCCCGCCTCCAAGCGGCGGAAACCCTAGTCGCGACCAACAAAGGAAAGCCTCAGTGGAAGAGAAACACATCATCTACGACGACGCGACGGTCCGGCAGTTCACCTGGGCCGCGGTGATCTGGGGCATCGTCGGCATGGCGGTCGGCGCCTTCGTGGGCACGCAGCTCGCGTGGTGGCAGGCCAACTTCGACGTCCCCTGGCTCACCTTCTCGCGCCTGCGGCCGCTGCACACCAACGCGGTGATCTTCGCGTTCGTGGGCAACATGATGTTCGCGGGCATCTACTACTCCACCCAGCGGCTCACCAAGGCGCGGATGGCGTCGGACCTGCTCTCCAAGATCCACTTCTGGGGCTGGCAGGCGATCATCCTCGCGGCGGCGATCACGCTGCCCCTCGGCTACACGCAGTCGAAGGAGTACGCCGAGCTGGAATGGCCCATTGACATCGCCATCACGGCGATCTGGGTCGTCTTCGCCATCAATTTCTTCTGGACCCTGGCCCGGCGCCGCGAGAAGAACCTCTACGTCGCGCTGTGGTTCTACATCGCCACCATCGTCACGGTGGCGGTGCTCCACATCGTGAACAACCTCGTGATCCCGGTGGGGCTGCTGAAGAGCTACCCGATCTTCGGCGGCGTGCAGGACGCGCTGGTGCAGTGGTGGTACGGCCACAACGCCGTCGCCTTCTTCCTCACCACGCCGATCCTGGGGATCATGTACTACTTCCTCCCCAAGGCGGCGGAGCGGCCGGTGTACTCGTACCGGCTCTCCATCGTGCACTTCTGGGCCCTGGTCTTCGTCTACATCTGGGCCGGCCCCCACCACCTGCTCTACACCAGCCTGCCGGACTGGGCGCAATCGCTGGGCATGGTCTTCAGCCTGATGCTGTGGGCGCCGTCGTGGGGCGGCATGCTCAACGGCCTGCTCACCCTGCGCGGCGCGTGGGACAAGCTGCGCACCGATCCGGTGATCAAGTTCCTCATCGCCGGCGTCACCTTCTACGGCATGGCCACCTTCGAGGGCCCGCTGCTCTCGATCAAGAGCGTCTCGGCCCTGGGCCACTACACCGACTGGATCGTCGGGCACGTGCACGGCGGCGCCCTCGGCTGGAACGGCTTCATGGCCGCCGGCATGTTCTACTGGCTGGTGCCGAGGCTCTACGGCACGAAGCTCCACTCCACCAAGGCGGCGGACGCCCACTTCTGGATGGGGACGGCCGGCATCCTCCTCTACGTCGTCGCCATGTGGGTCTCGGGGATCAGCCAGGGCCTGATGTGGCGGGCGTTCACCCCCGAGGGCACGCTCCTCTACCCGGACTTCGTGGAGACGCTCCTCGCCATCCGGCCCCTCTACGTGGTGAGGCTCGTCGGCGGCAGCCTGTACCTCGCCGGCTTCGTCCTCATGGGCTGGAACCTGTGGAAGACCGCCCGCGCCGGCGCTGCGGTGAACGGCGAGGCCACCGTGGTGGTCCAGCGGCACGAGCGGGAGATCGGCGCCTGGGGCCTGCTGGCGAGCAAGCCCGTCTTCTACGCCGCCGGCCTCTTCGGCCTCTGCGTCCTCTACGCGGTGACCAACGTCTTCGTCGCCGCCGCCGCCCTGGCGGGCATCGTGCTCGTGGGCCTCTTCGCGGTGCTCACCTACCGCAAGGAGGAGGGGCGCCCGCGCTGGCACTCGCTGCTCGAGGGCAACTCGCTGGTATTCACGGTCCTCGTCCTGATCGCCATCCTCATCGGCGGCATCGCCGAGATCCTGCCCACGGTGCTCATCCACGAGAGCGTGCCCCGCACCGGGACCGCGCAGCCCTACACCGCCCTCGAGCTGGAGGGCCGCGACGTCTACGTGGCGGAGGGTTGCTACAACTGCCACTCCCAGCAGATCCGCCCCTTCCGGTCGGAGAAGCTCCGCTACGGCGATCCGTCGACCATCGACGACTCCATCTACGACCACCCCTTCCAGTGGGGCAGCAAGCGCACCGGCCCCGACCTGGCGCGGATGGGCGGCAAGTACCCGAACCTCTGGCACTACACCCACTTGATCGATCCCCGCGCCACGAGCCCGGGCTCGAACATGCCCAACTACCCGTGGCTCGCCGCGCGCCCCATCAACGTGAGCCGCGTCTCCGACAAGCTCCGGGTGATGCAGCGGCTCGGCGTGCCCTACACGGACGCCGACGTGGAGGCGGCCCCGCAGGAGCTCGAGCGGCAGGCCAAGGAGATCACCGCCGACCTCGCGCGATCGGGCGTGACCCTCGAGTGGGATCGGGAGCTCGTCGCCCTCATCGCCTACCTGCAGCGCCTCGGCAAGACGGCGCCGCCGGCGACCGGGAGCGACGCGCCCACCACCGCCGCGCTGATGGAGGGACGCTGATGTTCCAGGAAGCCTACCGGGGCAGCGAGCTCCTCCACCTGCCCATGTTCGCCCTCTTCCTCTTCCTCGCGGTCTTCGTCGGGACCCTCCTGTGGCTCTTCGTCTTCCAGCGCCACAGCGACAGGTTCGCCCGGCTGGCCCGCATCCCGCTCGACGCCGACGCCGACGTCGCCTCGAACCGAGGAACGAAAGAATGAGTCACGCAGCCGCACGCCAGGAACACGAAGCACCGGACACCGGCCACAACTACGACGGCATCCGGGAGTACGACAACCGCCTGCCCAACTGGTGGCTGGCCACGCTCTATCTCACCATCATCTTCGCCTTCGGGTACTGGGCCTACTACCACGTGCTCTCGATGGGTCCGCTGCAGCACGAGGCCTACCTGGCGGAGATGGAGGAGGCCGCCCGAGCCGCCGAGGCCCACGCGGCCTCGCGCGGCGCCGCCACCGACGAGAGCCTCGCCGCCATGATCTCCGACGCCGCGGCGATGGACGAGGCCAGGGCGACCTTCGGACAGTACTGCGCCGCATGCCACGCCGCGAACGGCGAGGGCTCGATCGGACCGAACCTCACCGACGCCTACTCGATCCACGGCCACCGCCCCACCGAGATCCTGAAGGTGATCGGGGAAGGCGTGCCCGCGAAGGGCATGCCGGCCTGGGGGGACGTCCTCGGCACGCGGAAGGTGGAGCAGCTCGCGGCGTTCGTGGCCTCGCTCGAGGGGAAGAACCTCCCGGGCAAGGCGCCGGAGGGCGAGCCGCGCGCCGGCCAGTGAGGGCGCGCGCCGCCCCGAGACTTCGACGAGGGCGCCCTCCGGGGCGCCCTCCGAGGTAGCGGATTTGACCAGGGAAAAGCCGAACCTGCAGCGGCTCTCGTCGATCAAGGCGGACGGGTCCCGCAACCCGATCCACCCCGCCGACGTGAAGGGACGCTTCGTCACCCGGCGGAGGATCGTCTACGCGATCCTCATCGTGATCTACGTGGCGCTGCCCTTCGTGAAGGTGGGCGGGAAGCCCGCCGTCTTCCTGGACGTGCCGGGCCGCCGCTTCTTCCTCTTCGGCGCCACCTTCAACGCCCAGGACTTCTGGCTGGTGGTCTTCGTCCTCGCCGCCCTGGGGTTCGCGCTGCTCTTCCTCACCGCGTGGCTCGGCCGGGTGTGGTGCGGGTGGGCGTGTCCGCAGACCGTCTTCCTCGAAGGCGTCTACCGCCGGATCGAGCGCTGGATCGAGGGGCCCCGCCAGGACCGCATCCGCCTCGCCGCCGCCGAGTGGACCTGGAGCAAGGCCTGGCGAAAGGTGGCCAAGCACGCGGCCTTCTCCCTGGTCTCCCTCTTCCTCGCCCACGTCTTCCTCAGCTTCTTCGTCTCCATCGGATCGGTCGTGGAGATCGTCCGCCGCGATCCCCGCGAGAACTGGGTGGCCTTCGCCTGGACGATGGCGGTGGCGGGCGCCCTCTACTTCGACTTCGCGTGGTTTCGCGAGCAGCTCTGCATCGTCGTCTGCCCCTACGGCCGCCTGCAGTCGGCCATGCAGGACGACCACAGCCTGGTAATCGGTTACGACTTCCGGCGCGGTGAGCCCCGCGCGAGGATCCGGCGGGGGGATCGCGCGAAGGAGCGGGCGCCGCAGGCCGGCATGCGCGTGTCGCTCCCCGTGGTGAGCGGCGAGCCGCTGGCCGCCCCGGCGTCCGAGGAGCCCAAGGGCGACTGCATCGAGTGCGAGCGCTGCGTGGCGGTCTGCCCCACGGGCATCGACATCCGCAACGGCCTCCAGCTCGAGTGCATCGGCTGCGCCCAGTGCATCGACGCCTGCGACGAGGTGATGATCAAGGTGGGGAGGCCCACCGGCCTCATCCGCTACGACTCGCAGGCCGGGCTCGCCGGCGCGCCGAAGCGCACCGTGCGCCCCCGCCTCGCCCTCTACGGCGCCATGCTCTCCGTCGCCTGCGCCGGCCTCGTCGTCGGGCTGCTGGGCCGCACGCCCTTCGAGGCCAACCTCCTGCGGGTCCGGGGCGCGCCCTTCGTCCTCGCGGGGGAGGACGTGCGCAACCAGTTCGAGCTCCACCTCGTGAACAAGAAGCCCGAGCGCACCGAGCTCGCCGTGGAGGTGAAGGGACCGGACGAGGCCACGGTGACCATCCCTCGCACCCGGATCCCCCTCGACTCCTTGCAGAGCTACCGCCTGCCCATCTTCATCTCCATCCCCCGGGGCTCCTTCATGGCGCCCTTCGAGGTCGAGGTGGAGATCGTCGACCCGGCCACGGGCCGCAAGCGCGAGGTCGAGGCGCGCTTCCTCGGGCCCGTGGGCAGCCACCACGCGAAAGGGCAGGCGCGGGAGAGTGAACGCGGTTAGAACGGAGCTGCCCTCTCGCCAACCCAAAGGTGCGCGCATGACCGACCGCCACGACGCCGCCGCCCTCATCGCCAAGTACGACCGGCCGGGGCCCCGCTACACGAGCTACCCCACGGTGCCCGCCTGGACCGACGCCTTCACCGCCGACGACCTGGGCCGCAAGCTCGACGAGGCGGGCGCGGCGGGCGACGACCTCCCCCTCTCCCTCTACGCGCACCTGCCCTTCTGCAAGGAGATGTGCACGTACTGCGGCTGCAACGTGGTGATCTCCACGAACCGCGAGAAGCATGCCGAGTACGTGGAGGCCGTCCGCGCCGAGATCGACATGGTGGCGGACCGGCTGGGGAGGCGGAACCAGATCCTCCAGCTTCACTACGGCGGCGGCACCCCCACGAGCCTGGACGAGCCCCTGCTCATCCGCCTCTGGGACAAGATCACCGAGCGCTTCTCGATCCGCCGCGACGCCGAGGTGGCCATCGAGGTCGACCCCGTGGTCACCAGCCGGGAGCAGCTCGCCCTCCTGCGCGGCATGGGCTTCAACCGCCTCTCGCTCGGCGTGCAGGACTTCACGCCCGAGGTGCAGCGGGCGGTGAACCGGCTGCAGACGGTGGAGGAGACGGAGGCCCTCGCCTCCTACGCCCGCAAGCTCGGGTACCGCGGGATCAACTTCGACCTGATCTACGGCCTGCCCCACCAGCGCCTCGAGACCTTCTCGAAGACCATCGACGAGCTGATCCGAATCCGCCCCGACCGGATCGCCATCTTCTCCTACGCCCACGTGCCGCACCTGCGGCCCCACCAGCGGAAGATCGACGAGCGCACGCTCCCTGCCGCCCAGGCCAAGTACGAGCTCTTCCAGCACGCGCGGGAGCGCCTCCTCTCCGAGGGCTGGGTCGCCATCGGCATGGACCACTTCGCCCTCGAGGAGGACGAGCTCGCCCTGGCGCAGAAGGAGCGCCGCCTCTCCCGATCGTTCCAGGGCTACACGGTGCGGCCCGCGCCGGACATCGTGGCGGTGGGGGCCACCGCCATCGCGGATCTGCGGGGCGCGTACGCCCAGAACGTGCGCCCGCTGGGCGAGTACTACGAGGCCATCCGGGCCGGGCGCTTCGCCACGGAGCGGGGGGCCTGGCTCACCGAGGACGACCTCCTCCGCCGCGACGCCATCACCAACCTCATGTGCAACTTCCACCTCGATCTGGAGGCCCTGGGCCGGAAGCACGGCGTCGACGCCGAGGCGCTGCTGGCGGCGTCGATCGACCAGCTCGGGGAGATGGCGGCGGACGGCCTGGTGCGGATCGCGCCGGGCGAGGTCGAGGTCACGCCGGCGGGGCAGCCCTTCGTGCGCAACGTGGCGATGGCGTTCGACGCCTGGCTCGACCGCATGCCCACCGACCGCAAGGGCCGGCTCCCGGTCTTCTCCCGCACCGTCTGACGGCCGGGGGCGCCGATCAGTGCCGCGCTTCCCCGGCGCCCTCGGGATAGAGCCCCACCTTCAGCCAGGCCGGCTCCCGCTTGTCGAAGGCGCGGTACGCGTCCAGGACGTCGGTGAAGGGCTTGCGCTGGCTCAGGATCTCCGCCGGGCTGATCACGCCCGTCTCCACCAGCTCGATCAGGTGGGGGATGTACTTGCGGTGGTTGCAGTTGCCCGCGTTGATCGTGAGGTTCTTGCCCATGGCGAGGCCCAGGGGGAAGAAGCGATCGCTCGGCGGGTAGACGCCGATGATCGAGAGGGTCCCCGCCTTCGCCAGGGCCTGCACCGCCCACTCGATCGCCTGCGAGGGCGCGTCCCCGGGCACCCAGTTCTCGCCCGAGGGGTTCACCTCCGGGGCGATCTCCTTCAGCTCCTGCTCGAACTGGGCCTTCTCCTCGTCGCCGGGCTCCGCCGGGCCGCCCGGGGCCTGCATTGCGTCCACCCCCACCGCGTCGATGGCGCGATCTACGCCGATGCCGCCGGTGAGGCGCCGGATCTGCTCGACCGGATCCTCCTTCGAGAAGTCGACGACCTCGGCGCCCTGGGCCCGCGCCCTGTCGAGCCGGTCGGGCAGGCAGTCCACCGCGAAGACCCGCCCCGCGCCCATCAGCTTCGCCGACGCGATGGCGAGCTGCCCCACCGGGCCGCAGCCGAAGACGGCCACCGTGTCCCCGTCTCCGATCTCCGCCAGCTCGGCCGCCATCCACGAGGTGGGGAAGATGTCGGAGAGGAGCAGGGCCTCGTCGTCGTCCATCCCGTCCGGGATCCGCACCAGGTTCACGTTGGCGAAGGGGACGCGGGCCTTCTCGGCCTGCAGGCCGTGAAAAGGCCCCGACTTCTGCGGGCCCCCGTAATAGGCGGTGCCCGCCTGCGGCCCGTTCGGGTTCACGACGTCGCATTGGGAGGTGTAGCCGGCCCGGCAGTAGGAGCAGTTCCCGCAGGAGATCGTGGATGGGATGATCACCCGATCCCCCACCGAGAGG